>Ga0157380_10003173_pt1 | contig 11217 bp, 8 predicted proteins | sample S35metaG_FD_119757 | JGI IMG/M metagenome (GOLD analysis project Ga0157380, IMG submission 119757) | Switchgrass rhizosphere microbial communities from Kellogg Biological Station, Michigan, USA - S3-5 metaG | ecosystem: Host-associated > Plants > Roots > Rhizosphere > Soil | place: USA: Michigan...
GGCGCGCGCGGCGCTCGAGGCCCGCGTCGAGGGCGTCGCGATCGAGGCCGTGCGCGAGGGCGATCCCGCCCACGAGGCGCTCGCCCACGCCCCGATCGTCCACACCCGCAAGCACACGGTCGCGCGCTTCTCCGACCTCCCCCTCCTCGCCTGGGTGGAGAGCCACCCGGCGCCGGACGCCGGCCGCGAGCTGCGCTACTCGATCGTCTTCAGCAACGAGGACGGCGGGACGCCAATCGACCGGCTGATGGCCACCTGGGGTCGCGCGACCGACATCGAGCTCGTCTATTCGGTGCAGCTCGACGCGGACGGCCGCGTGCGAGCCGCGACGTTCCAGGGAAAGGACCACATCACCGCCCGCTTCGCGGGCCGGCACGAGGGCAGCCACCCGGTGCTCTACGTGATCACCAAGAACAACATGGTGAGCGACCGCGGGCCCGACACGCCCAAGGTCGCGCTCGCGCCCCGTCCCTTCCCGCTCGAAGGCGTCTCGCGCGAAGCCGTGATGGACGCGGAGCCGTGGACCTATCGCGTCTCCGAGCAGGAGGTGCGGAGGGAGGGCCGCGTGGCGCCTGGAGCGCGTGCGGGCTCGAAGCGCATCCCCGATCCCCGGCGCTTCGTCTTCCTCGAGGCCTGCGGCAGCCTGACCGACGCGCGACTGGCGTTCGACATAGCACTCGCGGACGCCGGCGGCGGGCTCCACTGGTACGCGTCGGACGGGGGCCGCGCCGACTTCCGCATCGCGCGCGCCGGCTGCTTCCGCGGCGGGGTGGCGCTGCCCGAAGGCAAGGGCATCGCCGACGTGCGAGCGCTGCGGCTGCGGGCCCACACGCGCCCGCCTCGTCGCGGCGAGAAGCCGCTCGCCCCGGGCTCGGGCAGCGCCCGCATCGATCGCGTCAACCGGCTCTTCGCCCTGGGCGCCGATGACATGCCGGGGCCGAGCGTCTTCGAGTGGATGGCCGGCGCCGAGCTGCGTCCCGACGGTCCGCCGCTCGAGCTAGAGGTCCGGTCGCGCTGAGCCGCTTCGAGCCCGCACGCCGGGTCCCGCTCCCCGCTTCTTCGCGGGATATGATCGGCGCCGCCATGCCGGCTGACGCCAGACCTGCGACGCTGCGCATGCGGGGCATCCGCAAGTCGTTCCCGGGAGTCGTGGCGCTCGACGGCGTCGACCTCGAGGTGGCCCCGGGCGAGGTCCACGTCCTGCTCGGTGAGAACGGCGCGGGCAAGTCCACGCTCATGAAGATCCTGAGCGGGGCGACCCTTTGCGACGAAGGCGTGATCGAGCTCGACGGCCAGCGCGTGCTCGTGCGCGACCCCGCCCACGCCCAGGCGCTCGGGATCCGCATCATCTACCAGGAGCTCAACCTCGTCCCCCAGCTCTCGGCCGCCGAGAACGTGTTCCTGGGGCGCGAGCCCACGCGCGGCCTCGGCTTCGTCGACCGTGCGAGGATCGAGCGCGAAACCCGAAGCACGCTCGCCGAGCTCGGCGTCCCGATCGACGTCGCGCGCCCCGTGAGCGAGCTCGGGATCGCGCAGCAGCAGATGGTCGAGGTGGCGAAGGCGCTCCACGGCGACCTGCGCCTGCTGATCATGGACGAGCCCACCTCCGCGCTGACCGCAAGCGAGATCAGCGCGCTCTTCGGCACGATAAGGCGCCTCACCGCGAGCGGAGTGGCCGTGATCTACATCTCGCACCGGCTCGAGGAGGTGGCGAGAATCGGCGACCGCGTGACGGTGCTGCGCGACGGCCGGCGTGTCGCGACGCACCGCGTGGGCGAGGTCTCGATATCCGAGCTCGTGCGCCTGATGGCCAACCGCGAGCTGAAGGAGCACTTCCCCAGGCGGCGCTCGCCGCGCGGCGAGGAGCTGCTGCGCGTCGAGGGTCTGCGGGGCGGAATCCTGCGCGACGTGGCCTTCTCGCTCCATCGCGGGGAGGTGGTCGGTCTCGCGGGGCTGCTCGGCGCCGGCCGCACCGAGCTCGCGCGCGCGATCACCGGCGCCGACCCGCCGAGCGCGGGCACGGTCGCCATCAAGGGCGAGGCCATCACGCCGCGCGCGCCGCGCGACGCGATCCGGCGCGGCGTCGGCTTCCTGCCCGAGGACCGCAAGACGCAAGGCCTGGTGCTCGAGCGCTCGGTGACCGAGAACCTGGCGCTGCCGAGCACGCCGCGGCTGTCGCCCTTCGGCTGGATCCAGGCGAGAGCCGAGCGGGCGCTCGCCGCGAGCGCGGTCGAGAGCCTCCGCATCCGCACCCCGAGCCTCGAGCAGGCCGTCGTCTTCCTGTCGGGAGGCAACCAGCAGAAGGTCGTGCTCGGCAAGTGGCTGGCCGCGGACGTGGACGTGCTCGTGATCGACGAGCCCACGCGCGGCATCGACGTCGCGGCGAAGGTGGAGATCTACGAGGAGATGAACCGGCTCACCGCGCGCGGGGCGGGCATCCTGATGGTCTCGTCGGAGCTGCCCGAGCTGCTGGGAATGAGCGACCGCATCCTCGTGATGCGCGAGGGCCGGATCGTGGCCGAGCTCGACGCCCTGGCTGCGACGCAGGAGCAGGTGCTGGGGGCCGCGCTCGGACAGGCGGCGGGGCAGCCGGCTTGAGAGCGGCGCCGTGGCTCGCGCGGCGCGGCCGCCAGCTGGGGACGCTCGTCGGCCTGTGCCTGCTCTCGGGCCTGCTGTCGGTCCTGAGCCCGCACTTCCTGAGCGTCTCGAACCTCCGCAACGTCCTCGAGCAGACCGCGATCAACGCGGTGGTGGCCGTGGGCATGACGTTCGTGATCGTCTCCGGCGGCATCGACCTCTCGGTGGGATCGATCGTCGCCGTTTCCGGCGTGCTGCTCGCGAGCGCGCTCGCGGCGGGCGCGCCCGTGCCGGTGGCGATCGCGGCGGGGCTCGCCGCCGGCGCCCTGTGCGGGCTCGCCAACGGGCTCCTGGTCACGCGCGGCCGCCTGCCGCCCTTCATCGCCACGCTCGGCATGATGAGCGTCGCGCGCGGCGCCGCGCTGGTCTTCACCGACGGTCGGCCGGTCTCGGGCTTCGAGGCCGGCTTCCGCTCGCTCGCCACGGAACGCGTGCTGGGCCTGCCGGCCCCGGTGCTGGTGGTGGCCGTCAGCTACGTGGCCGCGCACCTGCTGCTCACCCGCACCCGCTTCGGCCGCTACGTCTACGCGATCGGCGGCAACGAGGAGGCGACGCGGCTGTCCGGCGTCGCGGTGCGCTTCCACAAGACGATGGTGTACGTGCTCTCTGGCGCGACGAGCGCCCTCGCCGCGGTGCTGCTCACCGCGCGGCTCAACTCGGCCCAGCCGATCGCGGGAATGATGTACGAGCTCGACGCGATCGCCGCCACCGTGATCGGCGGCACCAGCCTGCTCGGGGGTTCGGGCTCGCTCGGCGGGACGCTCGTGGGCGCGCTGATCATGGGCGTGCTGCGCAACGGGCTCAACCTGCTCGGCGTCTCGTCGTACCTGCAGCAGATCGTGATCGGCGCCGTCATCATCGTGGCCGTGCTCGTGGACTCGCTGCTCAAGCGACCGGGGAGATGAACAGATGAAGCTCTTTCGTTTCGTGACACCCGTCGGCCTGCTCGCGGGCCTCGCCCTCGCGGCCTGCACCCAGCCCGCGCCCGGCCCCGCACCGGGAGCGGCTCCGGCAAAGCCGCGCGTCGCCTTCGTGCTGAAGACGCTCAACAACCCGTTCTTCATCGAGATGCAGAAGGGCGCGCGCGAGGCGGCCGATCGGCTCGGCGTCGAGCTCGTGGTCCAGGCGGCCGAGCGCGAGGTCGACGTCGACAAGCAGATGCAGATCATCGAGAACCTGATCGAGACGCGCGTGGACGCCCTCTGCATCACGCCGAGCGGCTCGCGCGAGGTGGTGCCCGCGATCGCCAAGGCCAACGCGGCGCGCATCCCGGTGGTGATCGTGGACACCCGCGTCGACCCGAAGGCGGCGCAGGACGCGGGGATCAAGCTCGACGGCTTCGTCGGCTCGGACAACTACGAAGGCGGCAAGGTGGCCGGCGAGTACCTGCTCAAGCTGACGGGCGGCAAGGCTAGCGTGGGCCTGCTCGAGGGCATCCCCGGCCACGAGACCGGCGACTCGCGGCTCAAAGGCTTCCACGACGCGGTCCGCGGCGCCGCCGGGGTGAAGGTGGTCGCCTCGCAGACCGCCAACTGGGAGCGCGACCAGGGCTACAACGTGTTCCAGAACATGCTGCAGGCTCATCCCGAGATCGACGCGCTCTTCGCCTGCAGCGACCTGATGGCGCTCGGCGCCGTGGAGGCGATCGCTGCGGCGGGCCGGACCGGCAAGGTGCGCGTGATCGGCTTCGACGCCGTGGACGACGCGCGCAAGGCGATCGCGGCGGGCACGATGCTCGCCTCGGTCGCGCAGTTCCCCGCGGAGATGGGACGGCTGGCCGTCGAAGACGCGGTCGCGCGCGTGAAGGGCGGGCCGCCGCCCGGCGAGCGCAAGGTGCGCATCGAGCTGGTGACGAAGGAGGCGCTGGAGACGCGCAAGTGAGCGCCGCGCGCCGGAAGCTCGGGATCGGGCTCGTCGCGGTCGGCCGGCTCGGGCGCGTGTACGCCCGCGACCTCGCCACCCGCATCCCCGAGACCCGCCTCGTCGCGCTCGCCGACCCGGACGCGGCCGCGCGCGAGTCCGTCGCGGCCGAGCACGAGGTCGCGGCCGCCTTCGCGAACGCCGACGAGCTGATCGCGGCGCCCGGCGTGGAGGCGGTCGTGATCGTGGGGCCGACCTCCACGCACCGCGAGCACGTGATCGCCGCGGCGCGGCGCGGGCTGCCCATCTTCTGCGAGAAGCCGCCGGCGCTCAGCCTCGGGGAGACGCGCGAGATGAAGGAGGCCGTGGAGCGAGCGGGGGTCTTCTTCCAGATGGGCTTCATGCGCCGCTTCGACGCCGGCTACGCCGCCGCGAAGCAGCGCGTGGAGGCCGGCGAGATCGGGACGCCGGTGCTGTTCAAGTCCTCCTCGCGCGACCCGCACCGCACGACACTCGAGTACGCGAACCCGAAGACGAGCGGCGGCATGATCCTCGACATGGGGATCCACGACTTCGACCTCGCGCGCTTCTTCATGGGCGAGGTGAAGGCGGTGCAGACGGTGGCCGGGACGCTCGCCTACCCGGAGCTCGAGACGGTGGGCGACATCGACAACGCGGTCGTCGCGCTCGAGTTCGCGGACGGCCGGCTGGGCGTCGTCGACCTCTCGCGCAACGGCATCTACGGCTACGACATCGGGACGGAGCTGCTCGGCACCGCGGGCACGCTGCGGATCGGGTACCTGCGCGAGACGCCGCTCTTCGTGATGACGAAGAACTCGGTGGCGCACGACACCGTTCCATACTTCATGGAGCGCTTCGCGGGCGCCTACACGGCCCAGCTCAGGAACTTCGCGCAGAACGTGCTCGAGGGACGCCAGGCGCCGGTCACGCTCCAGGACGGGATCGAGGCGCTGCGAATCGGGCTCGCCGCCCAGCGCGCGCACGCGACCCGCGCGCGCGTCGAGGTCGCGTCGGTCCGCGAGTAGCAGCCGTCAGCGCGGCGGCGGAGCGAGCGACGTCCCCCGCGGCAGCCACAGCTTGACCGCCGGGTGCATCGTGTAGAGCCGCAGGCGCGCGCCGTCGTCCACCAGGATCCCGCTCGAGTCGTCGCTGCGGACGATCGGGTTGCCGGGGTACTTCTCCCAGCGGACGAGGTCGTCGGACGCCGCGAGGCAGGTCGTCCACGGACCCTTCCAGTCGGGGTCGGCGTTGGCGTGGTAGACGCCGTAGTAGCGGCCCTTGTAGCGGATCACCTGGTTGAGCGCGACGGCGTGGCGGTCGTAGGCGTCCGGCCCGAGCGCGATCACCGGCTCGTCCCGCACGTTCGTCCACACGCGGCGGTCCTTGCGCTGTTCCTTGGAAGTCGCGAGCCAGACTCCCTTGTCGTCGCGCTCGTAGAAGAGGTACCAGGTGTCGCCCTCGATCCAGACGCTCGGCGTGCCGTAGGGCCCCGGCGAGAGCGGCTTGCCGGCTCGCGTCCGGACGTCGAGCGGGCCTGCTTCCTTCCAGGCGACTCCGTCGTCGGACGTCAGCAGGTGCGCGATGTCGCCCACGCCCTCCGCGAACATGAAGTAGCGGCCGGCGTGGCGCACGACGAAGACGTCCTCGGTCCACACGCCGTTGAAGATCGGGTTGCGCGGATGCCGCGTGAACCGCAGGCCGTCGCGCGACGTCGCGTAGCCGAGCGACTTCGTCTCGCTCTTGCGCGAGTCGTAGCCGGTGTACCAGAGCTTCCACTCCGCCCCGTCGCGCATCAGGAAGCCGCGCTCGCGGATCTCGTGGTCCCAGGTGTCCTGCCCCGTGGCCGTGAAGAGCGGGTTGCCCGGATAGGCCTGCCACTCGACGAGCTCGCGCGGGAAGCCTGCGGCCAGAGGCGCTGCGGGTTGCGATCGCAGGACGACGGCGCCCGTCGCGAGGCAACCGACGGCGAGGAGAAGAACGACGGTCGGGGCTTTCAACGCGAGTAACATCTTACGCCCGGCGTAAGCGCAGGCCATGCGCCCCCCACGGCGCCCCAACGACTTGCGGGGATCGCACCGCGGCACGTGTCTTGCCACCTGCTTCCAGAGTCTCAACCTGCTGAAGAGGTGTGCTCATGCGCTGGCGTTGGCTGGCCTGCTGTCTCGCCGTGGCTTCGAGCACCTGCGGGGGCAGCGCGACGACCCCGGTCAACCCACCGACCACGTCTCCCACCACCACGTTCACGCCCGCGCCCAACCAGCCCGTCGTCACGATCACCGCGAACGGTGTCAGCCCGCAGCAGGTCGAGATCGCGGTCGGGGGCCGCGTGACGTTCGTCAACAACAACTCGCAGACGCACGAGATGTTCTCGGACCCGCATCCGATCCACACCGACTGTCCGCCGATGAACGACGTCGGCGTGCTATCGCCAGGCCAGACGAAGCAGACCGGCGTCTTCCCCACCGCGCGGACCTGCAGCTACCACGACCACGGACGGCCCGACAACACGTCGCTCCAGGGCTGGATCCTGATACGTTGAGGTGGGGTGCTCCCACCAGGAGGCAAGCATGCGCCGAGCAGCTCTCTTCGCCGTTCTCCTCGCCGCCGCCACGGGCGGCATCAGCTGCTCCTCGGACGACGAGGTCACGCTGTTCGAGGCCACCCTTTCGCCCGACAACGAGGTGCCGCCCCGCGCGAGCGGCGCGAGCGGCGTCTCGCGCATGACCTTCGACGGCACGACGGTCACCTTCATCGTGATCGTCCAGAACCTCAACAACGTCACGCTGTCGCACATCCACTCGGGCGCCGCGGGGACCAACGGCCCGGTGCGCGTGGACTTCTACCTCGGGCCCGTGACCAGCATCCAGCAGGGCACGCTCGCGCAGGGCTCGTTCACCGCGGCCGACGTGCGGGGGATCGAGTTCAACGCGCTGATCGACGAGCTGCGCGCGGGCAACGCGTACGTCAACGTGCACTCGCAGCAGTTCCCGGCCGGCGAGATCCGCGGGCAGACGCGCCTCCTGAACTAGCCGCCGCGTCGATTTGACGCGGTCGCGCGAGCGGCCTAACGTCTGCCGGATGGCCACTCGCGTCGCGGCGGCAGCCCTGCTCCTGGCGGGGCTGTCGCCCGCTTCGCCCCTCGCTCAGCCGGCGGACGACCCGCACGCCGCCTGCACGGCGGTCGGCTGGGTGCCACAGGGCCTGCTCGACAAGCCCGTCGCGCTGCGCGAGGGGACCGGCGCGGGCCGCGGGCGCGGACAGGTCCACGACCCCGTCACGACGGCCTCGGCCGAAGCCCAGGCCTTCTACGACCAGGGCGTCGCGTACCTCCACTCCTACGTCTGGATCGAGGCGGCGCGCGCCTTCCGCGAGGCCCTGCGCCACGACCCGAAGCTCGCGCTCGCCCACCTCGGGCTGTCGCGGGTCGCGACCGCGCTCGAGGACAAGGCGGCCGCCCGGCGCGAGCTGGAGCGGGGCGAGGCGCTCGCCCAGGCAGCGAGCCCGCGCGAGCGGCGGCGGCTCGGGGTGCGCCGCGCGCAGCTCGACGCGCTCGACGAGCTCACCAGCCCGCTGCGCCACATCGCCTACAAGCAGGCGCTCGACGAAGCGCTCGCGCAGGACATGGACGACGTCGAGCTCTGGCTGCTGCGCGGCAACGCCGAGGAGCCGACGGCCGCGGGGCGCGGCCAGCGCGGCGGCGCGTCCTCGGTCGCGTTCTACGAGCGCGCGCTCTCGGTGAGCCCGGAGCACCTCGCGGCCCACCACTACCTGGTCCACTCGTACGAGATGATCGGCCGCATCGACGACGCGCTCGCGCACGGCGAGGTGTACGCGCGGCTCGCGCCGGGCGTGCCGCACGCGCACCACATGTGGGCGCACGACCTGCGGCGCGTGGGCCGCACGCGCGACGCGATCGCGGAGTTCCGGAAGGCGGACGCGCTCGAGCAGGCGTACTACGCCGCCGAGGGCGTCCCGGCCGAGCTCGACTGGCACCACCAGCACAACCTCGACCTGCTCGCGACCTCGTACCAGCACCAGGGCCAGCTGCGCGAGGCGGAGGCGCTGATGCGCCAGTCGTTCGCGTTGCCGCCGCCCTACGAGTACTCGGCCTTCAACAAGAAGGAGTGGCCGGTCTTCCTGCTCGGCCGCGGGCGCGTCGCGGACGCGCGCGAGGCCGCGCAGTCGCTCGTCGCGTCCCGCTTCGCCGCGGCGCGCGCGATCGGCCATGTCGCGCTGGCGCAGGCGGCGCTCGCCGCGGGCGCGGCCGACACGGCGCGCGCCGAGGCCGCCCTCGCCGAGCGCGAGACGGCGGCGGTCGAGCCCGGGGCCTTTTCCACGCAGGCCGCCATCCTGCCGTACCTGGACCTCGTGAAGGGACTGCTGCAGCTGCGCAGCGGCGACGCGGCCAGGGGACGCGCGCAGCTCGAGGACGTCGCCCGGCGGCTGCGGGCCGTTCCGGGCCCCGACGCCTGGATGCAGGCGCTCTTCGTGCTGGAGTCGATCGCGCGCAGCGCGCGCGACGCGGCGGCCTGGCCGCTCGCCGAGAGCATGGCGCGCCAGATGCTCGAGCACGACCGCGCCTACGCGGGCGGCCACTACGCGCTCGGGCTCGCCGCCGAGCAGCGCGGCGACGCCGTCCTCGCGCGCGAGTCGTTCGAGGCGGCCGCGCGGCTCTGGGACCACGCCGACGCCGACCTGCCCGAGCTCCAGCGCCTGCGCCGCGCCGTCGCGTCGCGCTAGGCTTCCGGCAGGCCTCTTGGCCCTCTCCGCTGGAACCCGCCTTGGACCCTACGAGATCAAGGCGCCGCTCGGCGCGGGCGGGATGGGCGAAGTCTGGCAGGCGATCGACACGCGCCTCGGGCGCAGCGTCGCGCTGAAGCTCCTGCCCGACGCGTTCGCCGCCGACCCGGCGCGGCTCGAGCGCTTCGAGCGCGAGGCGAAGCTGCTGGCGGCCCTGTCGCACGCCAACGTCGCCGGGCTCTTCGCGCTCGAGGAAGCGCGGCCCGACGGCGCGACCGGCCCCATCCGCTTCCTGGCGATGGAGCTGGTGGCCGGCGAGGACCTCGCGGAGCGGCTGCGGCGCGGGCCGATCCCGCCCGACGAGCTGGTTCCGATCGCGCGCCAGATCGCCGAGGCGCTCGAGGAAGCCCACGAGAAGGGCATCGTCCACCGCGACCTGAAGCCCGCGAACGTGAAGGTCACCCCGGACGGCAGGGTCAAGGTGCTCGACTTCGGGCTCGCGAAAGCCTGGAGCGGCGAGGCGGCGTCGGGATCGGCGCCCGATCTCTCTCAATCCCCCACCCTCGCGCACACCGGCACCGCAGCCGGGCTGATCCTCGGCACCGCCGGCTACATGTCGCCCGAGCAGGCGCGCGGCCGCGCGGTCGACAAGCGGGCCGACGTCTGGGCCTTCGGCGTGGTGCTCTTCGAGATGCTGAGCGGCAAGCGCCTCTTCGAGGGTGAAACCGTGAGCGACACGCTCGCCGCGGTCCTGCGCCAGGAGATCGATTGGGGGGCGCTGCCGGAGTCGACGCCCGCCGCGCTGCGCGCGCTGCTGCGCCGCTGCCTCGAGCGCGATCCCCGGAAGCGGCTGCGCGACATCGGCGAGGCGCGCATCGCCCTCGAGTCGGCAGCAACCGACGCACCGGCCGCAAGCCCCGCTGCGGTCCGGGCGCGCGGCGGCAGCGCCCGGCTCGCCTGGACGGTCGCCGCGGCCGCGCTAATCGCGGCGGCGGCGCTCCTGGCGACGCGCGAGCGAGCGCCCAGGGCCGAAGCGCGCCTGCTGCAGCTCGACGTCCAGCTGGCCGACGAGCTCCAGCACGGCTCGCTGCTGGGCCACACCATCGCGCTCTCGCCCGACGGAACGCGGCTGGTCTTCGTCGGGATCTCCGCCCAGGACCCCGCGCTCTACGTGCGCACGCTCGACCAGCCGGGCATCACGCTGCTGCCCGACACGCTGCGCGCGCAGCAGCCGTTCTTCTCGCCCGACGGCCGCGAGGTGGGCTACTTCGCCGGCAACGAGCTGCGGCGCGTGTCGCTCGCGGGCGGGGCGTCGAACCTGGTCGTCGGAGGCGGCGACGCGCGCGGAGCGACCTGGAGCGAGGACGGAACGATCGTGTACTCCGCGTCGCAGAGCGGCGCGCTGATGCGAGTGAGCGCGAGCGGAGGCACGCCGAAGCCGCTCACCACCCTCGATCCGGCCAGGGGCGAGCGCTCCCACCGCTGGCCGTGGTTCGTGCCGGGCGGTCGCCAGCTGCTCATGAACGTCAACGCGCGCAACCTCACGTACGACGACGCCGGGATCGAGCTCGTCGACCTCGACAGCGGCCGCCGCCGCGCGCTCGACGTGACGGGCGCGGAGCCGCGCTTCGCCGAGGGCCGGCTGCTCTTCGTGCGCCGCGGCCGGCTGCACGCCGCGCCGCTCGACCTCGCGTCGGCGAGGCTCACGAGCGGGCCGGTCGTCCTCGCGCAAGGCGTCCACAGCGACCTGCGCAGCGGCTCCGCGCACTACGCCGTCTCGCAGAGCGGGCTCGTCGCATTCGTCCAGGGCCAGGAGCAGAACGCCGAGCGGCTCGTTGAATTCCGGGATCGCGCCGGAGTCGCGCAGCCGTTCCTCGAGCGGGCGGCGCTCTACCTCTCGCCGCGCTTCTCGCCCGACGGCTCTCGCCTGGCGGTCCAGATCGGCGAGCTGGGCCGCGA
>Ga0157380_10003176_pt1 | contig 11216 bp, 10 predicted proteins | sample S35metaG_FD_119757 | JGI IMG/M metagenome (GOLD analysis project Ga0157380, IMG submission 119757) | Switchgrass rhizosphere microbial communities from Kellogg Biological Station, Michigan, USA - S3-5 metaG | ecosystem: Host-associated > Plants > Roots > Rhizosphere > Soil | place: USA...
CAACATCAAGGCCTTCGCGTTCCAGCTCTTCTGCAGCGTCCATCGCGGTTAACACCGTCGCGCCAAAAGTAATGATGGATAGGTCGCGGCCTTCGCGAACCGTACGAGCTTTGCCGATCTCGACAATGTAATCATCTGAGGGTAACTCTTCTCGTAGTCGCGGCAGGCGATAGAGTTTCTTGTGTTCGAAAAACAAAACGGGATCGGGATCGCGTATCGCAGCCTTGATCAAGCCTTTCGCGTCATAGGCGCTCGACGGCTCAACCATCTTCAAGCCGGCGGTGTTCTGAAAGAATGTTTCGGGGTTAAGAGAGTGAAACGGTCCGGAACGCAAGCCCGACCCAGACGGACCTCGAAACACTGCGGGAATGCCGGCGCCCCAACGATACCGGCACTTGGCAGCGTAATTGGTGAGCAAGTCGAAGCCGGCTGAGATGAAATCAATGAATTGAAACTCAGCTACAGGACGCATGCCCAGCAAAGCTGCGCCACACGCTGCCCCTACAATTGCACCTTCAGAGATGGGCGTATCAATGACGCGGTGCTTTCCGAATTCATCGATCAGTCCATCCGTAACTTTGAACGCGCCACCGTAAGCTCCGACATCTTCGCCAATGACGAAAACAGTCGGGTCACGTTCCATCTCTTCCCAGATGCCCTGGCGGATGGCTTCGACAAAAGTGGCCTGGCCGCCGCGTTCCGGCCGCGCTGATTTGTGTTCCTTCTTAACTGCTGTTGCCATAGTTGTTTCTCTAATAACGAGCGCTTAAATCTATCCCTGCGCCCGCCTCTCATTCTCACCCGGTTTCAACCGGGTGCGTGAGTCATTTAGATCTTCTTAACCGTTTCAACGGTTTCCATGGGTAAACCGTTGAAACGGTTCTTGAGAGTCATATGTGGCCCGCTAGTCACCCGGTTGAAACCGGGTGTGAATGAGATAACTGTTCTCTCGACGACAGCCAAATACCTTCAATTCTGTTGAGAGGTCAACTCTTTCTTCTGCCAATTAAGACTTCTCCAATCTGGATTTGCACCTCGCATTTCCGCAAGCTCACAGACTGAGGCAACCATCTTGCTCCATCGCAATGCGTCTTCGCCCTCCAGAGTTTTGATGACCGTTCGACCATCATCCTCTCTAACCACAATCTCAACTTTTATAGTCTCAGACATTTTAGACACCCTTCTAATTCTCCAACACAGTTGGTCTGAGCGCGGGTGGCACAACCGTATTATCAAAGACGCGGTACGCTGCCTGTTCAGGATCGGGCATGGGCGACGATTCAGCCCACTCGACATCTTCATCGATCTCGCGCTGCACGTCTGCGGTTATTTCTGCGAGCTTCTCTTTACCAGCAACCTGATGTTGATCGAGGAATCGTTCGAAGCGATCGATCGGATCGTTATGCTTCTCCCACCACTCGATTTCGCCATGCGGAACGTAACGCTGATCATCGTGTTCGGCGTGGCCTTTCCGGCGATAGGTCTTCGCTTCGATTAAGACTGCACCGCCATGACGCCGAACTGACTCAGCCGCACGCTTGGTCACTTCGTAACAAGCGATGACATCGTTGCCATCAACGATATGACCGGGAATGCCATAGCCAGCAGCTTTTTCAGCCAGGTCGCGTACAGCAGTTTGCAGGGAGGTTGGAGTTGAGTACGCGTAGTGGTTGTACTCAGCCAACACTATCAAGGGCAAACGTTGGACTGCGGCAAAGTTCAGACCTTCATGAAAAGCTCCGGTGCTCATGCCGCCATCGCCGATGTAAGCCAAGCCAACGATGCGTTTATTCTGCATGCGCGCGCCCAGCAGGATGCCGGTCATCACCGGAATCATGTCGCCCAGATGCGAGATGGGGCCGATGAAACCCTTGTCCATGTCACCGAAGTGAATGTTCAGATCACGCCCGCCGCTTGGTCCCCATGCCTTGGCCATGTATTGCGCGAAAATGTCGCGTGGACGAATGCCCTTAACAAAGACCGCGCCTAAGTCGCGAATGATCGGCGTCAGAAAATCCTGCGGCTGCAGAGCGTAAGCCGAGCCAACTGCCGTGGCTTCCTGTCCCAGGGAACGGAAGACTCCGCCAACAACTTTCGTTTGCCGGTAAAGGTTGACCAGCTTCTCTTCAACAAGCCTCGTCAGCTTCAAGTAGCGATAAACCTCGAGCAACTGTTCGGGCTTAAGCGTGGTATCGGTGGTACAGGAGAGTGCCTGGCCATCCTGGGCACGCCGGGGCGCATACTTGGTAAAGATGCGCGGCTCGTTACGCGGAGGACGACGGCGCGGCCGTCTGCCTTTGGAGGCTGGCCCGCGTTTTTCTTCGGTGTTTGGTTTTTCTGTCATGTATGTAGGGGCGGACCTGTGTGTCCGCCCACGATTACGAGCAACCTGCAGGGCGGACACATAGGTCCGCCCCTACAATTTCCTCAGATGTGTATCGCGAGACCATGAACTCCTTCGGCGGCTTCCATCACCGCTTCAGACACAGTCGGGTGCGCGTGCATCGTGCGACCCAGTTCTTCTGCGGTCGATTCGAGCTGCATCGCTACGCAAGCCTCAGCAATCAACTCAGTCCCATGTGGTCCAATGATATGCACGCCCAGAATCTCGTCGTACTTCTTCTCGCTGACAATTTTCACGAAGCCTTCTTCTTCACCGAGAATGCGCGCTTTACCTGATGCTGAGAACGGAAACTTGCCCACGACGACGTCATAGCCGGCTTCCTTTGCTTTGGCCTCGGTAAGACCTACGGAAGCAACTTCAGGATCGCAGTAAGTGCAATTAGGTACCAACCGGAGATTGATCGGCCGCACATCCTTGTGACCCGCCATGTGCTCGACGGCAACGATGCCCTCCTTTGAAGCGAGGTGAGCCAACAACGGTGTCGGCACGATGTCACCGATTGCGTAAACACCTTTTTCGCCGGTCTGCTGGTACTCGTCGACTTGCACGAATCCTCTTTCCACTTTGATCTTTGTTCCCTCGATACCGAGGCCTTCGGTGTAAGGCATGCGCCCAACCGCCACCAACAACATCTCGGCCTCGAGCTTGACTGGCTGGCCCTTACCGTCTGTCCCGGTTACAACGACACCGGCATCGCTCTTCTCAACTTTCTCCAGCTTGGTTCCAAGTTGCGATTTGATCTTGCGCTTGCGGAAAGAGCGCTCGAGCTCTGCGGAAACTTCTTCGTCTTCGAGAGGAACCAACCTGGGCAATAACTCGACGATCGTTGTTTCGGCTCCGAAGCGCGAATAAACAGAGGCGAATTCACAGCCCACTGCTCCAGCTCCCATCACGATCAGGGACTTGGGTACATCCTTGAGCTCCAGAATGTGATCGCTGTTTACTACCTGCTTGCCGTCCGTTTCAAAACCGGGAATCGGCCGCACGATTGAGCCGGTCGCGAGAATGATGTTCTTAGCCTGGAGGATTTCTTTCTTACCATCGGCAGCAGTCACTTCGACCTTGCCAGGCAAAGCAAGTTTTCCCGTGCCTTTGAAGACTGTGACCTTATTCTTCTTCATCAAGTACTCGATGCCTTTCGAGTTCTTCAGCACGACTTTGTCTTTTCGTTTCTGTACGTCGGCGAAAGCGAGTTGAATTTCTGAAGCCTGCACACCAAAATCGGCTGCATGCTGCATCTGCTCGTAAATGTGCGCGGACATCAACATCTGTTTCGTAGGAATACAGCCACGCAGGGTACAAGTGCCGCCCAAACGGGTGTCTTTTTCGACAATCGCTGCTTTCAAACCGAGCTGACCGGCGCGCACAGCGGCTACGTAACCGCCTGGTCCACTGCCGATTATCACTACATCAAATTGTTCGTTAGCCAAGGTGAATCCTCTCGAGTTGTACGGTCGGACCTGAGGTCTGCCGGATGACTTCGTGCTCGAATATTTGGGCGGACACATAGGTCCGCCCGCAAGTTATTTAGTGCATACAAAAGACACGCATTATAATCTCTCGCGTTAGCTTCGGCCAAATCAGGCACCTGTAACGCAATCTGCTAGATTGCGCGTCGTCATCAGTGATTGTCCCTATCTCAAACTTCCGCAAACCCCGACACATCGGGGTTTGCGTTACAAAAGGAACACGATGAAACATTCAGAAGGCTTTCTTAGGTTAGTAAATGACGCCAAAAGTCGTATTCGTGAAGTGTCGGTCGAGGAGACTCAAGCCCGCATGGCCGCAGACGAGAATGTGCGCCTGGTCGACGTGCGTGAGGACCTCGAATGGGAAGCGGGTCACGCGGTCGGAGCTGAACATTTCGGCAAAGGCATCATTGAACGTGACATTGAAGAATCTGCTCCCGATAAAGCTACCGAGATGATTCTTTATTGTGGCGGTGGATACCGGTCGGCACTGGCTGCTGATGTTCTCCAGAAAATGGGTTACACCAGCGTCTACTCAATGGCCGGTGGCTGGAAAGCCTGGAAGGAAGCCGGCGCTCCAGTCGAGTACGTGGAGTAACCAGCAACTGCATTACAGTACCCGGAGCGGTTGCGACGGGATCCATTTACTAAACGCGGTAAAAACGCATGTTTTGAGGCTAGTTAAGTCTTCGATCCCGTCACGACCAATCGCCCGCTAGATTTGATTATGACACTTTCTCGAACTTTACTCTGGGAAACCGGAGTCAATCTCTTCTTTCGTAGCTTCCATCTTCGGGTCAGTAGCCAGCTCGCTTTCTTCGAAGTAAAACTCGCGAACTACTTCGACGGATAACTTTTTCGGAGACCCGGGAAGTTGTAAGGCTCCAGAGCCGATCTGCTTCTCCTTCATCCGAGTAAGTGCCGTATTCGCGCGCTCCGCGAACACCACGTGCAGACCTTTGCTGAGTTGCACATCAGAAAGTCCGTGACCGGGAATCTTTACCGAGACGATTTGATCAAAGTCGTCGGGTTTGGTGATGAAGTGGGCCATGAATAGTTCCAGGCCTTTGCCGAACAGCAGATATTCCAACTCTGTTGGCTTCACGCCTTTCGGATCGAATTTGTGAAAATGCACGACTTTCCTTACGATCACATCAAACGACGGCACGCCGTGCTCTCCAATAAAGGCTTCACCGCCACGTTCGAGGTGCCCACGAAAGATCGCATTGCCGCGAAACTTCTTCAGCGCCGTGCCTTTGGGATCAACGCGGCCAAGCACAAACTCTGCCGGTTCAAGTGTGTACATCTTTTCGGTCGGATTGTTTTGCCGATCACTTGCATACTTCGCGGTCACGTCGCGGCCCTTCTGCATGAAGGTCGCTTCGATAATCACCTGGCGGCGATGCGGAGATGTGAATTCCGTGCCCTCGGCATTGACGTCGTCGAACATCGGTAAATGTGAGATGTAAACGGTCTTCTCGCCTACAATCATCATGTTGTGCGTCGTCGGTGCATCTTCAAATAGTGAGACCAAAGGATCTGCGTTTACACGAGCGCGGAGCAGGCCCAGGCCGGCAGTGGCGGTGATGCTGGTTTTCAAGAAGTCACGGCGAGCGTGGTTGTAGTTGCTTTTGCTCATGGTGAGTTGCCTCCTTAGCAAACTTGCTGGACGGTACGGTGAGCCACGTGAGTTACGGCCGAATCATACGCTTCGAGGAGCGCTCCGTAAATGAAAAGGGACCGCGAGTCAACAGGTGTTGGTTCGAACCTGCGGGCCCGTTGGTATACAATTGCCATAGGGATGTTTGCCACACGACCAACCAACACTCTTCTGGCTTGCACCGATAAGTTGAGATGAACAATTCGATGTCTAAGAATGCTGCAGAATTGAAGCAGGATAATGTAACGCGCTCGGAAACAGATTCGATGGGCGCCATCGAGGTGGCCGCTGATCGTTACTGGGGGGCGCAAACTGAACGCAGCCTGCTCCACTTCAACATTGGCGATGACAAGATGCCTCGCGAGATGATTCGCGCTCTTGGCATTCTCAAAAAAGCGGCGGCCATTGTGAATGCCGATCTGGGAAAGCTAGCGAGTGACAAGTTGAATCTCATCCAGCAAGCCGCAGACGAAGTAATCGAAGGCAAGCTCGACGATCACTTTCCACTTCGCGTTTGGCAGACCGGCAGCGGTACTCAGACGAACATGAACGCCAACGAAGTGATCTCGAACCGCGCCATTGAGATCGCCGGCGGTGTGATGGGATCAAAGAAACCGATCCATCCCAACGATGACGTGAACATGTCGCAATCGTCGAACGATACGTTTCCAACTGCGATGTACATCGCCGCCGCCGAACGGCTGAATACGTTGATTCCTTCCATTCAGGAAGTTCACGACGCCATCGACGCGAAGGCCAAAGAGTTCGCAGATGTAGTCAAGATCGGTCGAACACATCTTCAGGATGCGACGCCGCTTACAGTCGGGCAGGAAATGTCCGGTTGGGCGAGTTTGCTGGAAAGAGATATCGAGCGTCTAAGAATGGCGCTACCGGGAGTGCTCGACCTCGCCATCGGGGGAACAGCTGTCGGTACGGGGCTTAATTCCCATCCTGAATTTGGTGAGCGAGCGGCTGCAAAAATCGCAGAGCTGACGGGCCTGCCATTCAAGTCTCACGCAAACAAATTTGCTGCTCTGTCAGCCCATGATGAAATCGTTTTCGCGAGCGGCGCCCTGAAAACTCTCGCCGGATCGCTGATGAAGATTGCAAACGACATTCGCTGGCTAGCCTCGGGGCCACGCTGTGGCTTGGGAGAATTGTCGCTTCCGGAAAATGAACCTGGTTCATCAATCATGCCGGGTAAAGTCAACCCGACGCAGAGCGAAGCGATGACGATGGTGGCAGTGCAGGTATTCGGTAACGACGCGGCGATCACTTTTGCCGGCTCGCAGGGAAACTTCGAACTGAATGTGTTCAAGCCGGTGATGATTCATAACCTGCTGCATTCCATTCGACTGCTTCACGACGCTTCGCATGGGTTTGTGGAGTATTGCATTAAGGGTATCGAGTTGAATCGCGATCAGATTGAAAAAGATGTGAAGGACTCGCTGATGCTTGTGACCGCGTTGAACCCGCACATCGGGTACGACAAAGCTGCGCAGGTGGCCAAGAACGCTCACAAGAAGCGAATTAGCTTGCGCGAATCGGCGCTGGAGCTGGGCTTCTTAACCGGCGAAGAATTTGACCAGTGGGTTAAAGCCGAGGAGATGACACACCCATAGGAATTTCGGATTGCGGAATTCGGATTGCGGATTGGCTGCTTGCGAGAGTTGAGGGTTTCCAACTATCACTCTCAATCAATCAGAAATTAGAACCTTAGAAAGTTGGCGCTCGTTTCGCGGCACTTCCAATTTGAGATGAAACGTCGATCTTATTCCAGACACCAATCTGCAATCCGCATTCACCAATCCACAATCGTCTATGCCTGATCCAAACGACAAAGTAAAAGAGAACGTCCAGCCGGGTCCTTATTACGTTGACTCGTCATGTATTGACTGCGACGTATGCCGCGACACTGCGCCTGAGAATTTTAGGCGTTCGGATGAGAACAGTTATTCGTTTGTATACAAGCAGCCGGAGAATGAAGAAGAGCGGCTGAAATGTGAAGAAGCAGTCCTCTGTTGCCCGGTCGAGGCAATCGGCAACGACGGCGCAGAATCGTCCGACAAACTTTAGTTTGTCGTTTCCCCTGGAAAGCAGTTCTTGCGATATCAACGACAAACTAAAGTTTGTCGAACTCTAGACCTCGATCTTGATAATGCCATCCTCGACGACGACCGGATAAGTCGCAATCCTCTCTTCAAGAGTCAAACACCTGCCCGAGCGCACATCAAACTGCCAACCGTGCAGACCGCACTCAATCACGTGACCGCAGAGAAAGCCCTCTGTCAGCGGGGCGCCGCGATGCGGGCAGAAGTTTTCGGTAGCATAGAGCTCACCATTCACATTGTATAAAGCCACCTCATCACCGCTGGGAGTTTCAATAGCGGCTACGCGGCCCGGCGGAAACTCGTCAATTAGGCCGGCGGGAATCTTCGCCCGGACTGACTCGTTTGCCGGGGATTCGTCGTCGTTACTCCAGGACTGCATGCTCAGAATCTTAACAAACCCGTTACAGAACCCGGAGCGCTAACGACGGGATGCTGTAACTCAAAACGCGAAAAACACCTGCTTTCTTAGTTGAGTCTTTGATCCCGTCGCTACCGCTCCGCGTTCTGTAGTATCCTTCTAGACATGGCTGATCGTGATCGTCGCTTTTCCATGTTACCCATGGACCGACAGGTCCGTCCCTCAAAACGTCTCTGGAATCCCGCTGCTGATGTGTACAAACTGCGTGACGGTTGGGTAGTAAAACTCGACCTTGCCGGCGTTTGTCTCGACGAGCTTGAAATCCAGGTTATGGGCTCGCTGCTTCGCGTCGGTGGTTGCCGTCGAGACACCCTTTTCGGCGAAGGGTTTAGTTACCACCAAATGGAAATCACGTATAGCCGTTTTGAGAAGTCGATACAGTTTCCCTGTTCCATACAGCAGGCTTCGCTGGAACGAGACTACAGCGATGGGCTGTTGATAATTAGATTGCGATGCGAATAGAGAGCAAATGAACAATGGTTGAAACTGTAGAAAAACCTGAACCGGCGCCACAGTCGGAAACTCCAAAGTCGGAAATCGAAGTGCGGTCGGAGCCAACCGCTGATACGAAGCAAGGCGAGCCTTTCGAAGTAGCAATCCTCCCGCTGCAAAATACCACCTTGTTTCCGGAGACTGTCGTCCCACTGGCCGTGGGGAGACCCCGGTCCGTCGCGGCGGTCGAAGCTGCGCTATCGACTCCCGAAAAACTTCTCGGTTGCGTGACTGTACGCGCAGATTCAACGACCGGACCTGATGCGTCCCCTACAGATCTCTACGAGGTTGGAACACTGGTAATGATCAAACGCATGGAACGGGTTGAGGATTCCATGCATATCATCGCCCAGGGCACCGAGCGCATTCGCATCCTCGGCTGGAAACATGAAGAGCCCCACCTTCGCGCCGTCGTGCGAATTCTTCCTGAGGTCGTCGTCATTGATCCCGAAGAAGTTGAAGCCACCAAGCGCAATGTCCAATCAATGATTCAGGAGGCGCTCGCGTTATTACCGGGAGTTCCACCCGAAGTCCGCGCCATCATGATGGGTCCGGTCGAACCGGTGCGATTGGCTTATTTCCTCGGCTCGATTTTGAATCTCGGTGTTGCGCAGGAACAGGCAATGCTCGAGGCGAACACTGCGGACGAACTGCTGCGATTAGCCCACTCTTATCTGACTCGCGAGCTCGAAATCATTCAGCTGCGATCCAAGATTGCGTCTGAAGCGCAATCGGAAATGGACAAAGCGCAGCGCGACTATGTTCTGCGTCAGCAGTTGAAGGCGATTCAGAAAGAGCTGGGCGAGGACGAAACCGGAGAGGCTGCTGAAGCGGCCCTGCTGCGCGAACGATTGGAAGCAGCGGATTTGCCGGATGAAGTTCGCACCGAAGCTGAGCGTGAACTGAAGCGCTTGGAAAAGCTGCCGCCGGCCGCGCCTGACTACCACGTCATTCGCACCTATCTGGAATTTGTTCTCGAGCTGCCCTGGAAGAAAAAATCTGAGGACAAGCTCGACCTTGATGAAGCGCGGCGGATCCTGGACGAAGACCATTATGGTCTCGAAGATGTGAAAGAACGCATCCTCGAGTTTCTCGCGGTGATCAAGTTGAGACCGGACACCAAGAGTCCGATATTGTGCTTCGTTGGACCACCAGGTGTTGGTAAGACTTCTTTAGGCCGGTCTATCGCACGCGCTCTCGGCCGTACTTTTGAGCGCATGTCGCTCGGTGGAGTGCGCGACGAAGCCGAGTTGCGCGGACATCGGCGCACCTACATCGGCGCCATGCCCGGGCGCATCATTCAATCGATTCGCCGGGCCGGTGTGAAGAACCCGGTGATGATGCTGGACGAGCTCGACAAACTCGGCGCCGACTATCGCGGCGATCCATCCGCAGCACTACTCGAGATTTTGGATCCGCAACAAAATAATACTTTTCGAGATCATTATCTCGATCTGCCATTCGATCTCTCTTCGGTGTTTTTCATCGCCACCGCTAACCAGCTGGGCCCGATTCCGCTGCCCTTGCGCGACCGCATGGAAGTGATTCGATTAGCCGGCTACAGCGATCAGGAAAAGCTTCAAATCGCGTTGCGTTACCTGGTGCCGCGGCAAACAATCGAGAACGGATTAACTCAGGCGCAGTTAACTATCACGCTTGCTGCGATCGAGTTGGTGGCGACCCGTTACACACGGGAAGCAGGCGTTCGCCAGCTTGAGCGGACCATTGGAAGTTTGGCACGCAAAGTCGCGCTGAAGGTTGCGCAAGGTCAGGCTGAATCCGTCACCATCGAAGAAAAAGATGTGCAGCAGTATCTCGGAGCGCCGAAGTTTTATCCCGAACAGGCCCGCAAGGAATTACCCGCGGGCGTGGCGACCGGCATGGCCTGGACGGAGCTCGGCGGTGAAGTGCTCTTTATCGAAGCGACACTGTTGCCTGGCGGCAGAGGCTTAACGATTACCGGTCAACTCGGTGAAGTGATGCAGGAATCTGCTCGGGCGGCGCAGTCATATCTCTGGTCGCATGCTGCCGAGTTCGGCATCAGTCCCGCGATGTTTAAAGATTATGGCGTTCACTTGCATGTTCCAGCAGGCGCGATTCCCAAAGACGGTCCCAGCGCCGGAGTGACCATCACTTCGGCCCTGGCATCGCTCTACACCGGTAGACGAGTGCGACCCGACACCGCTATGACGGGCGAGATAACACTATCGGGATTGGTGTTTCCGGTTGGTGGCGTCAAGGACAAAGTTTTGGCGGCGTACCGGGCGGGGATTCGACGAATAATCCTGCCGTCGCGCAATGAAAGTGACGTTGAACAAATTCCGGAAGATGTGCGGAAGCAGTTAGAGATTATTTCGGTTTCGAGAATCAGCGAGGTTATCGAAGGAGGACTCGAAGTGCTGGTGGCGAATCCTCCACCACCGTTGACTGCGGATGCGCGCATCACGCTAGAACCTGACACCGAGCCCGTCGCCGCACGCCAGGTGTAAAGATCGAATCTCATTCACACCTGGTTCAGCCGGGTGATAGACAGGTCTATTGGATCGGCGAACCGTTTCAACGGTTTATCGTGCCCACCGAGGAACTGAAACCGTTGAAACGGCAATAACATACTTGATTCCGCAAACGTTGACTGAGCGGTGAACGATTTAGGTTTTAAGCC
>Ga0157380_10003179_pt1 | contig 11209 bp, 8 predicted proteins | sample S35metaG_FD_119757 | JGI IMG/M metagenome (GOLD analysis project Ga0157380, IMG submission 119757) | Switchgrass rhizosphere microbial communities from Kellogg Biological Station, Michigan, USA - S3-5 metaG | ecosystem: Host-associated > Plants > Roots > Rhizosphere > Soil | place: USA: Michigan...
GCGTAGAGCACGTCCGCACCCGCTCGCTCGAAAGCCTGCAGGCGGGCGATCGTGTCGTCGAGGTCGGGGTTGCCGCGGAAGTAGTTATCGGCCCGGGCCGTCAACATGAAGGGGAAGGCCAAGCGCCGGGCCGCCTCGCGGGCGGCGGTCACGCGCTCCACGGCGTGGTCGAAGGCGTAGATCTCACCGCCGGGGTCGTAGTCCTCGATCGAGCCGCCCACGGCGCCCGCCGCCGCGGCCCGGGAGATGGCGTTCGCGGCGTCCTCCGGGGCGGGGCCGAACCCGTTCTCGAGATCGACGGAGACCGGCAGGCTCGTCGCGCGGTCGATCTCGCCGATGTGCTCGGCCAGCTCGTCGAGCGTGACGCTGCCGTCCCGGCGTCCCAACGTCAGGGCGAAGCCGGAGCTGGTCGTCGCCAGGGCCTCGAAGCCGAGCGCCTCGAGCGCCCGGGCGGAGCCGGCGTCCCAGGGATTGGGCATGACGAAGGGCTCGCCCTCGTGCAGGGCGCGAAAGCGGGCTGCCTTCTCTGCTTGGGTTGGCTGTGAGGCTTGGTCGGTCACGGCGCTCGATCCTATTGTGCCCATTAAAAGTGAATGCAAGTCAAATCTCGTACCGGGCAGACAAGACTGCTAAGTTCATGCCTTTAAGCATGGACATTCTAATAGACATCTTTGCTAGATTTATGCTGTTTTTCCCTGTGGAAAGCCAAAATTTGGACCATCGACTATGGACATAAGAAAGGACATAGAGGATGACATCCACGCGGGAATACGAGCACACGCATCCGTGGTTGACCTTCGATGTCGACCTCGAGCGGGCGAGCTATCGGCTCTGGCTTCTGCTTGGTGAGGCGACATCCAAGAGCGATCATGTGCGGCGTGCGCTATTGCTACCGGATGTGGCGACCGAGTTGCAAGAGGTGTTCCTGGTCAAGGGGGCGCTGGCCACGACCGCAATCGAGGGAAACACGCTTTCCGAAGAGGAGGCGCGGCAGGTCTTTGAGGACAAGTTGAAGCTCCCCCCCTCAAAGGAGTACCTAGCTCGGGAGATTCGCAATGTCCTCGATGCTTTTGACTGCATCCGAGACGAGATCTTGCCCGACGCCGCAAACGCAGACCTTACGGTGGCGAAGATCAAGCGCTACAACCGCTTCGTACTCGATGGGCTCCCGGCGGAAGGGGATGTGGTCCCCGGGGAGATTCGCAAGCACTCGGTTGTTGTCGGACGCTACCGGGGGGCGCCGGCCCAGGACTGCGAGTACCTGCTCGGGAGACTCTGCGAGTGGCTCAACTCGGACGCATTCAACGCGCCGGAGGATCATCTCGAGCTCGCTCCACCGCTGGCGATCCTCAAGGCGGTCCTCGCGCATCTCTACCTGACCTGGATCCACCCCTTTGGCGACGGCAACGGGCGCACCGCCCGTCTGCTTGAGCTGCATGTCCTGCTTGCCTCTCGCTTCCCCCAGCCGGTGACGCAGCTGCTCTCCAATCACTACAACCACACTCGCAGCGAGTACTACCGACAGCTGGATCGCACCACGAACGAGGGTCCCAACGGCTTTCTCCTCTACGCCGTCCAGGGCTTCGTCGAGGAGCTTCGCGGCCAGCTCGATCGGATCTGGTCGATGCAGTACGTCGATCGCTGGGAGCAGTACCTGCACCAACGGTTCGGTGAGACGAGAACGGATAGCCAGCGCCGGCAGCTTCGGCTTGTCAAGGATCTCTCAAAGGCGAGCATTGTGACCGTTGCCAATCACCCCCTTCCCTCTCTGCAGGCGATTCCCCGTAACCGTCTCAGGCGCCTTTCCCCAGCGCTAGCTGAGGCCTATGCCAAGAAGACGGAGCGGACCCTGACACGAGACCTCAATGCGTTGGAGAAGATGGGGCTGATCGTCCGCTCCGAGCACGGGTGGTTTCCGGACTCCGATTCGGTCCTGGCCTTCATGCCACCTCAGGCACGTGCCAGAGACAGTGATGAGTTTCTTTCCTGGTAGCGCCGCCCGATCCTACGGCGACTGCGCGATTTGCTTCAATCGGATCACCAGAGAAAGGAGGTGGTCCTAATTTCGAGTCACATGCTTCAGGGGACACTGGAGGTGCAGGGCCGCTAGGCGCCGCACTGTTTCGGCCGCCCGGCGGAATCCAACCCGGGCACCGGCGAGCGTGGGAGGCCGGGCGTTGTCCCACCCGGTGTGGTCCCCCCGTTCGTTCCAAGCACCTGACAAGGGCCGCCTTCGGGCGGCCCTTGTTCGTAATCCTGTAGGTATTGACGATGGGCGAGCTCCACTACGAAGGCCACCGGATCGAGTACGACTCCTACGGGGAGGGCGAGCGGCTGCTGGTGCTCGTGCACGGGCTGCTGATGAACCGGCGCATGTTCGAGCGGTTGGGGCCGGAGCTGGCGGGGCAGGGGAACCGGGTGATCTGCGTCGACCTGCTCGGGCATGGGCGCTCGGACCGGCCCGAGGATCTGCGCCTGTACTCGATGCCGCTCTTCGCTCGTCAGGTAGCCGCGCTGCTCGATCACCTCGAGCAGCCCTCCGCTGTCGTCGGGGGGACCTCGCTGGGGGCCAACGTCGCGCTCGAGCTGGCTGTGCGCGAGCCCGAGCGGGTCCGCGGCCTCTTCATCGAGATGCCGGTGCTCGACAACGCCCTACCGGGGGTGGCGGCCACTTTCGCCCCGATGTTGCTCGGCTTGCGCCTCGCCCGGCCGGCGTTCGAGGCGCTTTCCCGCGTCACCTCCGCGATCCCGCGCACCAACCACCTGGTTGACATGGGGCTCGACTGGGTCCGTCAGAGGCCGGGGCCCTCAGGTGCCGTGCTGGAGGGCCTGCTCCTCGGCGAGACCGCGCCGCACCGTGAGCAGCGCGTCCAGATAGAGCAGCCGGCGCTGATCGTCGGACATCCGCGCGATCCGCTGCACCCCTTCAGCGACTCCGGGATGCTCGCCGAGGAGTTGCCGAACGGGCACCTGGTCGAGGCCATCTCGATCCTCGAGTGGCGGTTGAGGCCAAGGCGCCTGACCGGCGAGCTGACCGCGTTCCTTCAGGAGGCCTGGGCCCCGCCGACGACCTCGCCCGCGAGCAGCGCCTGAATCGTCTCCGGCTCGGCGCTGCTTGCCAGCGCCCGGCTGCCGTCGGCCAGCAGGTTGCTTACGATCGCCCGCGACGGCGTGCCGTCGCGTTCGTAGGTGACGGTGAAGGACTCGAGCGGGCCCTCGATCTCGGTACCGGCCACGATCTCGCGTTCCGGCAGGGCGTCGACCTCTGCCTGGACGTCGGCGTGCGCGTAGGCCTTGCGAGGCGGGCGCGCTGACAGCACGGCGTTGGCGTGCTTGGTCATGTACCAGCCGACGCCGGTTGGGAAGCCGAAGGCCTCCGGGTCCTCGCGCAGTCGTTCGCTCATCGTCGCCAGCGAGTGGGTCACGTAGTTGCTTCCCGGGCCGCCGGCGAATGTCAGCCCGCCGGTCACGGTCGGCGGGCGGGTGTCGGTCACCAGGTCTATCCCGAGCTCGCCGGCAGCGATCTGCACCGCCGAGGGGAAGCAGGAGTAGAGGTCGAGGTGGGCGACCTCGTCGACGCCGATGCCCGCGTGGCCGAGGGACGCCCTGGCGCAGGCCGCGATCGCGGGCGAGCGATGCAGAGCCTGGCGCGAGGCGGCGAACCAGTGGTCGTGCGCGGCGGCGCTCGCGTGCACGAAGACCCGGCTCTCAGATGCGATCCCCGACTCCTCGGCGGCGCGAGCGCTGCAGAGCAGGAGCGCCGCGCCCTGGTCGACCTGGATGTTCGCCGTCATCAGCTTCGAGTAGGGGAAGGCGACCATCCGATTGTCCTCGCCGGCCGTGGCGATCCCCTGTGCGGGCGGCGCTTCTTGCGTCCACGCCTCGGGGTTCGACTCGGCCACCTCGGCAAACCGGTGCCAGAGCCGCGCCAGCCACTCCCGGTGCTCGCCCGGCGCCCGCCCGGCGGCGGCTCGGACGGCGTTCTCGAACCACGGGTAGTAGTGGATCGGCGCCAGCAGACCGGCCGCCATCTCCGCCTCGTGGCTCGCCGCCCGGTCGCTGCCGAGCAGGCGCGTCGGCGAGGCATCCGGAGGTTGCTCGGACCAGCCGGTCGGGCGCCCATCGCGCGTAGCGCGCATCAGCGGCACGATCGCCTCGGCTCCGGCGATCAGCGCCACGTCGAGGCGGCCGGCTTGGATCTCCACGCAGGCGTCGGTCAGCAGGTCGAGCGGCCCGGTGCCGCTGGTCAGGGTGCGAACGGTCTCCACCGGCCGCACGCCCAGCGCCTCGGCTACGAGCGCGCCGGGATCGGGCACCGGCCAGGAGAGGCAGTCGACGATCCGCACCGACTCGGCGCGCTCGAGCAGGCGTCCCGTGCCTGGCGACTCGCTCGCGATCCGGGCGGCTCGCACGATCAGCTCCAGCGGAGACATCTCCGGCTCTCCGGGGCGCCGGCTGTGCTGGCCGGCGCCGACCAGCATCGGCGCATGTGGGTCTGCCGGCATCGGGCGGCAGGTTCGCAGAGATCGGGCTCGGACACAGGTCCACTTCGGTACGCACCTAGATGCTAGGATGCGAAAAATATCTGGATCAGTCAGAGGGAGAGGGCTCAAAGGGAGGAGCCCACATAGCGCACCAGTGCCTTAATCGGTGAAAGGGCCGGCCTTAAAAGCCGGAGATCCGGGTTCGAGCCCCGGCTGGTGCATAGCCACGGAATGTCCAACCGTAACTAGCTATGTCAACCAATCTCTTCGACTACTTCGACGACATCGCGGCCGAGGAAGGCTTGCGGTCAGCGAGGTGGGCGCCACGGTCTCCGTATGAGCCGAACGACCAGTTCGACCTGATGCTGGTGCCGCGGGTTCGCGGATGGCAGGAGGATGCCGACTCGCTCTCGGATCTCGACCGTTTCGAGGCCGAGCCCTGGGTCGACGAGCTGAGTCGCAACGGTAAAGGGGTCTGGGCGCGTCTCGACAGCGGCTGGGTCGAGCGCGCTGGCGCCGCGCTGGAGGCCGGTGAAGACCCAGGGTCGCCGCTTACGGAGATCGCCGGCGGGCAGCGCTACGCGCTCAACTTCTGGGACGCCAACTCGACCAAGGCGCTGCACATCGGCCACCTGCGCAACCTCGCCCTCGGCAACGCGCTGGGCGGGGCGCTTGAAGCGGCCGGTGCCAAGGTCGAGCGGCGCAGCATCATCTGCGACGTCGGGCGCAGCATGGGCGAGGCGATGGCCGGCGTGGTCCAGAGCGGCCGCCATACCCAGTCCTGGCCCGAAGGCGGCCAGAAGAGCGATCACTTCGTCGGCTACTGCTACGCCGACTACGTCAAGTCCGGGCGCGCCGGCAATGGCGAGGGAAGCGGCGACCCCGAGGACTCGCTGGCGCGCGAGCTGGATCTGCAGAACGACAGCGCCGACCAGCTCCTCCAGCGCGTCCTCGACGGCGACCAGCAGGCGATCGAGCTCTGGTCGAAGACGCGGGCCTGGGTGATCTCGGGCCAGCGCAAGACCCTGGCCCGGCTCGGCATCGCCTTCGACCGGGTCTTCTTCGAGTCCGACTTCCTGCCCGAGGTCGGCGAGCTGACCGAGCTGGGGCTGCGTGAGGGGATGCTCCACCGCTGTCCCGACGGAGCCATCATCTACTCGACCGGGCGCAAGGAGCTCGACGAGATGGCGCTGCTGCGCGCCGATGGGCTGCCGACCCAGCACATGCGCGCGCTCGCCTACTGGACCGCGGCACCCGGCCTCGACGAGGAGATGAACTCGATCCAGATCTGCGGTGCGGAGTGGGTCGCCCACGTCACCTGCCGCCGCAAGCTGATGGCCGAGCTGGCCGAGGCAGGGGGTGGCAACGGCACGATCCACCCCAAGCACGACGTCTTCCACGAGATGGTCTCCAAAGAGCGGCAGACGATCGCCTCGAGCAAGAAGGACGCGGTCCTGATCGACGACTTGGCCGAGTGGATCGACACCGAGCTCGAGGCCGAGGCCACGCGGGTCGAGGTGCGCCGGCGCCATCCCGCACCGGAGCGGATCGCCCCCCAGGTGGCCCTCGGCTTCTTCCTCATGCACCCCACTGGCAAGCGCGTCGACTTCGAGCCGGGCAAGCTGCTCGAGGCCGATCACAGCCTCGGCTGGGACCTGGCGCGGGCGCAGACCCGCAACGGCGACGCCGGCGCCAACAGCGCGAGTCGCGGCGAGCCGGCCCAGGACCCCGAATACCGCTTCGCGGTCGTGCAGTCGGAGATGCATCGGCGCCATCTGCGTCAGGCGGTGGAGAAGCTCGACGTGATGCAGCTGGCGCGCTTCTCCTCCCATCTCTCGCGCTGGTACCTGGAGCGCGAGCGGGCGCCGCACGTCGAACGGACGATCCAGACCGTCCTCGACCGCAGCGCCCGCAGCCTCGGCTTGGAGGCAACGCGGTGAGGACCCTTCTAGTCGACAACCACGACTCCTACACCTACAACGTCTTCCACCTGCTCGCCGGCGTCTCGGGTGAGGAGCCAATCGTGGTCGACAACGACGCGGTCTCCTGGCGGGCGCTCTCGCGCTGGGACTTCGACGCGATCGTGCTCTCTCCCGGCCCAGGGACCCCGCGGCGCTGGCACGACTTCTGCGTCTGCGACGACATCCTCCGCTACAGCGAGATCCCGGTGCTCGGCATCTGCCTCGGTCACCAGGGCCTGGGGAAGATGCTTGACGGCGACGTCAAAAGCGCTCCGGAGGCGATGCACGGTCGCCTCAGCCGCATCTTCCACGAAGGCAGCGGTCTCTTCCAGGACATCCCGCAGGGGTTCCCGGTTGTCCGCTACCACTCGCTCGCGATCACCGGCATGGGTGCTGACGGCAACGTCTGCGCCTGGGCTGACGACGGCGTGGTGATGGGGATCGAACACCGCGGCCGGCCGATGTGGGGCGTGCAGTTCCACCCCGAGTCGATCGCCACCGATCACGGCGCGACCTTGGTGCGCAACTTCTACACCCTCGCCGAGAGCCGCAAAGCGCCGAGCGCCCGCGCATCGCGCCGCCCGGCGGCGCCGTCGCGCAACGCGGCGACGCGCGAAGTCGTCGCCTCGGACACGAAGCTGCTGATGCGGACGATCCCCGGCGAGCCCTCGACCGAGGCGCTCTTCGAAGGGCTCTTCGCGGGTGAGGAGCACGCCTTCTGGCTCGACAGTGCCGACGCGCCGACGCGGCTTGCGCAGAGCTCCTACCTCGGCACCAGCGCCGGTGAGGATCGTTGCGTGCTCGAGTACGAGGTCGAATCCGGCGCGGTGAAGGTCCATGGCGCCGAGACGACCACGCTCGAGCGAGGCTCGATCTTCGACGTGCTCGACCGCGAGATCGCCAAGCGCGCGATCGAGACGCCGCCGGGCCAGGCCCCCGACCTCCTCGGTGGGTTTGTCGGCTACCTCGGCTACGAGCTGAAGGCCGACTGCGGCGCCACCAACGTGCACCACTCCGATGTGCCCGACGCGGTGCTGATGCTGGCCAACCGCCTGATCGCGGTCGACCACGTTCGCCATCGCACGCACCTGATGGCACTCTGTCGCGACGACGAGGCCGAGGCCGAGGGTTGGCTCGAGGAGGCGGAGGCCGCAGTCCACGAGGCGCTCGCCGAGGCCGGTCAGCCCGATCCCGATCGGGCCTTCGGCGAGCCCACCGCGTCCCACGTCAGCTTCGAGTGTGGCCGGGGGCGCGGGCAATATCTCGCCGACATTGCCCGTTGCCAGGCCGAACTTGCTGCCGGCGAGTCCTACGAGGTTTGCCTCACCGACCAGATCTCGACCAGCGCCAGCCCCGAGCCCTTTGACCTGTACCGCAACCTGCGTCGCAGCAACGCGGCGCCCTTCGCCGCCTACCTGAAGCTCGGCGAGGTCGCGGTGGTCAGCTCCTCGCCCGAGCGCTTCCTCTCCGTCGACCGCGAGCGCAGGGTCGAGGCACGGCCGATCAAGGGGACGACGTCACGCTCCGCCGATCCCGAGCAGGACGCGGCACTGAAGGCGGAGCTGACCAACGACGAAAAGACCTACGCCGAGCACCTGATGATCGTCGACCTGTTGCGCAACGACCTCGGCATCGTCTGCGAGGTCGGCAGCGTCGCCGTCCCCGAGCTGATGGTCGTCGAGGACTACGCGACGGTGCACCAGCTGATCTCAACGATTGAGGGAAGGCTCGCGGCGGACCGCAGTTCGGCCGAATGCGCTCGGGCCTGCTTTCCGGGCGGCTCGATGACAGGCGCGCCAAAGCAGCGCACGATGGAGATCATCGACGACATCGAGGCCGAGGCGCGCGGCGTCTACTCGGGGGCGATCGGCTACTTCGGCCTCGACGGCATGATGGATCTCAGCATCGTGATCCGCACGATCGTTCTGCGCGAGGGCCGCACGACGATCGGCGCCGGCGGCGCGATCGTGATGCAGTCCGACCCCGAGGACGAGTTCGACGAGATCCTGCTCAAGGCGCGGGCGCCGATGGCGGCGATCGCTCGCACGGTGACCGGGAGCGACTCCCCCGATACCTGGAGCGTTGAGCTGGAGCCGGCTGGGGCGCCGGCGGGGGCGGTTTAGCCGTGACGAACGGGGCGACCCCGACCGAGGCGGAAACCGCGCGCGACGCCGGCGCCAGCTGGCGCGTGCGCGAGGCCTCGGCGCGGGATGCCCCGGCAGTCGCCGCCGCCGTGGCGGAGCTGTTGGTCGAGCTGAGCGGAAAGGGCCCCGCGCCGGCCGAGCTGGAGGAGGCGACACGCGAACTTGCCAGGGATCGGGGGGTGGGTGCCCTGCTGGTGGCGGAGGCGGGGGGCGAGGACGGCGGAGCGATCGTCGGCGTCCTCGCCGCCAGCTGGCAGCACGCGATCCACGTACCCGGTCGCTACGGCACGATTCAAGACCTCTGGGTGCATCCCGAGTGGCGCAGCAGGGCGATAGGCGCCGATCTAATCGAGTCTTTCTGCGATCTGGCACGCAGAGAAGGGGCCAAGCGCCTGGAGGTTGGGCTTCCGCGCGAGAGCTTTGCCCGGATCGGCGCCACCGAGGCCTTCTACCGAGCCAACGGCTTCGAGCACCTGGGACCGCGAATGCGGAGGAAGCTGTGATCGCGGAGCGACCAAGCGTGCATATCTGGTTCTTCGCGCCGGGAGCGAAGCGGAGGTGTCTGTGATGGCGGAGCTGTTGATGGTCGAGCAGCGCAGCGGGGGCAGCGACGCCGACAGCGCCCACTGGATCCTCGAAGGAGGTCGCATCCTGCCCGGCGTCGACGACAACCGCCGCATGGCGGAGTTGCGCAGCGGCCTGCTCCGTCATGCCGGCGTGCGCAGTACCGCCGCCGACGCCGACAGCGAAGACGTCGAGCAGACGCTTAGCGTCCTGCACGAGCCCGATTACCTCGAGGCGCTGGCGGGGGTGTCCGAGGAGCCGATGGTGATGCCGGAGATGACCCCGCCGGGCCTGCCGCCCGACATCCCGGTCAGCTCGGGTCTGGTCAGCGCGGCCCGTGAGGGGGTGCGAACGGCGATCACGGCGGCCGAGCGGCTCGCCGAAGGCTCCCGGTTCACCTACGCGCTCTGCCGTCCGCCCGGCCACCACGCCGGCCCGGCCTGGTTCGCGGGGTACTGCTACCTCAACACCGCGGCGGCGGCGGTGCAGGCGCTGCGCGATCGGGGCGTCAGCCCGGTCGGCATCCTCGACATCGACCTGCACTACCCGAACGGCACCGCGGCGATCGTCGAGACGATGACCGACGCGACCCTGCACTCGCTGCACGCCTCGCCGGTGACCAACGTCGCCGAGCTGACCGTGACGCCGAGCAGCGAGCGCGAACACGTGGTCGAGTTCGAGGGCAGCCCGGATGCCGCCACCTACCTCGAGGCTCTCGCCGACTCGATCGAGGTGCTGGCCGGCTCCTCCCGGGCGATCGTCGTCTCGCTTGGCTATGACATCGTCGCCGGCGATCCGCATGGCTCCTGGGGCTTCTCGCCGCGGATCTTCACTGAGATCGGCCGTCTGCTTGCCGCCTCCGGGCTGCCCGTCTGCGTGATCCAGGAGGGCGGCTACGCGCTCGACACGCTCGCCGCCTGCAGCCACGCCTTCGCCATCGGCCTGCTCGGAGCGTCCGAATGAAGGCCGGATCGTGAGAGACAACGGCCTCGGACAGTTCCGCGAACGGCTCGACCCGATCGACGAGGAGATCGCCCGCCTACTGGGCGAGCGCTTCCAGATCTGCCGGGAAGTCGCCAAGTACAAGAGCGAGCACGGGATCCCGATGATGCAGCCCGAGCGCGTCGCCGAGGTGCGGGCGCGCTACCTCGCCCGCGGTGCCGATGCCAACCTGCCATCCGATTTCACCGGCGACCTCTTCGAGCTCTTGATCGGCGCCACTTGCAAGCTCGAGGACGAGCTGATGGAGGGAGCCGCCGTAGCGACGGACGGGAGCGAGGCATGAGTCCACTGCCGCCCGGCCCCCGTCTTCCCAGGCTGCTGCAGTCGAGGCGCTGGTCGCGCGAGCCCCTGCCCTTCCTCGAGCAGTGCCGGGCGCGCTACGGTGCGACCTTCACCCTGCGCCTGCGCCACCTCGGCACCTGGGTCCTCCTCTCCGATCCGGAGGACGTCAAACGGATCTTCTCCGCCGACACGAACGACCTCGGGGTGGGGGTGCCGAACCTTGCTCTGAAACCGGTGCTGGGAGCGCACTCGGTGATGCTGAGCGAGGAGCCCGAGCACATGGCTCGTCGCAAGCTGATGCTTCCCCGCTTCCACGGCGATCGGATGAGGGAGGACGCCGAGGTGATGACCGAGCTGGCCCGGCGCGAAGTGCGCGCCTGGCCGGTCGGCGAGCCGTTCAGGCTCTGGCCACGCATGCAGGCGCTCACGCAGGAGGTCGTGATGCGGGCGGTCTTCGGCGACGACGAAGGCCGGTTGGACCGTTTGCGGACCCTGCTGACGAACCTGACCGAGGCGGTCAACGACGAAGGCCGCTTGCGCAAGCTCGCCCTATTCGGCCCGCGCTGGCTCGAACGCAGCCGCGGCTGGCGGGACGCGATGGAGCCGGTCGAGGAAGCGGTGCTGGAAGAGGTGAGGCGGCGGCGCGCCGAAGGCGATGGTGGTCGCAAGGACGCCGTCTCGATCCTGATCGAGGCGCGCAACGAGGACGGCTCCCCGTTGAGCGAGAAGGACCTGCGAGACGAACTGCTGACGCTGCTCACGGACGGCCCCA
>Ga0157380_10003180_pt1 | contig 11209 bp, 9 predicted proteins | sample S35metaG_FD_119757 | JGI IMG/M metagenome (GOLD analysis project Ga0157380, IMG submission 119757) | Switchgrass rhizosphere microbial communities from Kellogg Biological Station, Michigan, USA - S3-5 metaG | ecosystem: Host-associated > Plants > Roots > Rhizosphere > Soil | place: USA: Michigan...
CGGGACGCCGCTCGCCTAAGGGATACTCTGCAGCAGGCTGTTCCAGAAGAGCTGCGGGAACGTTTTCTCTCACGACCGGACATTCAGGCGATCAGCCAGTAGTCGGGTGCCGGGACAGCGAGTCAGGAGGACCCATGGGTTACGGAGAGGTCGTTGGCAATGCGAGCGTGCACTGGACCATCGTTCACGAAGACGAGGCAGGCGAGCCCGTGGAACTGTCGCCGAAACGAGGGCACGGTGGTCATCACCCGAAGACCGGAAACGACGTGCACGTGGAGAAGGACTGTCGCGGCTGTGACCCGCTGTCGCTCGACCGCGTCGGGACGCGCAAAGGCCACACCGGTCACTATCGGGTGACGCTGCGCTATGAACGGATGCAAGATGCGCAGGCGGCGGCTGCGCGGGTTCAGAAAGTGTCGGAGCGCGAGGACGGAATGTACGAGCTGGTGATTGACGTCCCGGTCATCCACCGGGTGGAGCCGGACGATCTGCCCGCGCCAGAGATCCGCATCGACTGGTAGCAACCGCCGGGGAGTTCACTACGGCGACAAGGAGGGCTCATGGGGTACGGGGAAGTTGTCGGAAATGCGAGCGTGCACTGGACGCTGGTGCACGAAGATGAACGCGGCCGTGAAACAGCGTCGGTGCGGGGGCGAGACCCGGTTCGTTTCGAGGACATTGGCGCCAAGAACTCCAAGAAACGCGGTGCTGCCCTCGCCAAAGGCGCCCAGGCCAAGACTTTCCTGGGACCGAAACCGAGCTTCCAGGTCCGGCTCACGTATCCCACCAGGGAGATGGCCCAGCGCGCCAAGGAGGCGGCCCAGATCGTCGAGCGTGACGGCGTCTTTTATCTGGTGCTGAGCGTTCCCGCCGTGCGGCGGAAGGCGGAAAAGCTCGATCCGCCGCAGCCGCCTGCGGAAGTCCGCATCGACTGGTAGGTAGGCAAAACCGCGGCGTCCAGCGGCCCGGCCGTGCTCAGCGGGCGGGTCGCAGGCGGCGTAACAGCCGCGTGGCCAGCGTGGACGGTGGCACCTCGATGCGCGCCAGCGCCTCGGAGAGGTGCTCGGCGCTCTGGTAGCGATCGGCTGCGCGTTTCGCGAGCAGGCGCACGACCACGTGCTCGAGCGCCAGCGGGCGGTCGGGCGCGAGGGTGGTGAGCGGCTCGGGCTCGCGGTCGAGGACGTTGGTCACGGTGTCGGCGGGAGAGGCTCCGGCAAACGGCAGTGGGCCCGTGGCCATCTCGTACACGATCACGCCCAGAGAGAACAGATCGCTTCGGGGATCCAGGGGCAGCTGGAGAATCCGTTCCGGCGCCATGTAGTTCGCCGTCCCCAGCGGCCGGCCCGGAATGGTGGAGCCTTCGAGTCCCGTCTGGTTCGAGCCAGGCAGGCGGAAGTGCCGCGCCAGGCCGAAGTCGACCACTTTGACGTGCCCGTCGTCCGCCACCATCACGTTGCCCGGCTTGATGTCGCGGTGGACGATGCCCTTGGCGTGGGCCGCGCCGAGCGCCGCGGTGATGTGCCGCGTGATGTCGAGGAGCCGTCCGAGCTCCAGATCCTCGCGTGCCATCAGCGTTTTCAGCGTCGCGCCGTCGAGCCGTTCCATGGCGATGAACTGCCGGCCCTCGTGGGTGTCCACCTCGTGGATGGTGCAGATGTTCGGGTGGCTGAGCAGGGCGATCGTCGCGGCCTCGCGGCCGAAGCGGCGGACCGCGTCGGCGTCCTCCGCCAGTTCTTCCGGCAGGAATTTCAACGCGACCTTGCGCGGCAGCCGCAGGTCCTCTGCTTCGTAGACGATGCCCATCCCGCCGGTGCCGAGCTTGCCGGTGATGCGATAGTGGCTGACGGTCAGACCGAGCATGAGTCGGGGCAAAAGTTCGTTCGCACGGGGGTGGACCGTTTATACAACGGAAGGCCGTCAGGCGCCGGTACCGGTCCAGATTTGGCGCCGCGCGGTAAGAGCAGGGCTTATGATTGCTGCCAACCACATCCCGATGACCGCGCCCAAAAAAGCCGCTTCCCGATCCGCGACACCGCACGACGCCCTCATCAGCGACGAGCCGACCATCGAACTGGTGGTCCGCGCGCGTGAAGGGGATCGACTGGCGGTCGAAGCTCTACTGCAACGCTGCCTGCCTGGCCTGCGCCGCTGGGCGCACGGGCGGCTGCCCGCGGCGGCGCGCGGCAGTCTCGATACCTCCGATCTCGTCCAGGAGACCGTCCTGCACGTGCTGCGGCGGCTGGACCACTTCGAGCCGCGCCACGTGGGCGCGATGCAGGCCTACCTTCGCCAGTCGGTGATCAATCGCATCCGCGACGAGGTCCGCAAGGTCACGCGCCACCCGACGCCGGTGGAATTGCCGATGGACCTGGTGTCAGACCACACGTCCCCGCTCGAGATCGCGGTGCAGTCGGAGGCCTATCAGCAGTACCGCGAGGCGCTCGGCGGACTGGGGTCGCGCGATCGCGAGCTGGTGGTGGCGCGGATCGAGGCGCAGTGGTCGGTGGCGGAGATCGCCAAGCGGTTCGAGATGCCCACGTCGGACGCGGCACGGATGGCCGTCGGGCGCGCCATCAAGCGGCTCACGACGAAGCTCCACGGCAAGAAAGAGTCTTGATGTGGGGGCCGGCTTCAGCCGGCCCTGGGTCGCCTGAAGCCGGCCCCTACGCCTGAACGACCGTTCGGGTGCTGCTGTGGGCGCGCAGCACGTCCGACGTCAACTGCTTTCCGAGGTAGACCTTCGACTCGCGGTTGTCGGTCGGGTGCACCTCGTACTTGATCACGTCGAACTCGAGGTGGTCGAGGGTCCCTCGCATGTCGTAGAAGCGGTTCTTGGTCTTGACCACCACCTCATGGAAGCCGGACGAGTGCGCCCAGGCCTCCGACTCCTCGGTGAGCGCGCGGAAGTGCCCCTGTCCGCGCCAATCGCGCCGCGTGCCGCCGATCCAGTTGTAGAGCACCTTGCGGCCGTCGAAGCGCACCGCGCCGTTCAAGCGCACCACCAGGTCGGCCAGCTTCGGGTCGGCTTCCGAGGCGCGAAGCTCGTGCACCACCTTGAACGACACCGGTACGACCGTGCCCGGATCGTCGGGCAGGCTGGCCTCCGCCATCAGAATCAGGAACTCCCGATCGGCCAGACGGTCCACGATCTCGTTCGCGGTCTTCTTGCGAGGAAACTCCCCGAAGTACTCCTCGATGTACTGAATTTCGAGGGCGCCGCTCTCGAGGGGGTACTGCTTGATCAGGTATTCCAATCGATCTCCGTGGGAAGCCATACGGCGCTAGGGGCCGCCGCCGTTCATTGTGTCCCGGCCCGGCGCGGGGTCGCAACGGCGTTCGGCGGCGTGGCCGATTGGCCGGCGGGCGCCTCGAGCGCCTCGGCAAGGGCGCGCACGTGCTCGGGTGTCGTGCCACAGCACCCCCCGGCAATCTGGACGATGCCCGCGGCCACGTAGGCCGACACCGAGCGGGCGAAACCGGCAGGCGAGTACAGCGTGCCCTCCTGGCCAGGCACGCCGGCGCTCGGCGCACACAGCACCAGCGGGAATCGCCCGGCGAGGGTCGACAGCGGCACGGCGAGCCCGCCCGGACCGTGCCCGCAGTTCACCCCCACGCCGTCCACCGCCTCGGGATCGACGTCCGCGAGCCACTCCTCGAGACCGGCATGCGACGCCGCCACCCGGCCGTCTGGGGCCAGGGGCGCCGAGAACAGCACCGCTACTCGCCGGCCGGTCGCGGCGTGCGCGTCGGCCAACGCCGCCAGCGCCATCGCGGTCTGGGCCGGGCACCACCAGGTTTCGAACAGCAGCAGATCGACGCCACCGGTCAGCAGTCCGATCAGCGGCTCGCGAAATACGCCGCGCAGTTCCTCCGCGGCGGCGGCGGATCGTCGTGCTGGAGAGGCGCGGGGCTCGTCGGCGGGACCGAGAGCGCCGGCCACGAGGCGCGCGCGGCCGGGCGTGCGCGCGGACCACTCGTCGGCGGCGGCGCGCGCCAGCCGTGCCGCTGCCTCGCACAACGCGCGCGCGTGCGCGGCGTGGGCCTCCGAGGCGGCGCGGAACGTGTTGGTGCGGACGATGTCGGCGCCGGCGTCGAGATACGCGTCGTGCGCGGCTCGCACGCGCTCGGTGTGCGACCAGGTCAGCGCATCGGTTGCGTGTACTGGTCCCGGCGCACCTGCCGACGCGTGAAGGAAAGTACCCATCGCACCGTCGAGTACGAGTGGGCCGCGCAGGGTGCGCGCGCGCAGTTCGTCGATGGTCATGCCGCCGCCGTTCTCTCTGATGACGCAGCCGCGCGGCGCGCGGCGGGCCGCTGCGTGCAGCATGCAACACAAACGCCCCTCGCGGGCATGTCAGAGCCCTTCGGAGTGCACGGTGACATTGAAATCGTGCGCGGATTACATATCTGAAGAGTCACTCTGCACATCTTTGGCGATATGGCGTTGGATAGAGGCCACAATATTGCAAAGTGCTCGAATCGTCGTGCATAATTCAACTCTGCACGCGCTACCCGCCCCGGGTGGATTTCCGCTGCAACGAGAAGAGAAAGGATAGGCCTCGCCGATGGGATCTGCCGCACTTTCCGAAGCCGTCAAGAGCATCCGTGATTGGTCGTTGGGGGATGGCCGCGTTTCGACGACGTCGTCCGAGAAGGCCGCCGACATCTTCGGCAGCCGCGTCTTCAACGACAAGGCGCAGCAGGAGCGCTTGCCCAAGCCGGCGTATCGCGCCCTGCGCGCGACGATCACGCGCGGCGAGCCGCTCGATCTCGCGACCGCGGATGCAGTGGCCTCGGCGCTGAAAGAGTGGGCCGTCGAGCATGGTGCGACGCACTACACGCACTGGTTCCAGCCCCTCACCGGCATCACGGCGGAGAAGCACGATTCGTTTCTCGATCCCAACTCTGACGGCTCGGCCATCGCGCAGTTCCGCGGCAAGGAACTGATCAAGGGCGAGCCCGACGCGTCGAGCTTCCCGTCCGGCGGCATGCGTTCCACGTTCGAGGCTCGTGGTTACACCGCGTGGGATCCGACCAGCCCGCCGTGGCTGCACATGAACGGCAACTGCGTGACGCTGGTCATCCCGACCGCGTTCGTCAGCTGGACTGGTGAAGCGCTCGACAAGAAGACGCCGCTGCTGCGCTCGATGGAAGCGGTGTCGAAGCAGGCCGTGCGCGTGCTGAAACTGTTCGGGTCGACGGCCGAGCGCGTGTTTGCGACGTGCGGTCCCGAGCAGGAGTACTTTCTGATCGATTCCAACTTTTACTTCGCCCGCCCGGATCTGATCAACGCGGGCCGCACGCTGTTTGGCGCCAAGCCGCCGAAGGGCCAGGAGTTGGAAGATCAGTACTTCGGCTCGATTCCGGCACGCGTCCTCGCCTGCATGTCGGAAGTCGAGGCGGAGCTGTACAAGGTCGGTGTGCCGGTGAAGACGCGTCACAACGAGGTCGCGCCGAGCCAGTACGAGATCGCGCCGGTGTTCGAGCAGGCGAACCTGGCAGTCGATCACCAGTTGATGACGATGGAAACGCTGCAGCGCGTCGCGCCGAAGTACGGCCTGGCGTGCCTGCTACACGAAAAGCCTTTTGCGGGCGTCAACGGCTCAGGCAAGCACAACAACTGGTCGCTGTCCGACGAGTTCGGCAACAACCTGCTCGGCCCCGGCGATACGCCGCACGACAACATGCAGTTCCTGGTGTTCTGCGCCGCCGTACTGCGGGGCGTCGACAAATGGCAGGGGCTGCTGCGTGCGACGATTGCGCACGCGGGCAACGATCACCGTCTCGGTGCGAACGAGGCGCCGCCGGCGATTCTGTCGGTCTTCCTCGGCGACCAGCTGAGCGACATCTTCGAACAGCTCGAAAAGGGCGCCGCCAAGTCGACGAAACAGGGCGGCGTTCAGGATCTGGGCGTGAGCGTGCTGCCGAAGCTGCCACGCGACGCCGGCGACCGCAACCGCACCAGCCCGTTCGCGTTTACCGGGAACAAGTTCGAGTTCCGGGCCGTAGGGTCGAGTCAGAACATCGCATGGCCGAACATCGTGCTCAATGCGGCGATGGCCGACTCGCTCGACGCGATGGCCACCGAGCTCGAGGCCGCCACGGCCAAGGGCGAGGACCTCAAGGAAGCGGTGGGCAAGCTCCTGACGAAGACGATCAAACAGCACAAGCGGATCGTCTTCAACGGCAACGGCTATTCGGCGGAGTGGCAGAAGGAGGCGGCCAAGCGTGGCCTGCTCAACCTGAAGAACTCCGTGGACGCGCTCGGGCAGGTCGTCACGCCGGCCGCGATCAAGCTGCTGGATCGCTTCAAGATTCTCAACGAGCGCGAAGTGCACGCGCGTTACGAGATCTTCCTCGAGAACTACAACAAGACCATCAACATCGAAGGTCAGCTGATGGTGCTGATGGCCAACCGCTACATCCTGCCGGCGGCCTTCGAGTACCAGAAGCAGATTGGTCAGACTCTGGCGGCGGTGAAGGCCGGCGGGGCCAAGAGCACGCAGGGCAAGAAGCTGCTCGGCACCTACACGAAGCTCGCGGACAAGCTGAAGATCGAGACCGACGCCCTCGCCGCTTTGCTGGAGCACGGCGGCGGGTCGGCCGAAAAGCACGCCAAGTTCATGCGCGACAAGGTCGTGCCGGCGATGGCCAAGCTGCGCGAGACGGGCGACAGCATCGAAGTGCTCACGCCGCATTCGCTCTGGCCGCTGCCGACGTATCGGGAGATGCTCTTCGTGAAGTAGGGACCGGCGCTCGGCGCCGGACGCAAGGGACTGAGGGACGGAAATAGTTGCGACGGGCCGGCCAGTGTGCCGGCTCGTTGCGTTTAGGTTGGGCGGGTTTACGTAGGTTGTTACGGCTTTCGCCACTCGAAAACGCGTTGACGCGCGCCGCGCGGCGTTAAGCAGCCGGTGTAGACTAGGAACCCCGCGCAACCGGAAAGACTCGCGGCACACCACGATCGGCATGGGAATTCTCGAGCGGCTCCGCCCACAACCCCGTTGGAAGCATTCGGACCCGACGGTGCGTGCGGCGGCAGTCTATGACCTGGGCCCCGAAGAGGGCGACGTGCTCCGCGCGCTTGCGCGCGAGGACGCCGAAGCGCGCGTGCGCCGCGCCGCTGTCGCACGTCTCGACGATGTGGCCGCGCTCGGCGACATCGCCCGGACGGATCCGGATACCGACGTCCGCGCCGAGGCCGTTCGCCAGCTCACTGGTCTGGCCGCCGAAGCGCGCGACCCCGTCAGGGCTGCCGACATCGCCCGGCAATTGATCGAAGGCGCGCGCCTCAAGGAAGTGGTGGTCATCGTCCGCGAGAGCTCCAATCCCGAAGTGCGGACCGCGGTGCTCGACCTCCTCGACGACGCGAAATCGCTCGGGTCCATCAGCCGGCATGCGCGCGACGGCGCGACGAGGGCGCGTGCCCTGGCCCGCCTGACCGACGCCGAGGAAATCCTCGCGGTGGCGCTCAAGGCCGAGCACACCGACGTGGCCGTGGCGGCGCTCGAACGCGTCGGCGACACCGAGGGGTTGAGCGCAATCGCCCAGCGTGGCCGCAACAAGGTGGCGGCGCGCCGCGCGCGCGTCCGGCTCCGTCAGATCGAAGAGGCGCTGGCCCCGGCGCCCGAAGCGCCGGTCGCGCGCATGTCCACCGAGGATCTCGGACGGGCGACGGAGTTGCTGCGCGAGGCCGAGGCGCTGGTGGCGATGGGAGACCCTGACGAGGCCGAGGCCGCGCTCACGCGGGTTCGTCTGGCTTGGGCCGAGCTTGGTGCCGACACGGAGATCGACGGTCAGTGGACCGAGCGCTTCGAAACCGCCAGCGAGGGCGCGCGCGAAGCGATCGCCGAGCGGCAGCAGGAACGCGCGGCGGATCGGATTCGGGCCGAAGCGGCTGCGCGGGAGCAGGCTGACCGGCTGCGCGTGTGTCTCCAGATCGAGGAACTGGACGGCGAGGGCGCCGAGGATCGCATTGCCGAACTGAAGGTCCGCTGGGACGCGCTGCCGCCGATTCCTCCCGAGTACGCCGCCTCGCTGACCCGTCGGTTCCAGGACGCGTGCCGCGCTTTCGAGGACCGCGAGCGGCGGCGGATGCTGGCGCAGGCGGCGGCAGGCCGGCTGCAGACGCTGGCCTCGGAGCTCGAGCAGCTCGTGGCCTCCGAGGTTCCGGCGCAGGAGCTCATCGCACGCTGGCGCGGGCTGCGACGCGACGCCGAGGTGCTGCGCGAGCACGCCGAGGCCAACCCGGAGGCCGCCGATCGCCTCGAACGCGCGATCGCCGCGATCGAGGAGCGAGAGCAGCAGCAGGTCCAGGTGCGTCAGCGGCAGGAGCAGGAGAACCTGCGCCGGCTGCACCAGGTGTGCCGGCAGGTCGAGACGCTGGCTGCGTCCGAGTCGATCACCCTCAAGGCCGGCGACCGCGCGCTGTCGGAAATCCGCGCCGCGCTCGAGGGCCGGTCCCCGCTGCCGACGAAGCAGGATCGCCAGGAGGTCCAGACGCGGCTCGAAGCGGCGCGCGCGGTGCTCGGCCCGCGAGTGCAGGAGCTGCGCGACGCCGACGAGTGGCAGCGCTGGGCCAACCTGCAGGTGCAGGAGGAGCTGGCGAAGAAGATGGAAGGGCTCGCCGAAGAGGCGGACCTCGAGGTCGCGGCGCGCCGCATGCGCGAGCTGCAGGGCCGCTGGAAGCAGGTCGCACTGGCGCCGCGGACTCAGGGCGAGGCGCTGTGGCGGCGCTTCAAGACGGCTCAGGATGCCGTGTTCGCGCGGACGTCGGCGCACCTCTCGGCGCAGAACGAAGAACGGGCCGGAAACCTGGCCAGGAAGCAGGCGCTCTGCGATCAGGCCGAGGCGCTGTCCACCTCGTCGGACTGGGTGAAGACCGCCACGGCGATCCAGGCGCTGCAGTCCGAGTGGAAGGCGATCGGTCCGGTCTCGCGCGGCAGCGAGAAGGCGATCTGGGAGCGCTTCCGCGCCGCGTGCGATCAGTTCTTCACACGCCGGCACGACGACCTGAAGAAGCGCAAGGACGAATGGTCCGAGAACCTGGCGCGGAAGGAAGCGCTCTGCGCCCAGGCCGAGGCGCTGATCTCGTCGACCGAGTGGGAAGCCGCCGCGGCGGAGTGCAAGAAGCTTCAGGCGGAGTGGAAGCAGATCGGGCCGGTGCGCCGTTCGAAATCCGACGCCGTGTGGCAGCGTTTCCGCGCCGGCTGCGACGCGTTCTTCGACCGTTACAAGCACCGCGACCAGGTGGAGTTGCAGTCGAAGGCGGCCGCGCGCGCCGACGTGATCCACGAGCTGGAAGCGCTCGCCGCGATGGCGACGCCCCCGGGCGAGGCCGCCGAGGCTGACGGGCCGCGCGCGGATGCTCCTGACGGGCTCGTCGACAAGGTCCACGAGGCCCGGGCACGGTGGCAGGCCGCCCCCGAGTTGCCGCGAACCGTGCAGCAGGATCTGGCTGCGAGCTATCACCAGGCGCTCGGCAGAATCGTCGCGGCCTGGCCGACGGCGTTTGCCGGCACCGACCTCGACCCCGCGAACACCCGCAAGCGGATGGAAAAGCTGCTCGCCCGGATCGAGGGGCTCGTCAAGACCCAGAGCGCGGCGCCGCCCCCCGCATCGCCGGCGGAACTGCTGGCCCAGCGGTGGCGAGAGCGGCTGGCGGCCAACACCATGGCCGGCGGGCAGGCCGTCGCCCAGACCGAGGAACTGCGCTGGCGCGAGACCGAGCAGGAAGTGCGCAACGCGCAGGCGCAGTGGACCCGTCTCGGGCCGCTGCCGGCCGACGTGGCAGGGCCGCTCAACGAGCGCTTCCAGCGCGCCTGCCGCAAGTTCTACGATCAGCGCCGCAAGTAGGCGTAGCACGCGGCCGCAGCCGCGCCAGATGCAAGGAGACACCATGCTTCGAGTAATGGCCGGGGTGCTGGCGCTGTGCGCAGCGCTGGCCGCAACCGCGTTCGCTCAAAGCGATCCCACGCTCACGCCGGCCTGGAACCTCACCACCGGCTTTGCCGCGCCCGAGAGCGCCTACTACGACGCCGCCTCGGACGCGGTGTTCGTCTCCTCGATCAACGGCCAGATTCTCGAGAAGGACGGCAACGGCTACATCTCGAAGCTGACGCCGGCCGGCGCCGTCGTCAGCGAGAAGTGGGCCACGGGGGTCAACGCGCCGAAGGGGCTGCGCAGCGCCCGGGGCGTGCTCTACGTGTCCGACATCGACGAGGTGGTGGGCTTCGACATCGCCAGCGGCAAGCTGGCGTCGCGGGTGAAGATCGACGGTGCGCAGTTCCTCAACGACCTCGCGACGGCCGCAGACGGCACCGTGTACGTGTCGGATTCGGCGGCGCTCAAGATCTTCGAGGTGCGCAACGGCAAGGCGTCGGTGTTCGTGGAGGGCGCGGATGTCGTCGAGCAGCCAAACGGCCTGCTGGTGGACGGCTCGCGGCTGATTCTGGGCACCATCGGCCCGGCGCCGCAGCCCGGCGCCGCGGGGCGCGGCCGGGGCGCGGCCCCGCCGAGCGGGCACCTCTACGCCTTCGATCTCAAGTCGAAGCAGCGCACGCTCATCACGTCGCAGCCGGTGGGCGGCATCGACGGCATCGAGCCCGACGGCAGCGGCGGCCTGGTGGTGACGGACGTCATTGGTCAGCGCCTGCTACGCGTGAGCAGGGCAGGCGAGGTGACGGTGTTGGCGAAGTTCACGGCGGGCGGCGCCGACTTCGGCTACGTCGCGGCGCGCAAGCTCGCGATCGTGCCGTTCCTGTTCTCGAACAGTGTCGCCGCCTACGATCTCACCACCGCGCTGAAGTAGAGGGCGGTCTTTAGACCGCCCTTCGCCGGCCGGGCTGAAGACCGGCCGCTACGTACCCTCGCTACTCTTCCAGGTACGTATAGCCGTGGAGGCCGTCCTCGTAGAACCGCAGGAGGCGGCCGGCGCCCTCGTAATCGACGCGCCCGGCGCGCACCGCGGTCTCGACGTCGGTCCGGAGCTTCCCCAGCAGCGCCTCGGCGTCGAACTCCACGTAATCGAGCACCTCGCGCACCGTGTCGCCCTTGATCAGCGCGTCCAGGCGCACGCCGCCGTTCTCGTCGAGGCTCACGTGCACGGCGTGGGTGTCGCCGAACAGGTTGTGCAGGTCACCGAGGATCTCCTGGTAGGCGCCCACGAGGAACACGCCCAGGTAGTACGAGTCGCCATTGACGGCGTGTA
>Ga0157380_10003181_pt1 | contig 11209 bp, 7 predicted proteins | sample S35metaG_FD_119757 | JGI IMG/M metagenome (GOLD analysis project Ga0157380, IMG submission 119757) | Switchgrass rhizosphere microbial communities from Kellogg Biological Station, Michigan, USA - S3-5 metaG | ecosystem: Host-associated > Plants > Roots > Rhizosphere > Soil | place: USA: Michigan...
CACGCTTGGCGCGAGTCGACCGAGCCTGCAGAGCGTCCGGGCCGCACGGACCGCGGCAGTGTCGTCTTCCAACGGCACCCAGAGGTCCGCACTTCTGATCGCCACTTGGGAAGATGCCACGGTGGCCGCGAGGGCGGGCGGAAACTTGAAGTTGCGCGGCATGATGCCGACAACTGTAAAAGTCTCTCCGTTCAGCGCCACAGTTTGCCCAACCAGCGAGGCCCTGCCGCCGAAACGCCGCTGCCATAAGCCATAACTAATCATCAACACGCGACCGTTGCCTGGCCGGCTGTCTTCAGACGAGAAAGAGCGACCTTGTAAAGGGTTAACTCCCAGCATGGAGAAAAGTCCGGGTGAGACGCGCCAACCGGTGAGGCGCTCAGGTTCGTCACCTCCAGTGAGATTGAAAGTGCTCTCGGAAAAAGCTGCGAGATCTGTGAGGACATTATTTCCACCCTTGAGGTCGACGAAATTTGGATACGAAGCTGGCGCTACGACCCAACCCTTCTTCAGATTTTTCTCCCAGACCATGACAAGTTCGTCCGGCCGCTGGTATTCCAACGGGCGCAGCAAAATGGCGTTCACCACGCTGAAGATGGCGGTCGTCGCACCGATTCCGAGCGCCAGCGTCAAGATAGCCGCAACCGCAAATCCGCGGCTCTTCGCCAACATCCGCGCGCCAAACTTCATGTCCTGCCAGATAGTTTCCATGCTTCAAATGCGTACTCAGAGGCTTCCCTTCTTCGGAGTGCACGATGACTTTCGACAATCGGTAAGAGACCACCGGCTTAAAGCCGCGTGGAGTTTCAATTTCCACCTAACCACAACTCCTTCAAGATCTCATGTAGAGACCATCGGCTTTAGCCGCATCGGAGTTTCAATTTCAGCCTAAACGTGACGCGCTTCATCGTGCGAGGTTGAAATTGAGACTCCACGCGACTGAAGTCGGTGGTCTCTCTTTAAAGTTCTACTTAGGGAGTTAGGTTGAAATTGAGACTCCACGCGGCTAAAGCCGGTGGTCTCACTCCCACAGTCAGTCACTTACCTTCTAGTTTGAAGTGCTTGCCTGGTCCATCTCTTCCGTGACGAAGCCAACGCGTCGCAGCAGCGATTGAAAACGAGGGTCGGAGCGAACACGGTCAAGACGCGGATCGGTCTTGAGCCAACCTAGCCATTCATTTCTCTCCTGATAAGCCTTTTCCAACAATTCGAAGACCAGGTCATTGTCTCCCAGCTCAATTTGAACGAGCGCGATGAGGTATGGCGACAAGTAGCTGGCATCCTTGTGAGCTTCCAACTCCCCAAGCACCTTTAGTGCTTCCTTCCGCTTACCCGCCTTGGCCAGCCCGTGCGCCAAATATCCAAGCACCGACGGCACATCCGCAATGGCCCTGGCCTGTTCAAATTCCGCGATCGCTTCCGGTAGCTTTCCAAGTTGCTCGTAAGCCATTCCGCGGATAAGCCGGGTTGGCAAAAACCGGGAATCCAAGGCCAACGCCTTGAGCGATTCATCGATCGCACGTTCAAAGTCTCTGCCGAAATAAAAACACCCGCTGAGACTGGTCGCGATGTGGGGCGACAGCGGATCCAGTTCGAGCGCATGCCGATATTCGCGTTCCGACTCCTTACTGCGTCCCATGTTGTCGAGATAGAGACCATACCGTTGATGCGACAGCGCCGAGCCCGGTTTTAGTTCGATGGCGCGCCGAAACTCATTACCGGCCTCAACAAAATCCCAGTCGTAATACAACTTCACGAGTCCCAGCGAGGCATGCGCCTCAGCCAGCCCCTCATCAATTTCCAGCGCTTTGATTGCCGCTGCCCGCGCTTTTGGCATGGCCTCTTGAGGCGGGAGAAAAAGATTCGACAGTCGATAGTAACAGTCTGCGAGGCCGGCATAAGCGAGAGCGTAAGTCGGATCGAGATCGATTGCCTGCCAGAAAAACTTCATGCCCTGCTTCATTTCCTCGGGTGTGTACTTGTTCCAATAGTAACGACCCTTCAAATAGAGCTTGTAAGCCTCGGCGTTGTCGGTGTAGCGTTTGGTCAGGCGCTTCTCTTCTTGTCGTCTCAGGTGCAGGTTCAACTTTTCCGAGATCTTTTGCGCGATTTCCTCCTGCACTTCGAATGTATCCGAGAAGCTGCGATTGAACTGTTCCCCCCACAATTGCCAACCGTTCTCGACTTCGGTCAACTCAGTTTTGATGATTAATTGGTCCGCTATCTGGCGCACTCGCCCCTGGAGAACAGCGCTCACGCCCAAGTCTTTGCCGACCTGCTGATGGCTTAAGGTAGTACCCTTGTAACGAAACGCAGTGCTGCGGGCGATTATTCGCAGATCTTCCAGACAGGCCAGACTATTGATAACACTTTCGGTGATGCCGTCCGAAAGGTATTCAGTGCCGGGGTCCGCCCCTTCGTTGACGAAAGGCAGGACCACTAATGAGTTGAAAGCCGCATTGGTTCGGACGCGCGGCAACTCCCTGGCTTCGGGATCGGGTGGCACTGCGATCGAAGTCGCGCTCTCCGCGGCAAGCTCCCTCACCTCGGCTGAAAACCGGTAACCGCGTCCCGGCACGGTTTGGATGATGCCTCGCCTGCCGTGTTCTTCTCCCAATACTTTTCGCAGGGTAAAGATGTTCTGGGTGAGGTTTGCTTCTTCGACAAATGATTCCGCCCAAACTTTGTCCATAAACTCCTGTTTTGACACCACATGACCACGGTTTGTGACCAGGAGTACCAGTACATCAAGAGCTTTTGCGGTAAGCGGCACGAGGTTTCCGTCTCGCAGCAAGGAGCGCTCATTTACATCAAGACGAAAGGCGCCAAAAAGAAAGATTTTCCCGGGGTGGGCGACCATATATGAGTGAGCGAAATCTGGAGCAAAGCGTTTGATAATTATTTGATAATCGTCTAAAGACTTCCTTTCAAACGAGCCTTATACTCGCGGCACATCAAGGCACTCGACGGGAGATGCTAGTAGGTTGAACATCGGTGAGCAACGGCCTATAAGATCTCTGATTCCGAACCTATTCTAGCTTTAAGCAGCTTTCAGTTGCCAATTCAATCACGGAATTGCGGAAGTAAATCCGCAAATCCGAACGGCCGAAGTGTGCATTAGAGCTTTGAGCGGGCCGAATAGAAACCAGTCAGATGCACCGATGGATCAGCTTTAACCTTTTAACTTGCCCTAACTCGATAAGGAGAATCGACCCATGAAAACGGAAATCACCTCAAATGTCGAACTAACTGAAACCACGGAAATCAAGGGACTGACCCTGAAGCGCGCCCGTGTCGAAGAAGCCACGGCCGACAAAGACAGAATTCTCGGAATGGATTATCCCTCCGGCATTCTCGTCAGCGACTAAAACCACGACGCAAGCCCGGATGGCTACTTCAAGACGCCAGCTGAAATCGCGTTACCCATTGCTCAAATCAAAATCAAGGAGATCAACCAATGCCTACCGAAATCAAACTGACCACCGAACTTGCAGACAACTCAGAAAAGAAAGGCCTGACTTTGCGCCGCATTCTCGTCGAGGAAGCAAGCTCCGACCGGGATAAAAGAATCCTGGGAATGGATTACCCATCCGGCATTCTGATCAGCGATTAACCCACTACTTTGGGCCGGGCTTGCTGATATTTCCCGCGCGGGGAGTGGTCCGAATCGAGCGCTCCCCGCAGCGGCCAAGCAAAAGACGATCGTCGAAGAGTAAACGCAGCGAGGACGACGCTATGACTCACAACGCTTCCAGCAATAAAGACATGATTCTAGTCGCCATGCCATGGCTGGTGCTCAACCGCACACCCATTCAGCTTGGTATCCTTCAGCCCGTGGTCGAACAGGCCGGCTTCAGCATCGGCACGCGTTCATTCTTCCTCTCGGCAATTGAACATTTCGCCGCTGGCACAGCTCACCTGCCTCCCGGCGAACGGATTACGATTGATGATTATCAGGAAATCGTCTATCGCTATTACGATGTTGCCCTCGGCGACTGGATTTTCGTGGTCCCGCCTTACCACCAGAACACCGCTGCTGAAGATGAAGAATATCTTGCGTATCTGCGGCTGAAGAAAGTACCTGAGGCGATGATCGCGAAAGCCTTGCGCATTCGAGAGCTGGTTCCCAGTTTTCTTGAAAGCTGCGCCACAAATGTCCTGGCGGCAGCTCCACGGGTAGTTGGCTTCACGACTTGTTTCAATCAGAACGTAGCCTCACTCGCCCTGGCAAAGATTCTGAAAGAGCGCAATCCCGAGCTGCACATCGTTTTCGGCGGCGGCAATTGCGACGGCGATATGGGTCCGGCTCTGCACCGAGCTTTCCCGTGGGTTGATACCATTGTCAGAGGCGAGGGTGAGCACGTGCTGCCCAAGCTTTTACGTAACATCTTCGCTGACGAACCAATCCTTCCTCAACCGGGGCTTTGCTACCGGAATGCGGATGGCGCGTCTATCGTCGTGCCCCTGGATGGCGGTCAAATGATTGAGATGGACGACGTGCCGACGCCGAAGTACGACGATTTTTTTGAGCAGCTGGACCGAAGCCCGCTGCGTGAACAACTGTCGCCGAAAATGCTCGTCCTGTTTGAGAGCGCCCGCGGCTGCTGGTGGGGTGAAAAGAGTCACTGCACGTTCTGTGGCCTAAACGGCTCGTCGATGAAGTTCCGCAGCAAGACTGCGAGCCGAGTGGCAGCCGAGCTTCACGAGATGGCCAACAAATACAAGCGCGTCGACTTTGAAGCCGTAGACAATATTATTGACCTCGATTACATCGACGACGGATTCCTACCGACGATGGCCGGCTATCGCCGCAAGGGCTACGACTTCAAAATGCACTACGAGACCAAATCAAATCTCAAGAAACGCCAGGTTCGCGCCATGAGTGACGCCGGAATCAAGTCGATTCAACCGGGCATTGAGAGCATCAGCAACCCGATTCTGAAGCTGATGAAAAAGGGCGTTACCGGCTTGCAAAACATTCGCCTGCTGAAGTGGGCAGCGCAGTTTGATATTTTCGTTTCGTGGAATGTTATTTATGGATTCCCCGGCGAGCCCGGATCGGAATACGACCGCATGGCGGATGTGATGCAGTCGTTAACTCACTTTTGTCCACCGAACATCGGTCCGTTAACCACCGTGCGGTTCAGCCCTTATCATCAGAACCCGCGTGGGTATGGCGTGAAACTTACGCCCGCGCCGCACTATAGACTCATCTACCCCTTCGAGCATGCGAGCCTCGAGGACATTGCCTATGACTTTGCTCACACTTACGACGATGGTCGTACTCCGTCCAGTTACATGACGAAAATCAAAGCGTTTGCGAAGCAGTGGCGCGAAAGCCATCAAAAGGGCGCCAGCAGTCTGACTTATCGGCGCGGTCCGGGCTTTGTCGTCATCAGCGATCGTCGCTCGAACCTGGAAGCCAGCGATTATCATCTTGAAGAGCGTGAAGCGGACATCTACCTTCTCTGCGATGCCGGAGCCACTCCCATGGCTATCTGGAAAGCGCTGCAAAAGAAAGGCAGCAGCAGTCTTCCCGTTGAGGAAGTAAAGGCGTTCCTCGATGCGCTCGTCGAAGCCCGGCTCGTATACGAGGAGGACGGACTATACCTTTCGCTCGCGGTACCAACTAACGTCGAAGCGGAAGAATTTGAAATTGAGGCACAGGAAAACGAGCCCCTCCCAATGTTGGTGCAGATTGGACCGGCCTCGCGGCCAGTAATTTCTACTGGTGTGGGAGTCCAGCTCGCAACTCACGGTTAAGATCGCGCGTTCCCCCCATTAGCGATGGGTCAGCCTTTGACCCATCGCTAGAAAACACGCGAGCCACCTCTCCGACTTTATGCCCAGAAGGATTTCAGTTCTCGCCCCGCGCCACGCTCTTAACCGAGCGGGGAACCTCACCCTCTTGTTCGCTTGGCATTCAGTGAGGCGGCGATGAGTACGGCAACGCGGGACGGCGGCCGCTTTGCCGCCTGGCGGCCGCTTGCCCAGCGCGACTTTCGCCTGCTCTGGATTGGCCAAAGCATTTCATCTTTTGGAGATCAATTTTATTTGGTCGCCTTGCCCTGGCTCATTCTGCAGTTAACCGGATCAAGTCTTAAGCTCGGCGCCGTGTTATTGGCGGCCACTATTCCACGAGTTGCGTTTCAACTTGTGGGCGGAGCCGTTAGCGATCAGGTCCCGCCGCACAAGCTGATGCTGGTGTCCAATCTTCTGCGCGGCGCAGTCTGTGCGATTCTGACAGCGCTCGCGCTCCTGGGCGCGTTACAACTCTGGCATCTGTTTGTGCTGGCCGCAGCCTTTGGAACCGTGGACGCGTTTTTTTATCCGGCGCTGCGCACCTTCATCCCAAGCATCGTTCACGTGGACCAACTCGCGCCGGCTAATGCCCTGCTGCAGGGTTCAAACATGCTGGTGAAGTTCATGGGTCCTTCGGTGGCGGGATTAGTTATCGCTGCGGCGAGCATCGGTCTGGCATTTGGTTTCGATACCGTTAGTTTTTTCATCGCAGCGTTGTGCCTCCTGCTGATGAAACGCAAGAGCATAGCCGGCGCCGATTCTGCCGCAGCGCCATCATCGCCATCATCAGCCGGTGGCTCAGCTGAAGTCAGCGAAGTTGCCGGTAAAACTTCAGCGCCCAAGGCCAGGCTTATGGCTTCAATCGGCGAAGGTTTGAGGTATACCTTGCGCGATCCGGTGATTCGCTCCCTCATCATCATGGTAGCGGTGATCGAATTCTCGTTCGCGGGCCCGTTTACCGTCGGTCTCGCCTCACTCGCAAATCAGAAATTCGCTGGTGGCTCAACCATTTTTGGAGCGTTGCTGTCAGCGTTGGGCGGTGGCTTGCTGTTGGGCACGATGCTAGCGGGCGGGTTAAAGACTTCACTGCGCCTGGGAACGATTTTGATTCCGATGTCAGTAGCGCTTAGTGTGCTGTTGCTGCTGCTGGGATTAGTCTCGAACGTCTATCTGGCATGTCTGCTGACCGCCACGATGGGCGCAATCGGTGGTTACTTGCAGGTCCTGCTAGCTGTCTGGCTGCAAACCAAGCCCGAGCCCCAAATGCGAGGGCGCGTGTTCAGTGTCGTGTTGCTCTGCGGCTTCGGGTTTACGCCTTTGTCCTATGTAATTGCCGGGGCATTAATCCAGATCAGCGTTGGCTTCATGTTTATTGTGACGGCAGGCTTTCTTCTCCTGGTAACCTTCTTCTGTGCGCTGAGCGGACTCACGCGCGGATTGAGCGACGCTTGAGGCGCGGCTCGGCCGTCCCGCCTGTGTATCGTGGCACTGGGCGTCCCGCCCGTGGGGCCGTGGCCTCGCGCCAAATCTCATCATCGCAACCCACGGGCGAGACGCCTGTGCCACTAGACCTTGATGACACGCATTCCAGGAATTACAACTTTGACCACGGGGATATTGAATGGTTCTCGGGTCATGTCCACGCGATAGAGATTTGTGAAGCCGCGCGCCCGCAAATGGTTCATCGTCTCCTCATAATCCTCGCTTAGGCTGTTGCTCTTACTTACGGTGAGGCTCTGCCAGGGCGTGTCCGCCTTAATGCCGAAAAAGAATTCATATAGCCGTCTCTTATCTACTTCATAAGTCGCCTTCTTGATGTCCTCGCGGGAACCGTGAATGTACGTCAGACGTGTCTGCGCCGCTTCAGTGATAGCCCGAATCGCCGCCACCATCTCATTCAAGTGCGAGCCGTAGCCAATGCTGACCGTGGTTGCGTGACTGAAATTCGAATCGTCGAGGATCACAGCCATGAAGGTATGAATGGGCACGCGTGCTTTCATCCAGATCAGAACCAGTTTGAGCTGCGCTTTGATGAACAGAGCATTGAGACTTTGCAGCGGGCCCTCAGGAAGCGTCTCTGTGTCAATGAAACTACATAGTTCCGGCGCGAAGCTTATTCGCCCCTGCTGCTCCATTCCGGCGATCGCGTCTCTTTCAACAACTTCATAGATCGCGTGCAAGGTCGCTTCGATCAGATGATTCCCGCTCGCCAATCCATTCGTCGAAAAGGGGTGCAGTTTGGGGCGCGACATATAGGCCGCTGACGATGGCAGCCATACCTCTTCACCGGTCATGAGATCGGTAGCCGGTGTCCAATTGATGATGAAGTCCGGAGAAAAGAAGGTGTTGCTCTCGAAATCAGGATGGGCGTCCGGCTTGACGGCATTTCTGCCTGCTCGACGCAGATCGTTGAACGAAGCAGTTTCGAATTCGCGATTTGGTGTTTCCGCGTGAAAGAGCTCAATGGCTTCCATCAACGCCGAGACCTGAGCATCGACATGCCGCAAGCCTTTGCCGTTTGTTACCTGCACGGTTTTGCCCAGCGGTCGGATAGCACAGTAGACCGGAATTCCGAGGTGATCGAGACCAGTCACATCGGCGCAGCGAGTGACTTGAGCGGCTTCCAGATGCGGAAGAATATTTTTCAGTGTAGCTTCAGGGGCAATGAGCCTGTGAGTGCCTCCCACGTAGCCTTTGTATATGGAGATCGTCATCCCTCAAGCGCCCCACCGCCGGTGTTAAGTTGGAAAGCCATTCATCTCAGAGAAGAGTGGAACTTTAATCAGCTCGGGGCTGATCTTGGTTGAGTGTTAGTTTGCGCGTTTGCTCTTATTCTTCCGCTGATTACTGATTGCTGATTACTGATTGCTGATTACTGATTGCTGACCGCTTTCTGAAAATAAACTTCTTCTGCCCAACCGTTGATTTGCAGCCAGCGTAAGAGGTCTAACTCGAACCTCCATTCAATTCCGAAGTACGGGGGCTCCTGGGCAACGATCCATTTGGCGAACGCGCTTTCGCGACGCTGCAAAGTCGCGGGTGTAGCCTGATCCGCCGCATGCAGTTCAGGCTCAGCAAGCGGCTCGAGAGCGGTGACGCCGTTTTGTCTGGCCCAGTCGAGTATGAAATAAGTCTGGGCCAACTCACTCTCTTCCTCCCCTCCCCACCGCGTGGGGAGGGGCTGGAGGTGGGGTTTAACGGCGGCTCTAACCTCTCCACTAATCTCACTCTCGCTGCGGAGAGGGGATTCCTCACGGGCTGCTTCGTTGAGATTGAAAATTGTCTGCGCCTGAGACTCGAGCCAGTTAATCAACAAGAAGTCGTCAAGGAGAGCCGTGAACGAAGCGAGGGTCAGACCATTGGCGCGCAGCCAGTCAGGCAAGCGAGGGATCTTCTCTGAAAAGTCGGCGCGCATCTTGTGCAGCATATCTTCGGGACAGGATCGTTGGTTCTGAATGGCCCATTCCCGAAGGAAGCGACGCGCAGAAAGCTGCGTTCGCATCAATGCCACATAAACAGTGTCTGCTTGCGCTCGCTCCAAGAGCTCAGCACCGTCGAAAGTACCCTGTGAGCTGTAGAACCTGGTCATCGAGGCTCTGTCGAATTGCTGTCGAGTGCTTGAGAAACGCTCGACCGGCGCACCTTGAGTTTTTACTCTGCGTTCCTCCGGCAATGCAGCTGCCAAAACATCCGGCAATGCTTTGACATGCCGGAGCACTCCGATGGCGTCCTGCCTCTTGATGTCGACTCTCTTTGTGGCCAGATAGCTGGTGAGCGCCGCGACTTCATCTGCAGCAGCGTCGTTCAAAATAGGAGACTCCAGGACTGATTCGAAAGTCCGGAGGGGATAAGGCAGACCCTTCACGTAATCGAGCAGGCCTCGTTCAAGTTCACGAGTGAGTTGCCCTTCCTTGACGGCCTGTGCCAGGGTGTAGCGAATGTTGACGAGCGGAACGGAAAGTCCTCGATAGCCAAATTCTTCACTGGTGTGAAGCAACGCTACCTCGTCGTCTCCGTTTATCAACTGATCGCGGTACCACTCGAAGACAACGCCGCAGCCTTGCATACCCAATTGGTGCAGTTCTGCGGCTCGCAGAGCACCCATGCTGGAGGCGCCGAAGAGCTGAATTCCCTCGTCCATTGCGTCGAGCAATTCCCGCTGCCAGACGGAAGGCGTGTTATGAAAAACTCCGTCGATTAGAATGATCGTTTCGACGCCACTGGTCATCACGCGATAGACGTCGCCCCTGCGTGCCGGCGGAAGATAGCGGGCCTCGAGAGTTTCACGCGCAGCACCTACACCGAGCGTCGGCCCCAGAAACACAACCCGCGATTCTTCTCCCTTCCCCAATGGTTATGGTCCCTTCACTACCGACGCTTGTCATTCACAACGATTCTCTTCATTCATGGTTACATGTTATGAGGCTCCCAGTGGTGGGTCAATTTCAAATTGATACCACCGGCTTGCACGGTGGAGGATCATGTTGGCGGCTAAGAAAACTTGGAGAGCACGTTCCGGTATGCCACGGGCTTGCCCCGTGGTAGTCCACGTAGGTAGCTGAATTAGTTATTTCGAAAGAGCTATGAACATGAAAAACCACGGGACAAGCCCGTGGCATCCCGCTTTCGCTCTATCATCATCGTAGCAACCATCGTCTTTACCACGGGGCGAGCCCGTGGCATCTCAAACTGACCCGCCTCCTCTCACGGTAAGCCCTGAGAGCTTACTTCGATCTCTCCGAGCCTCTTTTTGGATCTATTCGGTGAAAGATAAATACTTGGAAGTGTGTCCAGCCTGTTTTAGAAACACCCTAGCAAGTCCGCAGCTCGAAGGTTTCTCCGAACTAGTTGCCATGAAATAACGTCGCCATCCTCAATGCTAGATACCCCCTAAAAGCGCCCATTTCTGCCAGCTAGAAGTTTTCCTTGCATGAATACACAAGTTTGATGCATAATTTGCCGCCATAGCGCATTCAGCTTGCGGATAGGTGCATACAGATGGAGTATTTTCGCATAATTCAGGCCATGTGCCGCATAGGACTTGGAACTGGAGGGCCAGCGTTCAGGTTCCAGGTTGAGCGATTGACAAAGGCGCTTCGCGGGGACGGGAATAAGAAAGAGGCCGACGCCTTAGCTGAATTACTACGCTCCCCAGAGTCGGAACAACTGCTGAAACCAAGCCGCGTTGTTCCATCGCAGGCAACAGTACTAGCCGGTGAGGCGTTGACGTCGCGCACGACTCCTCCTCTTGACAAAGAAACCGCAGCGCCGCTAGCGGAGATACATTTTCCTCCTAAGCAAGCAAACCCGCCTGTTCTCGATGATAATCTTTCGGCTGCGGTTGAGAGGCTTATTGAGGAGTGGGCTCACGTCGAAAAGCTCACGCAGATGGGGGCAGCTCCTCCGA
>Ga0157380_10003182_pt1 | contig 11208 bp, 8 predicted proteins | sample S35metaG_FD_119757 | JGI IMG/M metagenome (GOLD analysis project Ga0157380, IMG submission 119757) | Switchgrass rhizosphere microbial communities from Kellogg Biological Station, Michigan, USA - S3-5 metaG | ecosystem: Host-associated > Plants > Roots > Rhizosphere > Soil | place: USA: Michigan...
CGAGATGCCGTCGATCGACGACAGCAGTCTGGGCACGAGCTTGCGCGGCGAGCGCCGCGATGGCCGGCCTTCCGCAAGACCCAACGCGACCGACAGCAGGAAAGCATCGCGTGTCACCGGCCGATCCATCCACGCGGCATCACGAGGCACGTCCTCGATCGCTTCCCCAGGCGCACCAACGAGGATCACCGGGCGATTGGGGCCAAGCACCTTGATGAGCCGCGCCAGGTCGGCTTTTGACACCAGCGATACGTCGGCGATCACCGCTTCGATGGGCTGCGCCGTCGTCAATTCACGGCCGATGCTGTCGAGGCTGATCATCGGCGCCGGCTCGTAACCAGCAAGGGAGAGCCACTCGATAAATGCCGCGCGTTCTCCCGGAATCGGGCAGGCGACGCCAATCTTGATTGAGTTTGAGGATGCCATCGCCAACCTATACAGCAAGGCGATTGCCACTGAAAATCAGGCGACCTTCCGGGGAGAGCGCCACGGATCCGGCCGAAACGGATTACGTTTCTGTGCGCGCGAGTGACACTTTTTGGCTACTTCAGACGCTGCAGATCCGCTTCGGCGGCGATGAATCCGAACGCATTCCAGCCTGCGCCGGAGACGATCGTCTCGAATACCTGTCGGGCCTTCGCGGTATTTCCCGTGACCAGGTAATAGTTGGCCACGCCGTATCCCTGCGTCGCAATCTGTGTCGGATCGGGGCTCACTGCATCAAGCAGCGCTTCGGGCTTTTCGAGGCCCTTGTACATCAGTAGCCGGCGGTGATACGCCTGATTTTCCAGGATGTCCATATTCGGCGCGATGCGCGCGAGGACCTTTGCCGCGTCGGCCTTGCGATTGAGGCGCATCAGCGTCATCCACATCCAGTCGCTCGTCGCGACGATCGAATCGTCGTTCGTCGACACTTTCATGCATTCGACCTGCGCGTCGTAGGCCTTCGCATAATTGGCCTGCAGGTAATGCGCGAGCGCGAGGTGATACCAGATGTTGAACTGGAGCGTGCTGCGCGGCTTGCCGGCGGGATTCGGCGCGCCATCCGGCTCGATCTCATCGGGCGTGCCCTTGATCAACTGCGCTGCTTTTTCGAAGTCCGCTTGCGCCGCGGCAAACTTCCTGACGCTGATGTAGCGATGCCCGCGATGCCGATAGAACTTCGGGTTGTCGGGATACATCGCAATGCCCTTCGAAAACATCGCGATCGCATCGTTGTAGCGCCAGAGATATCCTTGACGACGACCGACCCAGATCATCGCCTCGGGATCCTTCGGATTTGCCGCGAGCGTCTTTTCCGCCTGCGCGAGATCGGCTTCGAGCTTCTGCTGATTGGCGATCGTCACAGGGATCATCAGCGGCTTGCCGTCCAATGACGCTGCTTCAGGATTCCGAATCGGTGTTGCCAGCGCCCTTACTTGAGCCTCGAGCGACGAAACCGACAAAGCCATCAACACCGCCGCAAGTGCCAGTCGAGTCATGAGCGGTCTCCTGATGTAGCTTCGCTTTCTTCTTGTTCGAGCAGGCCCTGCTGCTTCGGCACGTCGAGCTTGCGCGCGACGGTTTCGAGCGGATCGGTCACCGGAATTTCCTTGGCGCTACCGGCGCCGAGTTCGCGGAAGCGGCGCGCCTTGACGAGGACATTGTTCTCGAACGATCCGACCACCTTGTTGAAGGTCAGGAACACGCCGTCCATCCGGCGCCGCAAATCCTCGAGATGGTCGGCCATCGTCGCGACGCTTTCATGCAGCGAGCGTCCGAGCTTGCTGATTTCTTCGGCGTTGATAGTCAGCCGCTCCTGCCGCCATCCGAACGCAGCCGCCCTGAGCAGCGCAATCAGCGTGAGCGGGCTCGCGATCAGGACGTTCTGATTGACGCCGTAATCAATCAATGCCGAGTCACGCTCGAGCGCCGCCATGTAGATGGCCTCGGCGGGCAGAAACAGCACGACCAGTTCCGGCGAGGATGGAAGGGCGTCCCAATAAGACTTGGCGCCGAGCTTGGTGACATGATCCTTCACCTGCCGGACATGATCGGCCAGCTTGCCGCTGCGTACGCCGTCGTCAGTCGCGCTTTGCGCATCGAGAAAAGCCTCGAGAGGCGCCTTCGCGTCGACGACGATGGAGCGGCCGCCTGGAAGATTGATGGTCATGTCGGGCCTCAGCCGCCCGCCGTCGGTGAAGATCGTCGGCTGCTGGTCGAAGTCGCAATGCTCCATCATGCCGGCGAGCTCGACAACTCTCTTCAGCTGCACTTCTCCCCATTGCCCGCGAACGCCGGGCGATCGCAGCGCCCTGACCAGGTTCTGCGTTTCCTGCTGCAGCTGTTGCTGGGTGTGGCCGACGAGGTTCAGCAGCGACTTCATGCTGGCGCTGTCGTCGACGCGGGTCTTCTCGACCTCTTTCAGCTTTGCGTCGACCTGGACGAGCGTGTCCTTGATCGGCGTGACCAGCGTGCCGAGCTCCTGCTGGCGTCGCGTCAGGTCGATCGCCGCCTCGCGATGGACGTTGCCGATCGTCTGATCGGCAAGCTTCAGGAATTCATCCGTGCTGGCTTTGAGGGTGGATGCGGCGAGCGCCTGGAACGTGTCGCGCAACTGGTCCTGCTGGGACGCGCGGCTTCGGGAGGCGAGCAGCCAGCCCGCAGCGAAGCCCGCAACCAGCGCGGCGACGGCGATGACAGCGATTTCCAATGAATGAAGTGTAACTTACCGATCTGTCAGAAGAGGTCCAAAGCTGTAATTGGCGACGGCCTGCCGGCGCGGCCCAATTTACGTAACTGGCTCGCCTGCCACGGTTTACGATAGCGCGGGCTTACGGAAAGCGCATTGCAGCCGATATTCAGAAGTGCTCCTAGTGGCTAACGCTCCGCTCACGCTCACACTTGATGGATTCGGCCCGAGAACGAACGGGATCGACCCCGAAACAGGCGACGAGATCGAACGCCTCGATCTTGCGCCCCTGCTCGTCGAGCAGTCCGCTTTTGTAACGACGCTCGCCGAACGGGTCGCGCGACTTGCCGCCGTTCGCCACGCGTCTTATGTGCACCTGCGCCGGCTCGATCGCCCGGATGCCGATCGGCTCGAGCTCATTTCCGATTTCACGCCTGGCTGGCGCCTGTCGGAGCTCCTCGACGAATCGAGCACGTCCGGCATCCCCGTCGATATCACCGTCGTCATCTCGCTGCTTCGGCAACTGTTGCCGGCCGTCGCACTTTTCAGCCGTCACAACCGCGAAGCGGCAATCGGAGTGCTCGCGGTCGAGCGGTTGATCGTGACGCCGCAGGCCCGGCTGGTGATTGCGGAGCACGCCTTCGGCCCGGCCCTCGAGAAACTGAATTTCGGACGCGAGCGGTTGTGGCGAGACCTGCGGATCGTCATGCCCGAGTCGGTCGGATTGCCGCGCGCCAATCAGCGCAGCGATGCGTACGCGATCGGCGTCATCGCCTTGTCGCTGCTCCTCGGCCGTGTGCTCACGGCTGATGAATATCCGGCGCAGATTGACACGCTGCTCGAAGGTCTCAGCGAGCATCGCGGAGGCCGGCCATCGCCATTGTCGGCCGCGCTGGGCAACTGGTTGAAGCGCGCCCTGCAGCTCGATCCGAAGACCGCGTTCCAGACCCCGTCGGAAATGCAGCTCGCATTCGAAGCGGTGCTCGCAAGCGATCGCGCGTACGTGACCACGACCGCGAAGTTCGAAGAGTGGATCGCGAACGTTGGCGCCCCAATCGAGATGCGCAAACGGCCGCCTGTTCCCGAGCCGCCGCCACTACCACCCGAGCCCGAGCCGCAGGCGATTGTCGTCCAACCGGAGCCGCCGCCCGAGCCTCTCGCGGAACCGGAGCCTTTGCCCGAACCGGGGCCGGTGGCACGCGTGGTCGGAGAGATCGACCCGATCGCGGAGCAGATCGCGTCGTACAAACCTTCGTACCAAGTGGCCCAGGCACCGGAGCCGGTGCGAGAACTGGAGCGAAAGCCGGCGCCATCGCCCGTTCTTTACGATATTTCCCCAGTCGTGGAAGATCCGGAGCTCGCTCCTTACATTCCCCCTCCGATGGTCGAGGCGCCGGACCCAGTCGCCGCCGAAACCGCGTCGTCCGAAACCGCCGCTTACGAAGAATCGCGAGTGTCCGACTCCGCCCGCGCCGAGTCAGGCGAGCTCCCGCGAGACCCCGCCGAAGCGACCTATGGTCGCGAAGGCGGGCCGGAGCCGGCTCCGGTCGAATATGTTCCTGCTCCCGATGCTGAAGAGACGGACCGCGTTGCAGAGGAGGTCAGTAACGAAGCGGCATCGACCGACGAGTCGGCCGCCGAACCGCCGTCCATCTGGGCTGCAGCTGAGGCCGTACCGCTGGCTGACGCCGTTCCGGTAGACGCCTATGAGCCGCAGGTCGCACCCGCCCGCGGCAAGCTCCCGCTTGCCGCCTTTGCCGGTGTGATCGCATTGCTGCTTGTCGTGATCGGCTGGTTATGGATGTCACGCGACAGCGGCGGCATACGCGACGGCGAAGGCGAGCTCGCCGTCCAGTCGCGTCCGCCCGGCGCGCGCGTGATCGTTGACGGAAAGGAGCGGGGCGTGACGCCGACGACGGTGCGGCTGCCTGCTGGACCGCACGTTCTCGAGGTGCAGGTCGGCAAGGCCGAACCGCGCGTGATTCCGCTCACGATTACCACCGGTGTTCAGACGTCGCAGTACATCGAGCTGCGTGATGTCTCGGTGACCGGATCGCTCTCAATCAAGAGCGAACCTTCGGGTGCCCGCGTCACGATCGACGGGCAGCCGCGCGGCACGACGCCGGCGACAATCCCGAATCTTACGGCCGGCGATCACGCTGTTGTGCTCGAGCTTGCCGGCCGAAAAGCGTCGCAGGCCGTCAAGATCGAACCGGGCAGTACCGCCCAACTGACGATCCCGATGCCTCGTCGATAAGACGTTTTGCATCGTTTTACGCGGCGCGGTTTGCTAGGATTGACCGATTTTTCATGCGCAAGAAGCTCGTAATTTCGGCCACCGGCCTGTTCGTCGCCGCCCTCTCGTCGGCCTTCTGGATGGTCTCGGCCGCCGACCCGACGGCGACCGTACGCATGACCGTGGACGTGGCGCTCGCGAAGGATTCGGATTTCCTGAGCGGCTTCGTGCCGTCGCGGACGACGATTGCGCACCTGTTCCAGAACCACATGATCCACAACGCCGACACGCCGGTGCTCGTCTCGTCGATCGCGTCGGCAATCGATGTGAGAAAGCTTCGCGCCGGCCAGCCCTACGCGATCGATCGTCTCCTCGATGGCCGCGTGCGCCGATTCGAGTACGAGATCGATGCCGACAAGCGGCTGACCGTGGAGCGCGCGTCGAGCGAAGGCACGCCGAGATTCATCGCCACCGTCGAGCGCATCCCGAAACAGACCACGGTCGTCACGGTCGAGGGCGAGATCAATCGCGACACCAATTCGTTGTTTGCCGCGATCGACAAGGCCGGCGAGCACATCGACCTCGCGCTCGGCATGGCCGACGTGTTCTCGGGCGAAATCGATTTCAACTCGGATCTGCAGCCGGGCGACAAGTTCCGCGTGCTGGTCGAGCGCCACACGCGCGAGGGCAAGCTGTCGGGATACGGCGCGATCCTTGCCGCGGAGTTCGTCAACGACGGCCGCAAGCTGCACGCGGTCCGCTTCACGCCGGACGGCGGCTCGCCGGCCTATTACGACGAGAATGGGCGCTCGCTGAAGCGGTTCTTCCTGAAGTCGCCGCTCAAGTTCGAGCCGCGGATCACGTCGAGCTTCTCGACCTCACGGCTGCATCCGATCCTTGGCTACGCGCGCGCGCACAACGGCGTCGATTACTTCGCCCCGCTCGGCGCGCCGGTCGGATCTGTGGCGCCTGGTGTGGTGACCAACGCCGGCTGGACCAACGGCGGCGGGCGCACCGTGAAGGTTCGGCATCCAAACGGCTACGAGACGGAATACCTGCACCTCTCCTCGATCTCCGTCCGCGCCGGCGCGCGCATCGGCCAGGGCGAGCTCGTCGGCCGCGTCGGCATGACAGGCCTCGCGACCGGCGTTCATCTTCATTACGGCATGAAGAAGAACGGCCACTACGTGAACCCCGTCATCGAACATCGCAACATGCCGCCGGGAGAGCCGGTGCCCGCCGGGTTCATGAACGTGTTCAATACCGAGCGCGATCGTTATTTCACGTTGCTCTTCACTCCCACGACCGCACGCGCGGCGAACAACAACAACTGAACGTTCTGCGGGCGTTCGACGCCAGTTCTCCGGTCGTGCTACGTACGTCGTACGTAGCACGTACCGAGAACGCCTTCAGAACGATCGTAGAACCTTACCTCCACGTATAACCGACGCCAAATTTGAAGTCGGGCGAATCGATCGCGCCGATCTTGAATTCGAAGAACAGGCCTCTCGAGCTCTCGGCGCCGACCAAGATGTTGAAGCCTGCGTCGGTGTTCGAATCACCCTCGTCAGGCATGAAGATGTTCAACGCCGGTCCCGCGCCCGCGTACAGGTTCCAGGGACGCCGGTTCGTGAACTTGTAGACGAACTCCATGTTCGCCGCGATCAGCACGAGGTCGTCGCCGATGCCGATTTCAACGTTCGGGCGGAAGTGAAGATGATCGACGAGCGGCGAGGTCTCGAGGTGCCCGCCGAAATAAAACTGATCGGGGTCGACCGAGATGCCGCCGCGGATGCCGCCATCCTGCGCCCGTGCTGGCGTGGACGAAAATATTACGACGCCGAGAAAAAACGACAGAACGGTCAGCCAACGATTCACACTATGCCTCATGCATGCCTCCACCTGCTTGAGGTGGTGCAAGACCCCTGCCTGACGACCCGACCGCCCGACGACCTGACGGCCCGACCCTCTATAATCAAGAATTCATGTCGGCCATCTATCCCTTCGCTGCGCTGCGTCCCACGCCGAAAGCCGCTGCCCTGGTGGCGTCGGTTCCCTACGATGTCGTCAGCAGCGACGAAGCTCGAGCGTTGGCCTCGGGCAATTCCGTGAGCTTTCTCCACGTGTCGCGGCCCGAGATCGACATGCGCGCCGGCGCAGACCCTCATTCCGACGCGGCTTACCAGCAGGCGGCCACCGCCTTCGCGACCCTCAAGTCTGAAGCGCCGCTCGTCGTCGAAGAGGTGCCGAGCTTTTACGTCTATCGCCTGAAGATGGGGAACCACGTCCAGTCGGGCATCGCGGCGTGCTTTTCGATCGACGAATACGATCGCGATTTGATCAAGAAACACGAAAAGACGAGACCCGACAAGGAAGACGATCGGACGCGGCACATGCTCGCCATCGGGGCGCAGACCGGGCCGGTGTTTCTCACCTATCGCGCCTCGAAGGAGGTGGACGCGATCGTTCGCCGCGTCGCGGCCGACGAGCCGCTGTTCGATCTCATCGCCCCGGACGGCGTGCATCACGAGATCTGGCAGGTGCCGGCCGGCGAGAACCAGGCGATCGTCGACGCGTTCGCGAAGATCGAGGCGCTTTACATTGCCGATGGTCATCACCGCGCCGCATCGGCGGCACGCGCGCGGCGCAGCCTCGCATCAAAGGGCCCCGGTGAGCACGATCGCGTACTCGCCGTCGCGTTCCCCGATAACCAGATGCAAGTGCTTGCCTACAACCGCGTCGTCAAGGACCTCAACGGCATGACACCGGAGAGGTTCCTGAAAGCGCTCGAAGAGAGAGTGCCGCTGCGCAAGGGTGTGTCGCCGATGCCCATGCAAAAAGGGCAGGTGGAAATGTATCTGAGCGGCGAGTGGCACACATTGCACCTGAAGACCGCGTCCAACGGCCTGGATGTCGACGTGCTCGAGACCGCGATCCTCCAGCCGGTACTGGGCATCAAGGACGTGCGCACGGACAAGCGCATCGACTTCGTCGGCGGCATCCGCGGCACGCAGGAGCTCGAGCGGCTCGTGAACTCGGGCGCCGCCGCCGTGGCGTTTTCGATGTATCCGGTATCGGTGAAAGACCTGATGCGCGTGTCGGACGCGGGCGGCATCATGCCTCCGAAGTCAACGTGGTTCGAACCGAAGCTCCGCGACGGGCTGCTGTCACATTTGATCTGAGGGATATGAAGGTACTCGTTGCAGACAAGTTCGAGCAGTCCGGTCTCGATGCGTTGAAGGCGGCAGGCTGTGACGTCGTTTTCGAGCCCGATGCGTCGGGCGACACGCTGATCGCGGCAATCAAGAAGACCGAGGCGCCGGTGCTGGTCGTGCGATCGACCCAGGTCACCGATGCGATGATGGATGCGGGCGCGCTGTCGCTCATCGTCCGCGCCGGCGCCGGGGTCAATACCATCGACGTGGCGGCAGCATCGAAGCGCGGCATCTACGTATCGAATTGCCCTGGGAAGAACTCCGTCGCCGTCGCTGAGCTGACGATGGGATTGATCCTGGCGCTCGATCGGCGCATCCCCGACAACGTCGCCGAGCTGCGCGCGGGCACGTGGAACAAGAAGGAATACTCGAAGGCGAAGGGGCTGATGGGGCAGACGCTGGGCCTGCTCGGCTTCGGTCACATCGGCCGAGAGGTTGCCAAACGCGCGCGGGCGTTCGGCATGCCGGTCGTGGTGTGGAGCCGCCGTTTCAGCGACGACCAGGAAGCGCGCAACGCGGCCCAGGACGAGTACGGCATCGAAATCGTGAATACGCCAGCTGAGCTGCTGGCAAGGGCCGACATCGTGAGCGTGCATCTCGCGCTGACGAAAGAGACGCGCGGTTTCATCAATGCCGATCTCCTGAAGCACACCAAGGTCGGCGCTTACATCATCAACACCGCCCGAGCCGAGGTGATGGATTATGCGGCGCTCGCCGATGCGATCAAGGCCAAGAGCATCCGTGTCGGCCTCGACGTGCACGAGAACGAACCCGCCAGCGCGACGGCGACGTTTGTCGACACGCTCTGCGCGAGTCCGGCGGTGTTCGGCACGCACCACATTGGCGCCTCGACCAACCAGGCGCAGGAAGCAATCGCCGACGAGACGGTCCGCATCATCCGCACGTTCAAGGACACCGGCAGGGTCCCGAACGTCGTCAACCTGGCGAAGCACACGCCCGCTACTCACATGCTCGTCGTCCGCCACCGCGACAAGCCCGGCGTGCTCGCGCACGTGTTTGAATACCTCCGCGTCGCCCACCTGAATGTCCAGGAGACCGAGAACATCATTTTCGACGGCGCGCAGGCCGCCGTCGCCCGCATCAACCTCGACGGGGCGCCGTCGAGGCGGGCGCTCGACGCCATGCAATCAGGCAATGCCGACATACTGGATTTACAACTAGTGAAGCTTGGATAGCCAATCATGACAACGACCACGAATCGCATCTTTAATTTTTCCGCCGGCCCCGCCGTTCTTCCCGTGCCCGTCCTCGAGGAGGCGCAGCGCGACCTTGTTGCGCTGCCCGGCGTCGGCATGTCGGTCCTCGAAATCAGCCATCGCTCGAAGACTTTCGAAGCGATCCTCGCGAAGACCGAGCAGGATCTGCGCGCGCTCGGCAAGGTGCCGTCGAACTACAAGGTGCTGTTCCTGCAGGGCGGCGCGTCGATGCAGTTCTCGATGGTGCCGCTCAACCTGCTGACCGCCGGCGCCACCGCCGACTACATCGTTACCGGCGGCTGGGCGCAGAAAGCCGTGAAGGAAGCGCAGCGCGTCGGCACGGTGAATATCGCCGGGTCAACCGAGAGCGAGAACTTCAGCCGCATTCCGCGGCAGGACGAGCTGAAGCTGACGCCGAACGCCGCCTACGTTCACATGACGACGAACAACACGTTGTTCGGGACGGAATGGCCGGCGGAGCCGGCCGTCGGTAGTACGCCGCTCGTTGCGGACACGTCATCCGACATGTTCAGCCGCCCGATCGATGTCTCGAAATACGGATTGATCTACGCCGGCGCGCAGAAGAATCTTGGCCCGTCGGGCGTCACGCTGGTGATTATTCGTGAAGACCTGCTGGCCCGCTCGCAGAAGTCCCTGCACACGATGCTGAATTATTCGGTGCACGCGGAGAACGGGTCGATGTACAACACGCCGCCGTGCTTCGGCATCTACCTGATGGGCCTGGTCATGCAGTGGGCGCTGTCGGAGGGAGGCCTCGACGCGATCGGCAAGCACAACGAGCGCAAGGCGGCGAAGCTATACGCGGAGGTCGATCGCAGCGGCTTCTATCGCGGCACCGCTGAGAAGAGCAGCCGCTCGCGCATGAACATTACCTTCCGCCTGCCGAGCGAGGAGCTCGAGTCCAGGTTCGTGAAGGAATCGACGGCCGCCGGCCTCGACGGCCTCAAGGGCCATCGCTCAGTCGGCGGCATGCGCGCCTCGATTTACAACGCCTTCCCGGAAGACGGCATCGACGCGCTCGTCTCGTTCATGCAGGAGTTCGAGAAGAAGAACGGGTAGGCAGGTCGTCAGGCCGTCACGGCCTCAAGACCTCAGGTCTCAGGCGGCCTCTTGAATCCTCCGCGCCCGCGGCGCCGTCGTCCTCTTCGACGGCGGCGTCCGGTTCCGTCGCCGGCGGGCTGATCGGTTTCGGCGGCGGCCGGCGGATGCTTCGCGTCGTCACCCAGCGCTTCGATGAATCCCTTCCAGTGCTCGAGCACGGCCGGCGCCTGGCCGTGGATCTCGAACCACGTCAGCGAGTCCTCGAACGGCCCGCGATGCATCAGCGAGCGCTTGGCCCGCGGTGACATTTCGAGGTCCGCAATGCGGGATTGCAGCGACAACACCTGGCGCAGCCGCTCGGTGTCGCCGCGCGCGATTGGCAGCATGCCGATCTTGAGGATTGGTTCCTTCGGCGGCCGCCGATACTTGCCCGCCTTCGCCGAGCCTGCGGCGGGCACGGGCTTCGACTTCAGCAGCTCGATCGTGTTGCCGTCGATCTCTTCCGGCTCGTCTTCGACGGGTTCGAAGTGCCGGCGCTCGTTCCGGGGCATCAAGCCGAGCGGGATCAGGATCGAACCGAGGAGCACGGGGTTTCGAAGCGACGCCGGCGCCGACTCGAACTTGCGCCGGTAGCCATCGAGCGCGGCGAGGCTGGTCCACAGCGCATCATTCCTGGCGCCGCGTTGAATCTCCGGCGTCACCGGGTCGAGCAGGCGATGCTCCGCCAGCGCGCGAAACGTCAGCTCCGCATACCCGGAGCGCAGAATCTTGTAGTACTCCTCGATCAGGCGCGACGGCGATGCCGAC
>Ga0157380_10003183_pt1 | contig 11199 bp, 1 predicted proteins | sample S35metaG_FD_119757 | JGI IMG/M metagenome (GOLD analysis project Ga0157380, IMG submission 119757) | Switchgrass rhizosphere microbial communities from Kellogg Biological Station, Michigan, USA - S3-5 metaG | ecosystem: Host-associated > Plants > Roots > Rhizosphere > Soil | place: USA: Michigan...
AACACACACTGTCTACAAAATCGAAACGGGTATCTTCAAACGAAACACCGATGATGCTGCATCCATCATTTTGGATGATAGGTACTCCTGTATTATCAAGTCCACCTGCACAAGAGGACATCAATACATCACAAGGCCATATGATTCCATCATTAGGGTTCGCATTGAAACAAGTTGAATCAGTAATGAAAAATTGGTCATAATCTATGACCCAGATACGTTGGAGGCAAGTAGTAGTCCTTATTCCATCTGTAGCAATAAATAATCGTTCTATGAGTTTAACAGCTCCAGCGGGTGTTTTACCAGGAAAACTATTTCCCGTACAATCATCTATTACCCTCACTTGTACACTAAGTTGAACTTCGCAATTGTCGTCAGCCCATCCTTCAAGACCCCAATCATGAGGTTGTGATACGTTTGGATTGTTAGGGTCATTGATGATTATATGCTTTCTATCTGCAGGTGAAAAACGGTCTGCATCATACATATTTCCAAATACAGCACTCAATGGATCCTCATCTAATGAGCCATCATTGTTTCCAGATGCATCACTGAAGGTGCCCTGTTCGAGTAAGAACGCAAACTCGCAACTAACGAAGATTTCTTCAGGACAAGTTACTACAGGTGCTAGCTTATCTTGAACCTCAACTTCAACCATACATAAGTTACGATTGCCTGCAGCATCCATGACCTCTAATTCGACCATGATGCTTTGTCCAATATCACAACATGCAAATGGCACGCAATTCCTTAATACTGTACCATGGTCACGACTATTAATTGGAGGATTTCCTCCAGGTATTTCATCCTCGCAAGCTCCTTCTGTCGTCCAATCAAACTCAAGGCAACTGGTCATTCTTCTCGCTCTGAAAGTAAGTGGACCACAATTATCAATACTACCATCATCAAAAACTTCCGCAGGGATAATAGTCAATCCATGTGGACGATCATCATCGGTGAGACTTACAACTGTGTGCAGATGACAACTTACTACCGGAGGTGTTTTGTCTTCTACGGTGATGGTGAAACTGCAGGTACTGCTGTTGTGACATTCATCTGTCACTGTCCAGGTGAGTGTATGTATTCCGATCGGCAATTGTGTAACGGAGTATGAGTTTCCTTGAGCGACAACAACGCCTGCGGAAGATTTCAATTTGTAACTCTCGATATCACTACACAAATCAACAGCCTGTGGTCTGTTTACAATGACATTTGCATAACAATACCAAGGTTCTGTACTCTTCTTTATGTTTTGTGAGCATGTCAGGACAGGCCCCGTATGATCACCAAGATTGATAACCTGTATATGTTCGACGGTAGTTGGTATACACCAATCAAATACTGTCCATGTGCGCAGTATTTTCACGCCACCGCAAAGTTGTATGATTTGATCTTTGTAGCTGGCGATGATATTACAATACCCAGGTATCGTGGTAATGTCTACGCTATCGATCTGAGGCCATCCGGTAACAGAAGGATCACTACTGTCTCCGCATTCTCCCATAATATCCGCCGGAAACTCAAGAGAATCCAAAGTGAGTGGGATAATATTGAACTCCTGCTCACAAGTAGATGTATTACCGGAATTGTCAGTTGCCAACCACTCCACAAGAACAAACCCACCATCACATGTTTCATAACTGAGGTCGACATTCACTACTTCAAGTGTCGGTTCTCCGCAATTATCAATGACCGATGGTCTTAGGTGTTCGGGTATATCTTTATTTAGTATTCTTTCTATATCCACGCAAGTAATATCACAGGTATCACCTAAAACTCCGACCGGGCACACACAATCGATGAGGGGACCGATTTTATCTTCCACCGTAACAAAGCCCCAGCAACCCTGTCCTGTACATGCACTTACTACAGAAACTTTAAACGTTTGGCCAATATGCTCATAGGTGAATGTTGCATTAGGAACAGTATCACCATTCATGTCAATGATATATACCTGGTAAGTGTTGTTGGTATCTCCCTCACCGACCAGGATCAATCCACTTAATATAACTGTACCGCATGCATTATCTATGGATACATTGATATGGTCAATACACGCAATGACTCCTGGCTCTTCTATTACAACCGAAACGGTTGTCGTGGCTTCACAACCCATGTAGGCTGTTTCAGTCAATGTCAGTTCATAGGCAGCCCCAAGAGTACCATTCCATTCGATTGTAATAGAAGAATCTGTTGTTGTGGTAATAATCCCTCCACCTCCAGGCATTGAAAACAAATAGGTGTAATCAGGATTATAGTCAGCAGCAAAATAAGTGACTACATCTCCCTGGCAAACAAATAGACTACCTGCTATAGGAGGATTAAAAAGCACGCAAATCAATTCACCATCATGATCATCTTCTGCATCCGCATCGTTCGTATCATCTTCATCAGGAGTGCTGTCCACATCGTCTCCTGAAATGTCGTTTCCGGCAGTATCAAATACAGATGTTATCTCCGCGAAATTTTCATAAACCCCACTTGGAATAGCAGGATCTATTAATAATGTAATCTCTACAGATATGGATGAATCTGGTAATAATCCTTCTGGAGGAAGTGCACCATTGGCAATAGAAAGGGTTGTAGATGCGCTTTGACCCGTACTGCCAAGTAATCCGGCAGTCCAATCGAAGTCATTTAATGAAAATCCAACAGGGATGTAATCTATAATGTCTATAGATGCTGCAGGAATACCACCTTCATTAGTGACTTCGATAGTAAAAGTGACATTGTCTCCTGGTTGCAGATCATCCTGACCTGGGTTTATTGTTTTTAGCAAGGCATAATCAGCCAGGCAAAGTAAAGAGACACATTGCGTTGGTTGAGGAGCACCAAATGGAGGTGCAGTCCCGTCGCCTGTATATGCCCAATTAAATTGCTGAACATTTTCTGTTGCAGCTGCAGACATCGCAGGTGGCGGTGCCACTATAGTGATCACTACCCCATCATCCCCTGGTAAGTAACCGCCATTCGCTGGATTTACTTCCAGGTCCCAGATAATAGGTGGGCAAAAGTTTGCGCTGTCAGGTATCGTGCCTTCTATCGTAAAGCAGACCTGGTACAATTTTGACCAATTCACAGCATCTAGAATAATAGGAGGCTGTGAGACGTCTACCAATTGGATAGCTCCATTTACAAAATCAGCTACACCAGGCGGAGGGAATCCAAAATTCGTGGTACCTGGACCAGCAACCGTTTGAGTGACTACCGGGGGGTTCGGACTAACAGGTCCATAACCTCCCTGAAAATCTGAAAAGCCGATTAATTCCATGAAGGAATCATCATAGAAGAATCGAACGTTCATCCCAAAGACCTCTAAACTATCAGGGGAAATAAATTCCACATCCAGACAATACTGGTCTGTCACGCAATCATAAACTGGATTCGCAAATCGAGTCGTTACGAGAGGCGGTGATTGGGAGAAAACGAGAGTGCTAAAGCACATCAGGAAAATGACAAGGGCAGATGCCAGACGGCATACCCTTAGGGGGTAAAGTGTAGTTTCCATAGTTTCAATTAACCTTTAAAAGCAATAATGCAGGCGTGTGACCTTGCGGGGTAAAGGTAACAATAATTCTATTTTTATACTATCAATTTAAAAAAATTTATAACCTTTATAATGTTGATTAATAGATGTTTATGTATTTATATTATAATATAATATAATATTTAATATGAAAAATGCCAATTTTCCCTTGAAAGTCTGTTTTAAATACATCAGCCAACTAACCCCTGATAGGGATATATAAAATGGAGAATATTGCCCTAAAAAAGAAAGGGAGTCCTGATGGCAGGACTCCCTTTCTGAAAAGCAAGGATTATTTTATTTTTTACTCGCGAGGCACACTGGTGAAGACACCGTTGTTTCTTTCCCACGTTACACGATCATTGAAGTTCGTATCCCCATTGAGGTTGTAATCCCCAATGAAGTATTCACCGATTTCTCCATTCTGCTGCTCCCAGAAACTACGATCATCAAAGTTGATGTCCGTATCAGACTGGCCGGAGAGGATCTGGTCACCGTTACCGGCAAACATAGCCCATACACCTGGTTGTATTTCCTTTTGACCAAAAACACCAAATCCAAATGGATCATCTACATAACTCTGTTGAGTAGTAAAATTATAAGTCATGTAACTGCTATCCACGCCTGGTATAATTGGCAGTTTCACATCGGACATTACAATCAGGTGATTGCGATGCTCAATGACAATGTAGAAACTGTCCAGGAAGTTGAGATCGCAGCATTCAAAAGTGTCTACGAAATCAATATATCCATTTGAATGAAGGAGTGCAGCTGCCTGGCAAAGTGGACCTCCTGTACCTGCTGAATCAGCACGTACTGAAACCAATACCCAATCCACAACTGAAGATGGATAACCAGCATCTCCTATCATCGGATCACCTCCAGAATCAAATAGATCTCCTTCTAATCCCGGATAAGCCCATGGTGTAGGTAAAAATGGCTGACCTTTTGGTGTATACTTATTGCCAAAGAATGGATCGACAAGTGTCTGACCTGGTAATACTTGCAGATCGTTCAGTGTAGTCCGCATTGGAACAGTATTAACTGGTTGACCATTCGGATCTGTAGTAGCACCTTCAAGGTATACCCAGGCATTAACTCGTACACATGGATCAAAACATTCTTCTACTGTTACTATCGCTGTACATGTGGACGTATTGCCGCACAAGTCAGTCACAGTTAAGGTTACAAGGTTAAGTCCTTCATCCGCACAGGTAAAGGAGTCCTGACTTATGCTGAGCATGACCGGCCCACAATTGTCCGTTGACCCATTATCGATATCCTCAGCAGTAATTAATACATAACCTTCAACTATATCTGTAGTGATAGTAATATCCTGAGTGGCACAAACAGGAGGTGTGACAGCAACTACTTCGATTGTTTGGACACACGTAGCTGTATTACCTGCATCATCTGTTGCCGTCCAGGTTTTTGTCAAGGTATATTCCTGTGGACACAATCCAGGGATGGAATCATTCAATACAGTAAGCACTACCATTGTATCACATTCATCCGTAGCCGTAACAATTCCGAATTCAGGAACCGCAGGGCATTCAATCGGACTAATTGTCGCTGGACAAATAATCATCGGAGCTGTTGTATCCCTTGTCGTCACTACAAGAATTGTAGTATCGCAAGCAGGCATCAGGATATTCGTATCGCAAATCACGTATGTAATCGTGTCTATACCTTGAAAACCCAAATCTGGAATATAGGTAATGGTAGAATCCAGATTGGCAGTTGCTGTACCATGTGCTGGCTGAGTAAGGATCTTCAAAGTAGTTGGATCTATTTCAGTACCAACTGAGGCCGTATCATTGAGCAACACATTGACGTCAATATGGAAATCAACGCAAGTGGTAGCTGAATCAGGATCAGCATCAATGTCAACTACAGCGAATACAACTATCGCGTTATCACATAGGAGAAGGCAATATAAGGCATCATCACAGACTTGATATTCCAATGAATCTAGTCCTGCAAAACCTTCATCAGGAGTATAGGATATCGTACCATCAGGGTTGACAGTGGCTGTTCCATGAAGCGGGCCAGTGATGATCTCAAGGGTAGCTGTATCCAACGCCGAGTTATCGCTATCATTATCCAATACCTGGACAACAATTTCCTGACCTGCTATAGCATCTGCTAAATCTTGAAGTGCTGACGGAGAGAAATTATCAGGTAAAATGGTGATAGTCTGTTGTTGAGGCTCTGGATTAAAATTACCACAGAGGTCATTGATCATGAATGTCCTTACAATGATGATACTACCTGGTTCAACACCTGGAAAAGTATCACGGTCTTCAGTAATCAGAGGCGTCCCATCGCAAAATGCTGTTCCCTGTGGCTCAGCAAAAACAGCTGTCTGTGTACAAGGGATCGAATAACTTGTAGGTACAAGTGTAAACTGAGGGAGATTAAGATTGACAATGGCAATTCTTTGGGTAAAAGTATCACTTACATTGTTGCAATCATCCTTGAAAACCCAGTTTCTGAATAGTACATAAGCCTGGATGCAGACACCTTCTACTAGTTCAGTACTAGTTAATGAAATGGTTGGGGAAGGGTCACAATTATCTGTAGCTGTTGGTGTATGTCCCAGAGCTTCTATTAAGCCATCCAAATCATCGCAATTAAGCAATGTATCCAGGAAATGTTCCTCTGTAGTGATCACCGGTGGTGTATTGTCATCAACGGTGATGGTCTGAGTTCTTGATGCTGAATTACCGCAAGCATCTGTTGCAGTCCATGTCCTGTTGATAGTTCCACCACATGCGCCACCTACGAGAGGTCCTTGAACACCTGCCACAATTCCACCTGGACTACAATTGTCCGTATAAGAAAGGTTACCGATTAGAGGAACATCTGCAAGGCAGGATACAGTCACATTCGCCGGAGCGGTAGCAAGTACTGGGTTAGTATTGTCATCTACAGTAATAACCTGTGTACGGGTAATCGCTGGATTACCGCATGGATCCATAACATTCCATGTCCTGGTAATTGTTCCACCGCAAGCACCTCCGGTGAGAGGTCCTTGTACACCAGCCACACTTCCTCCTGCACTGCAATTGTCCGTCCAATTGAGGTTACCCATTGGAGGTACATTAGCAAGGCATTCTACTGTCACATTTGCTGGTGCTGCACCAAGTACTGGTGCTGTATTATCATCTACAGTTATAGTCTGTGTCCTGGTAATTGCTGCATTTCCGCATGCATCCATTACATTCCATGTCCTGGTAATTGTTCCACCACAAGCACCTCCGGTGAGAGGCCCATCCACTCCAGGTACACTTCCTCCAGCGCTACAGTTATCTGTCCAGTTAAGGTTGATCATTGGAGGTACATTAGCAAGGCATTCTACTGACACATTTGCCGGTGCGGCACCAAGTACTGGGTTAGTATTATCATCAACGGTGATAACCTGTGTCCTTGTAACTGCTGGATTACCACAGGGATCAGATACATTCCAAGTTCTTGTAATGGTTCCTCCACATGCACCTCCAACTAGAGGTCCGGTAACACCAGGAACAGTTCCACCTGCACTACAATTGTCAGTCCAGCCCAGGTTAATATTCGGTGGCACATTGGCGACACATTCTACTGTCACATTTGCAGGAGCAGCAGCGAGTACAGGTGCCGAATTATCTAAGACGGTAACCGTTTTCATACAGGTAGAAGTGCATGCACCACTGCCTAGGATTAAAGTTAGCGTATAGGATGTATTACAAGTATTTGATGCTGTCACAGTGACGCACTGTTGATTGGCTGCACCTGTGATTGTTCCTCCTCCGGTGATTGACCAGGCGTATCCAGTTGCACCGGCCGGTGCGCAAATCTCCGTTACAGAAGATGGGCAAACCGTACTTGGTCCGGTAGTGGAGCAAGTTGGTACCGTACAACATACGGGTGCAACACCAGTGACGTTGAGAATATCACAATAATCACTATTAGCTTCAGTTGAAGGCGTAAAGGTGATTGAATAGTTATTTACACTTGCAGGGAAGGTCACTTCAACCCATCCGGTATTCACAGCAGGAGAAGCACTTGCTGTTGTGAATGTGAAAGGAGTATGTGAGTAAACAATTCCTGAATTGCCTGGAGCAGTTACTGTAACCGTAGTATTGGTAGCATTAATATTTTGCCTTACGGTGTAAGTTCCATTAGGATTGCATCTTACTGAATCCGGGCCAAAAAGTTGTGTAAAGCAAAAATCTCCACAACCATAGCGAGCTTTGAAAGTAAAGTCGAATGCGTCATTTGAAGAATTGGTTGCTCCACGTCTCCAAACTGCGAGATAAAGATTGGTCGGTTGATCAAATACAGGTGTAATAAATGGCTGAGGTGCCCATCCATTAAAATCGATTCCACAGGATAATAGTAACAAAGTACCACCGCAACTACCTGACAAGTCATCTGTACCTGTTCCACAAGTCGCGGTCAGGGTATCAGCATAAAGAGCCCAGTTTAGTTCATAACTACCAGTAGCAATCGTCTGGAAGTCGTATAAGCCTGCATAAGGACGGACGTCAAAATTGAACCATGATAACTTCTGTCCTGAAAAAGGAGCATTTACTGTCGCAGGGCTAAAATCATCTGGATCAACACATGACCCTGGTACGATTTGAAAGGTGGCTGCATTGTAGGTGGTATTCGGGTCAATACCGCTTTCTGTATCTGCGGCATTAGCACATCGAACAACACCTTGTGGTTGAGGTGCATTCGGGGCGTCATTGACACCGCATCCATTAGAACCTACTCCGGTCCAGTGACCGCCTTCGGACCAACGGACCGCATGGCACGGTGAGCCTACAGGTTGTGCTGATAATTCCTGGGTAGGGAGGCTTAATGCTAAAAGCATCCAGACCATCATACTCACAGCAGCAATACCTGATGTAGCGTTTTTAAATAACACTGACGTGTTTTGACAAAACCTTACAGCAATGGGTTGGGAAGCTGATTGAGGTTTTTTGGTTGGGTTGAGGTGGTAAAAATTCTTCATTCTAAAGTGGGTTTTCAAAAGAACACATTCAAAAAAACTGATATGCTCCTCGATTAAGAGAGTTACGCGCGGCAAAACTACACTTTAAGGTTTAGTTATGCAAACCCGTTGAATAAAATTTTTATGTTTAAAATATTATATATAAGCACCTTATATATAAGTGAATAATCTATTTGTTATTAGCCTTAGGATATTAACAATCTATCAATTTTATCAAAATAAAACCGGGGAATCCTAAGCACAAATCCTAATACATTCCAAAGCCACTTTAAAATTACTTTTTCTAAAAGAACTGCTGTTACATAATTATAAAACGATTTAATAACCCCACCTGCCAAGATGAATGCACTGATTATAAAGGACTTATCATTTGTTAATTCTAAACCCTTTCGGCTTGATAATTTATAAAAGTTATTTCTTGAATAACACCATCTTCTTGCTGGCTGAGTAATCCCCGCTTTCTAGGCGGTAATACAATACTCCGCTTGTAGGCAGTTCATTCGCATGCAAGGTAATTGTATTGTACCCAGCTTTAAAGTCACTTTCGATAGTCTTTACGACTTTACCACTGGCTTCAAAAATCGTAAACTTAACCGCAGCATCATCAGCCGGCAAGTCAAAACCAATCGTGGTCAACTCATTCCATGGATTTGGCTTGTTCTGGTAAAGAGCAAACTCAGGTGCCGGACCAGTCTGACCCAGTTTCACATCCAGGATCTCTCCACTGAGCGTATACGCTTCGGCTTCAGTCACTTTACTGGTCAAGTGGATCATGCCACTGATATTGCCGGAAGCTGTGGCGATGAAATTCACATACATAACCTGTCTGGTAGATGTAGCTTCCTCATCTTCAGCATTCCAACTCATGGTCAACACTCCATCACGAAGGATCCCCACATGATTGTCGTTGATCTCCATGGCTTCACTGCTTATGCTTTCGAATGCCAAACCTTCAGTTTCAAGTGTCCACTGGAATCCTTCCACCATCTCTGGTATCGCCAGTTTCACTTGTACCCTTTCACCGGCTACAACAGTTGCTGGTGCATCCATTTCTACGGTCAACACTCTTCGACCACTCCTAGGAAGTATTTGATCACTATTGGCCTGCACTGTATTGTTGACATCACCAATCTTGACACCTACAAAGTCATTATCCAGGACAATACCCGCCAGATCCGGCAATACAATGCTCTCGCTGAATGGCCATGGATGTTCGATATCCAGTGTGGATTTTTTCTCTACAAATCTCCAGCTCTTATTAGATGGATATTCTGTGTAGATACCCAGGATAAGTTTCCGGATTTCAATCAAGTCTATGGCACTGACGCTTTCATTATTGTTAGCATCAGCAGCAATGTATTGGTAGGGCGAGGTAAACAATTCTCTTCCTAATAAATGTTTCTGTATACGTACAAGGTCGAGTGTACTTACACCGTTACGATGTCCGTCATTTCGCTCTGGCGTAATCGTATAGTCATCACCAAATGGTACGGCATTGAAAGCAAACCTGCCATCCTGTGCGGTTACGAAAACAGGGAAGAAATGATTTGGAGAAGACAGCGTCACATGCACCTGGCCAACAGCATCGGTGTGTTCAGTAAGTATTTCACCCGCAAGGATATCTTCTATAAAACTATCGCAAACGAATGCATTATCTGTAATCACGATGGTCGCGGTACAGTAATCCTTATTGCGCTCATCCCAGCTGATGATACCATTACAGTTCTCATCTGTTCCACCATCCGCAACCCAGATTTGTGTTGCGATCTCTACATTGAATGCAGGAACATTATCACAATTGTATGTATAGCTTGGCTGATAGCTGTCTCCACTGAAGCTGTATAACAAGTCTTCAGAAGCTGTGCAATCATCAAAGCTTGATGCATTGAAGTCTTTAGCCCACACGGTTACTTCTCCACCTATCGGCATCACCACAGTACTCAGACCATTGATACATACCGGTGAAGGCTGTTTGCAGTCTTCCAGGCGGAATAAGTATTCGCAAGTAGTAAAGTTGCCGCAACCATCTTCTACCGTCCACAGAATTCTGTGGTAATCACCGCAGAATGAACTGTTATATGGTATACCGTTTAGACGTATTGACTGTATCGTGCTCTGACGTGTATCGAATCCTAATACTGCATTATTGCTTGAATCTACCGGTGCAGTGCCTTGTGCCACTAAGATGTAATCAGTACCATTGAATGGAAAAATCTTAACATCATAAGTAACAAGATCACTACATGTCTCATGAACTGTATGTGTCTGGGCAAGGTGTGCACTGCAACTTGAAGCCAATGGATTGTCTTCACCAAGGAATGCCTGGTTGTTAGCAGGAAGTATTACTCCTGTATCAGCCACACACAATACCTCTGTCACACAATCTTCAGCAAATTCTGGACCTTCCTGGTCATGAACCTTGATCACCTGGGTATAATGCCACAAGCCGACTCCGGTTTGTGAATCATACTGGCACCAGTCGATTACTGCCCACTCGCGAAGGATCTTGAAGCAAGCGCCATCTACGAAGTCGAATCTTGTGTCTTCATAGGTTACGCCAATCAAACTGCATGCATCATCAAATACTGTTGGCTCACCTGTATTGCCTATATCTTCTGGACATGTCGTCAACAATACATCACATGGCCAGATCACTCCATCCTGTGGATTTGGA
>Ga0157380_10003184_pt1 | contig 11197 bp, 9 predicted proteins | sample S35metaG_FD_119757 | JGI IMG/M metagenome (GOLD analysis project Ga0157380, IMG submission 119757) | Switchgrass rhizosphere microbial communities from Kellogg Biological Station, Michigan, USA - S3-5 metaG | ecosystem: Host-associated > Plants > Roots > Rhizosphere > Soil | place: USA: Michigan...
GAATTCTTCAACGATGTAAACATGACGCAATTGGCGCGTGACGGCATCGCTAATTTCAAACGCAGCATTAACCAGAATTACTTTAACTTCGTACCGCAAAGTCTCGCCGATCCCCAACTTCTCAGGCTCTTCAGATCATGGTGCCTGCGACCTACGATAAGCCCTTTCAAAGTAAAGCTGGTGGATCCCGATTTGATGCCTACCGGTCGGGCCCTCGTCCGGAACGATAGAAGAATCTTCAAATTCGACAACCGCTTGCGGTACCTGCCTCGTGCGTTACAAGACCTGCAGGCACAAATCGGCCGTAGCGTGCAGCTAACTTACTATCGCGGCCTGATCGCCATGCTGTGGGATTTCGCGTTGGTCAATGACAAACTTGGGCTGGCGTCCCGCTTGGCCGAACCTCGCGCTGGCGCACCAATTGAAACCTATTTTGAGGGTCGTGTCATATCGCAGGATCTTGCTCATTCCATCGTTGAGACCAATTCAATACTGAACGACACCTGGAACTTACTTGATGGCTCTCGACCGCACATTGTAGAAGTCGGAGCCGGTTACGGACGGCTAGGTTACGTATTGCTAAATGCACTTGAGTGCCAATATGTGGTGTTCGATATTCCGCCGAGTCTTTATGTATCGCAATGGTATCTGAGTGAGCTGTTTCCAAATAAGCGAATTTTCCGTTTCCGGCACTTCGACCTCTTCGAAGAAATTGCGGAAGAACTGGCGCAATCTGACATTGCCTTCTTTTCTGCGAACCAGATAGAACTCATTCCGGAAGGTTATTTTGATATTGGCGTTAACATAAGCTCGCTGCATGAATTGAAGCCGGATCAAATCGACAACATGCTTCATCAGATATACCGTGTCACGCGCAGCTTCGTCTATCTTAAGCAGTACAAGGAATATGTTAATCCGCATGATGGATTGCTCATACGAGAGAACGCCTATCATGTACCGAGCGGGTGGAGACACAAGTATTACCGTGATGACCCCGTGGATATGCGCTTTTTTGAGACGCTTATCGAGAACGTATCGCATCGTTCGCGCGTTCCCGCGGCTAATATTTCATTGCATGCTCAGTCGGTCAATGCCTCTAGCGAACGCAGCGAACCCACTGTTTCTATTCTGCTTGCGAATTACAATCATGCGCAATATTTGCCAACCGCGCTTGCCGGGATCTGTGGACAGACGCGTCCCGCAAGTGAAATCATCGTCATAGACGACGGTTCAACGGATGACAGCGTAGCAATAATCGAAGAATTCGCAACGCGTTTTCCGACCATCCGGTTGCTCAAAAACGGGAAAAATCGAGGTCAGCATTACTCTATTCAGCGTGCTCTTATAGCGGCACGTGGAGACTATGTCGTTTGGGCCTCCGCCGATGATTTACTCCTGCCGAAATTTTTAGAGTGCTCACTCGATGCCTTGCATAAACATCCTGAAGCGGGACTCTGCTTTTCACAATTGGGGGTTTTCGTCGACGGTACCTCCGAACGCCGCGATTTCACGGGCGAAAATCAGGGTGTCGCATTCGAGTACCGGCGGTTCGGCGGCTATCTGTCGCAGAAACAACTCGCGGCAACATTGCGCAAGCATTACGTCTGGATATCTGGAAATACGGTTGTCGCTCGCCGTACCGCATTACTTGAAATCGGAGGATTTGAAAAATCGTTGCGGTGGCACGCCGACTGGTTTGGCTTTTATGCCGTGGCGCTGCGGTACGGCGTATGCGTGATACCTGAAACCCTGGCGTTAATGCGCGAGCGGCGCGAGACTTACTCGGCGCAAGGCATTGCTGATCAGGTTGAACAGGCTCGTGTGCTAACGGCGATCCTCGATACGATCAAATCACCCAAGCATTTTGATCTCGTACCATTTTTCCGCGCTTGTCCTTCACTGCTATCACCATTCGGCAAAAAGACACTGTTCGTTGCCATTCGCAATCCACGTCATTGGGGCTTTGTGTGGCCGTTGGCACGGTGGTATGCCAAGCGAGCCTGGCTTCACATCGCAGCGCGGAGGTTCAACGGAGTCTTAGTAATCCCTACACACAATGCTTGCAGTGGGTTCTACGCATACTGCAGGCGCAGTGTAGTCCGCGGAATAGAGTTGACGGTTGGGCCCAGGATAAGCGGGAATCTCCGCGCGAAACTTTCGGCACGGCGAACTGCTTTGCGCGGAAAGAAGTAAAACAATCCGCATCTACCGCGCTTCTGAGCTTTTAGCCGGCTATTCGTAGCAATTCAGTGCGAGGACTATTGCGTCGATCTCTTTTTCAAGGGCAGGATCAGCTTTAAGGGAGGCAAGAAAGTCGCTGTAAAAGAGATAATCGCGTGGTCGACCACCAGGGGTATGTGAATTTACCGTTCGATGCTGCGAGGCCGCGGCATGCCGTTTTAAATGATGAGCCCTGATCTTCGGAAAAAATCGATCTCGAATTCGTCGAATCCACCAGCTACCGCCTGCAATACCGCTCACTGACTTGTCATTTTCCCTCGCGAGTACTGACCACATGCCTTGCATGGTCTCCAACCGTGGTGTGCGTGCAATCGCTTGCTCCACCAAAAATTCCATCACCGCGGGTTTTACGTAATCAGCAAGATAGCGAAAATGGATCAGGTCAACAATGGTGGCTAACTCTGCTTGCGAAAACCTGGTATACCCGGTCGAACTGAAACAGGCTAACAGGATCCTCCGATACTGACCGTAATCGCTATATAGCTTTTCGGGGGACGAAATCAAAAAATCCAGCGGATGCCAATGCATATAAGCGTGCGACGGCGCGTGCGAACGACCGTAATAAAAAATCGGCAACCGCGCAGTCTTACCGTGAACGACAGACAACGCGCCGCCAAGCAATTCTTTGCCGAGCATGCTACCTACATCTTGAACATCGCCCAGAGCACTACGCATGACGGCTGTACGGTAGACACCGTAAGTCACGGCCTCGTAATTTTTGAACAGTTCAAACAGGCGCTCCACAGGATCTTCCTGATTCAAGGATCCGGCCCGGTACACTGAAGCAGTAATACCAATGTGGACGTTGTCATAGAATGTGAAATACCATCCATGCGCCACGGCATGGTCGGCATTTGCTTCGAGAAACTGTACGATCTGATCCAAAGACCCCGGCATGATGAGGTCGTCATCTGCGCACAAGGAACAGTAGTCCGTTTCTACGAGTTTGCTCCCCTGCCAAAACTTCTCCCACGGCGACACGCTGGAGTCAAAGCATTTTAGCGTGATGTTGCAGGCGTTTGCCTCGACAGCCACGCGATTCGCGTGTTGTACGTCAGGCGTACTCGAATCAAGAACCAGGATCGGAAAACTCACACGATGGCCGGCAAGGTAGGCGAGGAGCCGCGCCAGCTCGGCCGGACGATTGAATGTCGGAACGATGAGTGTGAATTTGTCCGCGACAAATGGCGACGAGCTCAATTCAATGCTTCCCGCAATCGCCGCGTATCATCCACGCTTTTTGAGCCATGCACTGGGCCAAGCGGTTATGTTCTCTTGAAGGCCGCTTTCATTAAAGCGCCATTGCGGCGGCGTGATCACGAAGTCTCTATGCGCAGCGGCAAAATCCTCGGCCGCCTGCGCGGGATTGTCCAGTCGCCATTCGGCACGGCCAAGGGGGACATCACACACGTCGCGCATGATACCGTCGGTTGCGACCAAGTACGACCCTGGTGTAACCAAGTGGTGGTATGCCTCGAGTTCCGCCGCTACATGGGCTCGCGTATGGTTTGAGTCGAGAATGACCAAGACTGTATCACCGGGCCTTATCTCCTGCGCGGCGCGGGCCACAATCTCCGGAGCTACTGAATTGCCCTCGACAAGCCGGATCATCGGCGCGAGTTCGTGCGCTTCTATCGCTTTACGGTTATGCGGACGTATTTCAATATCGACGCCGACGACGCACCGTCCCTTGCCCATTGCCTTCATCAGCGATGCAGAGAGAATCAGCGAACCGCCGTGGGCAACGCCGGTTTCAATGATTACGTCTGGCTTAAGGGTGTAAATTACTTCCTGCAGGCGCACCAGATCCTCGGGATGCTGGATGATCGGCCGCCCCATCCACGTAAATGTATATGAGTACTTTTGGTTCCAGCTGGTTTTAAGCCACACTCCGGAAATCAGTTCGAATGATTCGCGGCCGTAAAGATCGAGTTTTCGTTCTCCTTCCTTACCGTCAACCGCCAGCGTCTTGTTATCCGTATCTATGATTATTTTCATTCATTGCTCCCTAGCTGAGACCTTTGCGCCACCATGTGATTGTACGTTCGATACCGGTTGCAATGTCGATTGAAGGCCGCCATCCCACTTCCCGTTTCAATTTGCTAACATCAGCCACCACGCGCGCGGGGTCACCAACGGGCGATTTACGTGCGCCAAACGTTACGAGTTCCGGATTACCGAGCCGCGCGGTAATAATCGCCACGATTTCACGCAACGAAATGCCGGTTCCCGAGCCGACGTTAAACGTGCCCTGCGCCGGGCTGTCAAGCAATGCTGTAAGCGCAGAAGCCACATCGTCCACGAAGACGAAATCCCGTATTTGATTTCCATGCGTGCACTTCACTGGCTCATTTCGCAATAATCCGCGAATTACCGCCGGTATAAGGCGCTCGGGGGATTCGCCTGGCCCATAGGGGAAAAACAACCTGGCCCACGCTGCGCTGCCCCCATTAACCGCGGCTGCAGCTTCGAATGCGATGCCCATTGCGAGCTTGCACCGGCCATAAATCGTATCCGGTTTAAGTTCACTCAAGTCCTCGTCGTTGTCAGCCGCGTCCCAGGCGTATTCCGCGCAAGTGCCAACGCCGATGGCCCGCTTACCGCCGCACCGATAGAACTCGTCGATCAATACGACACCGCTCGCAAGCCAGCGCAAATTCTCTGCGCTGCTCCAGAATCGACCCGGCGTCGCGATCCACGCCAGATGCAGTAAGTGAGTAGGCGATATCGTGGCGACCGTTTTGGCGCAAGCGGCTGGATCGAGCAGATCGCAAGTATGCCAAGTTACGTGCGCTTCGGCCGGTTCTGCGCGCACATGCGCGGCGATGGCATGTATATCGTAGCCTGCTGCGGCCAGCAATGGCAGACAGCGACGGCCGATGAATCCTCCGGCACCCGTTACCATGACCTTCTTCCCGGAATGTGTCATTGCGATTCCAGGCGGAAACGATCAACGCACAGACATATCACAACGCGTAGGAAGACTCGCGAGCGTCCGCGCGGCATTTCGTCGATTGCAGCATCATTCGAATTGCGCCAGCACTTGGTTTACTATCGTCGTTTCGTCAGGATAGTAAAATTGCTCAAGCGCCGAACTCATCGGTGTATGGCTGTCGGGCAGACAAACCCGGGCCGGATTCGCTTTCAAATCGCGGCCCACACGTTCACAAACGGCAGCCATGATTTCAGCCGCCACGCTGCCGGTGCGCCATGCCGGATCAGCGACAATCAGTCTGCCGGTTTTAACCACCGACTCGCAGACGGTCGCGCTATCGAGCGGCGACACGGTGCGCATATCGACCACTTCGACGTCAATTGATTTCTCACTGAGTTGCGCGGCCGCGCGCAGGGCCAGAGGCACCATGATACCTATCGCGGCAATCGTTGCGCTCTTGCCGGTTCTGCGCACAATCGCCTTGCCGAACCGCACGCGATATGGCTCGGTCGGCACGTTGTCGCTCAAGCCGAAAAGCGAACGGTGTTCGATAATGATGGTCGGGTCCTCGCTGAAGATGCTTTCAAGGAGTAGTCCCTTGGCATCAAATGCTGTGGCTGGCATCGCCACTTTGATGCCCGGCAGATGAGCGAACCACGCGTGCAGGCTCTTGGAATGCTGAGGGCCCTGCCCCCAGCCCTTGCCTACGATGGCGCGTATCGTCACCGGAAGGCCGGACTGATTGTCGGATTTGAAGCGCCACAGCGACAGCCAGTTTACGATGGCATCCATCGAGTAAATCATGAAGTCGAGGCGGTGGTGAATAAGCACCGGCCGCATGCCGGCCAGTGCCGCTCCGATCGCCGCCGATGTCATCACACTTTCGGAAACGGGAAAATCTTGTACCCGATCGGCACCGAATTTTTCCACCAGGCCGGTCGTGGTGCCGAACACACCCGGCTTGTAGTCGACGAGTTGCCCCAGGACGAATACCCGATCATCTAGCTCCATGGCTTGGCTCAAGCCTTGTTGCAGCGCATCCGCATACGAACACTTCGGTGCCACGGGCGTTGATTCAACCGGAGCAGAGACTTGCTTCGCACGTGCGCCGGCAATTTTCGTTTGTGCCTTTACCAACCTACCCTCCGCCTTCACTTTCATTCACCTTCAATAACCTTTTGCCTGCACAACTGTCTGATTCTCGTCGAACGAATGCAACTCGATATCTGACAGCAATTTATCAGCGATAGGACTGTCTGCCCTGCGATTCATGGGCGCCCACTCCGCCGCTTTCGGAAAGGAGCTGCTTTTCGCGAAGCGGAACGCGTCGTCTATCTCCTCGTCTATTTCCTTCAAGGCTGCCGCTTTTTGACGATCGGTTAACAAGCCGTCGGCTTGCATCGCTGCTTCTAGCAGGCCAAGCGGGCAGTTTTCCTTCCAGGCCGCAAGGTCTGCTTCCGAACGATAACCAACAAGGTCGTCACTGTCCGGACCGTAGTGTCCGCTCCACCGATATGTATAAGCTTCGATGAAGGTTGGTCCTCTGCCAGCGCGCGCATCGTCAATCGCAGCTGTTACGGCCGCGTGCACCTTGACTACGTCATTGCCAAACAAAGGAACGCTCTTCACGCCAAACGTGGCGACCCGTTCACTTAGGTTGTCGGAGTGCTGCCGCTTAAGCTGCGGCGAGAAGACTGAGTAATTATTGTTTTCACAGAGGAACACGATAGGAAGTTTGCGGAGACCCGCATAATTGACTGCTTCCCAAAAGATGCCTTCATCGGTCGCTGATTCGCCAAAACCCGCCACTGCAACGTGTGCTTCATTTCGCAATTGGAAGCCAAGCGCCGCTCCCACGCCAATCGCCGTTGCTCCAGCGAGGATCGCGCCACTAAAAAAATTATTTGGTGTATACGAAATGTCTTGAGAACCAGCCTTGCCTCCATTCGCGCCGGTTTCCTTCCCATACAATTCCGCAAACATTGCGCGCATCGGCGCCCCCTTCGCAAGGTAATATCCATGCGATCGGTGATGGCAGAATAGATAATCATCCATTTTTAACGAAACGCTCAATGCAGCCGGAACAGCTTCCTGACCGATACAAAAATGCACGGGACATCGCATCTCATCCGCTGGGTGATATTCCTGCGCTAAAGCGCTTTCACATCGCCGCAACCGCAACATGAAACGGTGAAGTTTCGTGAGAATCCCCGTGTCCATACCGCGCAGCGTGAGGTCGCTATAACGACCCGCATCAAGAATCGATTGATGGTTAATACTGCTCATGATTGGCTTCCGATCTGGACCTAAATTTTAGCACAGCACCGCTTAGGCACATGCTTTTTCGTCCACACTCGCAACTCGCCGCATAGTGCCGAACACAGTCTTATTTCCGATAATCCGTTGAACTCACTTTCACTTCAAACATCGGCCATACTACTGATTGTGGTGTCCGCGGTATTGCATGCCACTGTCAATACCCTCATTAAAGTGAGTGACGACGCGCTGATTACGCGAGGATGCATGAATGCGGTCGCATTCATTGTCGCGATTCCGATCATGACAATCATGCCATTGCCCGACCCCGACTTGTGGCCGCTGCTCGTAGTGTCAACATTGATTCATGCGCTTTATCCTTTTTTTCTTGCCGAAGCCTACCGCTCCGGGGATCTAAGCGCTACGTTTTCCGCTGGGGTAGTGCCTCGTTATTTGTCGCCCTTTTTGCGTCGTTCGCGCTTGGACAACGACCAAGTCCTTTCAGCTCGCTCGGAATTGTTCTCGTGTCCATGGCAATTTCGAGTATCGCGTTCACTTGGCCGACAAACGGCAAAGGCCCCAAGCGCAGCATCGCAGCTGCATTGATTACCGGGCTAATTATCGCCGCCTATACTGCAGTCGATGCAATTGGATTGCGACTGGCGCCAACACCTTTTACTTATATAGTTTGGTTGTTTATTCTCGATGGCTCGTTTGTCATGCTAATGGTTGTGCTCGCAAGGCGCCGCACAATAGTGCCGTTCATTAACCATCACTGGGGCCGGCCTTGATCGCGGGGCTTCTAGGCGTCCTGACCTATGGATTGGCGCTGATCGCGTTAAGCATGGGGCCCGTCGCTCAGATAGCCGCTTTGCGCGAAACAAGCATTCTCTTCGCCGCGCTGATCGGCACGCTAATCCTTGGCGAGCCATTTGGCGCGAAACGCGTCATCGCCGGGGTCCTTGCCGTGGTTGGCATCGGCCCGAATCAGCTGGGGTGATGAACTGGAGCGCAAGGGCCGCAACTGGACAGGCATCATGGCGCGCCGCGCCTATGGGCCAGCATGCGCAGTCTGACGATCAGCCAGCCCGAAAATCGGTACCATACCGTCGGTAGGATGTCGAAAGGCCGCATGATCAGATAACCGAGCGCAACGCGTGCCAAAGCCGACTTCGACGGCAACACGCGGTCCGCGCAGATCAATGCAAGGCGTTTCAACCCTGATGCGCGCGTCCCCATCTGCGACAGATGGGCGCCTCCGGATGCCCGAACAACCGCAAAGCGAAAGCGCCATGCGGTATGCCGCAGAAATTTGGCATTAAAAAGTTCCGGCGACTGCACTGGCCCGCGGGCATTTAACCGTTCGAGCATTGCTTCCATTCCTCCAACGTCATTAAGCGCGCGTGCGGAAAAGCTATCCTCGTGAATACGAATTGCGGCAAATGGCTCCGGCGAGTACGCGGCTCCGCCCTGACTTGCCACCACCAAAGCCGTTATGAGATCGGCGGGAGCTCCGTAGGCTGCGTCAAAACCGCCTGCTGCACGCAAAGTCGCTACATGGTAAATGAGGGTTGTGCCGGTGAACCAATGGCCGATACGATGAGCAAGCTTGATGCATTCCTTGGGCGGGAAAAATGCGTCGTTCAATGCAATGACGGCAGATGGATGAAGTCGGACTGGCTGGTCTTCCTCGTCCACCAGCCATGCCATCGCCGACCATACTGCTGCCCCGGGAGACCTGGCGAGACTCTGCTTTGCGCGCGCGAAGATGCCCGGTAACAAGAAATCGTTGGCGGCCAAAAACAAAACGTAGTCGCTTTGTACGCGACGGAGGCCTTCATTTAATACGCCATTGGTTCCCAAATTGACCGGGTTCACGATCAGTTGCGCACAGGAATGGCCTGCAATCAGCGACCTTATGACCGCTGGGCTACCATCGGCCGACTGATCATCGAAGATCAAGAGTTCCTCGGGACCGATTTTTTGGTCAAATACCGATTTCAGACAACGTGGCAAATAGCGAGCGTCATTACGGTTGGGAACAATGACCGCAATGGTTGGCCCATTCATGTCCGACTTACGCTATGGTTATCAAAGGTATGCAGGATCATCGAACGAACCTGGGGTGCGGCTAGTGCAGATGCCATTGCAGTTAATAGTGATACAGCGGTCAGCTTGAGCACGAGCCATCCGTCCGGACTGGACATATTGATCATTTGTCTGCAGATTGTCGCCACTGTAACCGCCGCCACGAGAGGCAAACCGACGTCGACAATAAACCAGTCACGCAAATGACCCGGCAGCAACCTGCGGTGCATTATTTGCAACATGAACACCACGTATCCCGCATTAAGGACAATCCAGATACACGCCGCCCCTTCACCGCCGAACCGTAGTGACATGACGTAAATCATAGGCGCCAGCAAGCAGACTGCCGCGACATTCATGACAAACACCAAGCGCGTCCAACCATAAGCCAGCTGCAGCGTCAGCGGCAAGTTCATCAATCCGTTGAGTGCAGTACCAATCACCAATAACGTTAGTAAGTTGCTGGTTCGTGCGGTTATCTGCGGATCTCTAATCCAGAGGGCGAGAAACTCGGCAGAGAACATGGCGAGAACAACGGTTACCGGAATCACAACGACTGACGTCAATTGGCACCCTCGATGGTACAGCCGCGCCAATTCGTCTTTGTCATCCACCGCAGCAAGCTGCGCGAACCGCGGAAAGAATGCAGTGTTTATGGGACTCACCAGGTAGTACAAGCCGGAGGCTAGGCGCCACGCGAGATTGTAGTAAGCAAAAGCCTCCAGTGAGAGCACCTTGCTAAGTATGACTTTGTCGAGCTGAGTCAGAATTACGGATAAAAGCGAAATACCGGTGATTCCTGCAGCGAATCGCCACAAATCATTTAACAGCCGCACCCGAAAACGCGGACTTTGGAGGGCAATGGGCAGATAGCGCCTCAGCAGGAAACGGGTCAGCACCGTTTCGGCAAGACTCACGGCAAGCTGCCACGCGAAAAACGCTTCGATGGTCGACGAAACCTGCCATATGACTACGACGGCGCCAAAATTGCGCACGGTAGCGATCAACGATGTAATTGTGTTAGATACAACCTGTTTCTGCAAACCCATTAAACCACCCGAATAAAGTGCGAGCGGCCAGTGGCAGGCAATTGCGACTCCCATCATGGCTACCGCATGCGTTACGGTAGCCACCGGCAGTTGCTCTGATTTAATCCAGTGATTTGCGATGAAAGGCGCGAGCGCGGCGATGGTTCCGCCGATGACAATTCCGATTATCAAATATATGAGTTCTAGCGTGCGCAAGAGATCGCACATTTCCTGAGCCGCGTTTTTCTCTATCGAAAGCTGAGCGAGCCTTCGGTTAAGTGTGGTGCCCAATCCAAGATCGAGTAACGAAAGAATGGCCACTAGCGTCAAAAAAAATCCGATCAGGCCGTAGGCTTCAATGCCGAGGAGTTTGATGTAGACCGGGACGAACGCGAGAGACATCAATACTGCCCACGCCTTGCCGGCGAAATTGGCGATGACGTTGCGCCTGATCACTGACATACGGTTGCCCGCAGATTCGGGCGGCGGTCAGAGTGGGTTGCATGGCCGGCCGACACGGCAATCACACGAAATCAGGATATGCGGCATCCCGTGGAGAAATAATCGGATTCGGCAAAGGCCATGCGATATTGAACGCAGGGTCATTCCAACGGATGCCTCTAGCATATTCGGACTTGTACATTTCGGC
>Ga0157380_10003187_pt1 | contig 11195 bp, 8 predicted proteins | sample S35metaG_FD_119757 | JGI IMG/M metagenome (GOLD analysis project Ga0157380, IMG submission 119757) | Switchgrass rhizosphere microbial communities from Kellogg Biological Station, Michigan, USA - S3-5 metaG | ecosystem: Host-associated > Plants > Roots > Rhizosphere > Soil | place: USA: Michigan...
CATGGCGGATAACCGGAGCTGACGTCAGTTTGCAGGGGCTCTGGCGTCGTCTTGCTCCGGCGGGTTTTGTTGGAACAAGAAACCCGGTAGAAGTGATCGACTGGTCTGACGTGGGCTATCTGGCAACAGATGATGCTACGGTCCGCCTGAAATCAGCGCGCGGGAAACTCGCGCGGCTACATCCGGTCGAAATTGCACGTCTCGCCGAAGCTCTTTCCTACCCACACGGCTCCGAAGTTGTCGAATCGCTCGACGACGAAACTGCGGCTGAGACCCTCGAAGAAATGGCTGCCGCGCAACAGGCGCGAATCATCTCGGACATGGATGAGGAACGTGCCGCAGACATTTTGGAGTGGATGTCTCCTGATGAGGCTGCGGATGTTCTGGGTGATTTGCCTGAGGAAAAGGCCGAAGAACTACTCGGCCTGATGGAGGGCGAGGAGCAGGCTGACGTCGCTGAGTTGCTGCCCTACGCTGACGACACTGCGGGCGGTTTGATGACTACCGAATTCGTAACACTCCCTCGCGAGCTAACCGTGGGTGAAGCGTTGGCGCGATTACGCGAGATGGCGGAAACGCCAAACATGATCTACTACCTCTACGTGGTCGAAGCGGAAGGTTCGTGGAAACTCATCGGTGTGATCGCTTTGCGCAGTTTGATCCTTGCCGATCCGGCCGCCCCTCTTGCTGACGTGATGCGAACGGAGTTTCGTTCAGGGCACACCGACGAACCAGCAAAGGACGTCGCCCATCGCATCGCCGAGTACAACCTGCTCGCTCTTCCGGTGGTCGACGAAACTGGCGACATCCTGGGAATCATCACTGTCGACGACGCCATGGAAATCTTGTTGCCGAAAGACTGGCGACAACGGCTGCCGAGGTTGTTTGGATAACTTGTTTGCCACACCAAACGTAAACAGAAACGATGAACGACGGAGACCCTCCAAGTGGCAGAACGACGTGCAGCGGTCCGGGCCGCAGGGCGACGCTTATTGCGGCGCGGCGCTCGTGGTATGCGCACGGTTACTCCGCGAGCGAGACTACTTGGATACCTGGCCATCCTCGGGCCGGGAATGATCACCGCCAACGCCGGCAACGATGCCGGCGGGATCGCAACCTTTGCTTCGGTCGGTGCTGAATACGGCTACCGCCTTCTCTGGATCCTCATCCCAATCACAATAAGTCTTGGTCTCGTTCAGGAGATGTGCGCGCGCATGGGCGCAGTCACCGGTAAAGGCCTTGCCGATCTGATTCGTGAACGCTTCGGCGTGCGCTGGACCGCGCTTGTGATGCTTGCCCTCCTGATTGCGAATGGCGGCGTCACAGTTTCAGAATTCGTCGGAATTGCGGCAGCCACAGAGTTGTTCGGCATCCCGAGATTTGTTTCGGTTCCGCTCGCCGCTGTAAGCATTTGGTGGCTGGTGGTAAAGGGTTCCTATCAGCGTGTTGAGCGAGTATTTCTGCTGATGACCCTGGTCTTCCTCGGCTACATCGCCTCCGCGTTCCTGGCCAATCCCGATTGGGGCAAGGTTGGTCTTGGGTTGGTACACCCCGGATTCACTCTCGACCGCGCTTACATCTTCACGCTTGTCGCTGTCGTCGGTACTACTATTTCGCCTTACATGCAGGTCTACATTCAATCGTCGGTAGTTGAAAAGGGTGTGACTGCAGAAAACTACCGGCGGACTCGAACTGATGTATGGGTCGGAACCATCTTCGCAGTCCTGATCGTTTTCTTTATCGTTGTTTCCACAGCTGCGACTCTTCACCGACATGGAATTCAAATTCACACCGCCGCTGATGCGGCGCGTGCGCTGAGCCCGCTGGCAGGTCGTTACGCAGAACTTCTCTTTGCGGTGGGCTTGTTCGGCGCATCGATGTTAGCCGCCGGTGTCTTGCCGCTCGCGACTGCTTATTCCGTCAGTGAGGCGTTGGGATTTGAGAAGGGTGTGTCGCGAAGTTTTCGAGAAGCACCAATTTTCCTCGGAATATTCACGTTTCTTGTGGCGGTGGGGGCGGCCATCGCGGTCCTGCCAAACCTTCCTCTGATTCAGGTGCTGCTGGTAACTCAGGTGATCAATGGGCTACTTCTACCGGTTATCCTGTTTGCCGTTCTGCGTCTGGTTAATGACAAGGAGCTCATGGGCAGTCATGTCAACGGCCGTCTCTATAACCTCGCTGCGTGGTTGACGGTAATCATAGTCACGGCCCTCTCGCTGCTTTTGATTTTGATTACTCTCTTTCCGGATCTCTTCACCATCTTCGAGCGTGCCTGAGCCTCGTCGATCGCGACCTTTCTTCTCGCCAAGCATGGCAATCGGTGATAAAAAGAGAGGCGATCCAACGGATTCAAGTCTGCTGCGGCCGCGCGAAATTCTGCTAAAAAAGTGATTCGCTCTCACTCCAATAACAAACGGATCCTCTTCATTGTCACGACTGCCATCGTCCTGTTGGCGCTTTATCTGCTTGTCTCCTTTGATTATCAGATCCATGAACTCCTTCGAGCGCAAATGGGTGGCCTCGCATCTCGCGCCGACACTGTGGTCAATGTCGCACGTTTAGCATTGCTGGGAATATTGGCCTACCTCTTCGTTCGCGCCTTGAACACGTTGATCTTTGGTCTGATCTTCCGTTTGCGAAGTGGTTTTGAAGCGCCGACACTTGTTCGAAATGTTTTTTCTATAGTCGCGTTCACCGCCCTTTTCCTCCTGATTTTTTCCTCAATCTTTGAGAACGTAAACCTTGGGGCGTTGTTCACCACGTCAGCCATTTTCGGCGTGATCCTGGGCCTTGCTCTTCAGGACACACTCGGCAACTTCTTCGCCGGCATTTCCCTGCAAGCAGACCGGCCCTTTCAAATCGGTGACGTGATCACAGTTGGAGCTTTGAGACATACGGGAGTGGTGGAGGAAATAACCTGGCGCGCCGTCAAGATTCGTACGTTCTCAAATCATGTGGTTCTGATCAGCAATAGCACTGCAGCCAGGGAACCGATCGAGGTTTGTCCGCGCGACAATCTCAACGCGCGTCATGTCTTCTTCAATACCCTGTACAACGACTCGCCTGCAAAGACGATTCACGTTGTCAGGGAGGCTGTTCGCGAAGCTGAAAACGTCTCAGACAAGATAACGCCCGTCGTACGGATCAGAAATCTTGGCGAGAGCGGCGTTGACTATGAAGTTAAGTACTGGCCGGAAGACTACTCAAAATATAACGACACCGACGCTCTCGTTCGTCAGCGAATTTGGTACGCCTTCCGGCGAGCGGGACTCAGTTTTGCTTTTCCGACACGAACTCTTCACGTCGAGCGGCCGTCCAGAACGGCCGCAATCGGCGACGGTAGTGCCCTAATTGAGCGCCTCTCGGCTGTCGACATCTTTGCGCCGCTATCAGCAGAGGAAACAGCAATGCTTGCTCATGCCGCGGTAAGTCACATCTTCGCACCGGGTGAAATTGTGATTCGGGCCGGTGATGCCGGATCCTCGATGTTTGTGGTCCACAATGGACGTGTATCCGTTCAGGTTAGTGAAGGAGGATTCTCACGTAGCGTTGCAACGCTGAATGAAGGTGATTTCTTCGGCGAGATGGCGCTCTTTACAGGGGAACCTCGGGCGGCAAACATCGTCGCTCTCGAAGAAACCGAGGTGCTGGAAATCGGCCACGACGCGATGAAGAAGGTCTTCGATACCAACCCCGACCTCGTCGAGTCGCTAAGTTTCATCATCGCCGAGCGGCGGAAGGGTCTAGCAGCGAGGTTCGACTCAGATAGGCGCGAGGAAGATGAATCCGCCGGACTCCTTTCCGCAATCAGACGCTTCTTCGGCATGAAATGACCACCCACTTAATGGTCCCCCCTCGCACCCTTCACTCAGTCCAGAGCCCAATTGCCGTGAATGTGAGACGAATATCCCGTCAGCGTCCTTGGACGTGCCACTCCCAAACTTGACAGCCCGAGACTCAGATATTATTATCCAGCCCTGCTCACTTTCTGATTGAATGGTTTGGGAAGTTGAGCTTTCACAGAAATCATTACTGAATAGGAGGAGTTTCCAAGATGGGTATCACTCGTTATGACCCGTTTCGCGACTTGCGGTCACTTCAGGAAGAGGTGAATCGCCTCTTTTCCACGAATTTGACCAGGGGTTTTGGCGAGGAGGGCATAGGTCGGGGGGCGTGGAATCCCAGTGTGGATATCTACGAAAACAAGGACCAGATCGTACTCGAAGCCGAGCTGCCAGGCATGAATCGTGAAGATTTTGACCTGACCGTTGAGAACAACGTGATCACGCTTCGCGGCGAAAGACACTTTGAGAAGAAGGACGAAAGCGACAACTACCACCGGGTTGAGCGCTCCTACGGTTCTTTCACGCGCTCGTTTACTCTCCCTCAGACGGTGTCAGCGGACGGGGCAACAGCAGAATACCGCAACGGCGTTTTGCGGGTAACGCTACCGAAGCGCGAAGAGACCAAAGCGCGCCGCATTGAGGTTGCCGGAGCTGAGGGCGGAGCTGGACGGAAGACAATTGAGGCGAAAGCCGAAACTGTCAATCCGGGTGAAAAAGCGAAAGACGCCGGCGCTGGTCGCTGAGTTGATTAGTAACTGTCGTTAGAGTAGAAATCAGCGGGGCCGGCTCACGTTAACTGCGTGAATAGAACCGGCCCCGCTTCCACTTGAAGTGGGGTTTCAAGGATAGATGAGACTAGATAAGTTCACACTGCGAGGTCAGGAAGCAATCCAATCTGCGATTGAATTGGCCGAGCGCAATCAGAATCAGCAGGTTGAGCCGGAGCATTTGCTCGCCGCGATGCTCGAGCAGCCGGAAGGCATCGTCCGTCCGCTGCTTGGCAAACTGGCAGTAAACATTCCTGTTGTACTTAACGATCTGCAGGCTGCAATCGCGCGCTTTCCACGCGTGCAGGGCGGGCAGCAGTATCTAAGCCCAAAACTCAACCAGGTCTTCAGCTCAGCACAGAAGCAGGCCGAAGCTGCGAAAGACGAGTTTGTTTCGACTGAGCATTTGCTCGTAGCGATTGTTGAGGAGAAGGATGGCGAGGCGGGGCAGCTGTTACGACAGCACGGTGTTAAGCGCAACGATCTGATCAAGGTCATCGAACAGACTCGCGGCGGTTCGCGAATTACTGATCAGAACGCTGAAGACAACTATCAAGCACTTTCAAAATACGCCAAGGACCTTACCGACCTCGCACGGAAGGGCAAACTCGATCCAGTGATCGGGCGCGATGATGAGATTAGACGCACCATTCAGGTGCTCTCGCGGCGAACGAAGAATAACCCCGTACTAATTGGCGAACCTGGCGTCGGCAAGACCGCCATTGTTGAAGGCCTGGCGCAGCGAATCGTTTCGGGCGATGTTCCTGAAACGCTGCGCAATAAACGCCTGGTCGGTCTCGATTTAGGATCGATGCTGGCTGGGGCGAAGTATCGTGGAGAGTTTGAGGATCGGTTGAAAGCGGTCCTGAAAGAGATTGAGAAGGCCCAGGGCCAGATCATTCTGTTTATTGACGAACTGCACACGCTCGTCGGCGCGGGGGCCGCCGAGGGCGCCATCGATGCTTCGAACATGTTGAAGCCCGCTTTGGCGCGCGGCGAACTGCGTTGCGTCGGCGCGACCACACTCAACGAATACAAGAAGTACATTGAAAAAGATGCCGCGCTGGAAAGACGTTTCCAGCAGATCTACGTCGGGGAACCGTCTGTTGAAGACACGATTGCGATCCTGCGCGGACTGAAGGAGCGCTACGAGGTTCATCACGGTGTGCGGATCAAGGACTCGGCGATTGTCGCCGCTGCCACTCTGTCCAATCGTTACATCACCGATCGCTTCCTCCCAGACAAAGCCATCGATCTAATTGACGAAGCAGCTTCGCGTCTGCGCATTGAGATTGATTCCCTGCCCCAGGAGATTGATCAACTGGAACGCGAAACCCTCCAACTCGAAATCGAGCGACAGGCGCTGCAACGCGAAGAAGACGAAAAGTCCAAGGCTCGTCTGCGGGAAATCGAACAACGCATTGCCGACCTCAAGGAAACTTCTTCGGGCATGAAAGCCAAGTGGCAATCGGAGAAGGAAGCCATCGAGCGCATGCGCAAGATGAAAGCGGAGTTGGAACAGTTGAAACTCCAACTCGATCAGGCACGCAATGCAGGCGACCTGGGCAAGGCATCGGAACTGCAATACGGAACGATTCCCGACCTCGAGCAGCAATTCAGCGCTGAGCAGGAAAAACTAGCCGCATTCCAAAGCGACGGCGTCATGCTGAAAGAAGAAGTCGACGAGGAAGACATCGCCGAAGTTGTCGCCAAATGGACAGGCATTCCGGTTTCAAAAATGCTGGAAGGCGAGATGCAGAAGCTCGTAACAATGGAAGAGCGACTAAGTCAACGCGTGATAGGGCAGGACGATGCACTTAACGCCGTGGCCAATGCCGTCCGCCGCGCGCGCGCCGGGTTGCAGGATCCAAATCGACCTGTGGGTTCGTTCATCTTTCTGGGCCCGACCGGCGTTGGTAAGACTGAAACCGCGCGAGCACTCGCCGAGTTCTTGTTCGACGACGAACGGGCGATGATCCGACTCGACATGTCTGAGTACATGGAGAAGCACGCCGTCGCGCGCATGATTGGAGCGCCTCCCGGCTATGTTGGTTATGAGGAAGGCGGTCAACTAACTGAAGCCGTAAGGCGTCGGCCCTACTCTGTAATTCTTTTTGACGAGATTGAGAAGGCGCATCAGGACGTTTTCAATGTCCTCCTGCAAATCCTCGATGATGGCCGCCTTACGGACTCAAAAGGTCGTACTGTCGATTTCAAGAACACCGTTCTGATCATGACCTCAAATCTCGGCTCCCGCGAGATTCAGGCAGCGCCGGCCGATGATGACGCAGTGCGTGAAGCAGTGCTCGAGGAGCTGCGGGCACATTTCAAACCCGAGTTTCTCAATCGCATTGACGACATTGTTGTGTTCCGCCAGTTAACCAAGAAAGAAATTGTGAAGATTATCGATGTGCAGCTCGAGCGCCTACGCCACATGCTCCAGGAAAGAAATATCACCCTCGAGCTCGACGACTCCGCGCGCGAACTACTGGCAATCGAGGGCTACGACCCCGCTTATGGGGCGCGTCCGCTGAAACGCGCCATTCAGACGCTCATACAGAACCCAATGGCCGTAAAACTTCTCAGCGGAGAAATCGTGCCAGGGCAAACTCTGAAAGTGTCGGGAGACGGAACTCGAATGAAATTCAGTACTGAAAAAGCGGCGGTAGCTTGATTGACCAAAAGAAAACCAAGGAAAGGATTGAGCAGTGACTAAACCCTGGAATCCGCTACAAGACCTGATGCTGTTGCAGGATCGAATGAACCGTTTGTTTGAAGATGCGACTGAGCGCCGCGCCAGAGTTGCAAGTGAATCTGGCGATGAGATCGAGAGTCCGGACTGGTACCCGGCGGCCGATGTGTACGACAGGAACGGTGAATACCTGATTGCAGTGGATCTCCCGGGCGTTGATCGTTCGGCGCTGGAGATTGATCTCGATGATAACAAGCTGGTTATTCGAGGAACTCGCAAAATCGAGAACGGCGAGTCAGCCGGTGGGCAGCGTCCCGAAGGTAGGTTCTTAAGGACATTTGCCGTTCCGACACAGGGCGTCGATCACCAGGCGATTCAAGCCGAGTATCGAAATGGAGTATTAGAGGTAAGGATTCCGAAGCGTGAGGAACAGGCGGCCCGGCGGATTCAGATCAAGGTGCAGTGAGTGTCCGTGCTGAATGAGAACTAGATGCGTCGAACTGGGGAGGAAAGCAAACGATGAAACTGAGAGGCAGAGAAGGTCCCGGCCGTGAACAAAGCGAAGGCCCTGCCGACATCCGCGTAAACGATCGACGCCGTCGTTATTTTGGCGACGATGATCCGATTCCTGAAGCGGGCCCTGAGACTCTCAATCTAAAGCCGACTTATGTAGAAGAACTCGAAGCGCGCACCAAAGCTGCCGAACAATCAGCACAGGATCTAAAATCCCGTTTCGATCAACTCAAAGTCAGGCTGCAACAGGAAACCGATGAAACGCGACAACGTCTCAACCGCGCTGCCGATGAGCGCGCCGAACGCGGCAAGATTGATTTCATCACGAATCTGCTTCCAGTGCTCGACAACCTGGAACGCGCAACCGAAGCCGCAGATTCCGGTGGCACGTTGGAACAAGTGACTGTCGGCGTGCGGCAAACTGCGGAGAGTTTCAAGAGCGCACTTGCAGCTGCAGGTATCGAAGCCGTCCCTGCGCTGGGCGAGCTCTTCGATCCGGAATTACATGAAGCGGTCGAGACTGCTGAGGTTGATCCCGACCAGGAGGGCAAGGTAATCGCGGAATACGCGCGGGGCTATCGCGTGGGTGATCGGCTACTACGCCCGTCGCGAGTCAAAGTTGGTAGAGCTGCAGAAAAAGCTAAACCTGCCGTGGACTAAACAAGCAATTATTAGTTGATACCGTAAGGAGAAAACAGTGGCTGCGAAAGACATGAGATTTCACGAAGACGCGCGCAACGCGATGCTTCAGGGCGTGAACACCCTCGCGAATGCGGTGCGCGTCACTCTCGGTCCGAAAGGACGCAACGTCGTGTTAGGTAAAAAGTTTGGCGCGCCCGTAATCACCAAGGATGGTGTGACCGTCGCCAAAGAGATCGAGCTGGCCGATCGTTATGAGAACCTTGGCGCGCAAATGGTCCGCGAAGTCGCTGTAAAAACTAATGACACAGCTGGCGATGGAACCACCACTGCCACCGTGCTTGCCCAGGCAATTTTTCGTGAGGGCATCAAAAACGTGACGGCCGGAGCGAATCCGATGTCGCTGCAGCGCGGAATCCAAATAGCGACGGATGCAGTCGTGAGTGAACTTGAGCGCATGTCTCAGAAAGTGAAAACAAAGGAAGACCTGACCAATGTCGCTACTGTTTCGGCGAACAATGATTCCGAGATCGGGAAACTGATTTCGGAGGCGATGGAACAGGTCGGGAAAGATGGCGTCGTAACCGTTGAGGAATCAAAAACGCTACAAACCGAGCTCGAGATCGTCGAAGGAATGCAGTTCGACCGCGGCTACCTTTCACCATACTTCGTCACCAGTCCGGAACGAATGGAAGCGCGACTGGAGGACCCCCTTATCCTGCTTCACGAGAAAAAGATTTCCGCGATGCGCGACCTGCTTCCCGTGCTCGAACAGTCTGCTGGTACCGGTCGTGCACTCTTGATTATTTCTGAAGACATCGAAGGTGATGCGCTCGCCACTCTCGTCGTAAATAAGTTGCGGGGCACGATCAAAGTTTGCGCAGTAAAGGCGCCCGCATTTGGTGATAGACGCAAGGCGATTCTCGAAGACCTGGCGATTCTGACTGGAGCGAAGGTGATCACGGAAGACCTGGGAATCAAACTGGAGAACGTACAGCCCGAGGATCTGGGTTCGGCCAAGCGTGTAATCATTACCAAGGAAAATACGACGATCGTTGAAGGCGCGGGCGACACCAAATCCATTCAAGCGCGCGTTGCCACGATCAAGCGCCAGATCGAAGAGACAACTTCCGATTACGACCGCGAAAAACTACAGGAGCGTTTAGCAAAACTCGCAGGTGGTGTTGCTGTGGTGAAAGTTGGCGCGCCAACTGAAACCGCGATGAAGGAGATCAAGATGCGCGTCGAAGATGCGCTCAACGCCACTCGCGCAGCTGCACAGGAAGGAATTGTCGCTGGTGGCGGCGTCGCCCTGCTGCGTGCGGCGAAAGTTTTGGACAAGTTAACCGACGGCGATGCAGACACGCAGACAGGTATTCAAATCGTGCGTCGTGCGTTGGAGGAGCCGGCGCGGCGAATCGCCCAGAACGCTGGAGTTGATGGTGCTGTGGTTGTTGGAAAACTGGCCGCGATGAAAGGCTCAAGAGGATTCAATGCCGGGACTGGAGAGTATGAGGATCTCCTCGCGGCGGGAATTATCGACCCGACCAAGGTTGTCCGCACTGCTCTCCAGAACGCAGCCTCAATCGCCGGACTCCTGTTGACTACTGACGCCGCGGTCACTGATGCCCCCGAACCGAAGAAGGCCGCGCCGCAGATGCCAGGTGGCGGAGACGATTACGACTACTAATCAAACCAATTTCGGAACTCTCAGTTTGGGAAGTTTCGTATAACTTAGGTGGATATGCTGGCCGCAGATTTGCAAGCGTTAGCGTGGTGAGATAGCTGTTGCATTGAAACGCAACGGCGCATATGCTCGGTTGCATCTAACCTCACGAGGTTGGATGTGGTTCATTTGAACGATCGACGTCGACTTCACTGAGCAAACGCTGCATTTGCGGCCCTTTTGACATTGCTGTAACAGAAGGTATTAGGTGAACAAATGGTTGATCTTGGGGCATACAAAGACAAGTTTGGAGAGAGTGGCCAGCGCATCCTTGAGCATGCGCTGAGCGAGTCGCGCCAACGGGACCAGAATTACGTCGCTGTTGAGCACATTCTCGAGGCCCTCATGCACGAGGAGCCCGACATGTTCAACTCCGCAATGCGTGAACTCTCGCTCGATCCGATCATCGTCAAGATTGCCATCGACAAGCGTCTCGAAACGAATCGCCAGCAGCACGTCGGCAAAGGTTTCCGTATTGCTCCGGACACAACCGACCTGTTCAAGCGCGCAATGGAACGAGCGCGGGCCCAGGGCCGGAAGACAATTGAAGCGACTGACATCTTTGAAGCCCTGACAAACTACGACAGCCTTTTCGTTGAAGTGCTCCAAAACATGGGCGCCAATCCCGACGTGGTTGCCGAGAACGTTCGTGCGCAGGTGCAAAAACGTGAACAGGAAGAAGAACAGTATCGAAAGAAGTTTGAACTTCCCCCGTACCTGAAGCACTTCGGAGTCTCGCTGAACCGTCTGGCGCGGGCCGATAAGATTGCGCCGACGATCGGCCGCGAAAAAGAAATCCAACAGATGGTGGAGATTCTTTGCCACCGCGAACGCGCAAACTCGCCTATGCTGGTCGGAGAGCCGGGAGTTGGCAAGACTGCAGTGGTTGAGGGTCTCGCGCGTCTGATCGAATTGGAACCAGATAAGGTGCCAGCCCGTTTGCGCGGTGCACATGTGGTGCAACTGCAGATGGGTGGACTCGTAGCCGGCACGATGTTGCGCGGCATGTTCGA
>Ga0157380_10003189_pt1 | contig 11193 bp, 12 predicted proteins | sample S35metaG_FD_119757 | JGI IMG/M metagenome (GOLD analysis project Ga0157380, IMG submission 119757) | Switchgrass rhizosphere microbial communities from Kellogg Biological Station, Michigan, USA - S3-5 metaG | ecosystem: Host-associated > Plants > Roots > Rhizosphere > Soil | place: USA...
ATAGATGAAAAAACCAGCGTATCTCCGGTAGCCGCATTAATTGCAAAACCACCTTTTTCATTGGTCATCGCTGTTGTACCGGTCTTTTGAACCTTTACGGTAATGGCCGGCAAAGGACTACCGGATTCATCCGTGACGAATCCTGAAATCGTTTTCATTTGTGCTATAGAAAAAAGGGGCGAGAGAAAAAACAAGCATTGAAGGAGGATTGCGGACAATAGGGAATTTATCCGCAAATAGCGTATAGTTGGCATAAGCAGTCGTTTTACTAATTAAGATTGGTAATTCAAACTTGATGAAAAATTCTGAAATCGTTTTCAGATTTAGGATAAATATCTACTCAAACGTTTTCGAATACATTTGAGAATAGCAAATTAGTGAGCATTAATTCAACTGATTTTATTGGTGAAACGGGTTGGAACCAACCTACTGATCATTTCAGGCATACCTATTATCAAATATTCAAATTCGACAGGTACAGGGAAGTTGTTTTTTATTATTATATGATCTTTGGGAAAATGAGAGAGTTTACCTGGTCCAGTTCGTCTTTATTAATAGTATGTCCCATTCCTTTATAGATCTTCTTTATTACATGCGCGTCCATTTTTACTAAAACTGCGGCTGATTCGTTTACTCTTTCTACCGGTACATGCGGATCGGGATCGCTGCTGCCAATAAATACTGTTGTACCTGAAAAGCTACCTAAATAATTTTCCGGATAAATTTTGTCACCAATGAGTCCACCAGTAAAAGCAATTACGCCACCATATTTTGCAGCATTCCTTGTTACAAATTCGAGCGTTAAACAAGCTCCTTGTGAAAAGCCGAGGAAATAGATATTTTCTTTGACGATGCCTTTTGTTTCAAGATCGGCTACTATTTCTTTCAATAATGAAAGTGCGGAAGATAACCAGGGTTCATTGGATGATGGCGGAGCCATGAATGAATAAGGGTACCAGGTATTGTTGGTAGCTTGCGGAGCGAGTAACGTAAAGTCTTTCGCATTGAGATGATCAGCAATGCTGAGAATGTCTTCCGCGTTGCTGCCTCTTCCATGAATCATTATCAGAACCCTGGATGCTTTTTCCAAAGATTTACCACTTGTAATAAATTCTTTACGGTGCATATTTCCCTTCTTATTAATCTTATTATTTATTGAGCCAATACTGGCAAATGTTTTTCTATCTGCGGACGATCCGGTTCATATTGAATGGGGAGTTTTAAATGAGTGCCTAATTCTTTTACATCTTCATCTACTGCGAAACCAGGATTATCAGTAGCTATTTCAAACAATATACCTCCCGGTTCCCTGAAATAAAGAGAGAAGAAATAATTGCGATCTATTTTTTCCGTGATCCTCAATCCATGCGCCAATACTTTTTCCCTGAACTTCATCTGTATCTCTTCATTCTTCACCCGGAAGGCGACATGGTGATTGGTACCGCCGGCAACAATGCCAGGCTTGCCATTCACGTCTTCAATAATATCAACAATAGCTGCAGTGGAAACTGCATCTGTAACAAAACGATAATAACTTCCTTCTTGCTTCAATAATTTATATCCGAAAATATCGGTAAGCACCGCTACGGTAGGTTTTATATCCCTTAGCCGGAGAATTACGCTGTGAAATCCTTTTGTCGCTGTGTCTTTTTTAATGGTATCTGTTTCCCAGGCTTCGCGGTTGTCTTTGCTGGAGGGAACAATCAAATTCAATTCTAATCCATCCGGATCCTGTAAAGGCAGCAGCTTTTCACCAAATCTTTCCTGTATTTGACTATGCTTAATCTTATTCTCATCGAAACGTTTGGTCCAGAATTCCAGACTACCCTCCGGAACTGAATAACCGATTTCGGTGGCCATGCCTACCCCCGTAGTTCCGCGTTTTACATAGGTCCATGGAAAAAAAGTGAGAATGGTACCCGGCGCCCCCTGCTCGTTACCATAATAAAAATGATAAGTACCAGGGTCATCGAAATTCACGGTTTTTTTCACAAATCGCAGCCCCAAAACCTTTGTGTAGAAATCATAATTCCGTTGCGCTTCACCGGCAATGGCTGTAATATGATGGATGCCCAATATCCTGTCTTCCATTTTAATTAATTTAAACCTTTTTTACTAATTGTAATTCTGACTGGAATTTCATTTCATGAGCAACAACTACTTCTTAACTTATATTAGAATGAATAATTTTCCAATGCTAAATTTATGAATAAGTTTGTTCAACTAATATAAGTTCGTTGATTAATAACTTCCGAAATGCCTGTCTTGTGCAGATAGTATCAATCAATTATAGAAGCGGTATAATTATTATCGCATTCATGATTTGTGGCTGTAATAATCAAGCAAAAGTCATTGAATCGCTAAATACTTCTGAAACCTGGGATTCTTCAACTATACTCGCTATGAATTTGAAAAAATCAATGCCGGCATTTGATGGGGATACCTTATTTATATCCGGCTTTGTGTATGATATTTTTGTTTTTGAAAAAACTTACGGGTTTCCGACAGTTCTTTCTGATATTTATAAAAAGATCAGTAAATAAATAGCTGTCGCCTCTGCTCTGCGATTTCTTTGGCCTCGGAGTATTATTTTATTGCCTTCGGCGATATATCAAATCCCACGTCATTCTCAGGTGCTGTCTCTTCCGCTTTATACGAGGGAATTAATTTTTTGAAAGAAAGTTTGACATAAAGTAACCGGCAGAAGGCCACGCCGTTGCATTAGAGCGATTCGGGGATCGATATCGGCGGATGTTTTTTTCCTGCTCTGCGACGCCATAGGCCTCGCAATGTTGCTTTGAATCAAGTTCGAAGTAAGGATTAAAACAACCGTCATTTCTTTCCCTATTATTTATTGCGGCAATTAAAATAATTAGGTAAATTACCTCACGAACAATTATTGTGCTGACACACAGTATGTTAGGAGTAGCAAAAAGAATGACGATTTTTTAAAAAAAACTACATAAAACCGGTTACAAATCGCCTTCCTGGCGGTACTATTATATGAAAGCAGTGAAAAAATATGATGATGTTGAGTTAATAGCGGCTATCAATGATAAAAAAGAATTGGACAACGCTATTTTATTCATTTATCAACAATATGCTGAAACTGTAAGTTCTTTTATTACGAGTAATGGCGGGAATCAGCAGGATGCCGACGATATCTTCCAGGAAACGGTTGTGGCTTTTATCGATGTTGTGAAGGACAACAAGTTTCGGATGGAAGCAGGCATCAAAACTTTTCTCGTGGCAATAGCAAGAAATATCTGGTATAAAGAATTGAAGAAAAAAGAACGCGCAGGTCACCGGGAAAAGCTATATGAAAAAGATCGCGACAGCAATGAAATGGACGTAACGCATGAAATCGGAGACCGGGAAATAAAGCGTGAGCTTCGGGAGTTGCTGAATAAATTAGGCGAATCATGCAAGAAAATTCTTACGCTCTTTTATTATGAAAATCTGCCCATGAAAGAAATAGTTGAACACCTGCATTACGAAAATGAGCAAGTAGTCAGAAACAAAAAATACAAATGCCTGAGGGAATTAACTGAGCTCGTGAAGGCAAACCCGTTAATAGCGGGACAGATTAACGAACTAATAAAATAAAAATTAAAATGACACAGAATTCGAAACATATAATGATAGATCACCTTGATAATCTTCTTTCAGGAGTGTCATCGCCTGAAAACGACGAGTTGATACGCAGTGATAAGGATATCGCGAAAGAATGGAATTCCCTTCTTTATGCGGTAGACGGAATTCGTGAAGCCGGATTATATGACCAGGTTGCTGCCGTAAGGAAACAATATGAGACTCAACGATCCATTGTGTCGAAACCTACAGGCGGCATAGTCCGTAGTATGTCTCGCACTGCATTTCGTGTGGCCGCTTCACTTATATTGCTTGTTGGAACAGCAACAATATATAAATTCAGCACGGTGAATTCCGGTAGTGTATATAACGAATATTATTCCTCCTTTGAATTAAATACCAGCCGTAGTTCGGCCCCAGTGGATCCTATAGAGCAAGCATTTCGTGATAAAAAATGGGAAGAAGTAATATCCTTGTCTCAAGTTCCCAGGCCAAGATTAATAAAAGTTGAATTCCTCAACGCCGTGGCCAATATGGAACTAAAGAAATATAATAACGCTATTGAATCGTTTAAGCAGGTAATAGAGGCAAACACCAAATCCGGCGATAGTTATTTTCAGGATGAAGCGGAATATTACCTGGCCATGAGTTACCTGGCTAATAATGAAGCAGCACAGGCATTACCCATACTGACAAAAATTAAAGACGATAAGAACCATTTGTATAGTGAAAGAGTGAATAATATGTCATCTATTGACTTAAAAGTTCTAGATTTAAAGTCAGATAAGTAATTCAATTACAAGTAGTTACGAATATTTTAAAAAAACTTCTATTTCACGGTTACATTTTGTTTTGCAGCGAGTACTATTTAATAGAAGCGGATCTTTGAAAAGGCGGGGAATACTAAAAATGAAATTAAAGCTGAAAAGCTTTTTACCATATCCATATCCATCCATCTTATGAAACCAGATCCATCCATCCTATGAACAATGTCCTAATCCTATTAAAAATTAATGACCAATTCCTATGAAATAAAATCTAAGTTCCAATGAAAGATCAAATTTCCTATACTTATGAAACCATTTCCAGGCTCAGAATCTTATTTAATTGTTGAACGTACCTTATAATCAATCCCGAATAACGAATACCAATCCTATGAACCCAGATCCTTATCCAGAAAGACCAATCCAAACCCCTAATCCCGAAAGACCAACCTTCTTCCAATGAAACCAAAGTTCAAATCCAATGAAACCATTTCCAATCTTGATGAAAACCATGATGAACAAAAAGTCGGCGTACCCTGAAAACCATTGATCAAAGTACCGTCCAAAATGTTTCCCAGTTTGCTTCCAATATCCATGGAAAGCGTCGACTTTTTTTTAATTTTTTTTCGTTCTCACTGTAACGCGCAGAAATGTGCATAATGAAAAAAGAATAAACGCCGCCCAGGCATAAGGTTGTTTCTTTGCATATACCGGCTCCATATTCCCCATCAATACAAGATGAGCCCAGTAAGCCGGACTTTTATATAATGCATTGCTTTTAATATAATCCAATTTTGCTTTTTGCAATGCTTTCGATTTCGAATAACCTTCCTGCAGGTAAATATGAAATTGCTTCAGGATAGTAGAAGTGGCTCTGTCATCCGCCTTCCACAAACTGTTAATCGTACTTTCACAACCTGCGTACACAAATGCTCTCGATAGACTCATCACTCCCTCATTATTCACTAATTCACCATTCCCTGTTTCACAAGCGCTGATGATTACCAATTTAGTGGAATCCATTTTCAGCCCATATAGTTCTTCCAGGAATAAACAATCTTCTGTAAGCGAATTTTTTTGAGGATAGAAAGCGATAAATGGTGCTGAACCATTATTATCAGCTACCGCATGGGTAGCAAGATGAATAATTGCATACTTATTTATTTCCTTTAGAAAACGATTTTTTGTTGCCTGGCTGTCGAAATACTTTATTCCCTTCAGACCGGCAATTTCATCTGCCGATGAAGGCAAGGAATTCATCAATGCAAAGCCAGGTCGATTAAAATCCGTTCCTTTCCGGGTAAAGGGCGCGAAGGCGATTAAATTACCGGATTCATTATTTTCCTGAAGTGGAAGAGAGTGTTGGGTAATAAACCTCGAAGAAAACTGGTAACTGGTAGCGATTGTCTCTACTAACGGGTTTAAATTTTCATCGGCAGGTAATGATTCAAATGGTAGATAATAAAGTATTCCATCCGGAATGATCACCCACTCGTCTTTTTCTGGTATAGCGGATTTTATTGGTTTTATTAAATGATTATATAAACGACTCCCAATTTTATCTCCGTTAAATCGTCGCCCCCCTTCTATGTTTTTCAACAAATTCAACCAGCCTGCTATATCCTTTTCAATTGATTTAAAAGAATCAATAGGAAGATAGATGAAAGAACTCTGTGTAATTACAAATGCATGTAATGCCGAATCAGTAGTATAAAAACTGATCAGTGCTTGCCTGGTATCCAGTTGTTGTTGCAATTCTTTTATGCCAGGATAACTGTCGTCGTACTTGAGTTTATAGAAATGGCTATTTTGTTCCAGGGTTTTTTGTAATCGGGTTAATTCAATTTCATAATTGGCTTTTTCGCTGGCAATGGATTCAGTTTCCTTGCTATCCATTGCCTGGTCGCTTTGAATATTCAGTCGGGCGATATTGTATTTAATATTCCTCTCTTTTTGCAACAGCTTTTCATCTACTCCCGGAATAGTAGTAGTTCTTTGTTTAAGGCTTGCAACCATTACGGAAGCTTTATTTTTTTCATTGATCAGAAATGCCTGTTCGAGATAATTACTTTCGGGATGCAAATGATTTAATTCAAGACAAACTAACAAAGCCTCCTGGTTAACTTGACGGCTATTCTTCTTCAATAATAATTTAGCATCATCCGTATCATAACTTTTTTCAATATAACCTAGTAAGGATAACGTGCTGTTATATGCATTTAACGAAGCTAATAAATACTCTTCCTTCCTGGTTTGATTATAAAGTAATTTAAATACCGATGCTTTTTTTGATAAGGCACTGAATAAAGTGTAATAGGCAAAGGTTCCCGAGAAGCTTGAGGGATTTGAATAGATGTTAGGGTTCTTAAAATTTCCCGAAAAAATAATGATTGCTTGTTGCAAACTATCGAGCGCGGGAAGATATTGTTGCTGATTAGCATGAATCTCCGCATAATATAATTTATTAATTCCCTTATCCGCCATACTGAGTCTAGTTTCATTCTTTTTAAACTGTAACTGGTTCAGGTACCAGGCGGCGGAATCATACTGCTTCATTTGCAGTTGCGTATATCCAATTTCATTAAATACCCATGGCAGTTGATCGGTGTTTACTTTTCTAAAACAGGCAAGCGCTTCTATGGGTCGGTTTAATGAAGTATTCGCCCGACCCATATTCATATAAATATAGCTGTTGTATAAATTGTAGCGGAGCATTTTTTTATAGAGCGATAATGCATCCTCGTATAAACCAAGCCTGGAATAAGAGGTTGCTATATTAATTTCAACACTCACGGCCGAAATTGTATCAAATGGCTTTATGCTTTTGATTATCTCAAGGGCCTGGCTGAAATAGTTCTTGCACTGGAGATAATTACCATTGTCGTGATAGAGTACCCCCAGGGTATTATAAAGCCTTACTTTATATTCAATGCCCGGGAAACGGTTCAACAACGATTCAGCTTTAAGAAGAAAATAACTAGCAGAATCAAAGTTGTTTAGATTATAGTAACTCGCTCCTGCATTTATATAGGTCATTACAATTAATGAATCGTTAGGAGTATTATCGAATTTTTTTAATCGCAGTGCTGTGCAGTAAGCGTCCCTGGCGGCAGGATAGTTTGCCTTGATTTCCATTAATATTCCCTTATTCCGATAACAAAGAAATAGAAGTGTATCACTGTTTGGGAGTGGATTTTTTTCCAGCTCACGAATCACTTCCTCAAAACCGGCCAATGCTTTATTATTTGCAGCGTCTGTAGGAGTGTAAAGATTTAGCAAACTGTCAGCGTAATGGTACAATTTGACTAGTCGGTTCGCAGGTGAACCGGTATTTCCAAAATGAAGGGTGAATATTGCCAGGAAAGCAAATATGATAAACACGCCTTTTCCAGGCATATAGATGGTTTTTAATAGGCATTTATTGGACGAACAGTAAACGACCCGTTAAGCAGCATTATTGTTCAATTGGGGTGCTGGTCCCTAAGGGAAAACAGGTATATCAGCAAAACAAAAAAGCGACTGCCGAATCCGGCAATCGCTTAGTGTTTGGTGTTTTATAAATCTTTAATTGTACCGTGTAATAATGATAAGGGGCGGTCGTGGCTTGTAACTTGTATTAGTATTGCCACCGCGAATACTCGCCTGTTTCGACAAAACTTCATTGATAAGTGCGACGTCTATTTGCGCCTTACTATTGAAGTACATAAATTTAAGCTTCATCTTTTGTACCCCTTTTGTACAGCCATCGTTGATTTTGTAGCTAAGAGTTACTTCAATATAATCGCCATTTACAGGATTCAATCCGAATGCTCCCTGATCTAGTGTTTTTTGTAAATCGATTACGCCGGTAGTTTTATTTATCGCTATATTCTTGTTAGTTACCTGCCCGTTGATATCAATCTGGCAATTCCCGCTGGCACAGGCAGAAAACAAATTTGGATCTGCATTGAAATAGGGTGATGAGGTATTCTGGTTATCACTTAATACATGGACACTATCCATATACGACATACCCGTAACGATTAATGGTGTTAAACAGGTATCTGTGGACCCTTGTTTTACAAATCCAATCATGTATTTCATACCCGGTTCACTTTGTGTTACGTTAATAGCTCCGGTATAGTGGTCAATTATCATACCGACTGGCCACGAATAATATCTACCAGCACCTGGACTGTTTACAGGGGACACGATATAATCAGCTCCATTCCCGTTCGGGAGACAAACTAACGTATCTCCATAATAGGGCGAATAAGAACAATTCATGACTGGGTGGAGGGGATAAGGTACTACTAGTACTTCTTCATCCATAGATTTATGACAGCCGATCAAAAGAACGGTAAGGACCGAAAATGCAATGAGTGCGGCTAGGATTCTCTTTTTCATGGGGTTTGAATTAACTGATTATCAACTACAAAATAATAGTTTTATGGTAGATTTACAAGTTTTATTGGGGTTTTCTGCAAAATTTAATATTTTGATTATCAATATATTACACCCTAAAAACATAGCCCTAAAATCCGGCAATTTGAGTTGTTTTCTGGCTGATCTTCAAAGTGAGCTTAACGACCCGTTGAGCTGCGTTATTGTTCAATTGGGCTGCTGGTCCCTTAGGGAAAACACTCAAATCAGCAAAACAAAAAAGCGACTGCCTAATCCGGCAATCGCTTACTGTTTGGTGTTTTATAGATTTTTAATTGTACCGCGTTATAATGATAAGTGGCGGCCGTGGACTGCCGGCATTACTGTTGCGATTCCGAATATTCGACTGTCTCGACAAAACTTCATTGATAAGTGCGACATCTATTTGCGATTTATTAGTGAAATACATTAGTTGAACTTTTAGCTTCTGTACTTTGTTTGTACAGCCATCATTGATGCGGTAGCGAATAGTTGTTTCAACCACATCGCCATTTTCAGCAGTTGATCCGAATGCACCTTGATCTAGTGTTTTTTGTAAATCGATTATTCCGGTAGTTGTATTCACAAATACTTTGTCTTTAGCTGCCTGACCGTTCATATCAAATTCACAATTCCCGCTAACACAGGCAGAAGCTAAATTTACATCACCATTGAAATAGGGTACTGACGTCTTCTGGCCATTACTTAATACAAATACACTGTCCAAATACGACATACCAGAAATGATTAATGGTGTTAAACAGGTATCAGTTGATCCTTGTTTTACAAATCCAATCATGTAAATTATACCCGCTTCACTTTGTGATACATTAATAGCTCCGGTTATCTGGTCAATCTTCATACCCATTGGCCACGAAAAATATCTACCAGCACCTGGATTGTTTACAGGGGAAATGATATAATCTGGTCCATTTCCATTCGGGGTACAAATCAACGTATCTCCATAATCTGGTGCATATGGGCAATTCATGACTGGGTGTAGGGGATAAGGTACTACCAGAACTTCCGGTTCATCCGTCGATTTATGACAGGCGATTAAAAGCACGGAAAGTGCAGAAAATGCAATTAACACGGTTAGGATTCTCTTTTTCATGGATTTGAATTGTCTGATTATCAGCTACAAAATGGCAGTTTAATGCCAGGTTTTATAAAGCTTCTACTAAAAAATTTTAAAACTCAACACACGGATCTCTCTGCAAAGACCCTGGTCTTGCAGTAATATTATTTCGACTTTGAGAATATGTCAGATTGGAGATTTGGTTTTCTTCCCTTCACAATTTTCATCATCCCCAGCATTCTCAGGAGCTGTCTCTTCCGCCTTATACATGGAAACTGATGTTCGAAATAAAAGTTTAACCGTTAGTCAAACGTCGGAAGGACGCGTCATAGTATTATTTTTGATTCAACCAAATCAATTTCTTTTTTCGCACGATTAATCAGTCGTCTCACGGCATTGTTAGTTCGCTTTCGTTTGATATATATCAATCGAATTAGTTCCCACCGCTCTTATGTCCAAACACAATAATTCACTCATCCCGACAAAACACAACATAAGAAATGTGAAAAACACCCTTTATTGTAAATATTATTCTTCCCAACTTCATATAAGATTTAATAAAATGTCTGTAGTTGACATTTATCAATAAAGAAATGAGTATGAAAAAATTAATGTTAATAGTACTGTTTTTATGGGCTATCTCAATTAGCTATAGCCAATCTTGTATTCAGCTGGGACAAAACTATTTCAGTTGTGGGGTGCCTACTGCTGAATTTGAATTTATGAGAGCGACGTCTGTTAACAAAGGAGAACAAATTCAATCTAATTGGTGTTGGGCCGCTTGCGTGCAAATGGTTTTGAATTATCACGGATTAAATGTTACTCAATTGGATGTAGTTACAAGAATTTATGGCTCTCCGTATGTAAATGAACCGGCCGATGAACAAAAGATTTTATATGCGCTTAGTGGATGGGCCCCTGATTATAGAGGGAGGTATTCTGCTATTAATGCTTATGGAGGTCCAACCACTGTGGAGCAAATAATAAATGGATTATCTGGAAAGTGGCCATTAATTGTTGGACTTTCTAATCCTGGGGGTGGCATCGGGCATGCCTGTGTATTGACGGCAATTTATTACTCAAATCAATATGATAATTACGGTCGTTTAATTGGGGTGATTCCTGATAAAGTTGTTATAAGAGATCCCTGGCCAACAAATCCATCGCGTCAGGAACTCAGCTGGACCGAATTTCAAAATAGAGCTTTTATGTCATTAAAAATCTGGGTGACGAGGTTGTAAAGATATCCAACGTTAACACGCTCTGCGAGGCCAAAGGCCTCGCAGAGCGTGTTAACGTTGGATATCTTTACAACCTCGTCACCCAAATTTTTAATGACATAAAAGCTCTATTTTGAAA
>Ga0157380_10003190_pt1 | contig 11191 bp, 8 predicted proteins | sample S35metaG_FD_119757 | JGI IMG/M metagenome (GOLD analysis project Ga0157380, IMG submission 119757) | Switchgrass rhizosphere microbial communities from Kellogg Biological Station, Michigan, USA - S3-5 metaG | ecosystem: Host-associated > Plants > Roots > Rhizosphere > Soil | place: USA: Michigan...
CATCGCGAATTCGTACGCGGGTCCGAAGCAGCTGGCGCCGGCGGCGGCACCGACGATGATGGGCCCCGGGCTCTTCAAAAATTCCTGGTACTTCTCCCACGCGCTCCGCGCGTGTTCATGCGTGCACACCGATTGGGTGAAGGCTGAGGGACCCAGGCCGGGGACTTCCTCAAACGCAAGCTTGGGGCCGGTGGCGATCACCAGGTAGTCATACTCGAGCTCGACCCCGCTACGTAGACGCAGCGATCTCCTGACGGCGTCGATGGTTTCGACTGGCTCGTCGTGCCATGCGATGCCCTTCGAATCAAGAGGCTCGCGCATGGCGACTCGCGTCTTTTCGCACTTGCGCCAGCCAACCGCAATCCAGGGATTGGACGGCGTGAACTCGAAATAGGCCGAAGAACCGACCAGCGTTACCCGATGGGCTTTCCCCAGCTTCTTGCGCAGCTCGTAGGCGCAAGGAACTCCGCCGACACCGGCTCCGACTACGATGATGTGTGACATGACTTAAGATTCCTGGGGTGCGGCTCGCGCCGGCTGCCGTTTCAGATAGGCGTAGTAGAGGACCGGGATCACGAGCAGCGTGAGCACGGTGGAAACGAGTATCCCGAAGATCAGCGACACCGCGAGACCGTTGAAGATCGGGTCATCGAGAATGAAAAACGCGCCAATCATGGCCGCGAGGCCGGTCAGCGCGATGGGCTTGGCGCGGACGATTCCGGCGCGCATGACGGCATCCTCCAGTCCGCTGCCAGCGCGGATCTCGCTGTCGATGAAGTCGACCAGCAAGATGGAATTGCGCACGATGATGCCCGCGAGCGCGATCATGCCGATCATGGAGGTCGCGGTGTATTGCGCGCCGAGCAACGCGTGGCCCGGCATCACGCCGATGATGGTGAGCGGAATCGGCGCCATGATGATGAGCGGCAACATGTATGAGCCGAACTGCGCGACCACCAATAGATAGATGAGCACGAGGCCAACGGCGTAGGCGAGGCCCATGTCGCGAAAGGTTTCATAGGTGATCTGCCATTCGCCGTCCCACTTGATCGCCGTGACGTTTGGGTCGTCCGGCTGGCTGACGTAGCGCTGCTCGATCGGTGCGCCGCGCGGTGGTGCGTCGGCGATCTTGCCGACCATCCGGAACATGCCGTACAGCGGGCTATCGAGCCGGCCCGCCATGTCGCCCGTGACATACACCACCGGCAGCAGGTCCTTGTGGTAGATAGTGCCGTCGTGAGGTGCGTCGCGCACGGTGACGAGCTCCGACAACGGCACCGCGGCGCCGTCGGGGGCGCGCACTTTCAACGCCAGCGCAGAGCCGAGGTCGGCCTTGTCAGCAACACTCAGGCCCGCGTGCACCGGAATCGGTGAACGCTCGGTTCCCGAGTGCACGTAGGTCATGTCAGTGCCGTCGAGCGCCGTCGTCATCGCCTCGACAATCCGCTGTTGCGAAACCCCGAGGAGGGCCGCCTTTTGCCGGTCAATTTCGATGATCTGGCGCCGGGCCGGCGCTTCGAGGCTGTCGTCGGTGTCGACGATGTCAGGCGTGGCATCGAAAACCGAGCGGACTCCCGCAGCGATGCGGCGCTGCTCCGCATAGCTCGGGCCGTACACCTCGGCTACCAATGGCGCGAGCACGGGTGGCCCCGGAGGAACTTCCACGACTTGCACGGACGCGCCGTATTTTCGGCCGATCGCGGCGAGCGCCGGCCGCACGGCGAGGGCGATCTCGTGACTTTGGCGCGAGCGCCGGTGCTTGTCGACCAGGTTCACCTGCAGGTCGCCGAGCTCAGGATTCGCGCGCAGGTAATACTGCCGCACGAGTCCGTTGAAATTGATCGGTGCCGCGGTTCCGGCGTAGGCCTGGTAGTCGCTCACTTCAGGCACCTGCGCAATTTCGTGCGACAGCTCATCGAGGACGCGCGCTGTGGTTTCGACCGTCGTTCCTTCAGGTAGATTGACGATGACCTGGAACTCCGACTTGTTGTCGAAGGGCAGCATCTTCATGACCACCAGCTTGAAGACCACCAGCAACATCGCGAAGGCGATGGCGCCGAGCACGCCCCAGTACAGCTTGTGACGGCGAGGGCGCGCCTTTTCCGCGCCGAGGAACGGCCGCAGGAAGCGTTCGAACAATCTGCGCAGCCACGGAGTCTCTCCGTCCCCATGCGTGGGCGCGTGCTGACCCAGCAGCTTGCGGCACAGCCACGGGGTGAAGATCAGCGCCACGGCCAGCGAGATGATCATGCCCATGCTGCTGTTGATAGGGATCGGACTCATGTATGGGCCCATGAGGCCGCTCACGAATGCCATGGGCAGCAATGCTGCAATCACGGTGAAGGTTGCGAGGATGGTGGGACCGCCCACTTCATCTACGGCGCGCGGGATGATCTGCGCCAGCGAAACGCCGTCGCGGTTCGATGGCAGGCGCATGTGGCGATGGATGTTCTCGACGATGACGATGGCGTCATCGACGAGAATGCCGATCGAGAAGATCAGCGCAAATAGTGAAACGCGGTTGATGGTGAAGCCCCAAGCCCAGGACGCGAACAACGTCGCGGCGAGAGTTACGACTATGGCGGCGCCAACCACGATGGCTTCGCGACGCCCCATGGCGAGCATCACCAACAACACCACCGACGCGGTGGCGAACAAAAGCTTCTGAATGAGCTTTTTTGCCTTGTCGTTGGCCGTCACGCCGTAGTTGCGGGTGACCGTCGCCTCCACGCCCGCGGGTATGAACTTGCCGCGCAACTGCTCGACGCGCCGGATCACCTGGTCGGCGACGTCGATCGCATTTTCGCCGGGCTTCTTTGAGATCGCGATCGTGACCGCCGGTGCATGCGCAGTTGCAGGAATGGCCCGCGCCGCAGCGCCGGGTCCGGTTCCGAGCCAGACATAGGAAGCCGGCTCTTCGGGACCGGCGTTGATGGTGGCAACGTCCTCGAGAAACACAGGCTTGCCTTCGCGCGCACCGATCACGAGGCCCGCGACATCGTTGCGATCGGCCAGGAAGCGGCCGGCGTCCACGGTCGTAACCTGGTCGCCGCCCACCAGGCTGCCAGCGTGCTGGACGACATTGGCGGCCTGCAGCGCACGGGTGAGTTCATCGACAGTGAGTCCAAAGCCCGATAGCTTCTGTGCATCGAGATCGACGCGGACGATGCTGCGCGGCCCGCCGACGGTATAGACGTTGCGCGTTCCGGGGACGCGCTTGATCTCCGCCTCGATGGAGCGAGCCACCTGCGCAAGCTCGTATGTGCCGCGAGCCGGATCCTGCGTCCACAGGGTGAGAGTGACGACAGGCACGTCGTCGATACCCTTTGGCTTCACCAGCGGCTGCAGGACTCCGGAGCCGGCTGGCTGCCAGTCCTGGTTGGAGTAGATAGCGTTGTAGAGGCGCACGATGGCTTCGTTGCGCGGCTCGCCAACCTTGAACTGCACGCTGAGCACGGCCATGCCAGGCCGCGACGCGGACGCGATGTGCTCCACGCCCGCGATTTCGCCGAGCACCTTTTCCATGGGGGCGGCGACGAGATTCTCGACTTGTTCGGCCGAAGCGCCGGGAAAGGCCACAAACACGTTCGCGAACGTGACGTCGATCTGCGGTTCTTCCTCGCGTGGCGTGATGAGAACGGCGAACACACCCGCGAGCAACGCGGCGACGGCCAGAAGCGGCGTCAGCTGAAGTCCGAGAAAGCGCTGCGCGAGGCGGCCGCTGAAGCCGAGAGGCGGGCTCACAGACGTTTCATCGCTGCGAGGGGATCGGTGGCGATGCGCTCCCCGGCCGAGATGCCTGCCAACACTTCGAGCTTGCCATCAAAACGATGTCCGGGACGAATCTGCCGCAGTGAGGTGCGGCCGGTTGCGTCGATCACATACACGGCCGTGACGTCTCCGCGATCCACCACGGCCTCGGCAGGCACCAGCAGCCGCTTCGCATCGCCAATGACGAAGGCGACCTTGACGAACATTCCGGGATAAAGGTCGGTGGCATTCTCCGGAAGCTCGAGCCGCGCGCGAAAAGTATTCGACGCGGCAGCGGCTTCGGGAAAGACCGTGAGCTTCGTGGCTTCGATGCGCCGCCCTTCGATATAAACCGCGGCCTTTCTGATGCGCCGCACCTGCTCGACGATCGACTGCGGCACGTCCACGGTGACACGAAGGAACCGCAGCGAGAGTCCGCTCATCAGCGGTGTGCCGGGCGCCACGGTCTCGCCCAATTGCACATCGCGCCTGGTCACGATTCCGGCGTAAGGCGCGCGAATCTCCGTGTAGCTGACTCCTTCACGGGCGCTTTCCACCGCGGCGCGCGCGGCGGCGAGGTGCGCCACGGCGGCGTCCCGATTGGCGGATGCTTCATCGATCGCAGCTTTGGCCACCAGTTGCTTTTCGAACATCACGACGACGCGTTCATAGCGCTGCCTCGCTTCCGTTTCGCGGGCAGTGGCTTCACGTAAAGCCGCTTCGGCCTGCAGCAGTCCCGCCCGCTGCTCGGTTGCCCGAATGCGCACGATGACCGCTCCCGCTGGAACGAAATCGTTCACGTCATAGAGAATCTCGGTGACGCGACCGGAAGTCTGCGCGGCCACCGTCCCCTGATTGACGGCCTCGATCTTTCCATCGAGCTGACGTTCGAGCGGCGCGTGCTGCAGCTCGAGCACGATGGACTCGAGCGGCGGAAGCGTTGCGGGCGGCGCGCCGGACGGCGCTTGGCCACAGGCGAGCAGCGCGGTGGCCAGCGCCACGGCAGCCACCAGGCGAGCGATGCGTGTCGCGCCGCGCATTTCAGTCGAACGCGACGCCGGGGCGAGCGCCAGCCTTCTTCAGGATCAGCGCGAGCGGGCAGAAACCCGTGAAAGCCGCCTGGAAGAGATTGACGCCAACGAAGGCCGCCAACGCCAGCCAGTACGGGCTTACGAAGTAGCTGAGAGCCAGGCTCAGGATGATCATTGAGCCCGCGAAGGCGAGCACGATACGGTCGATGGACATGGTGACTCCTGATTTGTTGATGCAATGTGCTACGCCAATTCTCATGCCGACTACTCGATCCGAGCATCCGTAGTGATGGACGTGAGGACGGGCTACTACGTACTTGCGACCTTTCCGGTCGAGGATTCTGAAGTGCGTTCAGATGAAGTAGTATATTAGCAGTTGCTAATAAAGCAAGTCCTCAATTAACATACCGTTCGTTCCTTATATATGGAGGCGGAATGGCATCACGTCAGTTTGCGTCGAATCGGGCAGGACCGAAGCCGGCACGGGCCATCAAGCCGCACGCCTACAAGGCCGCCGCGCTGCTCAAGGCGCTGGCCAACGAACAGAGACTCATGGTCCTGTGCAATCTGCTCGAAGGACCGTTGTCCGTTGGCGAGCTCAATGAACGAGTCAGTCTCAGTCAATCGGCGCTGTCGCAGCATCTGGGAGTGCTACGCGACGCCAACGTCGTGACGACAACCCGCGAATCGCAAAGCATTCGCTATGAGTTGTCGTCGGGCGCCGTGACTCGAATCATCGAGATTCTTTACAAGGAGTTTTGCGAAACCTGACCCGACCGGCCACCGGACCTGCTGGCGAGAGGTGACTCGCGCGTCCCTCAGCAGCGGGTATGAGTCCCTCTCTCCCGCCAACCTCCCATCTGGCGAAATCGCTCTCTACGTAAACGACGCTAGCGCCATTTCCAGTCCCGAATTTCCGGCATGTCCTCACCGTACTGACAGATGTACCGGCGGTGTGCACGCAGCCTATCGGTGAGCAGCGTTCGCAATTCCGTGCCAGCGTTTCCAAGTTGGGGCAATCGATCGATTGCGCTCATGGCAAGGTGAAAGCGGTCGAGCTCGTTGAGCACCGTCATGTCGAACGGTGTGGTGATCGTGCCTTCCTCCTGATAACCCCTCACATGAATGTTGTCGTGATTGGAGCGGCGATAGGTCAAGCGGTGGATCAACGCCGGATATCCGTGGAACGCGAAAATCACCGGTGCGTGGGTCGTAAAGATCGCATCGAAATCCGGGTCGCTCAATCCATGCGGGTGAGCGGAAGGCGGCTGCAGCTTCATGAGATCAACCACGTTCACGACGCGTACCTTAAGGTCTGGCAAGTACTCGCGCAGGACGGAAACAGCCGCGAGCGTCTCGAGCGTCGGCACGTCGCCGCAGCAGGCCATCACCACGTCGGGAGTTTCACCGGCATCGTTGCTCGCCCACTGCCAGATGCTGATGCCCGCGGCGCAATGATTCTCGGCGGCGCTCATCGAAAGCCACTGGGGCGCGGGATGTTTGCCAGCGATTACGACGTTCACGTAGTGGCGGCTGCGCAGGCAATGGTCCATGACCGACAAGAGGCAATTCGCGTCGGGGGGAAGATAGACGCGCACCACATCCGCCTTCTTGTTGACCACGTGATCGATGAAGCCGGGGTCCTGGTGTGAGAAGCCGTTGTGGTCCTGGCGCCAGACATGCGAGGCGAGCAGGTAGTTGAGAGAGGCGATCTTGCGGCGCCAGGGGAGCTGCGCGGTTACCTTGAGCCACTTGGCGTGCTGATTGAACATCGAATCGATGATGTGGATGAACGCCTCATAGCAATTGAAGAGGCCGTGTCGCCCGGTGAGGAGGTATCCCTCGAGCCAACCTTCACACTGATGCTCGCTCAGCATCGAGTCGACCACGCGGCCGCTCAAGGCCAGGTGCTCGTCTTCCGGACGGATCGCCGCGTCCCACTGACGCGCGGTCATTTCGAGCAGCGCGCCGAGGCCGTTGGAGACGGTCTCGTCCGGTCCGAAGACGCGAAAATTTCGCAGATCCCGGTTCAAGGCGACGACTTCGCTCAGGAAAGGACCGAGCGCGCGCGTGTCGCCGGCCCCCATGACGCCGTGCATAGGTACATCGACGGCGAAGTCACGAAAGTCCGGCATGCGCAGATCGCGCAAAAGCTTTCCGCCGTTCGCATGCGGATTCGCGCCCATTCGGCGCGTGCCGCGAGGTGACAAGTCCGCAATGTCGGATATCAATCGGCCGTGCTCGTCGAACAGTTCCTCCGGCCGGTAGCTCCTGAGCCAATCTTCGAGCAGTTTGAGATGCCCGGCGTTCGCGAGTGGATGCAACGGCACCTGGTGCGCCCGAAACGTACCTTCCACCTGCTTGCCGTCCACGATTTTCGGACCGGTCCAGCCCTTCGGCGAATCGAGCACGATCATGGGCCAGCGCGGCCGTGCCGGACTCTCTTGTTGACGTGCCTCCTGCTGAATGGTGTGGATCTTCTCGATGCACGCATCGAGGGTCTTCGCCATGGCTTCATGCATCGGGCCCGGCTCATGGCCGCTGACGAAGTACGGCGCCCATCCGTAACCGCGCAGCAGCTGTTCGAGCTCCTCGCGCGGTATGCGGGCTAACAAGGTGGGGTTGGCGATCTTGTAGCTGTTCAGATGCAGGATGGGCAGCACGGCGCCATCGTTTCGCGGATCGAGAAACTTGTTGGAGTGCCACGCTGTGGCCAGCGGGCCGGTCTCGGCCTCGCCATCGCCGACCACGCAGGCGACGATGAGGCCGGGATTGTCGAATGCGGCACCGAAAGCGTGGCTCAGCGAATATCCGAGCTCGCCACCCTCGTGGATAGAGCCGGGACATTCCGGTGACGCGTGGCTGGGGATGCCACCGGGAAACGAAAATTGCAGGAACAGCTTCTGCAGGCCGGCTTCATCCTGGCTGATGTCGGGATAGATCTCGCTGTAGCTTCCTTCGAGATAGGTGTTGGCGACCACCGCGGGGCCGCCATGCCCCGGACCCGAAATGAAGATCATGTCGAGGTCGTACTTGACGATGACCCGATTGAGATGCGCGTAGATGAAGTTCTGACCGGGCGTCGTGCCCCAGTGTCCAAGCAGCATCCGCTTCACATCGGCGAGCTCCAGCGGACGCTTGAGCAACGGATTGTCGAACAGGAATATCTGCCCGACCGACAGATAATTCGCCGCGCGCCACCAGGCATCGATTCGACCAAGCTCTTTGGGCGTGAGAGCGAAGTTCTTGCTGACCGTTTTCATGTCCATCTCAGGCGCTCCGGCTTTGCTTCGCAAAAGCAGCTCGCTTCGATGCCACCCGGTCCAGCAGCTGACGCCACGACTTGGCGAACGATTGCGCTCCCTCATGCTGCAGCTGCTGAGCAAGCGCATCTATATCGACGCCAGCTTTCCTGAAGAGCGCAAGCGTGGCCTTCGCGGCAACGCCGTCGGTCGCCATCGCAACTTTGACCTCTCCGTGATCGGCGAAAGCTCGCAGCGTCTTTTCTGGCATCGTGTCGATCGTGTCGGGAGCCGCCAGCGCCTCCACGTACAGACAGTCGGAGGCGTCCGGGTCCTTGGTTCCAGTGCTGGCCCACAGCAGCCGCTGTGGCCGCGCTCCAAGCTCTGCGAGTCGTTGCCAACGCGATGAGCTCAGCAATTCACAGTAGGCGCGGTACGTGATTCCGCCCACAGCGATGCCGAGTCGATTGCGCAGCTCCGGCGGCACGCTGTCGTGCGTGGCTTTGTCCCAGCGGCTGACGAACAGCGAAGCAACCGACGCGACACGGGGGTCGCGCCCGGAAGCGATGCGCCGTTCGATGCCGCGTAGATAGGCCTCGGCAGCGGCGAGGTATTGCTCGCGCGAAAAGAGCAGTGTGACGTTGATTGGTACGCCGTTGAAGATGGACTCCTCGATAGCGGCGATTCCTGCGGTCGTACCGGGTATCTTGACGAACAGATTAGGCCGCTTCGCCTGGGCGAAGATGCGCGTAGCCGCCTCGATAGTTCCGGAAGTGTCATCGACGAGCAGTGGCGAAACTTCCATGGATACCCAGCCGTCAGCACCGTCCGTGTCGGCGAATATCGACCGCAGCATATCCGCCGCGCGGACCAAGTCATCGAGCGCCAGATCGACGAACAGTGCTTCATCGGATTGCGCACTGTGTGCGGCATCGCGGATGGCGCGATCGTAGGCCGCGCTACCGCCGATGGCTTCGTCGAAGATGGTGGGGTTGGAAGTCAGGCCGCTGACCGACCATTCATCGATGTAGCGTTGCAATGTTCCGCTGTCGAGCAGGTCTCGCGTGATGTTGTCGAGCCACAGGCTTTGGCCAAGTTCGCGCAATTTTCTCGTGTTCATGTTTTCTTCCGTCCGAACTATTGCAGTGCTGAATCGTGCCAACAGTTGTTGTCGATTTTGTATAGGCCGGTGCCGCGGCTTCGTTATTGCGCGGCCTTTATGCTCGCGGAAATGACTCGCACCATGCGGCTGCGAGTCAGCAAGACACTCTCCCGTTGGCGAAAGCGTCGTCCTCGACCAGCGCGATCCCCCGCTGTCCGGTGACGCGCTCCAGCAGCGCGACGATTGAAGGACAGGCCATGTCGCGCCATTCGACGGCGAATCTGCCTGGTGCGCACCGGACGATGGAGGCCGCGAGGTCGCCCAAGGTGGGTACGGACACCACGAGGTTGCTGAACACCGGAAGCTCGAGCGCCGTCTCGATCAACGCTCCGCTGATGCTGGCGTTGCGCAGCAGCCCGCGCCCCAGCGTGCGCCCGCCGACGGCCAATCTCACAGGAACATCTACGGTGATTCGCTGACCCCAGCGATGCTCCATCGGGTCGGAGAATCTTTCGGTGGATGCGATTGCGTGCATGGTTGCCTCCCGAGCCCATGTTAGTCGCCACGCGCCGCGGGCAAATCGGGAGTAGCGCGGTCTCTATGCGGGGAACTACGGATGCGCCCGTGAGGGCAGAATCAGCTCTGGATACGGAAGAACGAGCTTCTCAGGCTGGCGCGTAGAAGCCGTGGATATACGCTGCAGCCTCGAGACCCGTGTCAACCTGGGTAATGAGGCTGCGATCCTGGTCGCGGATCAGCCCCTGCGCGACGAGATAGTCGAGATCAATGACACGGCGCCAGTGCTCGCGGCCCACGAGCACAATGGGAATGGGCGCGATCACCCCTGTCTCCACCAGATTCAGAGATTCGAATACCTCGTCCAAAGTGCCAAATCCGCCCGGAAACGCGACCAGTGCTCGTGCGCGCAGAAGGAAATGCATCTTGCGCATTGCGAAGTAGTGAAAGCTGAAAGCCAACGTGGGTGTCACATAGGGATTCGGCGGTTGGTCACGCGGAAGCCGGATGTTGAAACCAATGGTCGGCACTCCAAGTTCCGCGGCGCCTCGGTTGGCAGCCTCCATGATGCCGGGTCCGCCGCCGGTGGCGACGACGAACTCGTGGCCCGCCGGCTGTTTGCTATGCCGCGCGAGCTCAGCGCCGAGCGCGCGTGCCTCCTCATAGAATCGACTGTAGGCGAGCGCGGTACGCGCCTGCGAAATGAGCGGCGCAAGATTATTGGCATCGCGCGCATCGCCGGTCTCGGCCGCCTCACGTTCCCGTGTCTCGAGCCCCTCGAGCGTTGCATGCGCGACTTCCGGCGCAACGATTCTGGAGCCGCCGAACACCACGACAGTCGACTGCACCCGATGCTCGCGCAAGTAGACATCGGCGCGCATGAATTCGAGGGCCAGCCGCGAGGCGCGTGCCGCCTCGCTTTCCATGAAAGCGACGTCATCTTCGGCCAGCCGATAAGTGGGACTCTCGCGGATGGCGAGCAGCCGACGTTCGAGCTCAGGAACCGAAAGGCCCGGTCGTTGGTTCGTGGAGATTGAGTCGGTCACACTCTAAGCGACGAGCGGCAGGGCTGACTGCGTCACACGCATGCCGCGTGATGCAGTCGCGATGCGTGTCTTGGTAGCGCGTGGCTTCATCACCAGGACGTCGCAGGGCAGTTCGCCGAGCACCCGTTCGGCGGTGTTGCCGATCAGAACGCGCATCAGGCCCGAGCGCGATAACGCGCCCATTACTACAATTTGCGCGCCGAGGTCGCGCGCGAGGCGCGGAATCTCCGTGGCGGGATTCCCGGTGACAAGGTGCGCCCGCGTGCGCATCACCTTCATCTCCACGCGAAAGGCTTCAAAGGCCTCGCGCTCCTGCTCCTTGAGCTCGTCATAACTGAGCGTCTTCCATTTCCAGTCATTGCTGGATAGCGCGTGCGGCAACCCTACGATCGTCGGATAGTTGGCGTGCCCCATGTGCAGCGCGCCGCGCAGCGCTTTGCTGAACTCCCTGGCGCCGTCGACGATGCTCGCGTCGAGCGCGCGCGGCTTGGTATGCGCGCGGGC
>Ga0157380_10003192_pt1 | contig 11189 bp, 7 predicted proteins | sample S35metaG_FD_119757 | JGI IMG/M metagenome (GOLD analysis project Ga0157380, IMG submission 119757) | Switchgrass rhizosphere microbial communities from Kellogg Biological Station, Michigan, USA - S3-5 metaG | ecosystem: Host-associated > Plants > Roots > Rhizosphere > Soil | place: USA: Michigan...
CCAAACTTGCTTCTCATGTTCTTCATGATCTTATCAAAAGCTTTATTGGTGATTGGCATATAAATGACAACGAAGGGATACTTGAAGTCTTTTGGAATACCCCAGTTTGCAAATTCCCAATTGAAATTATGCATTGAAATAACATGAATGCTCTTCCCCGTTTTATAAGCTGCTTCGAAACCGGATAAATCAGATTCCCATCTTTTCTCAAATCCTTTTTTACTTAATGAATATAATTTGAGCGTTTCTATAAAATTGTCTATGAAATTGTGGTAAAACTGTTTGGCAATCTGTTTCCGTTCTGTATCGGACTTTTCGGGGAACGCGATTTTCAAGTTATCCATCACTACGTCTTTGCGATATCCAAGTATATAATATAAGATTCCATATGCTATATCCCCTAAAAAATACAAAACCGGGAAGGGTAGTAATGACACTAAATAAAGCGGTATAAAAATCAGATAATACATAATGTTGTTGCCTTTTTCTCAGGACTTACCAGGTGACTTCTGAGGATTAGTGGCTGGTGGAAGATTGATCCAATTCTTAGCTTCTTGTTCTACGTGTTTCACTTCAACTTTTACATTAAATTTATTTCGGAGATGTCTTGCTAACGCATCTGCCGCATACACACTTCGATGCTGACCACCCGTACAGCCAAAACTTACCGAGAGGTTTTCAAAATTTCGTTTGATATAATCTTCAACAGTAATATCTACAATATCAAACACGCTATTTAAAAATTCAGGCATACGTGTTTGCTGTTCCAGGAAATCTTTCACATCCTTATCCCGGCCTGTACGTGTTTTATATTCTTCCAACCGTCCAGGGTTCAATATACCTCTGCAATCAAATACATAACCGCCTCCGTTTTCTGACTTATCTGGTGGAATTCCTTTTTTGTAACTGAAGCTGTGAATACGAATAATTAAAGGAGTATCGTCGGTTGCTCTCAATGGAGTGAAGCGTTCAATAATTTCATCACTGATACAAATCTCCAATACTTTCAGGAACTCGGGCACAGCGATGCCGATGCTTTGATTGTCGATGAACCATTTTAAATTGGTGAGGGCCTGCGGTATGCTGGTTAGAAACTGAGCCTTTCGTTCGAAAAGTCCGCGAAATCCATAAGCCCCTAATACTTGCAACAACCGTATCAAAACATATCCATTATACTGACTTTTGAAAATGGTACGATCGAGTGGACGACCAGTTAGGTTTTCAAACGCATCCATATAATCGTTCAGTAAATCTTCTTTCCACTCATCGGGGAGATTGGCTCTTGCCTGCCATAACATACTGGCCACATCGTATTGAGGTGCTCCTTTCATTCCTCCCTGGAAATCTATAAAGCCAACTTCGTTATTGGGTTGAATCATGATGTTCCGGCTTTGAAAATCGCGGAACATAAAATATTTGTATTCGGTATGGGTGAGATAACTGCTTAACGCGTCCAGGTCATCCAATAATTTTTGTTTATCGTATGGTTTTCTTAAAGCATCAAGAAAGTAATATTTGAAATAAAGCAGATCGGCCAGTATGGCCTGTTTGCCAAATTCCTGGTTGGTGAGACAACGTGAGTAATCCAATTGATCGTGACCTTTTATCTGCAAGCCAGCCAATTGCTTTAAACTAAAATGGAAAAGATCATAGATTGATTGGGTGAATCCTTCGCTTTCCAATCTGTTCAATAAAGAAATATCACCAAGATCCTGTTGCAGGTAAATTGTTTTATCATCCGATACGGCAAAAATCTCCGGCACAGGTAATGCCCGATTCCGGAAATGTTCAGAAAAATAAATGAAGGCTTCGTTTTCAGGAACATTATTACCATGGGTAGCAATAACCGGTTGTCCGCCCGTATGAATGCGAAAATACCGTCTGTCGGAACCTGCCTGTGGCAGCAACTCTATCCTTTCAGATTTTTTCTTGCTCCATTTTCTATATAAGGCCTCAATCGCTTCAATTACCAGCTGCATAATCCACTTTGATTTAGTGGGCGAATTTAACACAAACCGGTGAAAAGGAATTGGGATAATGCAGGAAGCGCAACTATATATGAGGTATATGTTTAAATCAATTAATGTGCTGATTCATTCATCAACTTTATTCAATCATCCTCTTTTTCCTCTTTCTTTATTTTCACAAATGCAGCCCGGCGAGGACCTGGAAAAGGAACCGCGGATCCCTTAACCGCGTGCCACAAAACCAGGTTAAATTCAAGATCTGGAACAGCATCCTCCCTGGTAAGATCAAAAGCTTCAGACCGACGCTGCCATTCATTGGTGACTACATTTTTATCTTCCAAATTAATATTTGCTGCCAGCGATGTAAATGGAGTAAGATCAGGCGTTGCCGTAAAACAACGCCACATAGGCGTGGCGGCCGCATCGTATTGAGTCATTGGAGGAAGCCCCAAAATCAGCTCCATTGTGCGAAGCATTGAAGAAGTAGAATACATGGTATGATCTATAAATCTCCTTTTCACCAAGCCCCCGGCAATATAGGCTGGACTGCGGTGCGCATCTACGTGGTCGGGTCCGTTTTGTGCGTCATCTTCAATGATAAATACTACTGATTCTTTCCAAATACTACTCTTGCTGAGATATTCAACAAAAAGTCCCACGGCCCAGTCATTATCCGCAACATGAGCAAAAGGAGTGGGTCTTCCTTTACGTAAACCTTCGGTATGATCGTTAATGACCCGAAGTGAATTGAATTGGGGAACTTTGTTTATTGCCAACATTGAGTCAAAATCTCTTTTCCATTGATTGAAACGGGTAGTGTCTCTCACAGTCTGGTCCCAACTGGTATAATAGGTGCAAAAATGACCCTTTAGTACCGGTATATTGGGTTTATAATCGTCTGCAAATTCACCATACGTTCGATAACTAACATTATTTTGTTTGCAAAGATCCCAGAAGAATCCTCCTTTATTGTTAGCAATTTCTCTGTTGCCTTCCGCTGCATAGGTACCACCTCGTCCGCCATAACTAGTGGGCCAGGTTTTTTCCAGGTAATCAGTTGCGTAAGCCCCCATACTCCAATTATGTCCATCAGCACTCACCTCGCCATCAACATAAAAATTATCGAGCAGCACAAATTCACGGGCTAATTTATGTTGGTTAGGAGTAATCTTTTCTCCAAATAAAACAAGACTGGCATCTCCATTGCCTTCCGGCATATCTCCTAACACCTGGTCGTAGGTTCGGTTTTCCTTAATAATATAAAATACATATTTAATAGGGGAAGGGTCACCAACTTTCATCGGAATTGGATTTCCCGGTTCGCCTTGTGCGTTTTTTTCTTTGTCTTTTGTATAGGGTGAATTATCATACACCATCCTGGAATAGGAGCTTAATTGTTTTTCAGATGGGGTAGATAAGATACTGAGAGTGCCTTTGAACAATCCGCCGATATATTCTACTTCTTTCGGGCGATTGAGATCTCCTGATTGATAGATAATATCTTCTTTTTTTCGCAATGGGTTAGGGCCATATGGATTTGCTTTTGACGTAAAGCCTTTTCCATTTGCAACAAAAATCCTGCTGCCGATTGTTTTTACACTTGTGGGATACCATCCAACAGGAATAAACCCTTTCGACTTACTCAATCCTGGCTTACTAATATCAAATACGGCCAGGCAATTATTATCGGCGTTTGCAATATATAAAGTTTTTTCATCTGCACTTAATGCTACTCCATTACTGGTTGATCCACTCGGCGCACCTGGATACAATGCAGCATCCAGTGTTTCTACTAACTTTCTTTTTTTGATATCAATTACTGAAACTGAATTGTCGTTTGCATTGGCAACAAATAAAAATTGTCCATTCTTTGTCAAACAAATATCATTTGGGTTATCCCCTACATTTACGGAATCAATTAAAATTTGTTTTTGCGTATTTAACACTACTATTTTATCAGCGCCCCATAGGGAAATATAAAGTTCTTTTTTATCCGGCGAAAGCAGACAGGTAAATGCTTCCGAACTTAAAGGAATTTGGTTGACTGTTTTTTTTGTTTTGAGATCGATAATATAAAGAGAGTTATTTTCTTTCGTGACTACATAAAGCAGTTGTTTTGAATGGTCTATTACCAAACCAGCGGGTGATATTTTTTCCGGCCATTTTTTTCCAAGTTTGATGCTATCCGATAATACAAGCTTACCTGAGACGATGGCATATTTTAATATCCAATTATCATTTCCTCCCGAAGCGTAGAGAAATTTTTCATCAGCACTAAATGCAAGTCCGAACCAACTTTTCGGTATTACTTCGCTATGCAGTATTTTTTCTGTTTTTGTATCGATAAGTTGTATCGATTGCACACTTTGCCCATTATTAGTAACCGCAATATATTTTTTAGAAGGAGATACAACAACATTCAAGGGAAGGTCTCCCAATGGAATTGATCGACCAACTGGAGTAAGCTTCCATCCATTGGGCAATGTCACCTGCTCAGGTTTTGACGGGTCGCCCATTTGAGAGAATACAGCAAGGGGAAGTAAGAAACTGAGTAATCCAACCACCGTTCTCATATAAATAAAATTTATAGGGAAGGTAGCATGGTATCTTCAAAAATAAATGGATACTAATGCGGATACAAAAAAATAATATGACTGAAATCGTTTATTTCGCCTTTTTCTGTAACTCCTCCTCATACACTAATTGCCATTTAACGTCTTCACCTCTCTTTTCCCGGGCTTCCCGTATAAGCTGGAGATTGTTGATGGTGGATTTTGGTTCCCACAGTTCGCGGATTGCCGGAATTGATTTTTTCAATGCTTCTTTGGCTGCCAATTGGTTTTTTTCGATCACAGCGATTACGAGTAAAGTCGAATAATCCCAATAATCAGGAGTCTTTGTTTTCATTTTTTGTTCAGCGGCAAACTTAACAACCGGTAGCAGGCTGTTCATTCTTTCGTCAGGGGGATTTTTTACTTCCATCAGGCTTATAGCATTAATGCCCGGGAATGCATCGCGACAATCCATACTGAATCCTTTGTTATAAGTTTCAATAGCCTGGTCAAGAATTGACTCTGCTTCTAATTCATTACCCGCTTGTTTACTGATCAACGACCAACGGTCTTTATACACTCTTCCCAGAATTCCATACGTTTCACTGCTACCTCCCCGTTCTTCAATTAGTTTATTTAAAACATCAATCGCTTCCTGGCATCCTTTGTTTTTTCGGTTCAGCGCAAAAGCGTATTGCTCCCGCATCATAATCGTATTACATATATGTTCAGGGAATTTCTCTTCCATCAATACAATCATCTCCTCAAAAGCTTCTATACTACGGTAGGATAAGAACAGATCCACTAATATTCCCGCTTCCTGATCCTTAAGATTGCCCAATTCTTTTTCGATCGCTATTATCTCTTCTTTATTTTTGTTGTTACGGGCTTTTCTTAAAGCTTCTTTAATTTTTTCGGAGTATTCTATCTGTTCGCGAAAAACATCCGTTTTCAGGTGAGCGATCTCCGGAAATCCCTCGAGTAATTGAAATACAGGACTGTCTTTATCCTGATTTTCTTTTGCATTCAGCAATTTATCGGTAAGCTGTTTTTTTGTTGCTTCCAGATCTTTCAGTAAACCCTTTTCATCGAAATAATAAGGAAGCCCTCTTAATAGATTTACATCAAATGGAAGCCTGTTGGCACCTTCAAAAATAATGGTGGTAGTAAAAGGCTTTATAGCGTGTCTTACTCCTAATTCATAAAACACATTTGCATTGGAAGCAGAGAGGTCGGCCACCGCATATTCACATAAAATCAACCGCTCAAACATGGGTTTATGTATAATTCCATCCGTTTTTTCTTCATCGGCACGTATCGGTTCCAGATCAGCGGCTTCAATAGCTGGTTTGATCAGTTGATTATATGCGTAATTAAAATCTACTGTTCTGTTATCTGCAAGAGTTTTGGTACCAAATGGCATTAATACAAAACACAGGGGTTTCCTTGACATACAATTAGTTTAGGAAACAAGTTCTGGTTTCAAATCAAATGCCTGCCGGAAATGTTCTGCTTTAATTTCACTTTTTGCATCGGCCGCGCCGATTTTATAAAGTATTTCAACATTTTCCCCATGACTCATTTCAATGATATGAGCCAGATTTTGATAATCCTTTCCTTCTTTAAAGCCCAATTTTTGCAGATTTTCTACAGTCATTTCTACATTGTATCGGTTATAAGTCAGAATAGGTTGATTGCCTAACACATCGTTTTCCATTTTACCTATCTCAAGGTCAATCTGTTTACGGGTATCGCTACGGGAAATCCATTGTAGTACGATTTGGTTCAGCCAACTTGAATCCTGCATCAGCATATCTGGTATCGAAGCGGCCCAGCTTAACATCCAATTATCAGTAATATCGCTTACGGTAGTTTTAAAAATAGAAGTACCAGTCCCTAATGAAACAATAAAAATATTATTCTCCCCACCCTTCCATTGATAGGGATAACCTTTTAGTGTAGCAACCATTAACAAATATAAAGCAGGGTTATTGGCGGTACTTACTCCACCATCTACAAACGCGGCGTTTTGCTTGCCGCCTACATCAATCACTTCGGGAATAAAATAAGTAGGTGCGGCGGTACTTGCACGCACCACATCCTTCAATGGGATTTTCGCGTTCTCCCCAAATTTTGAGTTATTATAAAATTTACCACCGGGGTGATTGTTCAAAGTCCATGTACTATTTGTGTCGGCTCTTTTGGCAAAAACACAGAGCCCGGTTTTTATTTGTGGGCCCCCTAATAGAATATCTTTTCCATCTTTATCAGTAAAAGCTTCTTTCAAATGCATTTTAAGCTTTTTTTCATCGTAGCGTGCGCGCAATGCTTTACGGATATGCAATACATCCCAGATTTTATTCTGGTCCTCAAAGATCATTCCCCCCAGTTTAAAATATTTTTCCTTGATTTCCGTAACACTCATGCCGATGGCCAGGCAGGCTGCAATGATGGAGCCCGTGCTGGTACCACCGATCAAATCAAAATAATCGCATAAGCGGAATTTAGCGGGATCGATAAAATCTTTATAACGTTCGCTTAATATTTTTTCCATTTGTTCGAGATAGCCAATGGTGATGGCACCGCGGATACCACCACCATCTAACGATAAAATGCGTTTTGTATCCGAATCGTTACCGAGGTGTTGTTTGAGTGAGGACATAAAAGATAGGTTTATGATTGAGTAATGGTAATGACATAAATGGAATATCAAATCAGAAAAGATTTGGGTACAATTACTATTTAAGGGGGACGGCGGTAACGGTACTAATTTTCCAGGGAATTAACTACATCTGCAATTGCGCTTTCTAATTTTTGCTTGTCGGCTTCCCGGCAATCAATCCAATTAAATATCTCGAACATAGTAGGTAATTCAGGGTGATCGAGCAGGTAAATATTCATTATGATGTTTTTGCCTGTTCTGTTTTGCCGCACTTTCGCGCATTGGAACTCATCCCAGCAAGCTGGTGATTCATCGAACTCTTTTGATAAAAACACAATTACTTTCTTACTCTTGTCAATGCATCGGGAAATTTCCTTAAGCCATTGTCCGCCTTTTGGAATACTGTCGCTGTCGTAAAATATCCGGAGGGAGGGATTTTTTTGTCGTAAGGTTTCTATGAAGTAACGGACATGGTCCCTGTTCTTATGGGCGTAACTAATAAAAATATCAAACTGGTCTGTTGGAACTGGAGTTGGTTTTACAATTGGCACAGGCTCCTTTACGGTGGCAGTCACACTAGCGGAGGCAGGGCTCGGAGCAAAAGCTGACGGACCAGATTCAACAGTCCGCATTGCTGGGATTACCCGATCCACTTTTACATCATCCGATTTTGCCCCGGTGCTGGTATCAAATGATTCATGCGCTTTATAATTTGCAAAGACTTTACGGAGATCCTCCGCTTTTTTTTCGTTTATTTCTACAACCTTTATTGATTGTAAAGGAAGCCCCCTTTGTAACCAAAAAGTAGCGGCTTCGATAATAGCTTCGGTGATCTTAATAACAGAAGCCTGCTGGTTACCCGCGGCCACAGCTGGCATAGCCACATGGTTCACGTCATCATCAAAAACAAAATTGTTAAGGCAACGGAAAATATCAGCCACATATTCAGCCGCATCGTCTTTTTTTCTTTCCGGTTCGAAACAAAGTACCCGGGCAAAATTGAATTTTTCCATTTGTTCCCTGGGTAGTTCTTTTGAAAACCAGCACCAGAGCGTTTTGCGAAGGTCCATATCCTTATCCTCGGCGAGTTTGGCCACCGACAATCCTTTCTGGTCCAGGGAGCCAATTAATGTGTTAGGAGTAGGAGCATAGTTGTTGGGGAAGGCAGATAATATAACAATATCTACTTTATGCTCTTTTGGAATGGCAGAAAGGTCGCCCAGATACAATTCAATATCCGCGAAACCTTTATCAGTTTTTACCTGGATATAATCAAGTAATTGCATAGGAAGGTTTGTCTGTCTTAAAGATACGAACAGTTTAGATATTTGTCTATACCCCAAAGAGGTAGGTTTGTGGTTTGTAGTGGTTGACTAACAGTTCGCAGCTTTCAATTAGCGGCTGACAGAAAAGATTTTAGCTAAGAGGTCAAAAGGGATAAGGAGATTAAAGAGTCTTGCTGTTCAAAGATTCTCTTTTGTCTCCTTTACACTTTTATTCTCTTAGTCTTGTATTCTTTTTCAGCTGACTTTATTTCTAAAGTAGGCATTTTTTGTAAGGACCGGGACATTGTTACTTACGTTTAAATCACAAGCCAGTAAAAGATCTTTTTCAAACCCTCTTTCATTTAATTCTTTTCCGGAGTTACATTTTTTAATCTCTTCGAATAGGGTTGACTTTAATTCTTTAAAAACCGTTAACGCCGTTTTACTTTCAGGTGACAAGCTTCCTTGTAAGTAGGAGATGATAGCGCCTGCCCCAATCAGATCTTCAAAAGCAACTCTTAATGTATTATCATTCCATTGCTCCCCGGCCGGAATGATGGATATTTTTCTACCAAAGCTTTTTGCAAATGTGGCAACTGCTTTCGCGTTTCTTAAACAACCGCATAAAGTGGGAGTTTGCTTTGCCGACAATATTAAGGTTGAGCCATTGGGTGAAGGCAACACCAATTTAGTGTTTGGTTTAATATTAATTAAGGAAGTAGGAGAAAGTGAATATCCGTCGCTATATTTTCGTTTGAAGTCCGCGAGTTCGGCATCCAATGAATTTGCATATTCAATTGCGGTTTCATCTTTCCATCGATAAGGATAAATAATTGCCCCATTACCTGTCGCTATATCTACGCATGTCGAAAAAGAAAGTATATCAACAATTATAATTACATCTGAAACAGGAGCAAGTTCTTCTACTCCCCGGATTCCCCATTCCAGCCTGATATCAAATTCCTGTTGATTGTAAGTCATTGGCAAAAAGTCAATCTTTTTTTTAGCTAAGAGGGCAAAAGGGAAAAGGAGAATAAAGGGGTTTGATATTTAAAGTTTATCTTTTGTCTCTTCTCTTTTCTCTTTTATACTCTTAGACTTGTATTTAAATTTTCAGCTAAGAGGACAAAGGAGAAAAGAGAAGAGAGAGAATTCCTAAATAAAAAAAACTCTTTTGTCTCTTTTCTCTTTTATACTCTTAGACTTGTATTTAAAATTTTCAGCTAAGAGGACAAAGGTGAAAAGAGAAGAAAGAGAAATCCTAAATAAAAAAAACTCTTTTGTCTCCTTTTCCCTTTTGAACTCTTAGTCCTGTATTTCTAATCTATTTAAATAGTTGTTCTGCTATTGCCACGGATTCTGGTTTTCCCACATCTACAAAATGACTCCCGCTATGATCAAAAGATTTAATAATATGGGTTTTTGATAACCCGAGGTAAACATCAACAATCCCGAATTTACCTTCCTGTGTAAGAAGCGGAAGCAATTTTTTACTTATTATATGAAGACCACTGAATGCCTTCGGAACAAACTGGTTTGCTTTCCGGCTGATCTTTTCTTCCCCGGTTTTGGTATTTCTCCAACCACACATGATATTATTCGTATCAAATAAAAAATAACGGGAAGTGTTTCGATCCGTTACTGCCAGGGTGGCTAATGGCTGCTCGCGTTGATGGTAATCGGACATGGCTTTAAGATCCATGTCGGTGAGTATGTCAGCATTGATAATAACAATATTATCGCTGCCTAAATAAGAGCTGGCTTTTTTGAGTCCGCCGCCGGTTTCAAGAACTTCATCGCGTTCATCACTGACAGTAATCTGGCTCCCCCATCCTTTGTTATTTTCAATGGCATCTATCAGTTGATCCGCGAAATGATGCACATTCACCACTATATCGGTGATGCCATATTGCTGCAGGTATTCAATATTTCGTTGCAGCAACGATTTACCATTCACCAATGCAAGCGCTTTGGGATGATTATCGGTCCAAGGTTTAAAACGAGTGCCGAGTCCGGCGGCGAAGATCATAGCTTGCATGGGACGAGTTTAGAGAGCTGCTCGCTGTTCGCTACACGCTGATCGCAGCATTTGGAAATGATATAACTAAAGTTTTTAAAACCGATCATGATATTAAAAATTGCTCATTCAAATTCAGAAGTTGCGAGAAGCGAACAGCGAACAGCGAATAGCCTCTTCTACAGTACAATATTCTGCACCATCTCGCTTTTTCCCGGATAATCGGTATTGTAATGCAACCCACGACTTTCTTTGCGAAAGCTCGCACATTTAACAATCAGGTAGCTAACAGTGATCATGTTCCTCAATTCACATAGTTGTGGGGAGAGCGTAGTGGTTTCATACAAAGCTTCTGTTTCTTCCCATAACAAATCAATTCTCTTGATGGCCCTTTGTAAACGTACATTGGTTCGTACAATACCAACATAATCACTCATGATCTGTTGTACCTCTTTCAAACTCTGCGTGATCAGGATCATTTCTTTGGGTTGAGTAGTACCAGTGGCATTCCAATCAGGAACCTCACCCCCGTCTCCTCTTCTTAAAGAGAGAGGGGAGAGACTCTCGTCATTGTTTATCCTTTTAGAAGCATCCAAAAAACAACGATGAGAAAATACCATTGCTTCCAGCAGTGAATTACTGGCTAATCGGTTTGCGCCATGCAAACCGGTACTGGCACATTCTCCAGCTGCATATAAATGATTGATGGACGTATGTCCCCATTCA
>Ga0157380_10003195_pt1 | contig 11186 bp, 7 predicted proteins | sample S35metaG_FD_119757 | JGI IMG/M metagenome (GOLD analysis project Ga0157380, IMG submission 119757) | Switchgrass rhizosphere microbial communities from Kellogg Biological Station, Michigan, USA - S3-5 metaG | ecosystem: Host-associated > Plants > Roots > Rhizosphere > Soil | place: USA: Michigan...
CACCCTTACAAAAAACTATACCAACAGCGGAAGAAATCAAAATTCCCTTTATTGCGCGAATTTTGCTACGCGGATATTCTTGATGACAGTCGTGTTCGGTCGAAAACAATCTTTCCTTTTATCATCGTCGTTTGAATATTCACAGCAGCATCAAAGATAACGACATCAGCGTCTTTGCCTGGGGCCAATGATCCTTTAGAATCCAATACGTTTAAAATTCGAGCTGGCGTACTAGTCATCATTTTTATGGCGTCAGATAAAGGTATTTCGGCCATGGTGATCATGGTTCTCACCAACCGGTCAGCGGTCGCAACACTTCCTGCAAATGACGTCCTGTCCGGAAGTTTTGCCACGCCGTCTTCCACAATTACCTTTAAGCCATTGGCTAAACTTCCAAGCACACTTTCACCTGGCGGCATTCCCGCGGCGCGCATGGCATCGGTAATAAGCGCAGTACGATCGGCGCCCTTAATTTTGTAAACCAGCTTTAACAATGGCGGGGGCAAATGAACACCATCTGCTATGATTTCTACATCCATTTCGTCGATAATGAATGCGCTTTCTATTACACCTGCATAGCGAAAAGCATTTTTCCGCGTTACGCCAGACATTGCAGAATATAAGTGCGTCGCTAACGTGTACCCATTCTCAAAGGCAACCACAACGTCTTCATAGATAGCGTCGGTATGCGCGACAGAAGGCAGAACATTTTTAGATCGAAGATAACGCCCGAATTCTATCGCACCTTCTAATTCCGGTGCGGCACTCCATCTTTTAACAACCGATGAGCGCGACATAATTTCTTTGTACTCGGATGGATCGGGGTCGCGAATAAATCTGGGGTCCTGCGCTCCTCGCTGACTCATGGCAAAGTATGGACCTTCCAAATGCATCCCCAGAAACTGAGCGCCCATTACATTTTTTTTGTTGGCAGATTCATAAGCGTCCAATGTCTTCAATAACTCTTCCTTCGAACCCGACAGCGTAGTGGGTAACATGGCAGTTGTTCCATATCGGGCATGAAGTGCAGCAATTTCCAGAAATGCTTTCTCCGTTCCATCCATAAAATCATATCCTGCTCCCCCATGTACGTGGATATCGATAAATCCGGGCGCGATGTAATTTCCCTTTGCATCAATTTCAATGGCGTCACTAATCTCACTAAGGCGATCGCTTACGTCAGAAATCTTATCGTTCGTTATCACGACCATCCCGTCAGGAATGATCCGTTGCGGGGTGATAATCTTTCCGTTAAATATTTTTATCCGCTGCATGATTTTTTCTTGCTGTTACCAAGATTTCGATACTCCCAGGTGCGTTGGATTGTGCATGGTCATCGCCATTTCCTCAATGCATATCCTTTAAAAGCATAAAACACAAGGTAAAGATAACAAGGAAATAAAACCCAATATGCAAGGCGTTCATCGGACACATCTGCAAAGTGCCCATAGAACAATGGCATAATTGCATTACCGCATAATCCCATGATCATAACCGACGCGCCAAGTTTGGTGAACTTGCCTAAACCATCCAACGCAAGGGGCCAGATCCCTGCCCATACCAGGGAATTTGCAAAGCCCAATAGCACCACCATCCAGATTGAAAGGTCAGCTGTGTGACTTAAAAAAGTTACTTGACCATTAACAAGCTGGATCAGCAACGTTAGCAACGCTCCCAATAAGGTACAAAAACGCAACGCGTTTACCTGACTTATGTACTTTGGAATACAAATGATACCGAGAATATATCCGCAGATGGTAGCAAAAAGGGTGTAGGAGGGAAAAACTTTTGCTTCCAACAAATCGATATTCATAGAGTTTGCATAGCCGATGATGGTATCAATAGCAATTACTTGCGTTCCAACGTGAAGAAAAATTGCCAGCGCCCCCAGGATCAGATGCGGAAATTCAAAAATGCTTTTTTTAGTGCTATTCGCAGCAGCCACGGCAGGTGTCTCCTGCTCAGTATTAATTTCCGGCAAGGGTGAAAAACGAACGAACAAACCAAGGCCGAATAATACGGTACCCACGCATGCATAAGGGACGATAACGCGCCGGATAAAATCGTCAAGAGCAATATCTTTCTCCGCCTCGTTCATTGTGTTTAACGCGCGAAAGAGATCCGTATCGGTGGCCTTTAATATTACAGCGGCAAAAATCAGTGGAGCAAGGATACCCGCACCTTTGTTAAAAATTCCCATGATGCTGATTCGCTGTGCGGCACTTTCCTTAGGACCAAGAACTGTGATGTAGGGGTTTGCAGCGGTTTGTAAAATGGCCAGCCCAACACCAATGGTAAATAAACCCAATAGAAATATTTCATAGACCCGCGTCAACGCGGCAGGAATAAATATAAATGCGCCTATCGACATGGCGAGAAATCCAATCAGCATTCCTTTTTTGAATCCTGTTTTTTTCAAAAGGTAGGAAGCCGGCACGGAAACAATAAAATAAGATATGTAGAAGGCAAACGTAACCAGGTAAGACTGAAAATTGGTGAGTTCACAGGCAATCTTAAAATACGGAATTAAGATTGCATTCACCCAGGAAACAAATCCGAAAATAAAAAAGAGCAACCCGATGATAAAGATTGAAATCCAGGTATCCCGTTGACTCAAACTGTTGACTGCTACCGAAGCTGTTGCTGTTTTATTCATTCTTTGACTATTGAATGTCTCGGCGCGAGTAATGAAGCGGAGGCATTATCGAGAAATAAAAAACAATGAGGATGGTCTTGAAGTATACTCGCTGGGAATAAACTATCCACTTTTTGCTCGACGCTATTCTTTACTGCAAGAGCCTTTCTTTCATCCGGCACCGAACAAATAATGTATTTTGATTTTATGATTTGTTGAATTGACATGCTAATGGCCTGACGCGGAACGTCGGCCATCGACTTAAACCAACCTTCGCCTAGCTGCTGCTGTCGGCATGGCTCATCTAGATCCACAATAATGTATGGTCTGTCTGTTTCGAAATCGGCTGGCGGATCATTAAATGCCAGGTGTCCATTCTCTCCAATTCCCACCAGGGCAACATCCACTGGGTGGTCGAGGATCAGCCTGCTCAACCGCTCGCATTCCTGATTCCCATCGGTCTCACCGTTGATCAGATGATATTCCTGAATAGGTACATGGGCGATAAACCTTTCCTTCAAATACTTTCTAAAGCTGGCCGGATGTGTTTGAGGGAGCCCGAGGTATTCGTCGAGGTGGAACATCGTCACTTTATCCCAATCGATTTGCGACTCGTGAATTAATTGATTCAATGTCTCAAACTGACTTGTGCCTGTGGCCAGAATTATAGTGGCGGCATTTCTTTCTTGCAGCGCGATGCGAATTAATGCCGCCGCTTTTCTTCCGGCAGCACGTCCTAACTCCTTTGCATTTTCACTTACCGTTATGTGCATGTGTCTTAATCAAAATTCAATTTAACCACTTCTCCAAATTACTATTTACCATCCATCCCTAATTTTAAAATTTCAACGCTTCTAGCATATTTTTTTGTAGCTTCCTTTACTGAAAATTTTGTATTGGAAATAAATGTAAAATTTGCAGTCCAAAACATCAAAGCGTGAACATCAACTTAGCGCCAAACTTAGACACTCTTAAACACTTTCTCATATGAAAGAACACTGGAACCGACGAAAATTTATTAAGGCGACTGCGGCTGGAGGTTTAGGCATTGGCTTAGCCCAAGAACTTCAAGCCTTTAACATAATTAAGAATTATCCTGCGAAAGAGAAGTATCGGGTTGCCATCATGGGCATCAATGGCCGAGGGATGGATCATGTTAAGGCGTACCTTAATCATCCAAAGGCCGAGATTGCATACCTCTGCGACGTTGATCAGGTTCCCTTAGCAAAGGCGATGGAGGCAGCCGCGAAGGGCCAGGTAAAACCAAAAGGTATTGCCGATTTTAGAAAAGCGCTGGATGATAAGTCTGTCGACATTCTTTCCATTGCTGCGCCTGATCATTGGCATGCCCCGGCCGCACTCCTGGGTTTAAAAGCGGGCAAACATATTTATATAGAAAAACCCGGCAGTCACAATCCAGCAGAAGCTGAGCTGCTGGTAGAAGCAATGGGGAAATACAATACGAAGATTGTGCAAATGGGAAACCAACGAAGGTCCTGGCCCGGCGTGAAAGAAGCGATAAAATCCGTGCACGAGGGTGTGATCGGAAGAGTATATTATGCACGGACCTGGTACACCAACACGCGACCCAGCATTGGAAAAGGAAAAATTGTTTCTGTACCACCTAACCTCGATTATGAACTATGGCAGGGACCCGCGCCGCGGAAGCCGTACACGGACAATCTCCTTCATTATCACTGGCACTGGCGTTGGAACTGGGGGACTGGCGAGGTCGTTAACAATGGAGTCCATTTCATTGACCTTGCGCGATGGGGTCTTCAGGTAGCATTTCCCTCAAAAGTTTATTCTACCGGCGGACGATATCAATATAAGGATGATTGGGAAACGCCAGATACACAAATTGCCACTTTTGATTTTGACGGAGGAAAGACCATTGCCTGGGAAGGAAGAAGCTGCAATCAACGTAGCATCAATGACATGGGATCGGGTGTGTCATTTCACGGAGAAAATGGTACGCTGGAGCTTCACAATAATTCCTACAAGATTTATGACAACAAAGGCAAAGTAGTCAAAAGTGCAGACGCAAACACCAGTACAGTCATCGGGCAAACAGGCCCCGGGTTCGACCTGGACAAAGATCATTTCGCAAATTTTTTTGAATGCCTGGAAAATGGAAAGGTACCCAATTCGATCTACAGCGATTGTTACAAGAGTGTTCTCCTTTGTCACCTTGCGAATATTTCGTACCGTACAGGCAGAGCGTTGCATTGTGACGCAGCCAACGGCAAGATCCAAAATGATCCTGAAGCGATGAAGTTATGGACACGCGAATATGAAAATGGATGGCAACCTTCCCTGACTTAGCAAAATTATGAACCGACGAGATTTTATTTCAAGTGCAGCGATAGCCGGGGTGACGGCGGGCCTTTCGTTACCTTCCCTGGCGAAGTCGTTATCAGCTCCTATCAAAATCGGAATCATTGGCCTGGACACATCTCATTCTCCGGCCTTTGCAAAATATTTTAACGTGACTGATACCTCTGGAGCGTTCCGGGCCGTAGCGGCATATCCTCATGGCAGCAAAGATATTCAAAGCAGTGTATCGCGAATTCCAAAGTATACCGAAGAGGTAAAAGGATACGGTTTGAATATCGTCGATTCAGTCAAAAAATTACTGGAGATGGTGGACGTTGTATTGCTCGAAACCAATGACGGCCGTCTTCACAAAGAGCAGGCTTTCCAGGTCCTTGAGGCAAATAAACCGATGTTCATCGATAAGCCGATCGCTGCATCAATGGCAGATGTAATTGCCATTTACAAAAAAGCCGGGGAAAGGAAGGTACCGATTTTTTCTGCGTCCTCTTTACGATACATGAAAACTGTACAGGACGTGCGACATAACGATGCGATCGGAAAAGTACTTGCTGCCGACGCGTTCAGTCCTGCGACGATTGAGCCCCATCATCCCGATCTGTTTTGGTATGGAATACATGGCGTTGAGATTCTCTTCAGCGTGATGGGACCTGGCTGCGAATCGGTTACACGATTCAACAAGGATAACATGGATGTAGTCGTAGGGTTGTGGTCCGATGGAAGGATCGGAACCTTTCGTGGGACACGCGAAGGCAAACACGATTACGGCGGGACCGCCTTTGGGTCGAATGGCAATATGGTGTTGGGTCCGTTCGATGGCTATGATGGACTTGCCTTGAAAATTGCAGAGTTCTTTACGACAAAAAAAACTCCCATAGAAGATCGTGAGACGCTGGAAATATATGCCTTTATGGAAGCAGCCGATGTCAGTAAAAAGAAGGGTGGCGCAAGTGTGAAACTAAGTGAGGTCATGTAGGTATGGATTCTCGCCAAATATCCCGTGCGTTAGTGGGGGCATAAGAAAAGGAAAACGCAACGAACAGCAACTTCTTACAATTGAATTCTTTTTGCTATTCAGGTTAAGCATTTCTACCGCAAAACAAACTTCCTATTCTAAAGTTTTTGCGAACCCTCTTTATAATTTTCATAACGTATTTTTAGGTATTGGCGACATCAAAATGATACCTAAAATTATCCTATAATTTCAATTTCTGGCCCACAGCGCTGGTTATTTGGTTTGCATAAAATCCCCCCTTTGGAGGGGCGCTTTTATTTAACAAATTCACAACATTCGATCAACATCCCCTGCAGGCGATGGATTTTTGTTTCAAAAAATCCTAATAAAATCCACATGAAAAAGATTTTACTGTTACTTCTTGTGACCATTCTGTCTATTCCTGTACTGGCGCAGGAGACAAATGTGTCAGGCAAGGTGACGGATGAAGCCGATGGCGCTCCGTTACCTGGCGTAAATGTCGTTGTTAAGGGAACTACTAACGGTACGGTTACTGATTCCAATGGAAAGTATAGCCTTACCGTTCCTAGCTCCTCAAACACGCTTGTTTTCTCTTTTATCGGATTGGTCACTCAAGAAGTTGAAGTCGGAGGAAGGCAAGTGATCGATGTACCAATGAAAGCCGACATAACACAATTGAATGAAGTCGTTGTTACCGCACTGGGTATCGAGCGAAAGCGAAATGAATTGCCTTATGCGGCACAGCAAGTTACCGGTGACCAGATAACGACGACCCGAAATGCTAATTTTGTAAATGCTCTTTCGGGAAAAGTTGCTGGTGTCGACATCAAGACCAACAACAATTTGGGAGGGTCCACGAATGTTGTTATCAGAGGATACAAATCCATTACTGGTAATAATCAGGCGCTATTTGTAATTGATGGAGTTCCCGTATCAAACGCCAATACCAATTCCATTCAACAGCGTAACGGAGGCACAGGCGTTGACTATGGCAATGCTGCCGCCGATATCAACCCCGATAATATTGCTTCGCTCAACGTACTAAAAGGTGCTGCAGCCACAGCGTTGTACGGATCGCGGGCCGCCAACGGCGTGATCATGATCACTACCAAAAAAGGTAAGAAAGATGCTTTTAGCGTCGTTGTAAACAGCGGTGTCACTGTCGGCGTCATCGATAAAACCACGTACGCAAAATACCAACGCGAATATGGGGCTGGTTATAACCCCGGATTTTATTCGGGAGACCTGGGTTCTGGAGTCGCGCCAGTTGTACAATTTGACGCTGATGCATCGTTCGGTACACAGTTCGATCCCAACCTCATGGTGTACCATTGGGACGCCCTCGACCCATTTTCTCCCAATTATCAGCAAATGAAACCCTGGGTCGGTGCGAAAAATGATCCAAGCGAATTCTACGAACAGGCAGTGACGTCAAATCAGAACATAACCCTGATGGGTGGCACGGATAAGACTGTGTTTAAATTAGCGTATACCCGCGTCGATGACAAAGGAGTTCTGCCTAACAGTAAGCTGGAAAAGGATCTGATTAATTTTTCAGCTTCCTACGACATCTCCAACCGGTTGACTGTCGGTGCATCCGCCAACTATTCCCGCATTACAGGCGTGGGACGATACGGAACAGGATACAACGGAAACAATCCCAACCAGCAGTTCAGACAGTGGTGGCAGGTGAATACCGATATTAAGGAACAAAAAGATGCATACTTCCGGAACCAGCTTAACATATCCTGGAACTGGCCGGATCTAACTGGTGTCGGCCCTCCCATTTACTCAGACAACCCTTATTGGACGCGTTATAAAAATTATGCCAATGACTCGCGTGATCACTACTTTGGTTACGCAACAATGACCTATAAAATAACGGACTGGATGGAGGCTATTGGTCGAATTGCCTTTGATGCAACAACGGATTTTCAGGAAGAGCGTGTTGCCGTCGGTAGCTCGGGCGTGCGTTTTGGGATAGATCCATCCGTCGCACCTATTTCGGTGCCCAGTTTCTATTCGCGATATAACCAATCATATTCAGAGACAAATTATGACCTGTTGTTAAACTTCAATAAGAAAATTTCGGAGAATTTCAATTTAACAGGTCTCTTAGGTACCAACGTAAGGCGTACACGCCTCAGCTCTATGAAGGCTGCAACGAATGGTGGCCTCGTTATTCCGGAACTTTATTCACTGTCTAATTCTGTAAGTCCCCTGCAAGCACCACTTGAATCATACGTGCGGGTTGGGGTAGACGGCATTTTCGCCAACGCAAACCTTGGATACAAGGAAATGTTATTTTTAGATCTGTCTGCCCGGCAAGATAAATCAACAACGCTGCCCGAAGGCAATAATTCATATTTCTATTTTTCCACTTCCGGCGGTTTTGTTTTCTCTAAGCTCATCTCGGCCTCCTGGCTGACGTTTGGTAAAGCAAGAGTCAATTACGCTGAGGTTGGAAATGATCCTGTCCCCTTAAGTTTGTATGACGTATATGATAAACCAACAGCATTCGGGTCCGTTGCAATGTTTTCGCTGCCGAACACAAAAAATAATCCGGACCTCGTTGCCGAAAGGACAAAAAGCCTCGAAGCCGGAATTGAAGCTGAATTTTTCGAAGGCCGCTTAGGATTTGATTTTACCTGGTACCAATCCAACTCCTTTGACCAGGCGATCCCTGTGAACCTTACGTCAGCTACGGGTTATGTTGCGCGATTTGTGAACTCTGGTGAAGTAGAAAACAAGGGTATTGAAATTTCTGCCTTTGCCACACCTATTGAGTCTGAGAATTTCTCCTGGACGCTGGGCCTGGCTTTTACCCGCAACCGCAATACAGTCGTCAGTCTCTACTCAGACGCAGTAACCAATGTGCAACTATCAGACGTTATCAACCCTCTGCAGGGTAGTGTCACTACCAATGCGGCAGTAGGCCACCCGTATGGTGTATTGAAAGGAACGAATTTTGTTTACACAGATGGTCAACGCACTGTAAATTCACAGGGCCGATATATCGCAACGGCAAGTTCTGCCGAAATCATCGGCAATCCCAACCCAGATTGGTTAGGTGGCATCACCAATACATTCAATTATAAGAACGTAAAACTCAATTTTCTCATTGACATCCGTCATGGGGGCGACATATTTTCACTGGACCAATGGTATGGTGAAGGAACAGGTTTATACCCCAATACCGCTGGCTTGAATGAACTTGGCGTGCCTAAGAGAGCTCCTGTCGCAGAAGGTGGAGGCGTTATATTACCAGGAGTCAAGCAAGACGGGACACCAAATGATATTCGCGCTTCAAACCAAGATGGTAACGGAACCGTATTTGGCTATCCAAACAGCCCGCCGCGCGCGTGGTATGTTTACGACGGCAGTTATATAAAACTACGTGAGGTGGCACTAACATACTCATTACCGTCAGCGTGGATTGAAAACCTTCGTCCGCTAAAAGGAATTGATATTTCCCTGGTCGGCCGTAACCTGTGGATCATTGACAAGAACATGCAATACTCTGATCCGGAGGAAACATTAAGCTCAGGTAACAGCACGAATGGTTATCAAAGCGGCGCTTACCCTGCCATTAAAACGTATGGATTCAATGTGAAATTTAATCTTTAGGAGCCATGAGACATCTTATAATAATCTTCATTTCACTAACCCTGATCACCTCGTGTGTAGACAGCTTAGATGATTACAACATTGATCAGAAAAGGCCAAGCACTGCGCCAGCCGAAACATTTTTGACGGCATCGGTGAAGCTCCTATCAGATTTGATAGCAACGCCCAACGTGAATGTCAATAATTTCCGATTGTATGCACAGCAGTGGGCTACGACCACATACCTGCAGGAGCCACGTTATGATCTGACTTCGCGGATAATACCTCAGAATATCTGGCAGACTCTTTATAAGGACGTAATTGCAGACCTTCGTGAAGCCAGACGACTAACGGACGAGGACGATCTAATCGCCGAAGGCGACAAAGCAGCGATGATCGCGCAATTGGAAGTAATCGAGGTATACACCTGGTTTGTTCTGGTCACAACTTTCGGTGACGCTCCATATTCACAGGCCATGGATTACCGGAATCCAGTGCCGGTTTACGATAATGATGAAACCATATACGCAGATATTCTGGTAAGACTAGACGATGCGATTGCCTCATTAGCATCTGGAGGCGATGGGTTTGATCATGCTGATGTTATGTACGACGGTGATCTTGACCAGTGGATCAAGTTTGCTAATTCTCTCAAGTTAAAACTTGGCATGTTACTCGCCGACGTAGACAAAGCGAAGGCAAAACAAATCGTTGAAGCAGCTGCCGCCAATGTTTTCACAAGCAATGATGACAATGCCCGTTTTCCTTATCTTTCATCCCCTCCGAACAATAATCCATTGTCTGCAAATCTGAACCCTGCTTTCTCTTCGCGTCAGGATTATGTCGTCGCGAGTACCATTACTGACAAAATGAATGCATTGAACGATCCAAGGCGACCATTTTACTTCACCACTGTTAATGGGGAATACAAAGGTGGAAACTACGGCTTTGCGAATGCCTATGGTGATTTCTCGCACACAAGCAATAAAACTATCGCAGCGGATTTTGAGGCGCTCTTTCTGGATTACTCAGAAGTAGAATTCTTACTCGCTGAGGCTGTAGAACGCGGATTTGCGGTCGGCGGAACGGCTGAGGAGCATTACAACAAAGCGATAGAAGCTTCTATCGTTTATTGGGGAGGTACTGTCGCTGATGCCACAACCTATCGCAATCAAGCCAGCGTAAAATACACTTCTGCCGCTGGCACTTACAAAGAAAAAATTGGCCTTCAAAAATGGATTGCTTTATACAACCGTGGTATCGATGCATGGACCGAATGGAGAAGACTTGACTACCCGGTGTTGCTGCCGCCATCAGGTGGCAATGTGCCCGTGGGCTTAACTATTCCCGTTCGGATAATTTATCCGATTAACGAGCAAACTTTGAATGGCATCAACCGTCAGGCCGCTGCAGATGGAATGGGGGGTGACCTGGCAACTTCTAAATTGTTTTGGGACGTGAATTGACATAAATCAATAGCACGAATCACAAGAGCCTTTCAAAATTGAAAGGCTCTTTTTTTTTGGGTGCGTAATTAACGATGCTCAAAAGACGTAGCGCTGTTTTGACATCTTTGGTTTGATTTTCTAAATTATACCGAATGCTTCCCAACCCAGATGTCAAACATGAAAATAA
>Ga0157380_10003196_pt1 | contig 11183 bp, 9 predicted proteins | sample S35metaG_FD_119757 | JGI IMG/M metagenome (GOLD analysis project Ga0157380, IMG submission 119757) | Switchgrass rhizosphere microbial communities from Kellogg Biological Station, Michigan, USA - S3-5 metaG | ecosystem: Host-associated > Plants > Roots > Rhizosphere > Soil | place: USA: Michigan...
CGGTCGGACCGCAGGCGTAGATGCCCACCCGCTCGCCCTCGAGGCTCCGCAGCTCACCGGTCAGGGTGTCTTTTATCCGCACCTCCCGCATCGCTCAGCAGGATATGCGCATCCGAATCAGCAAGCGCAGGAGGCGGTACCGAGCATCCAGCGACAGGTACCTCCTCCTGCGCTACCCGGCTAGAGGTGGGACACCCGGCGACTAGAAGGTGCGATACCCGGCGGTCGAAGCCTTGGACTCGCCGCCCCGCAACCAGCTCGGGGCGACCTCCTCGGCTTTCGCCTCGGCCTCGCGCCGTGCCTTGTTGACGCTGGCCTTGATCTCGTCCTCGGTCGCCTCGCGGACCCGCTCCTCGCGCTTCTGCGCCTGGACCCGGATCCGGTCCGACTCCTGCCGGACCTGCTCCTCGGCCCGGGCACGGGCGGCCTCCTCGGCCTCGCGCTCGACTTTCTCGAGCAGCTGCCGGACGCTGTCCTCGGCTTCGCGGCGGACCTCCTCGGTCCCCTCCATCACCCGGCGCTCGATCTCGGTCTCGAGCCGGACCGCGGCCTCGTGCGACTCGGAGGCGGCCGCCTCCGCTTCGGCGGCCCGCTGCTCGACGACGGCGATCCGTTTGTCGGCCTCGGCCTGGATCCGCTGGCGGGCTTCCTCCAGTTTCACCTTGAAGTCCATCTCGGCCGACTTCTGCGCCTCCTCGACGGCGCTGTCGGCTGCGAGCTGCGCCTTGCTGACGGCGCTCTCGGCGGCGGCCTTGGCCTCATCGGCCTCGCGCTCAGCCGCCTCGCGCGCCTTGGAAGTCTGGGCGACGATCTCTTCGCGCTCCTTCTGCGAGCCCTGCCGCAGCTCCTCGAAGGCGGTCTCGGCGCGGTCCCGCGCCGACTCGGCCGCCTTGGCGCGCGCTTCGGCTTCGCACTTCGCCTTGCGCTCGGCGGCGATCCGCTCGCGGGCCTCGGCGCTGACCTTGCGCATCGTCAGCATCGCGGCCTCTTTGACCTTGTCCTTGACCGCGTCGGCACGCTCCTCGGCCGCCACGACCCGCTTCTCGCTGACCTTGACCCACTCGAGCGCCTGGTCGGCAACGCCGCGCACCACACGCGTCGCTTCCCCCACCTGCTGCAGCTGCCGTGCTGGGTCACTCATCCCAGCGCAAACTACTACCCCCACCGGAGGCCAACCCCCCACCTCTAGACCGAAGAGCGCGCAATTTGCGAGCGGCCTCAGGCAGATCGGGGGAGGCGCCTGCTAAGCAGACTTCTCGGACTCGCGAGCTCGCAGATCCTTCTTCAGCACCTTGCCGGTGGCATTGCGCGGCAGCTCGTCGAGGAACTCGATTTCACGCGGGCTCTTGTAAGAGGCGAGGTTCGCCTTGACGTGGGCGGTCAGGTCCTGGGCCGATACCTCGAGCTCCTCCTCGATCACCACGAAGGCCTTCAGCCGCTGCCCGAACTCCTCGTCCTCGACCCCGATCACGGCCACCTCGACCACCGCATCGTGGTCGGCCAGCAGGTCCTCGACCTCGCGCGGGAAGACGTTCTCGCCGCCGGAGACGATCATCTCGTCGTCGCGGCCGTCGATGAAGAGCCGCCCGGCGGAATCGAAGTGACCGACGTCGCCGCTGGAGTAGAGGCCGTCGATGATCTCCTTGCCGCCACCGCCGGTGTAGCCCTCGAAGGCCATCTCGTTGCCGACGAAGATGCGGCCGACCTCTCCCTGCGGCACCTCCTTGCCTCCCTCGTCATAGAGGCGGATCTTGGTCCCGCGCGGCGGCTTGCCGGCGGTGCCCGGGGCGGCGCGCAGATCCTCCGGGGTGGCGACCGTCGCGTAGGCCACCTCGGTCGAGCCGTAGAGGTTGTAGACGTTGTCGCCGAAGCGGTCCATCCAGGCGATCGCCAGCTCGCCGGGCAGCGCCGAGCCCGAGAGTGAGGTGATCTTCAGGTCCGGCAGGCTGTACTTGGCGAGCACCTCGTCGGGCAGGGTGAGGATCCGCTGGACCATCACCGGCACCGCGGCGAGGACGTCAGCGCGGCTCTCTGCGGCGGCCTGCAGGGTGCCCTCGGGGTCGAAGCGCCGCCGCAGGACCATCGTCGAGGCGGTCGGCAGGCTCATCACGAAGTGGAAGAAGCCCCAGGAGTGGAAGAGCGGTGCGGCGATCATCATCGTCATCCCGCGCCGGAAGGGGATCTTGTCGATCAGCGAAGCGATCGCCATCAGCCCATCGGGGCTCGAGCGCTGGGCGCCCTTCGGGGTGCCGGTCGTGCCCGAGGTGAGGATCACGAATTTGGGCTTTTCCGGCGGCGGCTTGTGGTCGGACTCGTCGCCGGCCTCGATCAACCCGTCGAGGGTCGGCACCGGGGTCTCGCCGTCGCACCAGGCGACCACGCGGGCGACCGAGTCGTCGACCCCGGCGAGCAGCTCACCGAACTCCTCGTCGTAGACCAGCGCCTTCGGGCCCTCGCGGCGGGTCACCTCGGCCAGCTGCGGCCCGGCGAACATCGTGTTCAGGTAGAGCGCGCTGGCGCCGATCTTGGCGGCGGCGAGCGTCGCCTCGACGAAGCCGCGGTGGTTGCGGCACATGATCCCGACCCCGTCGCCGGGGCCGATCCCCATCGCCGCGAAAGAGTGGGCGAGCGCGTTGGAGCGCCGGTGCAACCGCTCCCAGGTGAGGGCGCCGCGCTCGTCGACGATCGCCAGCTCGTGCGGGTGGTGGATCGCCGCGGTGGTGACGCCGGTCGCCGGCGAGGCGCCCCAGCGCAGGAAGGTGCCGCCGATCTTCGCCGCCTTGTCAGGGCGCATCGGCGCGACGATCCCCGCATCGCGCAGCACCTTGACCTCGAAGATCGAGTCCGAGATCGAGGCGCGGATGCCGGCCGCGCTCAGCTTTGAGTTCGCCATCTCGCCGGGAAGATTATTCGCTCTCGACGCTCGCCACGGCGATGCAGGCGATCCCCTCGCCGCGACCGACGAAGCCCATGCCCTCGTTGCTGGTCGCCTTGACGCTGACCCGGGCCGAGGTCGCATCGGCGATCGTCCGCTCCATTTCCGCCTTGTAAGGGCCAAGACGCGGCTGCTCGCAGATCAGGGTGGCGTCGATGTTGGCGATCGGGCCGGCGATCGTCCCCACCACGGTGCGCAGTAGATCGATCGAATCGGCGTCCTTCCAGGCGGGGTCGTCGTCGGGGAACATCGTGCCGATGTCGCCGCCGCCGCTGGCACCGAGCAGGGCGTCGATCACCGCGTGGGTGAGGACGTCGGCGTCGGAGTGACCGTCGAGACCCTGCTCGTGCTCGATCTCGACCCCGCCGAGGACCAGGCGGCGGCCGGTCGCGAAGCGGTGGCTGTCATAGCCGAGCCCGACCATGGTCAGGAGACGCGGCTGCCGAGCGGAGCGAGGCTCCGTTGGCGCTGCTCGAAGACGCATATCTCGGAGATACCCAGCTCGTCGAGGAACTCGACCGCGCGGTCGTACTCGAACCCGACCTGCTCCGGCAGGTGGGCATCGGAGGAGAGCGCGAAGACGGCACCCGCCTCGACGCACATCTCGGCGAACTCGCGCGACGGGTACAGCTCGCCGACCGGCTTGCGCAGGCCGGCGGTCGAGATCTCCACCGCGATCCCGCTCTCGGCAATCGCCTCGACCGCGGGCTCGTAGAAGGCGCGCAGGTCGCGGTCGGGCAGCGGTCGGGCGCGGCCCCAGACCTTGACCAGGTCGGGGTGGGCGAGGATGTCGTAGAGGCCGGAGCGGGCGCAGGTGGCGAGCGCCTCGAAGTAGCGGCGCCAGATCTCGTCGGCATCGCCGTCGCCCTCCCAGACGTCGAAGCCGTCGTGGTCGACGGCCGCGTCGCCGTCGCCGATGAAGTGAACCGAGCCGACGACGTAGTCGAAGCCGCGCGGCTCGAGCAGGGCGGCGATCCGCGCCTCCGCCCCGGGCACGTAGTCGCACTCGATTCCCAGTCGCAGCGGCGTGCCGCGGACGAACTCGCAGTAGGCGTCGACGTCGTCGACTGCGTTCTCGACCCAGAGCGGGTGGGTCCAGACGTCGAGCGCCTGGCGGAAGCGGTAAACGTGCTCGGAGACGCCCAGCTCCTCGATCCCGGCCGCCTCCGCGGCGGCGAGGTAGCGGTCGACGTTCTCAGCGGTGAAGAAGCGCTCGAATGTGGTGCCGTCCTCGTCCGGGCGCAGGTGCAGGTGGTAGTCGGTCAGCATGCGAAGGCGAGCATAGACTTCGCGCCGAACGATGCGCGGCTAGGCGTCGCGCTCGGTCAGCAACAGCTCGGCGACGCGCAGGTCGAGCGGCGTCGTCACCTTCAGGCTCTCGGCTTCGACCGGGTGGATGAGGACGGTGCCGCCGGCCCACTCGACCAGCATCGCCTCGTCCGTCGCCTCCTCGGGCCGCTCGGCGGCGGCCAGCCCCTCGCGCAGCGCGTCGGTCCGGAACACCTGGGGCGTCTGCGCCCCCCAGAGCTCGCTCCGGTCCTCGGTCCGCTCGATCGCGAGTGGTCGATCCAACTTGCTCTGCACGTCGGATTGACCTTTCGCCCGCTTGATCGTGTCCGTGACAGGGGCGGCGGCTATCACGCCCGCCGCCTCCGGACTTGCGGTGAGTTCGGCGACCAGAGCCTCGACCAGCTCCGGGGTCAGCAGCGGCCGCGCCGCGTCGTGGATCGCGATGCACTCGGTCCCCACCGCCTCCAGGGCGTTGGCGACCGACTGGGCCCGGGTGGCGCCGCCGGGGACGACGGTGACCCCGTCGCCACCGAAGTCGCCTTCGCACCCGGGCGGGGCGGCGACGACGATCGAGCGCACCGAGTCGCACGCCCGGAAGGCGTCGATCGACCACTCGACCATCGGCCTCCCCGCGACCGGCACGAAGGCCTTCGGGCCGCCGGCTCCGAGTCGCTCTCCGGAACCGGCGGCCGCGATGACGGCGGTTACTGCCAGCCGATCAGGCGGTGGCGGCGAAACGCTCCTCCAGGAGCGAGTCGAGGTACTCTTCCGCGCCTTCCTCGTCTTTGTCGAGCGCGTACATGAACTCCGAGGCGAGAATCTTCTTCGCCCGCGTGTACATCTGCTTCTCGCCGGTCGAGAGACCCTTTTCCATCTCTCGGATGGCGAGGTTGCGGACGACCTCGGCCAGCTCGAAAACGTCGCCGGTCTTGATCTTCTCGCGGTTGTACTTGAAGCGCCGGTTCCAGTTCTTCGGCATCTCCGAGACCTCGTCGGTGAGGACGTTTGTGACCTTCTTGATTTCGTCCTCGTCGATGATTCTCCGCAGACCCGCCATTCCGGCGTTTTCGCAGGGGACCATCACCGTCAGCTCGTTGTGGAGGATCTTGATCGTGAGGTATTCACGCTCCTCCCCCATCAGCTCACGCGTCTCTTTTGCCATAACCAGCCCAGCACCGTGATGCGGGTAGACGACCTTGTCGCCCTCCTCGAAATCGCAGATGTATTCCACGTCCTCCTCGAAGACGGCTTCCACAGTGGCCTCGTCTAGCTCGGAAATCGGTGACTCCTTTCGTTGTTCGACGGCGACTGGCGCCGTCAGCTCTGCAAGTACCGGTCGACCAGATCGACATCCTGAAGCCGGCGCAGGCCCTCGCGGATGTCTTTGGCCCTGGCGGACCCGACTCCGTCGACGGCGGCGAGCTCTTCATCCGAGGCAGCCAGCACCTCGTCGAGCCCGCCCAGCTCCTGGGTGATCTTCTGAACGACAAGCTTGGGGATGCGCGGGACCCGGCCCAACACCCGGTATCCGCGCGGCGTGACCGGGAAGTCCAGGGTGTTGACCTTGCGGTCGTAGCCGAGCAGCTCGGCGAGGCGACCGAAGTCGAGCACGTCCTGGTGGGGCATCCGGCCCAGCGCCTGCAGCACCGCGGTCAGGTTCTGCTCGGAGTCCTCGACCGAGTAGTCCCGGATCAGCGCGGTCTTGTCGGCGGCGACGCCGACCATCGTCTCCTCCAGCTGCATCTCGATCAGCCGGCCCTCGGTGCCGAGCTCGACGATGTAGCGCTCGACCTCGACCGCCATCCGCGTCACCAGCTCGGCGCGCTGGAGGGCGGAGAGGGCGTCGTGGAGGACGGCGCCGACGTCGAACTCGAGCTGCGTCAGCCGGGCCGAGACCTGGTCGAGGCGCTGGCGGTACTTCTCGAGGGTCGCCAGGCCCTGGTTGGCTTTGGCGAGCACGGCGGGGATGTCCTGGAGGATGTACTTGGTTCCCTCGACGTAGAGGGAGACGACGTCGCGGCGCTGGGAGATCGCGATCACCAGCGCGGTCGTCTGTTTGGAGACGCGCTCGGCGGTGCGGTGGCGGGTTCCGGTCTCCGAGCTGAGGATCGTCGGATCCGGCATCAGCTGGACGTTGGCCCAGGCGATCGTCGTCGCCTCGCCGTTGAGCACGATCGCCCCGTCCATCTTCGCCACCTGGTAGAGCATCGCCGGCGTGTAGTCGACGTCTAGCTTGATCCCGCCCGAGAGCAGGTGGGAGATGTCGTCGAGGTCACCGACCACCAGCAGGCCGCCGGTGCGCGAGTGGACGATGTTGTCGATCCCCTCCCTCAGCGCACCGCCTGGGGCAACAACGTCGAGAGCTCTTAGGAGTCGGGGATCTTGGCGTTCAGACAACTCTTGAAGCTCATCCCCAGACAAATCAGGCATCGCTTAAGAGAATGGCAAATACGGCTCTGGAATGCGGTCTCCCCGTTTCCTAGTGGACAGGTCGGGATTCGCTTTGTCAAGCGGACCTAAAGATGGAAGCGCTTGTGGTGCATGTGGTGATGGGGCTCGCCCTGCGGAGGTGCGCCCGGGTCGCGCACGAAGATCCAGGTGAGGGCGACGCCGACGGCGCAGAGAACTACCGCCACCCAGGTGGCGCCGGCGATCGAGGCGGCAAAGGAGCGGTCGTCGCCGAGCAGGGCGTGGAAGACGGCTCCGGTTGCGGCCAGGGCCACGGCGCCGGCCAGGACGCGGTCCATCGCCAGCACCCCGGAGGCGATTCCCACCTTGTCCCCGGGCATCGCCGCCATCGCCGCGGTCGACATCGGTGCGTAGACGAGGCCGAGCGCAATCCCGAACAGCAGGTAGCCGACGAGGAGCAGACCGTAGGAGGTGGCGGCATCGATCTGGGTGAGGACGAGCAGGCCCGCGGTACCGCAGGCCATGCCAGCGGTCATCAGGCGGCGGGCGCTGAAGCGGGCGATCAGGCGACCTGAGAAAGGTGAGATGAAGACCATCGGCGCGGTCACCGGCAGGATCATCAGCCCGCTGAGGACCGGCGAGTGGCCGCGGACGTCCTGCAGGTACTGGGGCTGGAAGAACATCACCGCCCAGTAGGCGCCGACCAGGGCGAAGGCGGCGGCGCTGGCGCCGAAGTAGGGGCCGTTGCGGAAGAGGGCGAATTCGACGATCGGCTCGCGGACCCGGTGCTCGATCGCCCAGAAGGCGGCGAGCGCGAACAGGCCGGCGGCGGCCAGCGCCAGAACGGCCCCGCCGGACCAGGCCTGCGACTGGATCAGGGCGAGGACCACCGCGGTGAGGCCGGCACTGAGCAGGGCCAGCCCGGTCCAGTCGATGCGGGACCCGGCGCCGGGGTCGGTCGACTCCGGGGCGTTGGCGAGCGTGATCGCCATCCCGAGCGCGGCAACCGGCAGGTTCATCCAGAAGATCACCCGCCAGTCGAGTTCGATCAGCAGGCCCCCGGCCAGCGGCCCGACCGCCAGGGCGATCGCCGAGACGGCGGCCCAAATCCCCAGCGCCCGCGGCTGCTCCTCGGCGGGGAAGACGTTGCAGACCAGGGCCAGCGACAGCGGCAGCATCGGGGCCGCCCCGGCTCCCTGCAGCACCCGGCCGAGGATCAACATGTCCTGGTCGCCGGCGGCGCCGGAGACGACCGAGCCGGCGGCGAAGAGCACCATCCCGGCGAGGAACACCCGCTTGCGGCCGAACATGTCCCCCAGCCGCCCGGCGGTGACGACCAGCACCGCGATCGTCAGCAGGTAGCCGTTCATCACCCACTGCAGCCCCTCGGCACTCGCATCGACGTCATGCCGGATTTCCGGCAGTGCCAGGGCGACCACGGTCGAGTCCAGCATCAAGATGAACAGCCCCGCACAGGCCCCTGCCAGGGTCCACCACTTCCGCTCCATGGTCGCGAACCTACTGGCGGGGGCGGAAGCGAACTTCCAGCCGGGTCGAGGGACAGGTGCCCCCAGCCAAGCCGCTGAGCTTCAGCGAGTCGCGACCAGGTCTCTTGCTGGGTCGATGCCCCAGCGGGATCCCACTGCCTCCAGCTCGGGGTCGAGCGACCAGCGGTCGGGACGCTCTTCGTCTTCGTGTTCGGGGCTGGCGCCCTTGAGGGTCATCGAGCCGGTGTTGTCGCCGATCGCGCGGATCTCGGCGACGTCCCCGTCGCTCAGGCGCTGCTCGGGGAGGTTGGCGAGCTCGACCCGCTTGGCCTCAATCGGGCAGGCCTGCTCGCCGATCTCCTGGATCAGGGTCGGGGCGACGGAGGCGACCGCGGGGTGGGCGAGGTTCCACTGGCAGGCGAGGTGCATCGGAGTCAGCTTCGCCCGTTCGGCGATCGGCAACAGCCGGTCGAGCTTCTCCGTCCCCGCCTCGATCCACCCCGCAGGGCGGAATTTTCGATGGTCGTACTCGGCCAGCTGGGCGCCCGGTTTCAGGTCGCCCCAGAAGAGGCCGCCATAGTCGACGACCCGGGTCAGGACCTTGACCTCGTGGCGCTCGGCGGCGTCGAGGCAGAGCTCCCCCGGCCAGGGCTCGAGCGGGTTGAGGATCACCATCGCCCAGTCGATCCGGTCGCCGAAGCGCTCCAGGCAGGAGATGATGTCGAGAGTGAAGCCGTTCGCCGGCCCTGGGGCGACGCCGATCCGCGCCGTCAGCCCGGCCTCGCGCAGCGCCGCCATCGCGTCCCAGACGAACTCGCTGGAGTAGCCGATGCGGTCGGGGTTGTGGAGCAGAAGCAGGTCGAAGGAGTCGGCGCCGATCCGCTCCAGGCTGGCCTCGGTCGCCATCCGCAGATAGCTGCCGTACTGGTCGGGCTTGCGCAGGCGCGGGTCGGTGAAGCGCGGGAACCCTTTCGGCCCTTCGCGCTCGCCCTCGTAGAAGTCGTGACCGACGGCGCCGACGAGGCTGAACGCGTCGCGCTGGACACCGGCGAGGGCTCGGGCCAGCACCCGGTCGGCCTCGCCCCGCCCGTAGGCGTCGGCGGTGAGCACGGTGTCGATCCCGCCCCCCGGCCGCAGCAGGGAGACCAGCCGCTCCTCCTCGATCGCCTCGCCGAAGTGGAGGAAACGCCCTCCGCTCCAGGTGCCGATCGCCGTACGACCAGGCTCTCTCACCAGTGGGCCTCGGTCAGTTCTGGCTGCCGTCGCCCGGCGGCTCGGAAACTTCGCCGCCGTTCGGCTCGTCGCCGCCGTCGTTCTGCTTGGCGCCGACGCCGACCTTCTCGCGCTCGGGCTTCTCCGGCGCTTTCGCCTTCGGCTTCTTCGGCTTGATGATCTCGAGGTCGAGCGGTTTGTCTTCCTCGTCCCCAGCTTCGTTGCGGGAGACCATCACCGTCGAACCGGGGGTCATCTCGCCCTGGCGCAGGACTTCGTCGGCCAGCGGATCCTCGACGTAGCGCTGGATCGCCCGGCGCAGCGGGCGGGCGCCCATCGAGGGGTCCCAGCCTTTGTCGACCAGCAGTTCCTTCGCCTCGTCGGTCAACTCGAGCTGCAGTTCGTGCTCGGCGACCTGGACGCGGACCCGGGCGATCATCAGGTCGACGATCTCCTTGACCTCGTCCTTGGCGAGCTTGTGGAAGACGATCACCTCGTCGATCCGGTTGAGGAACTCGGGCCGGAAGACCTTTTTCAGGTCGCCCATGATCCGGTTCTTCATGTCGCCGTAGGACATCCCCGTCTCGTCGGAGACGGTAAACCCGATCGAGGTGTTCTTCGAGATCTCCGAGGCGCCGATGTTCGAGGTCATGATCACGATCGCGTTGCGGAAGTCGACCGTGCGGCCCTGGGCGTCGGTGAGGCGCCCGTCCTCGAGGATCTGCAGGAGGATGTTGAAGACGTCGGGGTGGGCCTTCTCGATCTCGTCCAGCAGCAGCACCGAGTACGGCTTGCGGCGCACGGCCTCGGTCAGCTGGCCGCCCTCGTCGTAGCCGATGTAGCCCGGGGGCGAGCCGACCAGGCGGCTGACCGCATGCTTCTCCATGTACTCGGACATGTCGATCCGGACCATCGCCTCCTCGTCGCCGAAGAGGAAGTCGGCGAGGGTGCGGGCGAGCTCGGTCTTGCCGACCCCGGAGGGGCCGAGGAAGATGAATGAGCCGGCCGGGCGCTTCGGGTCCTTGATTCCGGCGCGGGAGCGGCGAATCGCCTTGGAGACGGCGGTGATCGCGACCTCCTGGCCGATCACCCGCTTGTGCAGTTCCTCCTCCATCCGGATCAGCTTCTTGGTCTCGGCCTCGGTCAGTTTGAAGACCGGGATCCCGGTCCACATCGAGACGATGTCGGCGATCTCTTCCTCGCCCACCACGGGCCGTTCGCCGTTCTCACCCTCCGCCCACTCGTCTTCGAGCTGGCGCTTGCGGGTGGTCAGCTGGCGCTCGGTGTCGCGCAGGTTGGCGGCCTTTTCGAACTCCTGGGCCTCGATCGCAGTCTCCTTCTCGCGCCGCGTCTTCTCGATTTCGTCCTCGAGCTCGCGGTAGACGGGAGGCGTGCTCATCGACTTGATCCGCATCCGCGAGCCGGCCTCGTCGATCAGGTCGATCGCCTTGTCGGGCAGGAAGCGGTCGGAGATGTAGCGATCGGCGAGCTCGGCCGCGGCGGCCAGGGCCTCGTCGTTGATCGTCACCCGGTGGTGCTGTTCGTAGCGCTCGCGCAGCCCTTCGAGGATCCTCACCGTGTCCTCGGGCGAGGGCTGGTCGACCCGGATCTGGGCGAAGCGGCGCTCCAGCGCGGCGTCGCGCTCGAGGTACTTGCGGTACTCGTCGAGCGTCGTCGCGCCGATCGTCTGCAGCTCGCCGCGGGCCAGGGCCGGCTTCAGGATCGAGGCGGCGTCGATCGCGCCCTCGGCGGCGCCGGCGCCGACCAGGTTGTGGAGCTCGTCGATGAAGAGGATGATGTCGCCGCGCTGGGTGATCTCTTTCATCACCTTCTTGAGGCGCTCCTCGAAC
>Ga0157380_10003197_pt1 | contig 11181 bp, 9 predicted proteins | sample S35metaG_FD_119757 | JGI IMG/M metagenome (GOLD analysis project Ga0157380, IMG submission 119757) | Switchgrass rhizosphere microbial communities from Kellogg Biological Station, Michigan, USA - S3-5 metaG | ecosystem: Host-associated > Plants > Roots > Rhizosphere > Soil | place: USA: Michigan...
ACCATCACGCCGGCGACAGCTCTCCCACCTGGTCGCCGACCGGCACCCAGATCGCCTTCACGTCCGATCGGACCGGGACCGGGCGGCCGCAGATCTACGTGATCGACAGCGCCGACGGCGCCAACCTGCGCCGGCTGACGACGAACGAGTCGTATGCCGATCGTCCGACCTGGTCGCCGGCGCCGTTCAACGAGATCGCGTACTCGGCCGGCACCGGGGCGTGGTACGACGTCAAGGTGCTCGATCTCGCCACCGGGACGGTCCGGCAGATCACGTTCAGCGAGGGGTCGAACGAGAGTCCGGCCTACTCTCCCAACGGTAAGCACCTGGCGTTCACGTCCACAAGGGCCGGCGGAACGCAGGTGTTCACCATCGGCCGCGACGGACGCGGCCTGAAGCAGATCACGCGCAGCGGCAACAACACCATGCCCGCCTGGTCGCAGTAAACAGCGCGCGAAACGAGTCCGAGGAGCAGTGCATATGATCAGTAGACGAGGCGTGGTCGCGGCGCTCGCGGTCCTTGCCGTGATGGCGGCACCCGCCTGCTCACGCCGGAGCAAAGTCCCGGTTCCGCTTCCGCCGCAGCCGGCGCCGACCCAAACGCAGCCGCCGGCCGTGCCGCCACCCCCGCCTCCGCCGCAGGTGGCGGTCGAGGACTTGCAACCCTCGTCTCCCCCGCTGACGGAGGACTCGGTCGCCAACCGATCGCTCGACGAACTCAACCGAAACTCCCCGCTGCAGCCGGCGTTTTTCGGGACCGACAGCGCCGATCTCGACGACGCGGGCCGCGCCGTCGTCTCGAACAACGTGGACGTGATGAAAAAGTATTCCCAGTGGGTGGTGACCATCGAGGGCCACTGTGACGAGCGGGGCACTGCCGAGTACAACCTGGCACTCGGCGAACGCCGCGCCGTCGCCGTGAAGACCTACATGGTGTCGCTCGGCATTGGGCCGGATCGCGTGCGCACGGTGAGCTACGGGAAAGAGTTCCCCTTCGACCAGGCCCACAGCGATGAAGCCTGGTCGCGGAACCGCCGCGCCCACTTCGTGATTACGGCGAAGTAGCCGAGGCGCGAACCGAAAAGGATGACCATGACCATCTCCACGCGCCTCGCCGGCACGCTGGCCCTCGGGCTGGGGCTTGCCGCTCCCGCCGCCGCGCAGAACCGCGAGCATCAGCAACAGGCCGCCGAACTGCGCATTCTGCAGGAACAACAGCAGCAGCTGTCGCTGGCGCTCGCACAACTCGCCGAGTCGATCAAAGCGATCAACGCCCGCCTCGATGAGGCGGCGGCGACCAGCCGCAAGGCCTTCGCCGATCAGCAACTGAGCACCCGCGGGCTGGGCAGCGACCTGAGCGCGATTCGCGAGCGCACCCAGGAAACCGACACGCGAGTGCGCACTCTGCGCGACGAGATCGAGGCGCTGCGCACGACATTGAATTCCTTGCCATCCCTGCTGACGCAGGCCGCACCCGCGCCGGTCGATCCCGCCGACCCGAACGCAGTGCCGCCGGCCGGTGGCCCGCCGGTGGCAGTCGCCCCGCCTCCGGTCGCCGGGGGGGCTCCCCCGCCTGCCGCCGGACAATCCCCGACGCGGATGCTCGACTCCGCCAAATCGGACTACTTCGCGGGTCAATGGTCGCTGGCGCTCTCCGGCTTCGAGGCGGTGCTGCGGACGTTCCCGCGATCCGAGTCGGCCGCCGAAGCGCAGTTCTTCATCGGCGAAACCTATTACCAGCAGAACAAATGGCGCGAGGCGATCGACGCCTACGGGCTGTTGCTGCAGAACCACCGCACCTCGGGCGCCGTGCCCGACGCGTACTTCAAGCGCGGGCGCGCCTACGCGCAGACGGGCCAGACCGACGCAGCGCGGGCGAGTTGGGAAGCGGTGGTGAAGACCTTTCCCGACAGCGACGCCGCGCGCCTGGCCAAGCAGGACCTCGAGCGCATCAACCGCACGGCGCCCGGCGCTCCACCCGGCCGCTGACGGACGGACTGCCCCACGGTGTGACCTGGGCTGTCACGCTCGTACGTCATCCTGTGACACACCGGCTCTCCATCCGGTTGCGATCGGCCATCGATGCATCGCCGGTTCGCTATAGGCTTAAGGCTGGCACGGCCGCAGAAACTGCGGCCGCAGGGACGGCCGCAGGGCCGTCTGGAGATGGCGGCCACATGGCCGTCCGAACGGACGGACGCAAGGCGGTCTAGAGAGGTCGCACGATATGGGCAGCGTGAACAAGGTAATCCTGGTGGGCAATCTCGGCCGCGATGCGGAGCTGCGCTACACGCCAGGAGGAGCGGCGGTGGCGACGTTGAACCTCGCCACCACTGAGGTCTGGAACGACAAGTCGGGCCAAAAGCAGGAAAAGACCGAGTGGCACCGCGTGGTGCTCTGGGGCAAGCAGGCCGAGAGCCTGCAGGAATACCTGACCAAGGGAAAACAGATCTACGTCGAAGGCCGTCTGCAGACGCGCCAGTGGGACGACAAGGACGGCAACAAGCGCTACACCACCGAAATCAAAGCGGACCGTATCACGCTGCTCGGCGGCGGCGGTGGGGGCGGACGCGGCGGCGGCGGCGGGATGGAGCGTGGGGGCGGAACCGGAGGCGGCGGCCCCATGGACGAACCGCCGGTCGAGCCGATCACCGACGACGACATTCCGTTCTGATCTCGTGCCCGTCTGGGCAGGCAGTATGCGGGCGCGCTCCCCGGGGCGCGCCCGTTTCTTTCCTGGCGAGCTACGGCGCTGACGTGCCCGTCCTGCCGTACCGATCCTCGAGCCGCACCACGTCGTCGAGTTCGGGCGTGGACACCTCGAGCACATCGCAGTCTTCGATCGCCGTCATGCGGTGCACGGTCTTCGGCGTGACGCGCACGGCGTCCCCGGGCCGCATCTCCCGCTTCGTCAACACGCCGTCCACCTCGAGTTCGTACAGCAGCACGCCCGAATAGAGGTAAATCGTCTCGTCCTTGACGTTGTGAAACTGCAGGCTGAGCGCATGGCCGGCGGTCACGTGGAGGATCTTGCCCACGTAGCGGTCAGTGTGCGCCCAGTGCACCTCGTAGCCCCAGGGTTTCGTCACCCGGTTCACCGTCTGCGTTCCCGCCACGGCTTTCTGGTCCGTACTCATCGGTCCTCTCCTAACCGGATGCCCAGCGCCCGCGGCGCCGGCGCCCCGGCTCTTCACGAATCCCGGTGCTTCACCCGCAGGCGCACGCCAGGGACCTTCGCCAGGCCGCGCTTGAGCGCCTCCGCAATCATGACCGAGCGGTGCTGCCCGCCGGTGCAGCCGATCGCCACCGTCAGGTAGGCCTTTCCTTCCTTCACGTATTGCGGCAGCGCGAAGGTGAGGAACTCGGTCAGGCGCTCGATGAACTCCCCCGTCTCCGCGTGGCGCCGCATGTAGCGCACCACCGCGGCGTCCCGGCCGGTCAGCCGTCGCAGTTGGTCGACGAAATGCGGGTTGGGCAGGAAGCGCACGTCGAACACGAGGTCCGCATCCTCCGGAAGCCCGTGCTTGAACCCGAAGCTGAGCAGCGTGACCACCAGTTCCGCGCGGCCGCGCCCGTCGCGCGACATTTTCATGAAAATGTCGCGAAGCTCGTGGACGGTGAGCTCCGAGGTGTCCACGATCATGTCGGCCATCGCGCGAATCGGCCCCAGTTTCTCGCGCTCCTCGCGAATGCCCTCCGACACCGAGCGATCCGGCGCCATCGGGTGCGGCCGCCGCGTCTCGCTGAAGCGCCGCACCAGCGACGAATGGCTGGCCTCGAGAAAAATAAGCGTCGGTTTCACGCCGGGACCGGCCTTGAGCCGCTCGTATACCTTGGGGAACTGGCGCAGGAAGTGGCGCTCACGCACGTCGACGACGAGGGCGATCTTCTCGAGGCCGGTGTCGTCGCGGCTCGCCAGCTCGGCGAGGGTGGGGATGAGCAGCGTGGGCAGGTTGTCCACGCAGAAGTAGCCGAGGTCTTCGAGCGCGCGGATCGCGTGCGTCTTGCCGGAGCCGGCGAGGCCGGTGAGGATGACGAAGCGGCGAGTGCCGCGCCGGGCCGGAAGCGCGGCGGCGGCGCCGCGCGGAAAGGTCGCCAGGCGCGCCGGCTTCGGCGCGATGGCGCGTTCCCGACGGCCGGCCCGCGAGCGGTTCACGTGAGAACGCTGCTAGTAAAGAACCTTGCGCTGGTTCGAGGTGGGGATCTTCAGCTCTTCGCGGTACTTCGCGATGGTGCGCCGGGCGAGGTCGAGACCTTCCTTCTGCAGCATGCTGACGATCTTCGAATCGCTGAGCGGCTTGCGGGCGTCTTCCTGCTCGATGATCTTGCGGATGCGCTGCTTGATCGTGACCGACGACACCGCCTCGCCGTAGGAGCTCGAGATGCCGCTGTGGAAGAAGTACTTCATTTCGAACACGCCCTGCGGCGTGTGCATGTACTTGTTCGTGACGACACGGCTCACCGTGGATTCGTGCATGCCGATATCGTTGGCGACGTCGCGCAGCACCAGCGGACGCAGGTACTCGATACCGTGATCGAGGAAGTCGCGCTGGAAGTTGATGATGCTGGTCGCAACTTTATGGATGGTCTTCTGGCGCTGCTCGACCGACTTGATCAGCCACAGCGCCGAGCGGAACTTGTCCTTCACGTAGGCGCGGGTCTCGTCCGTGTTCTCGCCGCCTTTGTCGAGGAGGCGACGGTAGACCGGGCTGATGCGCAGCTGGGGCAGCCCCTCCTCGTTGAGCAGCGCCACGTACTGCTCTTCGACCTTCACCACATAGACGTCGGGAATGACGTACTGCGACTGCGACGGGTTGTAGCGGCTGCCCGGCTTCGGATCGAGATGCTGAATCAGCTCGATGTGTCGCTTCAGCTCGTCGATCGAGATGCCGAGCTTTTTCGCCAGTTCCGGAATCTGGTGGTTCTGGAGCAGGCGCATGTACTCGCTGACGATGCGCTCCGCGATCGGCTCTGCCTGGGCCCCGGCCAGCTCCATGTGCCGCAACTGGAGCAGTAGCGATTCCTGCAGGTCGCGCGCCGCGACGCCAATGGGATCGAAGCCCTGGACCATCTTCAAGGCCTGCTCGACATCGGCGGTAGACCACGAGCCCATCGACGACAGTTCGTCAACGGTCGCGACGAGATACCCGTCGTCGTCGAGGTTGCCGATGATGGCCTCGCCAATCGCCCGCAGCGTCGGCTCGTTGGTCTGCATCGACAACTGCCACAGCAGATGGTCCGAGAGCGACGCCGCCGTCGAGAGCGTGTTCTCGATCGGCGGCAGTTCCTTGACTTCGGTCGGCGTGCGCGGCCGGTAGCCGTCGTCGAGGTAGTCGCCGAAGAAATACTCGTAGTCCTGGTCGTCCCAGGTGTCGCCCTTTTCCTGCGCGGGCTTTTCTTCCGGCTTCTCCGGAGCGGCCTCTTGCTGCTGCTGCAGATCTTCCGACGGCGTCTCCTCGAGCATCGGGTTCTCAACCATCTCCTGGTTGAGCAGTTCGGACAGCTCGAGCGTCGACATCGGCAGCAGCTTGATCGCCTGCTGCAGCGACGGCGTCAGAATGAGCTTCTGAACGAGTTTGGTGTGAAGTCTCTGAGAAATCGCCATTTCGTCGTGGGGGCGGGTCGTCGGATCCGCCCGATCAGTAGTTCAGCTTCGCCCTCTGGCGCCGAAATCCATCTTAGTCCAGCCGGAAGTCGGCCCCGAGATAAATCCCCCGCACATCGCTGTCGGCGGCGAGCGCACCGGGCGTTCCGCTCCGGTAGATCTTCCCGTCGTGCACGATGTATGCCCTGTCGGTGATCCGCATCGTCTCTCGCACGTTGTGGTCGGTGATCAGTACGCCGATCCCTCGGTCCCTCAGGTGGAACACGATCTTCTGAATGTCCGTCACCGCAATCGGGTCGATGCCCGCGAACGGCTCGTCGAGCAAAATGAAACGCGGCGACATCACCAGTGCGCGGGTTATTTCAGCCCGCCGCCGTTCGCCGCCCGACAGCGTATACGCTGGCGACTTGGCCAGCGACGCCAGGCCCAATTCCCCGAGCAGCTCCTCGAGACGCCGCTTCTGCGTCGCTCGATCGACGCCGAGAGTCTCGAGGATTGCCAGGATGTTCTGTTCGACCGTCAGTCCGCGGAAGATCGAGGGCTCCTGCGGCAGGTAGCCGATACCCTTCCTCGCCCGCACATACATCGGGTCGCCGGTGACGTCTTTCCCGTCGAGTTCCACCGTGCCGGAGTCTGGCGCGGTGAGACCGACCGTCATGTAAAACGTGGTCGTCTTGCCGGCACCGTTCGGCCCCAGGAGTCCCACGATCTCTCCCGCGGCGACTTCGATGCTCACGTCGCGCACGACGGTCCGGCCGCCGTACGACTTCGTCAGAGCTTTAGTTCGGAGTGTGGACATGGCCAGTTGCGCGCCGCCGGGGCTACCGACGTCCCGTCACCGTGCTGGTGAGGGTGCGCAAGGCCCAACGCCCTTTGTCTGCGTCTGCGTCTGCGTCCGAAACTCCTCGTTGCCGTCAACAAGGACCTTATCGGTCGAACGGTAGAATACCAACGTCTTGCCCGTAGTTGCACGATCCGGATTGGCCACGCACACCGGTGCCGCGGCGCTGCCGGTCATGACGTAACGCTCGTCTTCCGCGAAATAGGTCAAACGGTCTCCGTTCGCACGCCGCTGATCGACGCGCAAGCTCACAGTATCGAAGGCGTCCAGCCGATCCGGCTTGCTCGCATCCGGCGAGAGCACCATCTCGATCCGCCACGCCCGCAGTTCCCCCTGCGGGCCTATAAGGTAAGCCTGCTCCGGCACTGGAACTGCCACCGGCACGCCCCGGGCACCGGCTGCCCCGCGGCCGCGCGAAGGGGCCGCTGGCGCGCGGCCGCGCCCGCCCGCAGCCGGAGGGGGTGGGGCGGGTATCTGGCCCGGAGCCGCCGGGGCTGGCTTCACCGACTCGTAGGCGATGACGCGCTTCGCGTCTTCATAGCGGATCTCGTCGGCGCGGCCGATCGAGGGCTTCGCGCCACCCATTGCCAGAACCGATCGGGCGTTACCGCTCGCGGTCAGATCGCCCTTGCCCTGATCGAGACGCAGTTCGTCGGCGCGAATCGACGTGACGCTGCCCTGCCACAGGGCCGCGTTGCCGGTGTAGGTCGCCGCGCCACCGACTCCGGCGTAGCTGACGCGATCGGCGTTGACGTTCACCGGCGCATCGCCTTTCAACAGGCGGGGCAGCTTGCTGTCGTCTCCCGGCGGCGCCGCGTCGGCGGCGCCGCCGCCACGTGGCACACACGTTCCGCGCGCCTCACGTGTCGGCCGCAGGACCGTCTTCGCACCGCCGCGCGCGTCGATCTCGGTCTTCTGCAACGTCACCTCGATCGTCTCGGCTGCCATCGCCACTTGCTCATTTGACGCCCGCGGCCCGCCGCCGGCATCCGCGCCGGAAAGATGAATCGTGCCGCCCTTGGGGCTGTAGCGCACCTGCGCCGCGCACGCCGCCAGGCCGCGATCCTCGAACGCCACCGCCCCTCTGAACATCGCCGTGCTCACTTCGTCGTGCTCCATCGAGACGTCCAGCGTCTGCGACCGCGCGATGCGCGGCGCCGCCTTTGGCGCATCCTCGCGAAACTGCACGTTGTCCACGAAAGAGGCGGAGGTGAGCCCCGCTCCGGCGGTACCGTTCGCGTCGAAGGTTTTCGCCTGAATGCTGCTGGCGCGCGCATTGTCGCTGGCCGGCAGGTCGAACCGGATGCCATCGCGCCCGCCCGCGTGGACGAGGGTACCGTCCGGGGCCAGTTGCATGTCGAGCGCGCCGCCCGTCAACTGGCGCTTGGCGCCGCTCTTGGCCCCGAGCGCCGCCGCGGCCTGCCCGGTGAGCGTGACACGATCGAGGACGTCGCCGCCCTCGAGGTAGGCGAGGTCGATGGCCTGTGCCGACATCGAATCGAAGGCGCCTTCGCCGCCGGCCACGCGGGCGTCGCCGCGAAGCTCGACCACCCGCACGAACTCCTCCTCGGCCGAGAGGCGGGCCGTGATGGAGGACGCCTCGAACGTCTGCTCGCCGCGCTGCGCTTTGGCGTCGCCCGACAGCACCAGCACGTCCATCACGCGATCGAGTACGGCGCCGCCCGCCGTGAAGCCGGTGCCCGGCATCTCGTCGTGCCCCGCCATCGTCACATCCGCTTCGGCGAGCAGCGTCAGCACGTCGTTGGTCTTGTCGTAGGTCATGCCCAGACCGCTGCCGGTGAGTCCACCTTTCGTGAACGCCACGCGGCCCGGCGCGCGGACGAAGCCTTCGGCTTCAGTGTAGGTGGCGTCCTCGGTCGTGAGCCGGAAGCCGTCGCTCGCCTCGAGCACGACACTGCCCTTGAGCACCAGATCCTTGCGCTCCTTGCCGGCGCTGGCCTCTTTCGCGGTGACCACGAAATCGCGGTCGCCGCCCTTGCGCACGCTGATACGGACTCCCACCATTTTGGCGGACCCGTCCTCGTAGTTGAGCGTGCGATCGGCCTTCACCTCGAAGTCCTCCTCGCCCTGCCGTGACTGCTGCATGACGGCGGCACGTGCTTCGACCATCGCCTTGGGGTCGAGGCGCTGAACCGGCGGAGGGGGGCTGGCCACCTGCCGCGAGCCGATCGCGAAGTACACCGCCACCGCGGCGGCGAGGCCGAAGACAGCGACGGCGATCCGGACCGGCTTGTGCCAGGACATGCTCAGGCTTCAGGATAGCAGTTGCACTCTGCTGTAGAGACGCCTACGACCCCGGCTCGGCCGCCGCGGGCGCCTTGAAATCGGCCACCGACAGCTGCAGGTAGCGCTCGCCGTTCCAGACATCCTGCTCGAGCGAGAACGCCACGTCGATGGCGCCGCGGTGGCCGGTGACGAACTCCTCGCGTTCGGCCGCGCGCCAGGCCATGCCGCGCATGACCTTGCCGTCCTGCTTGAATGCCATTTTCAGGTGCCGCTCCTTGACGCGGCGCGGCCCGTCCACGATCTCGACGCTCGAGGCCGAGAACAGCGGCGACGGGTTGCCGGCACCGAAGGGCGCCAGCGTCGCCAGTTCGGATGCAACCTGTGCCGTAATCGCCCGGAAGGGCAACGGTCCGTCGAGCCACAGCCGCGGCCGGAGATCGTCGGGCCCGAGCCGGTCGTCGGCGTGGGCGTTGATGCGGGCGCGGAACTCGCGAATGCGCGCCGCCTCGACCGTGAGACCGGCGGCCTGCTTGTGGCCGCCGAACGTCGTCAGGACGTCCGCGCACGACTCCAGCCCGCCCAAGAGATCGAAGGAAGGGATGCTGCGGCACGAACCGTGCGCCACCTCGCCGTCGATCGACAGCACGATCGCCGGACGGTGGAACGCGTCCACCAGCTTCGAGGCGACGATGCCGATAACGCCGCGGTGCCAGCCAGGCCCGGCGACGACGAGCACGGTCCGCGAGCCGATCTCGAGGTCGGTCTCGACCATTTTCCTGGCCTGCGAGACGATCTCCGCTTCTTCCTGCTGCCGGCGCAGGTTCTCGGCATCGAGGAGCGCGGCGAGCTCCCGTGCTTCATCCACCATCGCTTCGTCGGCAGCCAGCAGCAGCCGCGCGGCGATGTCGGGCGAACTCATGCGCCCGGCGGCGTTGACCCGCGGCGCGAGCACGAAGCCGATGTGGTAGCTGTCGATCTCCTTGCCCGTCAGCCCGCACACGTCGAGCAGCGATCGCAGCCCGACCCGGTGCGGCCCCTTCGTGAGCATGCCGAGCCCCAGCTTGGCGATGACGCGGTTCTCGCCCACGAGCGGCACCACGTCGGCCAGCGTGCCGATGGCCGCAATCTTGACGAACGCGGGCAGCAGACTGGTGCGGCCGGTCCGCTGGCAGAGCGCCTGCACCAGCTTGAGCGCCACACCGACGCCGGCGAGGTTCTTGTCCGGATAGGCGCAATCGTGGCGCTTGGGGTTGATCACCGCCAATGCGCACGGCAGCTCGACGTCCGGCTCGTGATGGTCGGTGATCACGAGATCGATGCCGAGCGCGCGCGCCCGCAGCGCTGCCTCCATGCCACGGATGCCGCAGTCCACCGAGATCACCAGGCGGGCGCCGTCCGCGTGCAGGCGATCGAGCGAGGCCGGCTGCAACCCGTAGCCGTCGCGCAGCCGTTCGGGAATGAAGTGGGTCACGTCGGCGCCGAGCAGTTCCAGCGCGCGACGCAGGATGACCGTCGAGGTGACGCCGTCCACGTCGTAGTCGCCGTGGATCGCGATGCGCTCGCGCCGCGCCACGGCGCCGAGGATGCGCTCCACCGCGTCGTGCATCCCGGCCAGGCGGAAGGGGTCGTGCAGGTCGTCGAGCGATGGCGACAGGAAGCGGCGCGCCACGTCGAGGCTGCCGAGGCCGCGAATCGCCAGCAGGCGCGCGGTCACGGGCGCCACTCCGAGCTCGCGCTCGAGCGCCTCTGCCTGTCCGCCGTCGTGCGCCCGCGTCTCCCAGATCCGGCTGATCATCGGCCGCGCCGCGTGTTGTTCATGTGTGCGTCATCCTTCCGTCATGCCGACGTCGCCCATCGCTCGCCACTTGCGATAGCGAGCATCGAGCCTGGCTTGCGATCCCATCTGGCCGACCTCGGCGAGCGCCCGCGACAGCGATGCGTCGAGCAGGGTCGCCGCCAGCTCGTGGTTCGTGTGCGCACCGCCCTTCGGCTCCTTGACGATCTCGTCGATCACCCCGACCTTCATCAGGTCGGGAGCCGTGAGCCGCAGCGCCGCCGCCGCCTCGACCTTCCGGTTCGAGTCGCGCCACAGGATCGCGGCGCAGCCTTCGGGGGGAATCACGCTGTAGATGCCGAACTCGTGCATGAGGATACGGTCGCCGACGGCGATGCCGAGCGCGCCGCCACTCCCGCCCTCGCCGTGCACGATCACCACGATCGGCACGTCGAGCGCCGCCATCTCGCGCAGGTTCAACGCGATCGCCTCGGAGATGCCGCGCTCCTCCGACTCCATGCCGGGATACGCGGCGGGCGTATCCACGAAGGCCAGCACCGGGCGGCTGAATTTCTCGGCCAGCTTCATCGCCCGCAGCGCCTTGCGGTAGCCCTCGGGGCGGGCGTAGCCAAAGTTGCGGAAGATCTTCTGCTTGGTGTCACCCCCGCCGCCCTTGTGGTGCCCGACGACCAGCACATGCTCGCCGTTGTAGCG
>Ga0157380_10003198_pt1 | contig 11179 bp, 13 predicted proteins | sample S35metaG_FD_119757 | JGI IMG/M metagenome (GOLD analysis project Ga0157380, IMG submission 119757) | Switchgrass rhizosphere microbial communities from Kellogg Biological Station, Michigan, USA - S3-5 metaG | ecosystem: Host-associated > Plants > Roots > Rhizosphere > Soil | place: USA...
ATCGTGCCCGCGGTGTCATTGGCCGCGAACAGCGCGGCGGCCATCTCCAGTTTTTGCTCCCATAAGCTGGTCTTGACGGTTGCTTCCACGGCCGCTGGCCGAACTTCCTCGCCGATCCAGCTGTTGATCGCGGACGGCGTAATCGAGTTGGCGACATGCCAATCGGCGCCCTCATGCTCAAGGCTGACCGGAGGCCACATCAGCCCAGCCCGAACGCTGAAGCGAACTTTGCCGCTGCCCATCGGCTTGTAGCTCAAAAAGGCCTGGCTGACGCCCGCCTCGGTTCGCTCGCCACCCTGGATCGAACCGACCACGGTTGCGGACAATGCCCAGCCAAGGCGCGGCTGCCAGACGAGATCGATGTTGCCCAGCTGCGGCGATAGCCGCCAATCGCCGTCCGAGCCGCTGCGCAGGCGGCCGAAGCCTTCGTCGACCCAGCTTTCTTCGCCATTGACGGCAACCAGCCGCACATCGCCATGCACCGAGAGCGTCTCGGCGGAAATGAGATCGGAATCGGCCTTGGCAGCGGATGCGCCGAAGAGGGCCGCTGCCGGCAACAGCAGCCGCCAAGTCGAGCGGAGAAGATAGGCAACGCGCACATTCATGTGCTGACGCTTACGCGAACATGGTTAATTACTGCTCAACCGATGTCCGCTGACCACCGATCGCGGACACCGGCGGGCCGATCGGACGATGAGAACCGGAACTGAACCAAGGGCCAGGTCCGCGCATTACGGCACCATGGCCGACTATGTCTCCTGGAGTGCTACCGCGGCGACAATTCTCGCCGCTTTGATGACTGCGTCGAATCTCGGCACCCGCATCACGGGCTTCGGTTTTTGCGTGTTTCTTGTTGGGTCCTTGGCGTGGCTTTCGGCCGGACTGTTGACGAATCAACCCGCCTTGGTGTGGACCAATGGCGTACTGACCGCGCTCAACATCTTTGGCATCTGGCGCTGGCTTGGACGGCAGGCCCGCGTCGAACAGGGTGGCAGGGCAGCAGCCGAAGCAAGCGAAGCAACGCCGGGCGAGGCGCTGTTCCCCGTCTCGCTGATGGGCCGCGCCCCCGTGGAATGCGATGGATCGGAGGTTGGCCACGCGATCGAAGGCTTGGCCGGTTCCCGCAGCGGCAGGCTGGTCTACATCGTCGTTTCGGCCGGCGGTCTCGCCGGCGTCGGAGAGACTTTGCGGCGATTGCCTTGGGCTGACATCGAAGTCGAGGGCGAGGTCCTCAAATCGCGGCTCAACGCTGATCAATTTGCCCGGCTTGAGGAACTGCCGAAGCACGAATGGCCAGCAAGATGAGGCGTTGCTGGTGGCTGCTCTTGTTCTTGTCGGGGTGCGCAGCTGCACCCCTGACGCCCGCGCCTGAGAAGCTCGAACCTTGGACCACAAGCCTTCGCGACCGGCAGCCGGAAGAGGCATTCGCAGCCGTCTACAAACGAGGTTCTCGCCGCCTCGTCTTCATCGCGGCGCAGCACAGCAATCGCGACGACAGCCTCACGTTCCGGTTGATCCGCGATGCTTATGCCGGGTTCCGGTTCGATACCGTCATCGCCGAAGGCTTTGCGACATCGCGCGGCGCCAACCCGCCTGGCCTGTTTAAATATGCCGCGGAAAACGGCCCCAATGCGGACGGCTTTGTCGAGGGCGGTGAAACGGTTCCGACGGTCATTGGCGCACAGCAGGAGAAGGCGAGGCTGTGGGGCGGAGAAGCCGATGACATTGCCGTCAAGGCGCAGGTTCTGGCCGAAGGCTTGCCGGTCGCCGACCTGCTCGGCTTTTATGTTCTCCGGAACATTCCGCAGTGGATAAGCGAGCGTAAGATCGACGACGCTGCCGATCCTCGCTTGAAGCCGCTTGTCGAAACGGCGCTGGCGAAGAACCGCACGGCACTCCAGCTCCCGGCAAACGTGCTAGCCAGCTACGCGGACTGGGCCGAGTGGTACGTCGATCTCAACGGCAAGCCGCTCGGGCACGATTTTAAAACCGAAGAGGCCGGTCCCCTGGCCGACGGCAAGTTCGGGACCAACCGCATTGCCTTTGCAGTGTCGCGAGCCCGCGACGCCTATCTCCACAAATTAGTGATCGGCCATTTGAATGCGGGGGAAAGCGTTCTTGTGGTGTTCGGCGCGAGCCATCTCATGATCCAACGGCCGGCCCTCGACGCCGCGCTTGGCCAACCTTGCTACGTTGGAATGGACCTGAGACGCGCCACATCGGCTTGTCGTTAGGGCCGGCACGCCAATTGCGCGGTTCATTTGCCCGTTTAGCCGCCGGCCTCCTTCTATGCAAAACGGCCCGGGAATTTCTTCCCGGACCGTTCCTGCCCCCAGGGCGGCGAAGCTGGCTTGTCGCCGCCCTTAGCGGGTGTTGGTCTAGCCTCGTTCCAGCTCCGGCGGAGGCGGCGGAGGCGGCGGAGGCGGTGGCGGTGGCGGACAGACGTCCGTCGCCAGGATCACCGAGCCGTCCGGGCAGGTCTGCGTCGCCGGCGGTGGCGGCGGCAACGGCGGCGGGGGTGGCGGAGGCGGCGGCTCCGGCGTGTAGAAGTTGTAGGTTAGCGTCGCGAGCAGCGAGTGCGACGAGAACCGCCCCTTGAAGAACACGTCGTCCTCGTCGTCGAACGCCTCCGTGCTGATCCGATGCGGATGGAAGTAGCGATACTTCAGGCCGAGATCGACGTTGGGATTGAGCGCGTAGCGAACACCGGCAACCAGCTGCCAGGCAAACCCGCCCTGCGTGAAGGATTCGTCAAAATCGACATCATTGAAGCTATATTTGCCCCACGCAAAACCGGCACCCGGACCCGCATAGAAGCTGAAGCCGTCCTCATTGCCAACATCAAGCAACAGGTTCGTCATGATCGCAATGTAGCGCGTGTGTCCATCGCCATCGACGGGATCGCAAGGATCGCCCTGGCAGTCGAACGTATATTCGTCGTGCGAGGCCCGCTTGTAGGACAGGTCGAGCTCGGCACGAACGATGCCTGCGTCGTAGCCGAAGATCACGCCGACATCATATCCCAGCTTGTGGTCGATATCCGCGAAATCGACGTCGAATTCCCCTTCGGTCGTTTCGCCGACAAAATCGATATCCACGTCCTTGGCCCACATCGGGCCGGCTTCGATCCCTAAATAGAGCGTTTTATCGCGGGCAATCGCCGGGGTGGCGATCATCGCGGATGCCAGCAATGCTGCGGCACAAGTTCGACGTACCATGGTAAACCCCCGTTTCTTCGTGACGAACCCGGTTTATTTAACAGAGTTAAACTTGTACCGCCAGAGAGTCGTTCGACGGCCAAGAAATGTGTAAATTCCGGCAGAAATCCTGCCCGGCTGAGAATTGGCGATTTGGCGAAAACCCGCGGTTAAGCGTTAACAGCAACGATCCCGCTTGGGGCACCGCATTCAAGGGCGCGGCGGGCGAAATCTTGGGCAAGCTTGCTGTGCCACTCACGGGCCTGGGGGGTAATTGCGCGCTGGGCGGCCGTCCGTTCCTCTGCAGCGCGGCGCAGATAGAAACGCTGGTTCGACACCATTGTCGTACTCCCCCAACCATCACTTCGGCGGTAGGAACTCTGCGCGTAAAAAGTAAAGCGATGGTTAATATCCACAGGGGGTAGCCGTCCCTCTGCGGGACATGGGGTTTGTCCCGTGGTGACAGCAGGACGCGAATCGGCTTATCGTTGAAACCTAACGACTCGTCGCACGTTCGTGCCGTATATTGGAGAACGATCATGCTGAGTTCGAATGTAACGGCTTTCAACCCGGCCCGGCGCGGTTACCACGCCGTATACCGCGACAATGAGGTCAATCATTGCCCAGGGTGCGGTCGGACCCATTGGTATGTCGGCCGGATCCTGGCCGAGTGCGGGTTTTGCGCAACCGCTCTGCCGCTGAGCGAAAGCTGCCGGCAGCCGGCGGCGGCAGTCTTCATCAGCCGATCGCGCCCGCATAGTCCTTCGGCCTTCGCGGCTTAGCCGCGGGGCTCTGGCGCGCGCCCGACGAGCGGGGTGGGCGCGCGCCAACCGCTTCAACATATTTGAACGCTGGCTCCACACCGATTATATTGCGCACATGAAACGCTTGCTCGCTCCCCTCCTTGCCGCTGCGATATTCGCCGGTCCGGTTCCCGCGATTGCCGCCGCAGGCAATTTCACCTTGGTCAACAAGACCGGAGCGGCGATCAGCGCGCTGCAAATCCGTCGGGTCGGCACTAGCGCCTGGCAGTCACTCGGTGGAAACCCGGCCAATGGTTCGCGGACGGCGGTGGCCTTCGCCAACCCGGACTGCGCGTTCGATATCAAGGCAGTTCTGGCCGGCGGCCAATCCGCCACCTTCAGCGGCGTCAATCTATGTGATGTGACGACGGTGACGCTGAACCGTGGGCCGAGCGGGGATGTCTGGGTCGATTACGACTGAGCGTCCGCGCCGAATGGCGAGGTCCTAGCTTTATTTCAGCGTTCGAAGCCGCCGGAACGGGGCGGACGCTGTCGAGCAGCTTCGCCCCGGCAATGAACGGCACTCCGAGGCAGGCAGCGGCCAGCAACCATCCGCCATTGCCGGGATATTGCTGCAGGTAGTGCACGCCGCGCTCGACCGATCCGACGGCAATCGCATAGGTCACGAGATAGGCCTCGAGGCGGGTCTTAATGACAAACAGTCGGCCGATCTTGCGAAGCTTGGTCATTGTTAATCCAACGCCACTAGAATGGCGTCGTTCCGCCCTTTCCCGATTAAAGACAGTGGTAAACCGCCTCTTAATGTTTCATCGCTAATCGAGAATTTGAGTCGGGTCGAACGGCTTTATGCAGGCTGTCCCAAAACGGACTAGTTGAGCTCGGCGAGATTCAGCGCGGTAAGAAGCGCAGCGCGGGCCCGCTCGACATCGGAGATCACGCTCGGTGACTGGATCTCATCCGGAGCAATCTCCGTCGGCCAATAAGATTCAATTAGCGCCGCCAGCCGGTCGAGCTTGGCGTCGTCGACCAGGAAGCGCGGATCGACCTGGGCCGGATCGCATTGGACGCGCAATCTGAGGCAGGCTGGCCCGACGCCATTGGCCATCGACTGGCGAACGTCGACGAACTCAACCCGCCGGATCGCTCCGTTGGAGGCGAGGTGGCGTTCGATCCATGATGCGACCGACGGCGTGTCGCGGCACTCAGTCGGCGCCACCAGGGTCATCGCGCCGTCGGGCGGGGTCACCAGCTGGGCATTGAACAAATAGCTGCGCACTGCGTCGGCCAGCGGCACTTCGGCTACTGGCACTTCGACCAGCTCGAACTGCGGCATCCTGGCCTGCAGATCGCCGACCAGTGCGTCACGATTCGCAAACGCACTCTCATGGGCGAACAGGACCGGTCCGTTCGCCACCGCGACCACATCATTGTGAAAGGCGCCGGCGGCGATCGCTTCCTCGCTTTGGGCAGCGAAAACCGTCCGGTTGGGATCAAGCCGGTGCAGGCGTGCAATCGCCTTCGACGCCTCGATGTTCTGCCGGGCAGGGAAAGGCCCGCCCGACACACCATAAACGAACACTTCGACGCCCGGCTCGCCGTGCGACGGTGCCAGGCGCATATGATTGGCCGCGCCCTCGTCGCCGAATGCCGGCGGCACGGGCCCGTGCACCGCGAAAGCGTCGTTGGCAAACGCCAGTCGTAGCTGAGCCAGGGTCGCCGGCCATTCGTGGCTGCGATGCGCCATGGTTTTCAGATTGGCGACCGTCAGGTGACATTTGCCGTCGGCCGTGTCCGGCGCCGGGCTTACCGTTGCGGCATTCGCCGCCCACATCGCAGAGGCGCTCATCCCGTTGGCGGCGATGTGGTGATCGGCATCCTCAATCGTCGTACCCAGGTCTGCCAGCCAGGTTCGCGCCGGCCGCGGTTGCGGCACGAAGATACCCTGCGTCAGCCCCAGCGCGAGGTTCGAGCGCATCTTGTCGATTCCTTGGAGCGCCGCTGCCCGCGGCCGCGATACATGGCCGGCGTTGCGCGTCGCTGCGAGGTTGCCGAGGCTGAGCCCGGAGTAGTTGTGGCTTGGCCCGACGATCCCGTCGAAATTAATCTCTCGAATCATGGCTAGCGGGCCACCGCCAGCACTCGGTCGCCCGGACCCACCCCAAGCGCTTCCATCGCCTCGGCATCGATGATCAGCTCACCATTGTCGTCCTGGCTCGCGTGGCTGTAACAGGCAACGAAGTCGTGCATCACTCCGGCCGCCAGCATCATCGTTGCGCCGCCGCCGCCATTGGTCCCGCCGATCCGCAGCCATTCCCCTTCCAGCACCGTCTTGATCTTGTCGGTGCGGGCGGTGACAGTCGGGCCGCCATCGAAAATGTCGATGTAGCCGTCCCAGTCGAAATTCTCATTTTCGAGCATCTTAAGAGCCGCTCGCCCGGTCGGGTGCGGCTGGCCGATAACCGCCTTGGCGCTTTCGGGGAGCATCGACACATAGATCGGCGATTTGGGAAACAAGTCGGCGATGAATTGGGTGCCATGGACGGCGTTGAACTCGTCCGCCTCGGGAAATGTCATGCCGAAGAACCGCCCCCCGAGCGCGTCCCAGAAAGGCGAGTGGCCGGCCTGGTCCATCACTCCGCGCAGCTCGGCCAGCACGCTATCGCCGAACCGTGGCCGGTGTTGCTTGATGAATAGATAGCGCGATCGAGCGAGCAGCATGCCGAGGCCCCCTGCGCGCTCCTGCGGGTGGAGGAACAGCCCGCCGACCTCGCTGAACCCTTCGAGGTCGGTAGTGAGGTTCAGGGTCTGGTTGCGGAAGATCCGGCCCAGCTCCTCGCTCTTCTGAGCCAGGGTCGAAATCAGGTAACTGTAAAACGGCCGGTCGGTGCCGACCGCGCCGAAGATCTGGCAAGTGCCGCGGATCGCGCCAGTGCGGACGTCTTCGAGCATGAAAACATAGAGGTCGTCCGACGGACTCTCGCCGACGCGGCTGAAACCCGCCTCGGATCTTTCCAGCTTGGACTCCAGCGTCGCCTTCTCGGCAGGCAGGTTCGTAAAGCCGCCGCCGGTCAGTTTCGCGAGGTCGTAGAAGGCACGGAAGTCGTCAGGCCCGGCGGCGCGGATGCGATAGGTCATGCGCCCTCCGCCAGCCGCAGGATGGTCAACGCCGACAGCGCGGCGCGCTCGGCAAGGCTGTCGACGATCAGATATTCCTCCATCGAATGGATGCTTCCGCCGCGCACGCCCATGGTGTCGATAACCGGCACGCCGCAGGCTGCGATATTATTGCCATCGCACACGCCGCCGGTCGACTTCCAGCCGATTGACTGTCCGAGGTCGGCGCCTGCCTGCTTGACCAGGTTGAACAGGGCTTCGGCTTCCGGAGTCATCGGCTTGGGCGGACGGGCAAAATGACCATGGGCGCTGATCCGGACGTCATGCTCGGCCGCTACCGCGGCAGCGGTCGATTCGATCAGCTGCTGGGCCCGCGCCTGATCGTCCAGTGTTTCGGGCCGCAAGTTGACCCGCAGGACAGCCAGGTCGGGCACCACATTGTTGGGAGAGCCACCGTCGATCTTGGCCGGATTGACCTTTAGGCCCGGACCGACCGCGGCCTTCAGCCGGAGCGCGAGGTCGGCCGCGGCGATCAGCGCATTGCGGCCTTCTTCGGGATTGCGGCCAGCATGGGCAGATCGGCCGTAGATGGTGAAAGCGAAATTGCCGCTGCCAGGCCGCGCTCCAGCCAGCGTTCCGTCGGGCAAAGCAGAGGGTTCATAGGTCAGCGCCGCCCGCTTGCCCTTGGCGGCCTCGGCGATCAGCGCGGCGGACCCTAGCGAGCCGACTTCCTCGTCCGAATTGATCACCACCTCATAGCCCAGCACGCTTGCTGCCGGACCGGCCTCGATCGCCTTGAGCGCGGCCAGCATCACCGCGATGCCGCCCTTCATGTCGGCGACTCCGGGGCCGCCCAGCACCTTGCCGGGCTCGAGCCACGTCAGCGACTGGAACGCGTGATCGGCCGGGAACACCGTATCCATATGGCCGGTCAGCAGCAGCTGCACCGGTGCGTCGGGGCGGACCGTCAAATGCAGGTTTTTGCCGTGCGGGACTTCATAGGTTTTGCCCGACGCGTCGATCGCCTCGACCGTCGTCGGCTTGTGCATGGCGATCTCGCCCGGCAGGTCTGCAAAGGCCTCGGCCAGCCGTGCCCCGATCGTCCCCAGCCCCTCGAGATTGCGCGAGCCCGAGTTGACGCCCGCCCAATTCTCGACCTGCGCCAACATCGGCTCGGCCGACGCCGCCTCAACGCAATCGCGTTCCGGACTGGTCAATTCCCCCATGGCGTGAGGCTCTAGCGGGTCAAAGCCGGTCCGAGAACCCCTGCGCGATGCGGCCCATGGACTCCAAAGTGTATTATGCCTATAATACACTTGTTGAGGAGAGAGTGAATGTTCGAAAAGCCAATTGCGAAGCGAACTGCCATTGCCGCGGCCATCGGCGCGGTTGTGGCTATTCCGCTTCCTTTCATTGGGCCGATCGTCGGTGCCCTTGTCGGCGGCGGGATCGGCTATTTCACGGCGGATCAGCGGCGCTGAACGGTCTCACAGATAGTCGGCAAAGCCCTCGACGATCGCCCGGTACATGTCGCGCTTGAACGGCACGATCAGCTCCGGGAGCAGGTGGGGCTCGACCCATTTCCAATGACTGAATTCCGGGTGCTTGGTGGCGATGTTCACATCGTCGTCGGTGCCGAGGAATCGGGCTAGGTACCAGTCCTGCAGCTGACCCCTCCATTTGCCGCCCCACAGACGTGACGCGATCGCCTCGGGAAGGTCGTAACGTAGCTGCTGCGGATGGGAGGCGAGCCGCTTGACCAGCTTCGGCTTGATTCCGGTTTCTTCCTGGACCTCGCGGAGCGCGGCAGCCCAGGATTCCTCGCCCTGGTCGATCCCGCCCTGAGGCATCTGCCAAGCCTCGTCCCGATTATCGATCCGCCGCCCAACGAACACATGTCCCTCGGCATTGAGCAGCATTACGCCGACCCCGCGGCGGTAGAGGTGGTCGTCGGTCATCGCGCTTCCTGAACAGAATCAGACGGTCGGGACAATTGCCATGATGATATCGCCAGGCTCGAGCTTCTGCACTTGGGGTCGCCAAAATCCGAAGGGCTCTCCGTCGCGAATAATTCTCAGCCCCAATCCTTCTGACATATCCTTGAGAGCTGTGCCGACCTCTTCCGGCCGGACATCACGCTCCACCAACCGCACCCGCCCGCTCATCGTGGCAAGGTCCGCGAGGTAATCGGCGATGTGGTGGCCAGCATGTGTGGTTGCGAGCAAGAGCCCCGCGAAGTCGAGCGGGTTGACGACCACATCGGCACCTGCTCGGCGCGCGGGCCCTTCATTGTCCTGCTGGTTGACGGCCAGGCTGATGCGTACATTGGGTGCGAGGTAACGGGTTGTGAGGCACACCAGAATCGACGTGTCATCCCGGCCTGCGGAGATGATGACCAGCTTGGCCCGCTCAATGTGTACCGCCATCAAGGTCGCGTCGTGGGTCGCATCCCCTTTCAGCACGGTGCACCCGACTGCCTTGGCGAATTCGATCCGATCCGCATTCTGGTCAATGACGACGATGGTTTCGGGCGCTGCGCCGAGGTCGATCAGCTCCTGCACTGCTCGGCTGTTCTTGGTCCCATAGCCAATGACGACAATGTGATCGCTCAGGCTTCGCTGAATACGCTTCATAACGAACTTCTCCCAAGTGCGCCGGGCGACGAATAGATAGGCGGTGCCAATAAATACGAGCAGGAACAGGATGCGGACTGGCGTGACGATCAGGGCGTCGAACAAGCGCGTTCGCTCCGTCACCGGGACGATGTCGCCATAGCCGGTGGTCGTCGCGCTGATCATGGTGAAGTAGATGACGTCGAGCAGGCTGACGTGGCCGTCATAATTGTCCTTGAGGCCTTCGCGCTCCAGCCAGTGGAACAGGATCAAGATCCCGATCAGCCCGACGGCGGCGGCAATTCGCCAGCCCAGCTGGAACCAGCCGGTGATGCGGGACTTGCGCCGCAACGTCAGCAACTCTTCGTAGCCGCGCCTCATCCGGTCAGTGTTAGCTTCGCACGGTGGGCTGCGCCAGCGCTGTCCGCGCCTCTCAAAGAAGGTGGCGGAATCTCCCTCGCGGTCCTATTGTGGGAAGCTAGTCAGGCACTTGAAGGACGATCATGGCCACGGCCACCCACAACGTTACCGAGGAAGAGGCACGATCCCATCCGCCGCAGGAGGCGGTCGTCGTTCGCTTTGCAGGCGACAGCGGCGACGGCATGCAGCTCACCGGAGGCCAGTTCACGCTGTCGACCGCGTTGGCCGGCAACGACCTTGCCACTTTCCCCGATTTCCCAGCCGAGATTCGCGCTCCGCAGGGCACGACGTTCGGCGTGTCCGCCTTCCAGATCAATTTCGGCTCTAGCGCGATCGAAACCGCGGGCGACCAGCCCGACGTTCTGATCGCGATGAACCCGGCGGCCCTGAAAATGAACGCCACCGCACTGCGCGAGGGCGGCCTGATCATCGCCGATGAGGGCGAGTTCACCCCGCGCAACCTTGCCAAGGCGGGCTATGATGCCAACCCGTTGGAAGACGGCAGCCTCGCCAGATGGCAGTTGGTCCATTTCAACATCTCGCAGCTCACCCTCGACGCGGTGAAGCCGTTCGGCCTCGGCAATAAGGAAGCGCTGCGCTGCAAGAATATGTGGACGCTCGGCCTTGCGCTGTGGATGTTCGATCGCGATCGCGCTCCGATTGTCGACTGGCTGAACTCCAAATTCGCCAAGAAGCCCGAGTTGGCCGAGGCCAATATCGCCGCATTGAACGCCGGCCATGCCTATGGCGAGACGGCGGAGATGGGCGGACAGGTGCACCAGCGGCACCTTGCCGCCGCACCGGCCGAGCCGGGTCTTTATCGCACAGTGACCGGCGCGGAATCGCTGTCGCTCGGCCTGATCGCGGGCGCGCAGCTGGCCGATCTGCCGATGTTCTTCGGATCCTATCCAATCACCCCGGCCTCGCCGATCCTCCATCACCTCTCGCGCCTCAAGGAATATGGCATCACCACGTTCCAGGCGGAGGATGAGATCGCGGCGATCTGCGCCGCACTCGGCGCCAGCTACGCCGGTCATTTGGGCGTCACCAGCTCCTCCGGACCGGGCATTGC
>Ga0157380_10003200_pt1 | contig 11177 bp, 10 predicted proteins | sample S35metaG_FD_119757 | JGI IMG/M metagenome (GOLD analysis project Ga0157380, IMG submission 119757) | Switchgrass rhizosphere microbial communities from Kellogg Biological Station, Michigan, USA - S3-5 metaG | ecosystem: Host-associated > Plants > Roots > Rhizosphere > Soil | place: USA...
GGGTGCTCGACCTGGAGCCGGGTGTTGACCTCGAGGAAGGAGATATCGCCCTGCGGCCCGACGAGGAACTCGCAGGTGCCGGCGCCGACGTAGCCGGCGGCGCGCAGGATCTCCTTGGAGGCCCGGAGCAGCTCGGTGTGCTGCTCGTCGGTGATGAAGGGGGCGGGGGCCTCCTCGACGAGCTTCTGGTTGCGGCGCTGCAGCGAGCAGTCGCGGGTCGAGACCACGACGACGTTGCCGTGCTGGTCGGCGAGGCACTGGGTCTCGACGTGCCGCGGGTGGTCGAGGAAACGCTCGACGAAGCACTCGCCGCGGCCGAACGCCGTGACGGCCTCGCGGACCGCTGACTCGAACAGCTCGGGGATCTCCTCGAGGGTGCGGGCCACCTTCAGGCCGCGGCCGCCGCCACCGTAGGCCGCCTTGATGGCGACGGGCAGGCCGAACTCCTGCGCGAACGCCACGACCTCGTCGGGCCCGTCCACCGGGTCGGCGGTGCCGGGCACCAGCGGGGCCTTGGCCGCGAGGGCGATGTGGCGGGCCTTGACCTTGTCGCCGAGGCTGTCGATGGCTTCCGGGCCGGGGCCGATCCACACGAGGCCGGAGTCGATGACCTTCTGGGCGAAGCCGCCGTTCTCGGCGAGGAAGCCGTAGCCCGGGTGCACCGCGTCGGCTCCGGCCTGGTGTGCGATCTCGATCAGCTTGTCCTGCAGGAGGTAGGAGTCAGCCGGGGTGGTGCCGCCGAGCGCGTACGCCTCGTCGGCGACCGTGACGTGCAGGGCGTCGCGGTCCGGGTCGGCGTAGACGGCGACGGACCCGATCCCGTGGTCCCTGCAGGCGCGGGCGATGCGTACCGCGATCTCACCCCGGTTGGCGATGAGGACTTTGCTGATGGCCATGAATCGGACTCTATCGGTACGGCGACCCCGTCACCGGGGCGGTCGGGCCGGCTCGAGCACCGGTGTGACGCAGTAGACGAACTGTCGTGTCACACCCCGAGGGTCGTCGCCAACCGACCGAGCAGGCCCGCCAGAGCGGTGCGTTCCCCGGGCTCGAGGCCGGCGAGCAACCGGGCCTCGTTGACGACGTGCTCGTCCATCGCCGCGTCGATGACGCGGCGGCCCTCTGTGGTCAGGACGACCGTGCGGGACCGGCCGTCGGTGGTGCTCGCCCGCCGCTCGACCAGGCCTTTCGAGGCGAGCCGGTCGACCCGCTTCGTCACCGCGCCGGAGGTCACCATCGTGCGCTCGCCGAGCTCGCCCGGGGTCAGCGCGAAGGGGGCGCCCTGGCGGCGCAGGGTGGCCAGCACGTCGAAGTCACCCTCGCCCAGGCCGTGCCGCGCGTAGACCTCGACGAGCTCGGGGGTGAGCGCCAGGGCGATGCGGTGGATGCGGCCGATGACGAGCAGGGGGGAGACATCGAGCTCGGGCCGCTCGGCACCCCACTGCTCGACGACGGTGCTCACGTGGTCCATGCTCTCGACTTTATCTTCCAGGGAAGGTAAAGTGTCTTCCATGGAAGGGAAATCTCCCACGACGGGCACGATCGCGCTGACCGCCATCCCAGCGATGGTGTGGGGCTCGACGTACGCGGTGACCCAGCTGTGGCTGCCTGCGGACCGACCGTTCTTCGCCGCCGCCGCCAGGGTGCTGCCGGCGGGCCTGATCCTCCTGCTGTGGGTGCGACGCCTCCCGCGAGGCCGCTGGTGGGGGCGCTCCCTGCTGCTGGGCGCCCTCAACCACGGCCTGTTCTTCGGCCTCCTCTACGTCGCGGCCTTCCGCCTGCCGAGCGGGCTCGGGTCGACGATCACCGCGCTCTCACCCCTCGTCGTCATGGGCGCGGCCTTCCTCGTGATCGGCGAGCGGCAGCCCCGGGTCACCCTGGGCGCCGCCCTCGTCGGCGTCGCCGGGGTGGTCACCCTCGTGTCGCACGGCAACCGGTCCGGCACCGTCGACCTGCTCGGGGTGGCCGCCGCGGTGGGAGCCGTGGTCTCGTCGGCGCTCGGCTTCGCCCTCGTCAAGCGCTGGTCACCGCCCGAGGACGTGCTCGTCACGACGTCCTGGCAGCTGGTCGCCGGTGGCCTCCTGCTCGTGCCCGTCGCAGCCGTGGCGGAGGGCGCACCACCCACCCTCGACCTGCCCGCCGTGCTGGCGCTGGCCTACCTCGGCCTCGTCGGGTCGGCGCTGGGCTACGTGCTGTGGTTCCGCGGCCTGACCCGCATGGATGCCGGTGCCGTCGCCGTCGTCGGTCTCGTCAACCCCGTCGTCGGCACGGCGCTCGGCGTGCTGCTGCTCGCGGAACCGTTCGGCCCGGTGCACCTCGTCGCCGTGGTGGTCACCCTCGGCAGCGTGCTGGTGGCGCAGGGCCCCGTGCGGCGCCGGCTCACCGGGGTGCTGGGGCGCGGCGCACGAACGCCACGGCCTACCGTGGGGTCATGCCCCACGTGACCACCACCGACCTCACCTCGCCCTCAGGCTCGGTGCCGATCCCGACCGTCGGCTTCGGGGTCTGGCAGGTGCCCGACGACCAGGTCGACACCGCCGTCGTCGCGGCGCTGGCTGCCGGGTACCGGCACGTCGACACCGCGCGCCTGTACGGCAACGAGGCAGGGGTCGGCCGTGCCCTGGCCGCCAGTGACGTCCCTTGCGACGACGTCTTCGTGACGACGAAGGTCTGGAACAGCGACCACGGGCGCGACGCGACGCTCACGGCCTTCGACGCCTCGATGGGACGCCTCGGGCTCGACGTGCTCGACCTGTTCCTCATCCACTGGCCGGCGCCCGGCCGGGACCGCTACGTCGAGACCTGGCAGGCCCTGCGCGAGCTTCGCGACGACGGTCGGGTGCGCGCCATCGGCGTGTGCAACTTCCACGCCCCGCACCTGCAGCGGCTCTTCGACGAGACGGGGGAGTGGCCGAGCATCAACCAGGTCGAGCTGCACCCCTACCTGCAGCAGACCCCACTGCGCGATTTCCACGCGGCGCACGGCATCGTCACCGAGTCGTGGAGCCCGCTCGCGTCGGGCAAGCGGGTCCTCGACGACCCGGTCATCGGGCGGATCGCGCAGCAGCACGGAGCCACCCCCGCGCAGGTCGTCATCGCCTGGCACCTCGCGCTGGGGCTCGTGGTGCTGCCGAAGTCGGTGACGCCGTCGCGGATCGTCGAGAACCTCGCGGCATCCGACCTCACGTTGACCGGCGACGACCTGGTCGAGCTCGCCGGCCTCGACCGTGACTTCCGCACCGGTCCGAACCCGGACGCGTTCAACCAGGCCTGACGGGTCCGGCCCGGCTGGGCCCGGCGGGCCGTCCGACGTAACGACCGACACGGCGCGCTGAGTAGGCGTGCTCATGGTCGTGGCGCCCCGGGCGCAGCACCATGGGGGTGCACCCTTTCGTGGTGTCTCGCCCGACACCGAGGAGCCCGCGATGACCGCGCCGCCCACCGCCACTCCCACCGCTCCCGGCCACCGCGACCCGGCGGTGCACCCCGCGACCCCCGCCCAGCTGCACTGGCTCGAGGGGGAGCTCGCGCACTGGCAGGCGGAGAGCCTGCTCGCCCCCGAGGCCGCGCAGGCCATCCGCGAGCGGTACGTGGCGAGCCGCCGGTTCACCCTGTCGCGCATCGTGCTCACCCTCGGCGCCTGCTTCGTCGGCCTCGGCCTGATCTGGCTGGTCGCGTCGAACCTCGACGCCATGTCGCCGCTGACCCGGTTCCTGCTCATGGTCGCGATCTGGCTCGGCTTCGTCGTCGCGGCCGAGGTGCTCGCCGTGCGGCGGACCCGGTCCGGCGACCCGGCATCCCCGGTCGTCGGCGCAATGCGGCTGCTCGCGGCCGCGGCCTTCGTAGCAGTGGTGTTCCAGGCCGCCCAGAGCCTGCAGGTCCCCGCCTACGAGCCGCTGCTCGTCGGCATCTGGGGTCTGGGTGCGCTGCTCTGGGCGTATGCCGTGCGCGGGGTCGCGCCCCTGGTCCTCGCCGTCGCCCTGCTCGCCGTCTGGTTCGTGTGGCAGGTGACCGGTGCCGGCGACGGCGCCTTCGCGGTGTCGACCGCGATCGCCGCCGCCGGGCTGGCCGCGGTGTCCGTCGGGGTGAGACACCTCGTGCACGGGTGGCGCGACGTGGCCGACCCGTGGCGTGAGGTCGGCGCTGTTCTGGCGCTGCTCGCCCTGTTCATCGCGGCGTTGCCCTACGCGTGGGGCGCGCCCGACACGAGCGTCACCCTGCTCGTCGGTCTCGGCGTCGCGATCGTCCTCGCGGCCGTCGCCTTCGTGCGCGGCGACCGCATCGACCGGTTGGAGGTCGGGCTCGCCGCCGTGGCCCTGGCGTTCACCGTCTGTCTCTCGCTGTGGCGGTTCGACGAGAACCTGCTCGACACCGCGGACCTGCCGACCGGGGCGTGGGTGCGTGCCGTGCTCTCGGTCGCGGCCTACCTCGCCGTCGCGAGCGGGTACGCCGTGCTGGGCGGGATGCGGGACTCCTCGCGGCTGACCTGGCTCGCCACCGTGGCCCTGGTCGTCTTCGTGACCGTTCAGGCGTTCGCGGTGTTCGCCCCGATCGTGTCCGGGGCCGCGCTCTTCCTCATCGTCGGCGTCGTGCTGCTCGGCACGGGCGTCCTGGCCGACCGCGGCCGACGACGGCTCGTCGACGAGGCGAAGGAGGCACTGGTATGAGTGCCACCACCACGCGGGCCGTGCGCGTCGGTGCGGTCGTCCTGGCCCAGCTCGCCCTCGTCGGCGTGGCCGTCTGGGCGCCGCTGTCGGCGCGGCTCACCGGCGAGACGGTCGTGCTGCGAGTGGAGCCGGTCGACCCGATCGACCCGTTCCGTGGGGCCTACGTACAGCTCGCCTACCCCGACCTCCCGGAGCAGGCCGGCCAGGATGACGGGACCCTCACCGACGAGCAGCGGGAGGCGGTCGACGAGGCCCGTGGTACGGCCTACGTGCCCCTGACCCGGTCCGGTGAGGTGTGGGTGGGAGGACCCGTGCAGCGCACGCCGCCGGCCGACGGGCTCTACCTCACCTGCGACGACTCGAGCTGGCAGCTCGAGTGCGGCATCGAGAGCTGGTTCCTGCCCCAGGACGAGGCGGCGGGCCTGCAGGACGCCATCGGCGGTGGCACGGCGGTGGCGACGGTGAAGGTGGACGCGGCCGGTCACGCGGCCCTGGTCGACGTCACCACTCCCTGACCGCCGCCGACCACGTTGTCCCGGTGATGACGGTGAACCCGGTGTGGAAAGGTAGGAGCCCATGACGGCTTTGTCGCTACCCGATACACCCACTGCTGAGACCGTCGGCCGCCACCGACGCATGTCCCGCATCACCGACCGGGCCGGCCTGATCCGCACGATCGCGATCGACCACCCGGACAACTACCTGCTGCTCTTCGACGACGACCTGAGCAAGGTGTCCTTCGAGGAGGTCGTGGAGTCCAAGCTCGAGATGATCGCCGAGCTGTCCCGGCACGCCACGTCGGTGCTGGCCGATCCGGTCTACTGCTTCGGGCAGAGCATCGTGACCCGGGCCCTCCCCGGCGACGTCGGGGTCATCTCCGGCATCGAGGACCTCTACTACACGCCCGCGACCAGCCCGGTCGGCTTCGACACCGCGCTGCGGCTCAAGGAGGGTTGGGACCCTGCGAAGCTCGCCGCGCTCGGCGCCGACGCCGCCAAGCTCGTCGTGTTCCACCGCGAGGACGGCGACGCCGCCGAGGTCGCGCACCAGCACGAGGTCGTCGCGCAGGCGGCCGCCGACTGCCATGCGGTCGGCCTGCCGCTCATCGTCGAGCCGTTGTGGTTCCCGGTCGCCGGCGAGTCGATGGACGACCCGCAGGTCCGCGAACGCCGCCGGCGCAGCGTCATCGGCTCGGCGCGCAGCTTCCACTACGTGGGCACCGACATCATGAAGGTGGAGTTCCCGGTGCTCGACCTCACCGACCTCGACGCGGCCCACCAGGCCTGCGCAGACCTCGACGAGGCTATCGACGGGCCGTGGGTGCTGCTCAGCGCGGGGGTCACCTTCGAGGGTTTCCGCACCCAGATCGACGTCGCCGCCGACCACGGCTGCAGCGGGTTCATGGCCGGGCGCGCCATCTGGGGTGACGCCGTCGGCCGGATGGGTGCCGACCAGCGGGCCGCCGGTGCGGCGCTCGCCGCACATCGACTCGACGAGCTCGCCGACGTGCTGCACGGCCGCGGCGCCCCGGCCTGGAACCCGGTGCCCATGGCGGACGCCGCCTCGGTGGTCGGGCCCACGTGGTACCGCTCGTACGGCGCGACCGGCGGGTGAGCTGAGCGGCACGACGGGCGGGCCGCCCGGGCCGTCGCCCGCGCCCCGCCCAGCGGCCTCGCCACGGTGTGACGGGGCACAATGCCCCCATGAGCGAGGATGCCGCCGCCGTCGACCGAGCCCAGCGCGTGCTGGAGGAGGGGATCTCCACCGACTTCGCCCAGGCGATGTCGTACGGCGACTACCTCGACCTCGACACCCTGCTGTCGGCGCAGCACCCGCGCAGCCGGCCGCCGCAGCACGACGAGCTGCTCTTCATCGTGCAGCACCAGGTGGCAGAGCTGTGGATGAAGCTGCTGCTCCACGAGCTGTACTCGGCCCGTTCCCTGATGGCGGCCGACGACCTCGGGCCGGCGCTGAAACGGCTGGCGCGGGTCAAGCACGTGCAGAAGCAGCTTGTCGAGCAGTGGGACGTGCTCGCCACGCTCACCCCGAGCGAGTACGCCCTGATCCGGCCGTTCCTCGCGACCAGCTCGGGCTTCCAGAGCCACCAGTACCGCGCGGTGGAGTTCCTGCTCGGCAACAAGAACGCGGACATGGTGCGCGTCTTCGAGCACTCGCCGGTCGAGCACGACTCGCTGCAGCGGTTGCTGGGGGAGCCCACGCTCTACGACGAGTTCCTCCGCTACCTCTCCCGGCGCGGGTACGCCGTGCCCGCGGCGGTGCTCGAGCGCGACGTCACCCAGCCCTACCGGCTCGACGCCGACCTGGTCGAGGTGTTCGCCGGGGTGTACGCCTCGCCGGCCACGCACTGGGGGGTCTACGAGACCTGCGAGGAGCTGGTCGACATCGAGGACCTGTTCCAGCAGTGGCGGTTCCGGCACCTGCAGGTGGTGTCGAGGACGATCGGGCACAAGGTGGGCACCGGCGGCTCGAGCGGGGTCGACTTCCTGCGCCGGGCCCTCGACCTGACCTTCTTCCCTGAGCTCTACGCGGTGCGCGTCCACGTCGAGTAGAGGCGGCCAACGGCATACTCGGCGCATGCCTCGCGTCATCCACACCGCCCAGGCGCTCGTCGACGCGGTCATGGAGGTGCCGGTCCTACCCTCGCGCGGCGGCAACGTGATGGCCACCTCGTACCACCGGTACGCCGGCGGGGCCGTCACGATCCTGCTCGCAGCGGCCCGGTCAGGGGCGTCCTGCGTGCACGCAGGGGCGGTCGGCACGGGGCCCAACGGCGACGTCATCCGGGCAGCCCTGGCCGACGAGGGAGTGGCGGTGTCCTCGCCGCCGGTGCCTGACGTCGACACCGGCGTCTGCGTCGTGCTCGTCGAGCCCACCGCCGAACGCTCGTTCGTCACCACCCAGGGGGCCGAGCGCCGGATCAGCGTCGAGTCGCTCGCGAGCAGCGCGCCGGTGGTCGGTGACCTGGTCTGCATCAGCGGCTACTCGCTCGTCGGTCTCACCCGTGACCCGCTGCTCGCGTGGCTCGACACCCTCGACCCCGGCGTCGTCGTCGTGCTCGACCCGGGAGCGGCCTTCGCCGACCTCGACGCCGTGCTGCGGGACCGCGTGCTGGCCCGCACGACGGTGTGGACGGGCAACGCCGACGAGGCGGCGGCGCTCACCGGGGTGCACGGCATGCCCGAGGCGGCCGAGGCGGTCGCCTCGCTGCTGACCCCGGATGCCGTGACGATCGTCCGGGACGGACCGCGCGGTTGCGCCGTGCGCGAGTCCGGCACGACGAAAGTCCTTCCGGGACACCCGCAACGGCCGGTCGACACGAACGGAGCAGGCGACACGCACACCGGTGTGCTGCTCGCAGAGCGGGCCGCGGGAACCTCCTGGTCGCACGCCGCGGCTCGCGCGAACGCCGCCGGAGCCATCAAGGTCACCCGGCGCGGGCCGAACACGGCCCCGACCCTGGCGGAGATCGACGACTTCCTCGGCGGGTGAGCCGGCCACCCCTGGGAACCGGTCAGGTTTCGTCAGTGACGAAACCGATCGAGGAATCGTCGGCGATGGTAAAGAAATAGTCAAGACGGGCCTTGGTGTGCGGCCGCTGACAGTGGAGGATGGCTTCATCAGACCCGGCCTTCCTGGGCGGGCGCAGGCCTCGCCGCCGCGGATCCGCCGGCCCGACGACCAGGCCTGACGCGACAGGGGTGGCGCTTCGAGGCGGGGTGCCGCCCCTGTCGTGACCCCCCTCCCGCGCCGGCGGCCCGACGCTCCGCGCGCCATTCATTGACCAGTCAAGCAATGGTGAAGAAATAGTCATTACGGGTCATATCCGCGGCCGTCGTTCGGGTGGATCATCGCCTCTCAGTGGGTGACCACACCGCTGCCGAGAATCTCTCGCACCGGCCCCGGGCACGACACGTCGTGGGACGTGCCATCCGGACGCGTAGGGCGCGTTCGATGTCGTTGATGCAGGCAACACATCAGGTCTTCGGAGGACCACATCATGATCAATGGTTCATTTTGGCGTGCCACCACGCCGTCCATCACCCGGTACGAAGGTCAGAGGCACTCCCGATGTCACACCGTGGAGGTGTCGGCATGAACACGCCTATTCGTAGGCGCCGCCGTCTCGTCGCAGCCGCCGGTGCCGGGGCGCTGATCCTCACCGCGCTCATCGCGGTGCCCGCCCAAGCAAGCCACCCCGAGGTCACGCTCGCGGGTAGCAACTTCGAGATCGACACCGATGCCAACCTGATCGTCAACGACGCTGGTCGGGACGACTGGGTGAGCATCCCGCAGGGCACCACGCAGGGCACGGAGCGTCGAGGCACTGACCAGCCGACCGGTAGCACCGACGACAGCTTCGGTCAGGGAACCAAGGAGGACACCCCGGTCCCGACCGTGGTCGACGGCTCGATCCCGAACAACAAGTCCGACCTGAAGAACTTCGGCGGCTACCTGGAGACCACCGCCACCGGGCGGTTCCTCAACCTCTACTGGACCCGTGTTCAGGAGCCGACGGGCACCACCAACATGGACTTCGAGCTGAACAAGCTGAAGACGAAGTCGGCCAACGGGATCACCCCGATCCGCAGTGCGGGTGACGCGCTGATTCAGTACGACCTCTCCCAGGGTGGCACCCGGCCGCAGTTGTTCCTGTCCCGCTGGGTCACCACCGGCGCAGGATCACTGTGTGAGGCGAACAACAGCACTCCCTGCTGGGGCGTGAGGGTCGACCTGACCTCTCAGGGTCTGGCCACCGGCTCGATCAACACCTCGCCGATCATCGCGGCCAACGCCGACGGCCTCGGTGCACTGTCCGCTCGCACCTTCGGTGAGGCGCAGATCGACTTCGCCGCCTTCGCCACCAGCACGGACGGGTGTGTCGCGTTCGGTTCCGCGTACCTGAAGAGCCGGTCCTCCGACTCGTTCACCGCGGCGCTGAAGGACTTCATCGCCCCGATCGAGACCAACTTCTCGCTCTGCGGCACGGTGCACGTGATCAAGACCGACGACGCCACCCCGGCGTCGCCGCTCAACGGCGCGCACTTCGACCTCCGCGTGGACAACGCACCGGTCGGGACCGCTCCAGGAGCCGAGGACCTCGTCGTCAACACCTGCATCACAGTTGCTGGCGTGTGTGACTTCACCGCGGTCACCCAGGGTCAGTACTGGGTCGTTGAGACCCAGGCACCGGCCGGTCACGACATCGCCAACCCGCCGTTCCAGGCCGTCACCGTGGCTGCCGACACCACCGTCAACGTGACATTCGTCGACCCGCGCCAGCGCGGAGCGATCAAGCTCACCAAGACGGCCAAGCACGCTGCAGCGACCGGCGGCAGCCAGCCGCAGCAGGGCGTGAACTTCACCATCGCGGGCACGGCGGTCGTCACTGACGCCGCTGGTCAGGCGTGCGTTGACGGGCTGCTCTTCGGCTCCTACAACGTCGTCGAGACCGTCCCGGCCGGGTACCACGCTGCTGGCGCGACCACGAAGTCCGTGACCGTGGACAACAGCGCGACCTGTGCCGGCACGCCGTACGCGGGCGAGACTGTCTCGTTCGTCAACATCCCGCTGACGAACCTGTCGGTCACCGTCGACAGCCAGGTCCCCGGTGGCACCGACTCGCAGATCACCTGCACCCCGCCCGGAGCTCCGAGCGGCGCGCACGACACCGACGCCACCGGCGACGGCACCCTCTCCCTGAGCGATCTGGAGCCGGGTACCTACACCTGCGTCGTGGTCATCGACCCGTGACCCACCCATGAGGAGGTAACCGGACGCCCGTCGCCAGCCCCTCCATCGGCGACGAGTGAGGGAACGGCAGGGTCGGCACTCCGAGGCGGGGTGCCGACCCTGTCGTGCTGCCTGCTCCCGGCCGGCTCAGACCAGCCGGCCGAGGTCGGCGCGGCAACGGCGCTCGAACTCGGTGAGCTCGGACAGGGCCGCGTCGAGGTCGCGGCGGCGCTGCTCGAGGTCGGCACGGCGTTCGTCGATCTGCCCCAGCACGTACTCGAGCTGGCTGCGCCGCCCGCGCGGTACGTCGTAGAGGTCGATGATCGTGCGGATCTCCTCGAGCGGGAACCCGAGCCGCTTGCCGCGCAGGATCAGGGCGAGCCGGGTGCGGTCGCGACGGTGGTAGACCCGAGCCGTGCCGCGGCGCTCCGGCGAGATCAGCCCGAGCTCCTCGTAGTGCCGCACCGTGCGGTGGGTGACCCCGAACTCGTCGGCGACCTCGGCGATCGACCAGGTGCTGCCACGCTCACCGGCGGTGACCGTGGAGGGGGAGCGCACGGCATCCGTGCTGGGGGTTGGCATACCGGGGAGTATTGCTTTACGTTGACGTCAACGTCAAGAACGTGACGGCACGCCGTGCCCCGCGACCCGGGGACGGGACCACCTGCGCGAAGGAGCGCCGATGTACGAGCTGAGCAAGGACCACGAGGACTTCCGCAAGGTGGTCCGCGAGTTCGCGACCGAGGCCGTCGAGCCGCA
>Ga0157380_10003202_pt1 | contig 11175 bp, 10 predicted proteins | sample S35metaG_FD_119757 | JGI IMG/M metagenome (GOLD analysis project Ga0157380, IMG submission 119757) | Switchgrass rhizosphere microbial communities from Kellogg Biological Station, Michigan, USA - S3-5 metaG | ecosystem: Host-associated > Plants > Roots > Rhizosphere > Soil | place: USA...
CGCTCGAGGACGAGGACCTCATGGAGATGCTCGAGGCCGGGCTGGTCGAGCTGCTCGTCGTGGACGACTGGAAGGCGCGGATGTGGGCGCAGGTGCTGCCGAAGATCCGCGTCCGCGACGACCTGGCGCTGCGCAGCGGCGCCGAGACCGGCTGGGCGATCCGCAAGGGCAGCCCGAAGCTCGCCGCCGAGATCCGGGACTTCTTCAAGAACTGGGCGGTGAAGCAGGGCGTCGTGGACTACCGCATGAAGCTCTACATGTCGAAGGTCAAGCAGCTCAAGGACCCGACGGCGAGCGCGGAGTACAAGCGCTTCCAGGCGACGCTCGCGATCTTCCAGAAGTACGGCGCGAGGTACAGGTTCGATCCGCTGATGCTGGCGGCCCAGGGCTACCAGGAGTCGGGGCTCGACCAGAAGGCCAGGAGCCACGTCGGCGCGATCGGGATCATGCAGCTCATGCCCGCGACGGGGAAGGAGATGAAGGTGGGCGACATCCACCGCGTCGAGCCGAACATCCACGCGGGCGTCAAGTACATGGACCAGCTGATGTCGAAGTACTTCCCCGACGCCCGCTTCAGCGAGGGCAACCGGCCGCTCTTCGCGTTCGCGAGCTACAACTGCGGGCCCGGCAACGTGGCTCGGGCGCGCAAGACGGCGGTCGCGAGCGGCCTCGACCCGGACAAGTGGTTCAACAACGTCGAGATCGTGGTGGCCCGGCAGATCGGCACCGAGACGACCACCTACGTGCGGAACATCTACAAGTACTACGTCGCCTACCGCCTGACGCTGGACGCCGAGGCCGAGGCCGCGAAAGCGCGCCGGCAGCTCGCGGCGCCCGGGAGCTGATCCGCGTCTAGCTGCGCAGGACGCTCGTGAGCGCGTCGACCGTCACCGGCTTGACGAGGTGCGCCGAGAACCCGGCGTCCGCGGAGCGCGCCCGATCCGCCTCCTGGCCGTAGCCGGTGAGCGCGATGATGCGCGCGCCCGCGGCGAGATCGGCCGACTCGCGCAGCCGGCCCGCCAGCTCGTAGCCGTTCATCACCGGCAGACCGATGTCGAGCAGGCAGGCGCTGGGCTTGAAGCTGCGCGCCAGCGCCAGCGCGGAGGGGCCGTCGTAGGCGATCTCGACGGCGTAGCCCAGCTTGCGCAGCGTGTAGCCCAGGCTGTCGGCGGCGTCGATGTTGTCGTCCACCACCAGGATGCGCTCGGCGACGGCGAGCGCCGTCGCGCGCGCGACTCCGAGCTGCGGCGCTGCGTCGGCCGCGAGAGCGTCGTCGTCTCCATCGGCGGGCAGCTCGACCACGAACTCGCTGCCGCTGCCGATGCCTTCGCTCGTCGCGTACACCTTTCCGCCGTGGAGCGCGACCAGGCTCTGGACGATCGCGAGGCCCAGCCCGAGCCCTCCCTTCGAGCGGTCGAGCGACTGCTGGTGCTGCCAGAACAGGTCGAAGATCCGCGGCAGCATCTCGGGCGCGATGCCGGAGCCCTGGTCGCGGACGCGGAATCGCACCAGGGCCCCCTCGCGCGAGGCCGCGAGCGTGATGACGCTCTCCGGCTCGCTGTACTTGGCCGCGTTCGTGACCAGGTTCGAGAGCACCTGCGCCAGGCGGTCCTCGTCGGCCGTGAGCGAGAGCCCGGGCTGGACCTCGGTCACGACCTTCTGTCGGCGCTGCTCGAGCAGGGGCGCCACCATCTCCACGCTGCGGGCCAGCAGCGCGTCGGCCTGCAGGCGCTGCTTGCGCAGCTCGATCTTGCCCTGCGTGATCCGGGACACGTCGAGCAGATCGTCCACCAGCCGCACGACGTGGCCGACCTGGCGCTCGATGATGTCCAGCTCCCGGGTGACGTGCCCGTTCAGCCGCAGCAGGTGGAGCGCCGTCAGGATCGGCGCGAGCGGGTTGCGCAGCTCGTGTCCGAGCATGGCGAGGAACTCGTCCTTGGCGCGGCTCGCCGCGTCCGCCTCGGTGCGCGCGGCCTCCGCTTCGCGGTTCGCCGCCGCCAGCTGGAGGTTCGTCTCGGCCAGGCGCTGCACGTGCTCCTCGGCGGCCTGGCGCGCGTGTACCACTTCGGTCACCTCGCGGTCGAACGTCATCACGCCTTCCACCTGGTCGTTCGCGCCGCGCACGGGCAGGTAGATGAAGTCCCAGTAGCTGGGCTGCCGGCGGCCGCTGCCGTCGACCAGGTAGGCGAGCTTTTCACGGCCGTCGATGCGCTCGCCCGTCTCCAGGACGCGGCGCAGCAACGCCGGGAACTCCTGGTCCCGGTACTCCGGCACGGCCTCGAGCAGCGGCTTGCCGACGACGTCGCGGCCGCCGAGGGCCTCGATCGCCTTCGGGTGCGCGAAGTCGAAGACGAGGTCGGGGCCGCGCAGGAAGTTCACGATCGCCGGCAGCTGGCTCAGCAGCGAGCGCAGGCGGTTGCGCTCGGCCTCGGCCGCCTGGCGCAGGCGCCTGTTCTCGACGTGCACGCGTACGCGCGCGACCAGCTCCTTCGCGGCGAAGGGCTTGACGAGATAGTCGTCAGCCCCCGCGGCGAGGCCGTCGACCCGGGCCTCATCGCCCGCCCGCGCGGAGAGCACGATCACCGGGATCGCCTCGGTGCGCGGATCGGCGCGCAGGGCGCGCAGCAGGCCGAAGCCGTCGAGCACGGGCATCATCGCGTCGGTCAGCACCAGGTCGGGCGGCGATTCGAGTGCTGCGCGGAGCGCCGAAGCACCATCCGGCGCCGTCGAGACGGCGTACTGCGGCCGCAGCAATCGCGACAGGTAGTCGCGCATGTCCGCGTTGTCGTCCGCGATCAGGATTCGCGCCGGGCCGGGCGTCGCCCGTGCCGCACTCGGCACGAGGGCCTCGTCGATCGACGCTGCCGGCGGGGGAGCGTCGGGCAGCCAGCGCAACGCCTCCTCGACGAACGGCTGCGCGCCGGTGGCGGTGCTCGCCTGCGAAACGGGGGTGTTGATCCGCTCGGCGGGCAGGTGTTCCTTGCCGAGCGGCAGCGTCACCTTGAAGGTCGACCCTTCTCCGAGCCGGCTCGTCACAGAGACCGCGCCCCCGTGCATCGATACCAGGTCCTGTACCAGGGCCAGGCCGATTCCCGTGCCTTCGTGGGTGCGGCCGCGAGCCTTCGATCCTGTGGAAGCGCTCGAAGATGTGCGGTAGCTCTGTCGCCGGGATTCCCGTGCCCGTATCACGCACGCGCAGCTCGACCCGGTCATCGATGCGCGTCAGGCTCACCGTGATTTCGCCCTCGAGCGTGTACTTGAACGCGTTCGAGAGCAGGTTGAGGACGACCTTCTCCCACATCGAGCGGTCGACGTACACCGGCTGCGGGAGCGGCGGGCAATCCACCTCGAAACGGACGCCGCCTTTCTCGACCGCCGACCGGAAGGCACTCGCGAGGTCGCGGGTCAGCGCCGCGAGGTCGACCGGCTCGTAGGACGCCTGCACGCGGCCGGCCTCGCTGCGCGCGAAGTCGAGCAGCGAGTTGACGAGCTTCAGCAGCCGCAGCGTGTTCCGGTACATCACGCTCAGGTCGTCGCGCGACGGCGCTCCCACCGGCTTGGCCAGCGCGTCTTCGAGCGGACCGAGCATCAGCGTGAGCGGCGTCCGGAACTCGTGGCTCACGTTGCTGAAGAACGCCGTCTTGGCCCGGTCGATCGCCGCGAGCGCCTCGGCGCGCTGCCGCTCCTCCTCGTAGGCGCGGGCGCGTGCGACCGCCGAGGCGACCTGCGCCGCGACGAGGCCGAGGAAGTCGCGGTAGTAGTCGTCGAGCTTCAGCCGCGCGCTGACCCCCGCCACCAGCACGCCGGCCGGCTCGTGCGGCTTGTTCGAAGGAACCTTCAGCACGAGCGCCTTGCTCGGAGGGTCGGACCAGGGGCCGGGCGGTGGCGCGGCGGCATGCTCGCCGAGCGGCGTCACCACGGCGGCTTGCGTGCGAAGCGCCTCGGCGAGCCTCCAGGGATCGGCGGCCGCGTCGCCCAGGTCCACGATCTGCGGGCCGGGGGCGTCCGAAGTGAATCCCGCGGCGCCGGCGAGGCGAGCCTGGCGCCCACCGTCGTCGAGTAGATAGAGGAGCGCGAAGGGCACGTCCTTGGCGTGCCGTGCGAGCGCCGCGGCCGCGAGCGAGCACGCCTGCTCGGCCGTCGAGGCCTCTCCGACGCCCGCGCCGAGATCGCGAAGCGCCACCACGCGTCGCTCCGCCACGACCTTCTCGGTGATCTCGTGCACGGTCGCGAGCACGCCGCCGACACCGCCCGCGACGGTGTCGTCCGGCACGGGGCTGTACGCGATCGTGAAGTGCGTCTCCTCGAGGAACCCGTGTCGGTTGATCTCGAGCTGGATGTCGTCGTTCCAGGTGGAAGGTCCGCCCTTGAAGGGCGTGTCGATCAGCGGCTGCAGCACGTGCCAGATCTCGTGCCAGCACTCGCGCACGGGCTTGCCGAGCGCCCAAGGGTGCTTCGCGCCGAGGATCGGCCGGTACGGGTCGTTGTAGATCGAGATGTAGTCCGGGCCCCACCACAAGAGCAGCGGGAAACGGTTGGCGAGCAGGAAGCGCACCATCATCCGCAGCGACGGGGACCACGACTCCATGGGCCCGATCGGTGTCGCGGACCAGTCCATCGCTCGGATGAGCGCGCCCATCTCGCCGCCGCCGGGGTAGGCGGCGCCGGGATCCTGCGGTTGCTTCTTCGCCATCACGCGAATCTGTGACTGAGCTGAATCCTGAAATGGTGCGCGCGGCCTGTCAAGAGCGAGCGCCCGCGCGCCCGGAGGCCGGGAGCCGCTGCTTGCGGCCAGTTGCTGGGAATCGGCCTCGGAAAGAAGGTTTGGTGGAGCTGGCCGGGATCGAACCGGCGACCTCGTGAATGCCATTCACGCGCGCTCCCAACTGCGCCACAGCCCCACTCGAGGTACAGATTAGGCTATCAGCCGGCCCTGGGAGGGTCAACCCTGAGCGCAACCCCGACCGCGGCCACGGTCGTCGCGAAGTCGCGGAGCACGGCGCGCACGTCCTCTTCCTTCTCGCCCACGATCGCGAGCGTGCGCCCGGCGGCCCGCACGAAGTGGACGTGGACGCCGTGGACGCTCGCCGCCCAGCCGCTCGGCGCGCGCACTGGTCCGTGCAGCACGAAGATCGAAACGCTGGCGTCCTCGCCCTGGTAGACGACGTGGGCGGCCACGCGGTCGACGAGCGAGCAGTAGTGGGCGCCGACGAGCCCCGCGGAGCCGGCGTGGTCCGGCAAGGGCGGCACGGGCGTGCCGTGGTGCTCGAGCCAGGACGTCACGACGGCGGGCTCCGAGCTCCACACGCGGCTCGTGGGGCGCCCGCCGAGCCCGTGCGAGTGATCGCGTACCGTCTGCCACGCGACGAACCCGGGCAGGCCGCGGACCCAGAGCCCGAACCCCAGCATCCCGAGGCCGAGCGCCAGGAGCAGGATCGACCCCGCGCGCGACTTGCGCGTCGCGAGAGGCCGGCCGCCGACGTCGATCGTCATCTTTTGCATGGCGGGGAGAGACTCGATTCTACCGCGAGCGTTGACGCCCGCTGCGGGGGCGGTGAGAATCGCCGCGCATGCGGTACCTCACGACCCTCGAGGTCGCGCGCGAGCTCAACGTCAGCAAGCAGACGCTGCTCAACTGGCTCTACGCGAAGAAGGTGCCGGAGCCGCCGCGCAACCGGAACGGCTACCGTCTCTGGAGCCCGGCCCGCGTGAGCCTCGTGCGCCAGCTGATCCGCGAGGGCCGGCTGCACCGGCGCACCGTGATCCACCGCGAGGCCGTCGACGATCCGGTGGTGGTGATGGAAGTGGCGCGCGAGGTGAGCCAGTTCTTGAAGGACGCGCAGATCCCGCTGCGGCGCTTCGTGCGCGAATTGAACCAGGCCTACAGCAGGCGCTCGCGCGCGAGTGGCCCGAAGCGAAAGCGGTAGGCATCAGCGAGCGACGGAGGTCGATGTCTCCGCGCGACCGGGATCCCGTGCCGGGTCGCTCCGCGGCTGAGCAGGACCCGTCCCGGGAGCCCTCCGGTTCGCGCTACCCGTGGCGACCTCGGCGCCTTCGAGGCTGCGGCCGCCATGTCTGGCCTACTCCCAGGGAATGTCGGGCATCGCGAGGCGCTCGATCGGCGGGCCGCCCTGGCCGTGGACGTCGCAGATCTCGACGAGGTCGGACGCCGTGACGCCGGCGTACCAGGCGTTGTCGGGCTGCACCGCCATTACGGGGCCGCGGCTGCAGTGCTTGAGGCAGTAGGTGCGGTTCACCATCACGCGCTCGTCGAGCCCGCGCTCCTTCACAAGCTCCTTGAGGCGCTCGAACAGCTCCTGGCTCCCCTTCTCGCCGCACGAGCCCTTCGGGTTTCCGGGCGGCCTGGTGTTCACGCAGACGAGCAGCTGACGTTCCGGCTTGGGCAAGGCGCTCCTTCTCCGTCGTGAGGCGCCGCACAACGCGGCCAGTCGTGCGAGTATACCCTCCGTGGCGCGCCGGCCCGGCGCGCCCATCGAGGAGGCTAGGGAGTTCGATGACGAAAACGCGACTGATGCTCGTCGTTGCCTGCGCCGTGAGTCTCGCCGCCGTGGTTCCCGCAGCGAGTGCCGAGGACCTGACGCTCGTCTTCAAGACCACGAGCAAGGACGGCGCCTCGACGTCGACCAGCTACTACTCGACCGAGAAGATGCGGACGGGCGACGCCGAGCACGAGACGATCGTCGAATACGGCCCCGGAAAGATCACCTCGATCGACCACAAGAAGAAGGAGTACTCCGAGATCACGCTCGCCGAGATGGAAGCCGCGATGCAGAAGGCCCAGGCTCAGATGGCGCAGATGGAAGAGCAGATGAAGAACATGCCGCCCGCCGTGCGCGAGAAGATGGAGTCGATGATGGGCGGCGCGGCCGGAGCGGTGACCGTCACCAAGGGCGCCACGCGCCAGGTGGCCGGCTACAGCTGCCAGGACTACACGGTCGCGGCGGGTACGACGATGACCACCAAGCTCTGCACGACGACCGCGCTCGCTCTCCCGGTTCCGAACGCCGACTTCAAGAAGTTCGCCTCGTTCGCCACGTCCGCCGGGACGATGGCCAACAATCCGATGTTCAAGGGGCTTCAGAAGTTCGCCGACGAGATGAAGAAGATCGAGGGCGTCACGATCGCCGAGGCGACCTCCTTCAAGATGATGGGCCGCTCGGTCGACAACTCGAAGGAGGCGACCGAGATCAAGAAGGGACCGATCCCCGCCTCGGCCTTCGACCTCGCGACGATCGCCAAGGGCTACAAGAAGGTCGACAACCCGATGAGCAAGATGAAGTAGGGTCGGGCCCCGTGGACGCGCTCGCCTCTACGAGCTGGCTGGCCCGCGAGATCGGCCCGGCCGGAGCGTCGCCGCTTCCGACGCTGCGGGTCGTCGACACGCGCTTCTACCTCGATCCGTCCCGCCGGGGGCGCGACGCCTGGCGGGCCGGCCACATCCCGGGCGCGATCTTCCTCGACATGGACGAGGACCTCTCGGCGCCCGGCGGCGGCCGTGGCCTTCCGGCCGGCCGGCACCCGTGGCCGGGCGAGGACAAGGTCGCGGCCGTGATGGGGGCGGCCGGGATCGGCCCGGGCGTGCGCGTCGTGGCCTACGACGACAACTCCGGCGGCTCGGCGGCGCGCCTCTGGTACCTGCTGCGCGCCCACGGGCACGACGACGTGGCCGTGCTCGACGGCGGGATCGCGAAGTGGACGGCCGAGGGCCGGCCGCTCTCCACGGAAGAGCCACGCGTCGAGGCTGTCCGCTTCGCGGGCCGCCTGCGCCCCGGCTTCGTCGTCACCAAGGACGACATGGTCCGCGGGCAGCCGGGCCGCCTGGTGCTCGACGCGCGCGCCGGCGAGCGCTACCGCGGCGAGGCCGAGCCGATCGACCCGCGCGCCGGCCACATCCCGGGGGCCAGGAACGCGCCGTGGACGGGAAACCTCGACGCCGCCACGCCGCCCGTCTTCCTGTCGGTCGAGGCGCTGCGCGCGCGGTACCGCTCGCTCGGCGCGGAGCAGAAGGAGCCCGTCGTCTACTGCGGGTCGGGCGTCACCGCCTGCCACGACCTGCTCGCGCTCCACCTCGCGGGGCTGCGCGGGACGCTTTACGCCGGGTCCTGGAGCGAGTGGTCTTCCGACCCGAAGCTGCCCGCGGCGACGGGCGAGTGAGCCGCTCGAGCACGTAGCTGACGCTCGCGACGCCGGGCGCGGCCAGCACGTCCGCGGCGGCGTAGCCGCGCGCGAAGCAGGCTTCGAGCGATCGCCTCACGATCGCCTGCCACTCTCGGGCGAGGGCCGCGTCCGTATCGCAGACCTTGTCCCAGTCGGCCGGGATCTGGAGCAAAAGCCGCGGCGCGTCGAGGTCGAGGCGGGGATCCGAGCTGAGGGGCAGGCCCGCCTGCAGCCGCACCTCGTTGAGCCGCGCCGAGCGAACGCTCGCCGGCGCGGCGGGGGGCTGATGGGCCGCGAGCCGCGCGACGCGAGGCTCGTCCAGCTCCCAGCGGGCGAGCAGGCGGTCGGTCGCGAGCCCGTGGTGCAGCTTCGAGGTCGTGCGGCCGTAGAAATCGGGCAGGAACTCGCGCGCGATCGCGCCGAGCCGGCGCAGGTTGAGGCGCGCGTTCTTCGCGCGCATCGGGTCGAACGTCCACGTCACGAGCCGCATCCCGCGCGCGAGCGCCCAGTCGCGCTGCGCCCACTTGAGGCGCAGGCCCAGCCCCTTTCCGCGCCAGCTCGGACGCACCGCGAGCATGTCGGAGTGCAGGTGCGGCGCGCCGTCGCTCCAGCCGGCGAAGCCGTAGCTGAAGCCGACGACGCCGTCGCCCGGCGTCTCGGCCACGAGCAGCAGGCCGCCGGCATGGACGGTCGCGATGAGCTGGATCGCCGAGGTGATCTCGAGATCGCTCAGGCCCCAGACCTCGCGCTGCAGCTGGACGCAGGCGTCGTAGTCGCTCCGCGCGCGCGCGGCGCGGATCTGGAGGGAGGCGGCCATCGGGCGAGCGGCAGTCTAGCACCGGCTCGACGCGCTGCCGCTCGGGTAGAATCCCGCCCCGCGGCGCATGGCAGAGATCACCAGCGAACGGCAGGAGCGCGGGCGTGGCGCGCTCTAGGCGCAGCCGGCCGGCCGGCCCCGGACTGCGCGAGAGGCTGAAGCGCACGGCCTCGCTCCTGCTCTCGCGCGAGGTGACGGTCCTCAACAACGCGATCGCGTTCAACTTCCTGCTCTGCCTCTTTCCACTGCTGCTGGTCCTGGTCGCCGGCGCGCAGCGGCTGGCGCCGGGAAGCGGGGGCGCCAACGCGCTCCGCCAGCTGCTCGGCGAGCTGATCCCGATCGGCGGCGACACGTTCGCGACCTCGCTGCGGCAGATGACGCGGGTGGCGCCGGGCTTCCAGCTCTTCTCGCTCGCGCTCATCGTCTGGGGCTCGTCGGGCATCTTCATCCCCGTGGAGCGGGTGCTGAACCACGTCTGGGGCGCGCGCGCCGAGCGCAGCTTCTGGAAGAGCCGCCTGCTCGCGTTCCTGCTGACCGCGTCGTGCGCGGCGCTGGCGCTGCTCTCGCTCTCGCTGACCTTGTACGGCCGCAGCCTCGGCAGCCGCGTGAGCGCGTACGGGCAGGAGCTCGCCGAGCCCGTGGCGCTCGTCGCGTCGTGGGGAGCCAAGGCCGCGGCGTTCGTGCTGGGCTGGGCGCTCTTCGGGCTGGTCTACCGCCTGGCCCCGAGCGCGCGCATCGACTCGGGCGTCGCGGCGCGGGCGGCGCTCTGGGCGGCGCTCGCGTGGGAAGCCTCCAAGTACGCCTTCGTCTGGAACCTCGGCCGCATGCAGCTTTCGACCCTGTACGGCCCGCTCGCCTTCGCGGTCTCGCTCGTGCTCTGGGCGTACGTCTCGAGCCTGGTGCTGGTGTTCGGGGCGGGGATGGCGGCGGGCGTGGCGCCGCCGCGGGACTAGAGGCCGATCTCGTCGGCGATCGGCTTGAGCGCCTCGATCACGAACGCGACGTGCTCCTCGAGCGGGCGGCCGATGCCCTCGGCGCCGTCGTAGACGCAGGCGCGGTCCACCGAGCGCGCGAAGGCCTTGTCCTTGAGCTTCTTCGTCACCGACTCGACCGGCAGGTCGGCGATCTTTTTCGACGGGCGCACCTTCACGCACGCGCCGATGAAGCCGACCAGCTCGTCGCAGGCGTAGAGCGCCTTGCGCAGCGGCGTGTCGCGCGGGATGTTCATGTAGTCGCCGTGCGAGGCGATCGCGAGCACGATCTCATCCGGCCACCCGCGCTCGCGCAGCACGCGCGAGCCGACGTGCAGGTGCGTGTCGAGCGTCGGGTTCTGCTCGTAGTCGAAGTCGTGCAGCAGACCGACGATGCCCCAGGTCTCGATCTCGGCCGGGTCCTCGATTCCGAACCAGCGCGCGTAGGCGCGCATCGCTTCCTCGACGCCGCGGCCGTGCTTGCGGAGCGCGTCCGCCTGCGTGAACTCGAAGAGCAGCGCCTCGGCCTCGGCGCGCGACTTCGTCACCGCCTGCGGCCGGGAGGCAGGAAGAGCGCGGGCGAGGCTTCTTCTTCGGCGGCCGCCGACGCGGCAGCGAGCGGCTGCGTGATCGCCCGGAAGAACGACTGCGCGATGATCTGGTAACCCGTGTTGTTCGGGTGCTTGTCGTCCGCGTAGAGCGGCGGCAGGCTGGGCTGCTTCATGAAGTCGCCGTAGATCTCCGCGACCGGGCACCTCTCGCTCGCCGCCATCGAGCGAATCAGGTCGTTCATGTTCTTGACCCAGGCGTTGCGCTCGGTCGGGTTGCGGTCGGCGTACTGCGGGTTGACGGGCGGGATCGTCCCGACGATCGGGAAGGCGCCGGCGCTCTTCGTGTCCTGGATCATCGAGCGCAGCGAGTCGATCGTATAGCAGGGGAAGGCGTTGCGGCAGGCCGGCTCGTTGTAGTCGTTCGTGCCGTACAGGATGAGCGCGTACGCGGGGCGGATCTCCGCGAGGCTGCCGGGCATGCGCGCGCGGCCGACGTTGCTGCGCGTGCCGGGATCGCCGTCGTTCACCACGTCGGCCTTGCCCCAGAAGCCCTTCATCTGCGACTCGAGGTAGCCGAGGTAGCCGCCACCGCTCGAGCCCTCGCCATCGGTGATGCTGTCGCCGAAGGCAAGGTAGACGTTCGGCCGGTTGCGCGAGC
>Ga0157380_10003204_pt1 | contig 11170 bp, 9 predicted proteins | sample S35metaG_FD_119757 | JGI IMG/M metagenome (GOLD analysis project Ga0157380, IMG submission 119757) | Switchgrass rhizosphere microbial communities from Kellogg Biological Station, Michigan, USA - S3-5 metaG | ecosystem: Host-associated > Plants > Roots > Rhizosphere > Soil | place: USA: Michigan...
AACCAATTATTGACGAAGCAGTGAGTTTTGAGAAATTGAGTGTAGACGATCCGCAACCAGGGCAAGCAACTTACGCAAGTAATACAGATGATGGTCAAATAGAAGTTCTTAATACCACTGTAAGTAATAAAAATAAAATGCGTGGCTTTTTCCGCAAAGTTGGACGAGTAGTTGATAAAGCTACCAATATCGGGCCCACCGACGAACGCGAGGATAAGAAAGGTATACGCATTGCCAGTTTTCAGATAGCTCTAAAATAATCAGATTAAACAGTAAAAATTTACCAAATGAAAAGGATAGCAATACTCCTGACCGGGATTTGTTTTGCCCTAGCCGGAAAAGCACAAGACACAACGATTGTAGAAAAAGCAGATACCATCCGCGTAGGCTCTATGATCATCATCAAACGCGGCGATGGAAATACGCATGGTGATAATGAAGTCATCATCCACAGTCGTCACCACAAAGATTACAAACGTTCGAATTTAACCACCAACTGGTGTGTGCTCGACATTGGATTTAGCCGCTTCGACGATCAGACAGATTATACTTCTTCTGCTATCCAGGATCCCAATACAGGTTTTGCTCCTGGTTCGGATAAGGATTGGTTCAAATTGAAGAATAAATCGATGAATTGGAATATCTGGTTCTTTTTGCAGGAACTGAATGTTTATAAGCATGTCGTAGGTCTCAAATACGGTATGGGTGTTGAATTGAACAATTACCATTACCAGCGGAACGTAATCTATAAAACGGGACCCACCAAGGCAATCTGGGATACAACCACCGCTTACAGTAAAAACAAACTGGCAGCCGATTATTTAACTGTTCCGCTGATGTTGACCTTTAATTTCACACCCGATCGCAGAAAAGGTTTTGGGTTCAGTATAGGAGCAAGCGCAGGTTACAAGTACAGCAGCCGCCAGAAAATAAAATCAGTAAGGGATGGTAAAGAAAAAGTATGGGATGATTATGATCTGAGACCCTGGAAAATATCTTATGTAGGTGAACTGCAATTAGGCCCCGTTAAATTATATGGTTCATTGGCCACCCAAAGTATGTTTGAAAAAGGATTGGATCAAACCCCTTATACAGTTGGAATAAGAATTAGTAACTGATGAAAGCGTGAATCGTGAGTGGTGAGTCGTGAGTGGCTCACTAATTAATGGCAAGATGTGATTACTCAGAGACTCACTCACGACTCACGACTGACGATTCACGATTTTCGATTTCTCTCTTGTTTAGAATTCCCCGGCTTCTTTTTAGAAGCCGGTTTTATTTTTTATTAACGAGATAGGCGCCGCCGATGACCAGTACAATACCAATCATCTTCTGAATTGAAATAGGATTCTCCCGCATTCCCAATACTCCAAAATGATCCATCAGCAATGCGGTGAATAATTGCCCCGCTACAATCAATACGAACATATTTGAAGCTCCAATTTCCTGGACGGATAATATTACTACCGTTACCACAAACACTCCCAGCAAGCCACCAGTAAATTTATACCAATCAGTTGCCGTATAGTGTTGTAACGCAGGGAATGCCTGCTTAGAAAAAAGTAACATGATTGCTAAAGCCATAGTTCCGGTTGCAAAAGAAATAAATGCCGCCAGTATAGGGTGATTGATAGCTACCCGCAGTTGACTGTTAACGCCCGATTGAATAGACATGGCCACACCGGCCAATATAGGAAGTATGTAAAAAAGTGATTTCATGCATGCCCGTTTTGTGTTGGCAAGTTCCTCAATTTTATTATGCAGATAACATTTGGAGAAAAATAATACTGGAAAGCAAGAGCCAAGATGCCAAGAAACAAGAACCAAAGAAAGGATACAAAAGAAACCAAGAATCAAAGAAAGAATACAAAACATAAAAACCCAAAAGGTCTATGAAATTCAGGGTCCTTTTTGTGCTTTTTATCTTGGAATTTATATGATACTTTCTGCTTTAAATATCTTCTATGGTTCTACTGTTCCTCTGTTGTTCTTTTCCTCTGTTCTTCTGTTCCTCTGTTCTTCTGTTCCTCTGTTCTTCTGTTCATCTGTTCTTACTTTGGTTATTAATTCTGTCAAAATATTGGGAATTCAAAGCGTTTCATTAAAATATTCTTAACAATTGAAAGTCAAAGTTTGAGTTTTCAACATCCTGTTAAAACTTGTTCACAATAATAATACGGCCGGATTATTGTTCGTTATAAACACAATAAAATAAAGAATGAAAAATGAATAATAAGAAATGAAAAGGGTTTTCGAGAGACAACTTTCTTTCTAATTATTAATTTTTTATTTTTCGTTCTTAATAATATACCCTGATCCGGCACCTGTTGACTATTAAAACAACATTTATTAATTAAACCATCAACCATCGCCGCGTCTGTACATTAAACAGGTTTTATGAAAACAAAAATCGTAGCCGCTCTTTCTCTTTTAATAATTATCGCCTCCTTTTCTTTTAGGGGAATTGAAAAAAGTTCTGTTAAAAGAAATCATAGGAGCAATGAACCCACGGGCATCGTGTATATCATTGTTGACAAATCTGATTATGAGCTTCAAGTTTATGACGATGAAGGCTGGTATGCAACCTATCCCGTTGTTTTCGGAAACAAAGATCTTGGTGATAAACTAATGGAGGGTGATAAGCGTACACCGGAAGGAACATTCAAAATCATATCTAAAAGACCCCATGAAAAATGGCATAAAATGTTGATGCTGGATTATCCCACTAAAGAAAGCTGGGCCAGATTCAATCAACGAAAAGCGGATGGACAGATACCGCGCTCCGCGAAAATTGGTGGTGGCATTGCAATTCATGGTACCTGGCCCAATGATGATCTGGTAGTGGATGATTTTACAAACTGGACCCAGGGTTGTATTGCATTGAAAAACGAAGACCTTGATGAATTGGAAACGTTTTTGCCAATTGGAACTAAAGTTATGATCAGGAAATAAGTTGGAAAAAGAACCAAGAAGCCAGGAACCGAAGATCCAAAGAATAAATACAAAGAGCCAATCCCTGCGGGGCAAAGAAAGAATACAAAAAAATAAATTTCAAAGGCTTTCCGTCATTCGGAAAGCCTTTGAAATTTTATTCCTGGATTTTTTTTGATTCTTTGTTGATTGGAGTTTCTTTGGTTCTTGGCTTCTTGGTTCTCTATTCAGGAAAAAATACATCGTATTTCTTTCATCAGATATATAGTAGAGTTATGCCGGAAACTACGAGTTCTTTATAAATATATACCCCTGAATAGCCAACTTTTCCTTCTCTTTAACCGTATATATTAATGAGTGTGCTGATCCTCTAAGCTTCCGATGAGGTAGCATCGGAAATGATTGAGTGTGAAGAAAGTATTTTACCGAAAGCCCCGCCAACTCCAGCCGGCGGGGTTTTTTTGTGAAGAACGCTGTTCGCTAATCGCTTCTCGCCATTCGCTAATACAATAGACTGATGTTTCATCCGAACAAAAACAAGCGAAAAGCAGCGCGCAGCGAACAGCGTGCAGCTAAATCTTCCCATTCTTAATCTCTTCCACAACCCCCGGATCCAACAACGTAGTAGTATCTCCCAGGTTACTAGTTTCGCCTTCCGCGATCTTTCTTAAAATCCTCCGCATAATCTTGCCGCTTCTTGTTTTGGGTAAACCACTTACAAACTGAATTTTATCAGGCTTTGCGATAGGGCCAATAACTCTTGTCACAGTTTGCAGAATATCTTTCCGTGTTAATTCTTCTGTGCCGTGCATATGACCGAAAATAACATACGCATAAATACCCTGTCCTTTTATATCATGTGGATATCCAACAACGGCGCTTTCAACAACACCCGCATGCATATTAATCGCGTTTTCTACTTCGGCGGTTCCTATACGATGACCACTTACATTCAATACATCGTCTACTCTCCCCGTAATACGGTAAAATCCATTTTCATCTTTTAAAGCGCCATCACCAGTGAAATATAAATTTTCATAAGTAGCAAAATAATTGGTCCGGCATCGTTCATGATCTCCATATGTAGTTCGAAGAATGGCGGGCCATGGCGCTTTGATACAAAGATTTCCTTTCAATAATCCGTTTTCATCTTTTTCTGTTACTTCTTTTCCTTGCTCGTCTACCAATATGGGTTGAACACCCGGCATTGGTAATGTAGCCCATGAAGGTTTAGCAGGTGTTATACCAGCTAAATTGGAAATCAGGGTTCCACCCGTTTCTGTCTGCCACCAGGTATCTACGATCGGGCATTTTTTCTTTCCTATATTTTCATCGTACCAATGCCACGCTTCTTCATTGATCGGTTCTCCCACAGTTCCTAATATTTTTAAAGAAGAAAGATCTTTCCCCTCCAACGGTTGTTTACCAAAGCCCATCAGGCTTCTCAAAGCAGTAGGGGCCGTATAAAGAATATTGACTTTATGCTTATCTACAATATCCCAGAATCTACCAGCATCGGGCCATGTAGGAATACCTTCAAACATTAAGGAAGTTGCGCCGGTACCTAAAGGACCATAAAGAATATAACTATGTCCTGTGATCCATCCAATATCAGCGGTACAAAAATGAATATCGCCGGGATTGTATTGAAAAACATTTACGAAAGTGTAATTGGTCCATACCATATAGCCGGCACAGGTATGCACTACTCCTTTGGGTTTACCGGTACTCCCGGACGTATATAGAATGAATAAAGGATCTTCCGCATCCATTTCCTCAGCAGGGAATGATACAACTCCATCTTTCTCTACCTGTGTTTCGGCATATTCCATTTCATCTTCCCACCAGAGATCCCTTCCTTTAAGCATGGATACCGGTGTGCGGGTTCTTGTATAAACGATTACTTTTTTTACCGTTCTATTGCCGATCAACGCATCATCAATAACAGATTTCAACGGAATATCTTTATTACCACGATAAGCGCCATCACAGGTAACGATATATTCTGCCTGTGCATCGTATAAACGATCTGCTATACTTTGCGCGGAAAAACCACCAAAGATCACACTATGAATGGCTCCAATTCGGGCACAACCTAATACCGCATATGCCAGTTCGGGTACCATTCCCATATAGATACAAACACGGTCCCCTTTTTTTACGCCCATATTCTTCAGCACCTGCGCAAACTGACAAACTCTTTTGTGAAGACGGTTGTAAGTTACCACCCGCACTCTTTCCTCAGGATTATTCGGTTCCCAGATAATAGCAGGCTTATCGCCCATTGTTGAAAGATGACGATCGATACAGTTCTCCGTTATGTTCAGCTTGGCGCCTTTGAACCATTCCACTTTTGGTTCTTTAAAATTCCAATCCAGCACTTTGGTCCAGGGTTTACGCCATTGGAAAGAAGATGCCACTTCCGACCAGAATGTTTCGGGATCTTCTACGCTCTTTTTATACGCTTCCTTGTATTCATCGAATGATTTTATCTGAAACGGGTATGACATACACAATGATTATAAATAAATGCGGGCAATAAAAATACAGATAAGTGCTGATTCATACATACAGCTTTTGTAAATTACAGTTTCTCTTTTTGCAACCCTTCCCTGTTTATGAGTAATAGCACCAACACAACCGGCATCTGGAAAGTAATTACGGCTTCTTCAGTAGGTACCCTTATTGAATGGTACGATTTCTACATTTTCGGAATGCTGGCAAAAACAATCAGTACTCAATTCTTTCCCGAAGGCAATAGTACTGCCGCATTATTAAGCACATTGGCCATATTTGCTGCAGGATTTATTGTAAGACCCTTTGGCGCTTTGGTGTTTGGCCGACTCGGAGATTTGATCGGCCGCAAATACACTTTCTTACTCACCCTTGTTTTAATGGGAGGCTCTACATTCTTAATAGGCTGCGTTCCGGGTTATAAAACTATTGGCATTGCCGCACCATTATTGGTGTTGCTATTAAGATTATTGCAAGGTCTTGCATTGGGAGGAGAATATGGTGGGGCTGCTACCTATGTGGCAGAGCACGCGCCAGTAAACCGCAGAGGTTATTATACCAGTTGGATACAAACGACTGCAACCCTTGGATTGTTTGTTGCTCTGGGTGTAATATTGGTTGTTAAGCAAAACATGTCTGATGCTGATTTCAATGCAGAATGGGGCGGATGGCGTTATCCTTTCTGGATATCTATTGCACTGGTGATCATTTCTATCTATATCCGTTTGAAGATGGAAGAATCACCGCTTTTCAAAAAATTAAAATCTGAAGGAAAAACTTCGAAGAATCCGTTGAAAGAAAGTTTTCGTCATCGCGCAAATTTCAAAATGGTATTGTTGGCTTTGTTTGGCGCGGTAATGGGACAAGGAGTGATCTGGTACACCGGACAATTTTATGCGCAGAATTTTTTGGAGACAAAATGCAATATTGAATTTGAACAAAGCCGCATCATTATGCTTTGGGCTATAGCTTTTGGTACTCCCTTTTTTTTAGTCTTTGGCTGGCTAAGTGATAAGATAGGAAGAAAGTGGATTATGATGACAGGAATGCTTTTGGGGGTATTACTCTACAGGCCTATTTTCTCTTCTTTTTTAAATAGTACAAATGCTAAAGAATGGATGAATGATAAAGCCAACCTTATTTATAAAGCTGACAAAAAAACAACGACGGACACAGTTGCAGAACAAAAAAAACTGACATTAGTGACGAGAACGGAAAGTCATTTGATTTATAAAGAGAATACGTTCACCGAGAAAAGAACCGATACAATAGGCGCAACCGGCGATTGGGTCTTTCTACAGGAGGAAAGAAATCCTCTTTTGTTGCCTGTGCCAAAGGAAGATCAGCATCCACAATATTCTTCCATAAAACTTTCCTCGTCGCTAAAATGGAAATTCATATTCCTTGTGTGGGTAATGATCGTATTGGTAACAATGGTGTACGGCCCAATCGCAGCTTTCCTTGTTGAAATGTTCCCCACAAAGATCCGCTACACCTCGATGAGTCTGCCTTATCATATCGGTAACGGTGTATTTGGTGGCCTGGTTCCTTTTATTGGCTTATTACTAACCACTACCTATCCTTCCGATCCGTTGGTTGGTTTGAATTATCCTATCGGAGTAGCTGCTTTGTGTTTTATTATCGGAACAATTTATTTATCTAATAAAATTGATAAAGACGTACAGGATTAATCTATATCCCTTGAACGCTTAAACTTATTTTAATGAATACAATAAAAAAATATTTAGGGTTGATCTGGATCGTGCTGGCACCAGCCATTATTTATATATTAGTCAGCGGAGCAGTAATACATATCGATCCACTGGGGAAGAAAGACATCAACAACCCGATTATCTGGATCATCATCATTACTATTTTCACTCCTATCGCTATCGGTCTTATGATCTTTGGATGGTATGCGTTTAAAAATGAATATGATCATTTGCCGGAAAGTTCGGAGGAATTGGAGTAGCAGGATGGGATACTGGATATGTGAGAGGTGAAAGGTCAAAGGTGAAAGGAGCCTCCGAATTTCAAGGTCCCTCTCACGTTTCACCTTTCACTTTTCACGACTCACCACTCACGTTACATAAAGCATATAAGTTACCTTTGCACATACCTTTTCCAACGTTAATAAAAAAAACATCACTTCCTTGTCCCGTTTCGATCTGCGTAAACCTATCACTCAAACTTCGGATTCATTAAAAAAGTTTTCGGCACTCAATCCCATGACGATCCGGCAAAAAGGATCAAAAGCAAAAGCTTTGTTCGCATTGGCAATGGTTTGCTTTTTCTGGGGAACTACCTGGCTGGGTTCAAAAGCTGCAGTAACGTATAGTGCCAGCGTTCCCGTTCTACAGATAGCAGGTATCCGTCAATTAATCGGCGGAACTTTTTATGTGTTGTATTTTATGCGTAAAGGCAAAGCGTGGCCAAGAGGTCAAGAATGGGGACCCATTCTCATACTGAGTTTTTTGAACTTCATGATCAGTAATGGATTTTCTACCTGGGGCGTAAAATATATCTCAGCCGGATTGGGTTCTATTATTGGTTCTATATTTCCGTTATGGCTCGTGATTATTGGATTGTTTAGTTCACAAAAGATGCCTGCTAAAGCAATACTGGGAATTGTGATTGGATTCACCGGCATCTGTGTAATATTTTATGAACATCTCGACGATTTCTTCAATCCCGATTTCACTTTTGGAATAATAATATCACTTATTGCCACCTGGTCATGGGCATTTGGAACACTCTACACTAAAAAACAAGCCGCCTCTTTTAATCCTTATTTCAGTCTTGGTTTGCAAATGGTGATTTCCGGGATTGCATCGTACGGCATTTCTATTGCCAGCGGTATTGCCCGACCTCTATCCGAAATAAGCTGGCAAAGCTGGACCGCTATTGGTTACCTGGCCATCTTCGGTTCGGTCATTTCCTTTATCGCTTATTTGTATGCATTACAACGGTTGCCAACCGAACAAGTTTCCATCTATGCATATATCAACCCGATTGTAGCGGTTATATTGGGATCAATCATATTTAATGAAAAGCTCACCGTATTTCTCGCTATCGGCGGGGCGATTACGTTGGCGGGGGTTTATCTTGTTAATCAGGTTTACCGTAGAAATGTAAAATCTAAAATGTAGAATATAAAATGTAAAAGGAAATACAGGATGATTTGTTTCAGCTATTGATAGTATGGAACTACTTTTACATTTTACATTTATTATTTTACATTTTACATTTCCATCATCCTTCTCCATAATACGCATCCCAATAAACAGTCTCCTTCATAAATATCTCAAACAATTCCCGCCAACCGTCAAACTGCTTTTGTGAGCCGAGAATATTATTATGCCAGATAGAAATAAAAACTCCTTTATACTTTTTTATTAAATTATAATACTGCAACAATTCCTCATAGGTCTGCCGCGCACTATATTTCTGTTCAAAAAAAGAATTGGCATCCATAAAACAAAAAGGATATAACAACAGCGAACTGGTTTCTTCCTTCTCCAGATCGTACCATAAAAAAGAAGAACACACAGATGCCCGGAACCCATTAATACTTCCATATCCCATGGAGAAATCTTTCTGAATACCGTTTTCAATTAATTGTCGATAGGTTTGAGGAAGAGTCAACCGTATATAATGTTGCCGGCTATACGGAATGGGTTTTTCCGCTACTACTTCCAGCCATTCCTTTTCTTCTTTAAGTAACCTGGGATCATCGCCACTTTGCCAGGAAGGATGAATGCCCACTCTATTCGATTTTCCGAAATACTCGATCAGTTCACGAAATTCTTTAACAGAAGTAGGAGTATTCTTATCGTATCCCTCTTGTTTTCTGGCTAACAGAAAAAAATAATAAGGTTTAACCCGGCAATAGAGATGAAGCGCATCCAGCCATTCGAAACAATCATAGGGATCTTTTATATCTCCATTAAGCGTTTTCCATCGTTCATTAACCGATTCCCAATCTCCTTTAATGGCTGAACGAATGAAGCCAGCTGTATTAAGCAGCGTTCCTTTATGTTTGTAACAATAGGCGATATCTATATCATAGGTGAGCAGGCATTTGAACTGACTGCGCCGGAATACCAGTTGAGGAAATTTCTTTAATAATGCTTTTTTAAATTCGTCTAACCAGATATTCACGATCGGTTGCTGCAAGAACCCTTCTTTATAAGCTAGTGAATTGGTATGAGCATATCGACCATATGCATCCTTTTGATGCGGTAACCATTCTTCATAGCGACTAATTAAATAAAAGCTTGCCGCAAAAATATCGAAGGGGAAATCTCCATTGGTGGCAAAAAAGGCCTTATGAAAATTCAAATCAAAACATTCCACGTCCTGAGTACGTATACCCTTTTCAAAAAGCAATGTTGTTTTGCGGATAAAAAACTCTTTTTCCGAAAAATCACGATCCGAGTAATTCAACTTAGGTACAATCGATTGGCGAAAAAGTTCCGCGTCTGTAATAATCTGTATTGGTTCATCAAACAATTCATCGCTGAAAAAATCAACGATATACTGTAGCCGAGGACTTATGGTATTAGAGTAGAATAACAACATGGGCACCACAAAATAAAAAAGTCGGATGAAATGCCGTCTAGTAATTTTAATTAGCACAAATTACCCTTCAACTGCCCTTCTTCTGTCGCCACATTTCATTAAAAGTTTTTGGAGAGAAGTCGAGGTCGCCCCGGTGCTGGGTCCAACCTTTAAATATCTTATTAACTACCTTGTTCTTCATTGATCGGCTGCCCATATTCATCATACCCCGGCGCAGACTGGCAGCTTTCCATATCTTCCAGGCAAACTTTTCACTCCAGCTGGCATTGCCTTCTTCAACCGCTTCTTTGCGGTTTTCCAGCAATAGTTCGTGCAGGTTAATTTTTACAGCGCATACTTCGGTACAATTACCACAAAGGGAAGATGCATAGCTTAAATGTTTCCATTCACCCATTTCTTTAAGATGAGGGGTAATTACAGCGCCAATTGGACCGCTATAAGTAGCCTCATAAGAATGGCCGCCAATATTTTTGTAAACAGGACAAGCGTTTAAACAAGCGCCACAGCGTATACAATAAAGGCTTTCACGGGCAACTGGGTTTGCGAGTATATTGGTACGTCCATTATCCAACAGGATAACATACATTTCATCGGGACCATCAATTTCACCCGGTTGTCGCGGACCACTAACAATAGTATTATAAACAGTCAGTCGCTGACCAGTGCCATAAGTAGCCAATAAGGGCCAGAATAAGGCAAGATCTGTTATTGAGGGGATTACTTTTTCAATTCCAGTAATAACGATATGTGTTTTAGGAAAAGCACAACTCAATCGGGCATTACCCTCGTTTTCCGTAACAGCAATACTTCCTGTATCAGCAATGATAAAATTCGCTCCCGTAATTCCGATTTCTGCTTGCACATATTTTTCACGCAATTTTTCACGTGCTACCAGGGTCAGTTCTTCGGGAGTAAGATTGGGAGCCGTATGTAATTTTTCATAAAACAATTTCGCCACATCTTCCTTGCTTTTGTGCATGGCAGGAGTTACGATATGATAAGGCGGCTCACCATCTAATTGCTGGATATATTCGCCCAAATCCGTTTCTACACTTTCAATATTATTTTTCTCCAGAAAATGATTCAGATGAATTTCTTCCGTAACCATGCTTTTGCTCTTCACAATAGAACGGCATTCTTTCTG
>Ga0157380_10003206_pt1 | contig 11169 bp, 10 predicted proteins | sample S35metaG_FD_119757 | JGI IMG/M metagenome (GOLD analysis project Ga0157380, IMG submission 119757) | Switchgrass rhizosphere microbial communities from Kellogg Biological Station, Michigan, USA - S3-5 metaG | ecosystem: Host-associated > Plants > Roots > Rhizosphere > Soil | place: USA...
AGCGCAGGAGATTGCGATGCGATCTCGCGTGCCCATCATCTACCTGGTTGATTCCGCCGGTGTGAATCTTCCCTATCAGGGTGGTGTCTTTCCGGGGCAATACGGCGCCGCCAGGATTTTCTACTACAACTCAATCATGCGGCATTATCTAAAAGTGCCGCAGATCGCCGCAGTCATGGGCCCGTGCATCGCGGGCGGTGCTTACCTTCCTGCTCTCTCAGACATCATCATCATGGTAGATGGAACTTCCTTCATGGGATTGGGCGGCGCCAATCTAGTTAAAGGAGCTACGGGCCAAACTACCGATAACGAGACGCTCGGAGGGGCTCGCGCTCACAACGAGATTTCAGGTGTAGCGCACTACCGGGTGGAAACGGACGCGGCTTGTCTGGAGAAGATTCGCGAGGCTGTGTCTGAATTACCATTACCGCCGCCCCATCATGTCTCAATCATAGATAGAGTCGAGTCAGGGCGACCAGTCGAGGATCTCTACGACATCATTCCTGAGGATCACCGGCAGCCTTACGACATGCGGCAAATCTTTGCGTGCTTGTTCGATGCCGGTCAGCTCGATGAGTTTCAGGCAGAATATGCCAGGGAGATGATTACCGGGCGGGCTCGCATTTGCGGAATACCTGTGGGCATCATAGCGAATCATCGTGGGATGATTCGTCCTCCCGGAGGCGGTCCGCCAAGATTTGGCGGCATTGTTTATACCGAATCGGCAGAGAAAGTTGCTTACTTTATTGAGACCTGCAATCGTCATCGGACGCCGTTGTTATTTATTCAAGACGTGTCCGGTTTTATGGTCGGTGCTGACGCAGAGCATTCGGGCATCATCCGTGCTGGGGCTCGCTTTGTCGAAGCGATGGCTACGGCGGCCGTGCCTAAGCTGGTGTTGACTCTGAATCACGCGTCGGGGGCTGGCTATTACGCGATGGCTGGTCAGGGATTCGATCCGGACTTTATTTACAGCTGGCCAACCGGTCGCATGGGAGTTATGGAAGGCGACTCGGCGGTGCAAGCGGTTTTCGGTACCGAGTTGGAAAAGCTAAAGCGCGAGTCAAAGCAGCCCGATGAGAAGTTAGAAGCAGAGATGGATAAAGTTCGAGAGACTTATGAGCGCGAGCTGGATGCGAAGTACGCTGCTGCTCGCGGTTTTGTTGACGCCGTGATTGCACCTGAAACTACTCGTGAAGTTCTCGAGCTCTCGCTGCGAACAACATTGAATTACGATGGCCCTCATCTCGGCCAGTTTGTTTTACCGGCCACGATTTGTTGACGCGAAGTTGGTTTAGTGAAATAGCAATTAGCCCCCATTTGAGTTCGCCTCGTGCGGCAGCGAACAGGACAATGCTTCAGGAGGTATCGCCCATGACTAGAAATCTCAAGCTTAAGTTCGCGACAAGCCTATCCAGGCTATTACTCTTGGTTTTGGTTCTGCCCTTTGGTACTCACTTCGCAGTGCAGGGTTCGACTGGTCAGCACGGAATCAAACGCGGGTCTGCGCCCAAATCAGCAGCAAAACCAACGACGAGTCCTACTCCTACCCCGAATGCGACCGGCGTCAAGAGGTCAAAAAAATCATACCTTGGATCGACTAGTGTAAAGAAGAAGATGGATCGATCCCCGGGCGCTAAGAAGGGTACTACGCAAGCCGCCGGCGTCGACTCTCCTAAGACATCCACGGCAAGCTCAGAGAGCGCGACAACAACACATAAAGGTATTCGCGAACGTCGTGTAACAGGCGCTTCGTATTCCGGTAAGTCAGCCGCGAGTAAGACGACGCCTGTTAAATCGGGTCGGTGCAATCCTGATAAGGATGCACACGTCGATCTTTCAGGCAGCTACACCGGCGTGATTAATTATCCCGCTGCAGGAATGAGCGGCCCAGCCACCTTAAGCGTTACAGGAAATAAATTCACATTGAACTCGGGTTCAAAAACAGAAACCGGCAACATTACAGCAATAGTCACGTGTAACTATACGGCCGTGGCTATGATGTTTGGTCAATGGAAGACGCCGGCGCCGGGTGAACCAGTCTTGCCGCCGTTGCCGATGCTTTCATTGACGGCAACCAGGAAAGCAGATCGGCTAACGCTGAAGCCATCCTCCAGCGAACGTCGGGAGTTCCTGTTTGAGCCTGGTGACAAGAAATAGGTTGGCGGATTAGCCGGGGAGGGCAGGAATTCGCTCGCCTCGGTTTGTAAGAACATGAAAGAAATTATTCGCATAGCCAGCGGGCAGGGATTCTGGGGTGACTTGCCGGACGCACCAGTTCGTCAGGTCGAAGGCGGCCCGATTGACTACCTCATGCTCGACTACCTCGCTGAGGTGACGATGTCGATCATGCAGAAGCAGCTCTCGCGAGATCCAACCGCAGGTTACGCGAAGGATTTTGTTTTACTAATGCGCCAGATTCTTCCTGCCTGCGTAGAGAGCAACATCAAGGTCACCGCTAATGCCGGCGGAGTAAACGTTGAAGGTTGTGCGGCGGCGATTCAAGTTGTAGCTCGAGAGTTAGGGTTGTCAGGCAAATTCCGGTTGGGAATCGTAACCGGAGACAACCTGTTACCGAGGCTCGATGATTTCCTCTCGCGGGGAATCGAGTTGCGGAACATGGACACTGGCGAGCCGCTGGCCCAGGTTCGTGATCGAATACAAAGTGCCAATGCTTATCTTGGAGCCTGGCCCATGGTTGAGGCGCTGAATAAAGGCGCGCAGATTGTCGTTACCGGACGCGCAACTGATACCGGACTGACTTTGGCGCCTTTGATTCATGAGTTTGGCTGGAAGCAAGATGATTGGAATCGACTGTCGGCCGGTACGATTGCCGGCCACATCATCGAATGTGGAGGGCAAGCTTCAGGCGGCAATTGTCAATTCGATTGGCGCAACATCCCGGACCTCGCGAACATTGGCTTTCCTATCGTCGAAGCAAAGGCAGATGGAACCTTCGTGATCACCAAACATGAAGGTACCGGCGGGCGCGTGAATGTTCCCGCAATCAAAGAACAGCTTGTTTACGAGATGGGAGACCCGCACGAGTACATCACCCCGGACTGCGTGGCTGACTTTACGACGATTCAATTGGAAGATGCAGGGACTGATCGGGTCCGCGTCTTTGGCATCAAGGGAAAGCCTGCTACCGAGTTCCTGAAGGTTTCAATTAGCTATTCCGCAGGCTTCAAAGCTGTCGGCACGCTCGTCTATTCGTGGCCCGATGCCCTCGAAAAGGCACAAGCTGCGGATAAAGTGCTGCGAGCCCGTCTCGATCGCATGGGACTTGAATTCGATCACATCCAAACCGAGTTTGTCGGCGCCAGTGCCACGCATGGACCCCTGGCTGGCGAACCTTCGCGGGACTTGGCCGAAGTTCAGCTCCGAGTTGGCGTCCGAGGTGACAATCGCGCGTCGATTGAAAAGTTCACCAAAGAAATCGCGCCGCTGATCTTGACGGGTCCGCCATCCGTTACAGGCTTCGCTGGAGGAAGACCAAAAGTTGAGGAGATAGTGGCTTACTGGCCGGCGCTAATCCCGAAATCTGAAATTGAACCAAAGGTTGAAATTATCGAAGCGTAATAAGAATGAAAGTCCAACTCGTAACGATTGCGCATGCGCGCTCCGGTGATAAGGGTGATACAGCGAACGTGGGTTTAATCGCGCTTCATCCCGAGTTTTATCCGATCCTCGTGCGCGAAGTCACCGCAGAGCGCGTCAAGAACCACTTTACTGGAATCTGTAAGGGAGAGGTCGATCGGTTCGAATTACCCAATCTGGGCGCAATGAATTTCCTTCTTCATGAGAGCCTTGGCGGCGGTGGAACTCTTTCATTAATGACGGACGCGCAGGGAAAAACTTTCTCTACTGCGCTGCTGCGAATGTACATCGACCTTCCCGATGACGAAGCTCAAACTCTGGGTCTAGTTGGTTAGGCGATCATAAAGTTTGCCTGTCGCTGTTAGGTAAGCTCTCGATAATGCGTGTGTGAATGGCAAGTGTCCCTCAAGCAAACCTCGACATCAAACAAGGCTTTGCCCACCTCGATAACATTCGGCTTCACTACGCTGAATGTGGCTCGGGCGATGAACTGGTTATTCTGCTGCACGGCTTTCCCGAGTTCTGGTACTCCTGGCGACACCTGATGCCTGTTCTGGGGAAGAAGTTTCAGGTTGTTGCTCCGGATCTGCGAGGCTATAACCTGAGCGACAAGCCTCCTCGAAAAGAGGACTATCAAATCGAGTTACTGATCGATGACATTCTGGGATTGATTCGTTACTTCGGAAAAGAGAAGGCCGTCATTGTTGGACACGATTGGGGTGCAGGTCTAGCTTGGGCGTTGGCGCAAAGACATCCTGAATCAGTAACAAAGCTGATCGCCTTGCAGGTGCCGCCGGCCCAAGCCTGGCAATTGAATTTTACGTTACGCCAGTTTCTCAGTAGCTGGTATATGTTCTTTTTTCAATTGCCTCGGGTGCCTGAATGGTGGGCAAGCGCCAACGACTTTGCCAGAGTAAAGAAGATGTTTCGAGAAACTAGTTTTAGACCAGGTGCTTTTAGCGATGAAGATCTGGTTGCGTACACAGAAGCCTTGAGCCAGCCTGGCGCATTGACCTGCGCGATCAACTACTATCGAGCCAATGTTCTGCGCTCGCTGTTTGCTCGTAAGAAATCTCCAGGTGGCGGCAGCAAGGTGCGCGTTCCGACTCTTTTCATTTATGGTGAGCTCGATGCGGCTGTCATGCCGTCGACAGTTGCAGGCGTGGAACGCTTTGTGGATGCGCCGTATCGTGAGCTTCGCATACCGGACAGTGGGCATTGGGTTCAGAGCGAGGCGATCGATCAAGTCAATAGCGCTATTCTGAAATTCCTTAACGACGATCTCAGCGAGGACGAGCAATGAGTGAAGAGAGTCAAGTTGTGCTCTATTCGACGGAAGCTGGAGTCGCTCGCGTTACTCTGAATCGACCTGAGAAACGGAACGCTCTCAACGACGCTTTGATAAGAGGCTTGCTCACCACTCTCCAAGCGGCAGAACAAGACAACGGCGTACGGGTCGTACTCATTACTGGAGCTGGAGCTGACTTTTGTTCGGGAGCGGACCTGTCAGCTCTGCAGAAAATAGCCTCTGCTTCCGTGGCCGAAAATGTCGACGATGCTCGCTCGCTGCTGGAATTATTCCTTGCGATTCGAGGCTTGCGGATACCCGTGGTTGCAGCCGTACAAGGTCGAGCGCTCGCCGGTGGATGTGGGCTCGCCACTGCGTGCGATCTTGTTCTCGCCTCGACCTCGGCGCGTTTTGGTTATCCTGAGGTGAAGATAGGATTCGTGCCGGCGATGGTAATGGCAATCCTTCGTCGCAATGTATCTGAAAAGCAAGCTTTTGAATTAATCACTCGCGGCAGTTTAGTCAGTGCCCCTGAGGCACAGCGCCTGGGCCTCATCAACCAGGTCTTTCCTGACGAGACATTTGAACAGAATGTCATGGAGTATGTGCGCGTCTTTGAAAACCTAAGTCCCTCAGCCATCACTCTCTCGAAACAACTTCTCTATCAAATGGATGGTCAAACATTCACCGAGTCTCTTCACGCCGGACTCGATCTAAATGTCATCGCCAGGATGACCGAAGAATGCAAGAAAGGAATTGCACGATTTCTACAGAAGGAGTAGCATACGGCCCGGCTTCCAAAAAACCGTAGCTACTTTCCGAAAACCGGATCTCTGGCCACCAGCCACCAAATCCAATATCTCTTTCAGAACAGTAGCAGAGCCGGTATTCCCGCGGGTCGTAGCAATAACACAATTTGGTTCATTTCGGGTTGCCTAAACAGCGAGCAGCTTGTTCTGCTTGCCACCCCTTATTAGGAGGATCTCATGAACAGTAAGAATTCGGTGCGAAGCATTACACTGGCCGCCATGAAGGTGGTCCTTTGCGCGCTCGCCCTTGCATTATTGAGCAGCGTGGCTTTCGGGCAAGGTACGGCAGTTAGCGGTCTCGCCGGTACGGTGCTCGATAAAAACGGAGCGATCATCAAGGGTGGCAGCGTTAGCGTCACCAACAAAGCGAACGGACAATCTCGTACCGCAGTCACTGGCGAAGATGGGCAATACCGTATTGATGCGTTACCCGCGGGTAATTACGATGTCAAAGTTACCGCGACCGGCTTTGGTGATATGACAGCCGAAAATGTCCAGCTTCTGGTTGGTCAGGTGAGCAGTCTCGACTTCAAGATGAGCCCTGGAGTTCAAACTGCGAATGTGACAGTCTCGACTGGCGAAGCGGAATTAGTAAGTAGAGAAAAGACCGACGTTAGCTTAAACATCACTCCGCGGGAGGTTCAGGACCTACCCTTAAACGGCCGCGACTTGGGTAACCTTGCGTACCTGGCCCCAGGCGTCAAGCCGGTCGACTCTTACGACCCAACCAAACGTCGCATCGCAGTGTTTGCCGTTAATGGCTCGAGCGGACGCAATGTGAATGTCACCGTGAACGGTATCGACAATAAAGACAACACCGTCGGCGGGCCGGTAATGCAGTTTCCGTTGGAGTCCATTCAGGAGTTCGTAATTAGCACGCAACGGTTCTCAGCAGTGAATGGTCGTAGCGAAGGCGCTGCGGTGAACGTGGTGACGAAGTCAGGCTCGAATGAGTTTCATGGCTCGGCTTTCTTTTTTCTGCGCGATCGAAAGCTGAACGCGGCAGAAGTTTCACCCACCAATACCGCTATCAAGTCCAAGCCGCCTTTCAATCGCAAAACGTTTGGTGGCTCAATTGGCGGGCCAATCAACAAAGGCGATCACCCCACCTTCTTTTTCTTTGCTTATGAAAAGCAAAAAGAGAAGACCTCCATCGCCGTTGACTCGCAAGCTTTCGCGGAGTTGACCCTGGCCAAGAGTCTGGGAGCAGACCCAGCTACTTCACTTCCGACTCCGTACAATGATCGTCGTTGGAATCTGCGAATAGACCACAGCTTTAATGCGAACAACAACATTTTCGCAAGCTTCAGCGATCAGTCAAATATTGGTCTCAATGATCAAGCCACCGGACGAGTGGATCTAACTGAAGGAAACTTCACCACCAACAGGCTCCTGCTTGGCAACATAACTCTCAACTCAGTGTTGACCCCGAACGTGATCAACGCGGCGACGGTGGGCTATTCCTACTGGCACAACTTAATCGACACGGACAAGAAGGTGCCACTATTTACATTCCCCAACGGAATTAGTTTCGGTACGAATGCAAATGTGCCGCAAGAGTCGTATCAATCCAAATACCAGTTCAAAGACGACTTGTCGATTATTCATGGCAATCACACGTTTAGAACCGGTTTTGACTATCTCTACGAACCAAAGCTCGGCGGCTTTTTCAAATTCAATCCAACGCTTGAAATTGACTTCAACCAATTGCCGAGCGCGATCAACCTCTTGCCTGCCAAGTTTTCGACCGCAGGTCTCGTGAGCGGCATGACGATAGCGACCGGCGATCCGTACTTCAATCTTCCCGGCGGCGCCAAGATGTTTGGCGTTTATTTTCAGGATGACTGGAAGGTCAAACGTAATCTCACCTTGAACCTGGGAATGCGCTGGGATAAGGACTTCAACCTAATTGGAACTCAAGCGCAGGAAAAGAGTCGCACCTATCTCGCTCTCAAGGCGATTAATCATCCTTTGGCGAACGCCTTACCGCACGACGATAACAAGGATTTCAGCCCTCGCGTCGGCTTTGCCTGGGACATGCGGAGCAACGGGCGACACATCATGCGTGGCGGATATGGCCTCTATTATGGCCAGACTTTTCTAAATGTCCCGCTGTTCATGATTCAGCAAATCAACCCGACGATCTTTGCGACTGCATTCAGTTTGGCTAGTGGGGATACGGTGCCAGGCACGAGTATCATTCTTTCGAACTGGCGATACGGGATCGATCCGTTACCAACTATTCCGCCACCGCAGACTCAACTGATTGCAGGTAACACCGGCCGCATCATGGATCCGAACTATCGGAATCCTTACACACAGCAATGGAACATCGGCTACTCGTGGCAGTTCAACTCCTATTCCGTGTTTGAAGTCGATTACACCCACGTACTGGGGCTACACGAGTCAAAGACCGTCAACATTAATCCAACCTTGCGTATGTTCTGCGCCAACGGCGGCAAAGTCTGTGGGCTCGGCGATTCAAATGGTCCCGAGATTACTGCGCGGGTCTTGACTCCTGCCTTTACTGCGGCTGGCAAGCCAATACTTGGACGCATTGACCTGGAAGCTTCCACGGGACGTTCGCGATACGATGGCTTGAACGTAAGTTTTCGCCAGCGTCTCCATAAGGGCTTCAGCGTGAATGCAAGTTACACGCTTGCTCGGGCGCTGGCATATAACGGTACCGCGGCGGCTTTCCGTAATCGAGCCTGGAATCCGTTTGATATTTTCAATCCATCTGAGATTGGACCCACTCCAAGTGACTCGCTACATCGTTTTTCGCTTAGCGGTGTGGTCAACTTACCGTTCGGCATTCAAGTGGCGCCGATACTACAGGCCGAATCGGGTCGTCCCTATACCGCTGGGTACGGTGCAGGAGCCGACGTGCTGGGAGTTGGAGCCGGAAGAGGAACGGCTCACGTTACCGTGCTAAAGAGCGCGCCGAACGACCTTCGGAGTGCGTTGACTGCTTTTGGTGATCCGACCGTAGCGGCCAACGCAGTGAAGTATAGGAATTGTATCCGAGCCGGTGAATGCCTGCAGTCGTCGTTCGATAACCTTCGCGGTCAACCATACATGCAGCTCGACACGCGCGTAACCAGGAACTTCAAGATCAAAGAGCGCACGAACATAGCTGTGATTTTCCAGGTGTTTGACCTGACGAATCGAGCCAACTTTGGAAACAACTTCGCTTCAGACATTCGGTTGGCGACTTTCCAAACGCCAACTAACTTCATCACGCCAAGTGGCGTGACTGTTCCGCACAGTTTGTCCGCTGAGTTCGGAGTGAAATTCTCGTTCTAAGTCGCGGGCTAATTACGAAGGAGAGGTGGCAGAGAAATCTGTCACCTCCTTTTTTGTGCTGAGTCCAAGTCTCTTTGCGAGGTCGAGTACTGGATCTGCGAGTTCAGTCACCAGTCCCATCTCCAGCGCTTCGCTCGCTGAAAAGCGACGAGCCGTAAAGAACAGTTCTGAAGCGCGAGCTCTGCCGATCAATCTGGGCAAGCGTTGAGTACCACCCCATCCCGTGATGATTCCTAATCCTGCGCCAGGGTGCGCAAAGATTGCCTCCGTTGAAGCCACGCGGATATCGCAGGCAAGTGCTAGATCCAATGCTCCGCCCATGCAAAAGCCGTTAATTGCAGCGATCGTCAGTTGAGGAGCGTCGGCAATTCGTTGGAAGATTTGCTGACCACGCTCTGAAAAAGCCCGGGCGTTGGTCGGGTCCAGCTGAGCCAATTCGCGAAGGTCTGCCCCCGCAGCAAAGACGTTCGCCGTTCCAGTCAGGATCACAGTCCGTAGACCCGGGCGCACAATAATTGAGGAGAAGACAGAATCAAGTGTAGTCAGCGTGTCGTGAGAAAGGGAATTGCGAGTTGCGAGACGATTGAACCGGATGACAGCCAGCTCGCCTTCAAGCTCGGCCACGACTTCAGACGTTCCGACCGCTTCTTTCATTCTCGCGGCTTTACGTTTTCTCGGAGGAACTTCACGATGTCTTCAGTTGAGGTACCTGGCAGAAAGACTGCAGCTACGCCGAGTCCTTTGAGCTTAGGAATGTCTTCCTGCGGGACGATTCCACCTACCAATACCAAGCAGTCGTTCATCCCTTGTTCGCGGAGCAGTTGAACGATTCGTGGACAAAGAGTGTTATGCGCGCCGCTGAGAATCGAAACGCCTACTGCATCGACGTCTTCCTGCAGCGCGGCTGCGGCAATCATCTCCGGAGTCTGGCGCAAGCCGGTGTAAATGACTTCCATGCCTGCATCCCTCAAAGCGCGAGCGATTACTTTGGCCCCTCGGTCGTGCCCGTCGAGTCCCGGCTTTGCTACCAATACGCGAATTTTTGTTTCCGCCATGATCAGTTTCCTGAAACGAGAGGGGCGAGCGGACCATCGCTTCTGATATAAGGCTTAAGTGCCGTCAACGAAAAAAAGTAACGACCATCCGGTTGAAGCGCTTGAATAACATGCGGAAATCCCGCGTCAAACAGAAACGTGATTCCTTTGGCACTTATCTCGAACTCATCGAGGTTTTCCAGCTTAAACTTCAGCTCAGCCAAAGTCGATTTCAGAGACTCCCTCTGGTCTTTGTCCATTTCTTTATCACTCGCAAGGTCGCTAATGATCTCGCGAATTTCTGCTTGCAGCTTAGCATCCACCGTTTTGGCCAGCTTTGGTAACTGCTCTCTATCAAACGCATCCGCTGCGGTTATGACATTCCCGGTTCTTAAATCAATGATGAAGTGCTTGAATTGAGAATCAGGATACGCGCCCATTCCGCTTTGTGAAAATGTCACATCAAAAAGGTAGTTCTTGTTGTATCCAACCTTGTAGTCAAATTCCTCAAGCCACGCGTCCTCTCGGTACTCAGTAAGCGAAATGCCGAAGACACTCTTGACTGCAAGAAGTGTTTGAATCTTTTTCAAGGCCTGAGGATTGTCCAGTCCCCTTAACGTCGGATATCGGACAACCGCGGTCTTTCGTTCTGGAAACTCCTTCGCCACCTTAGGGCTTCGTTGAAGCACGATTCGGTGCGGTGTGATACGAATGCTTCCCGGGGCCAGGCTCTGCGCGGACAGGGTTGTGCTCCCGCAAACTAACAGCAGCGCAAGTGAAGAACGGGGAATGAACTGTAAGAAGGGAATCGTTCGCATCGGAGATTAGAACGCAGGTTCCTCATAAACTCCGTAGATATCACGCAAGGCAGAGCAAATCTCCCCCAGAGTCGCGTAAGCTCGAACTGCTTCAAGGGTTGCCGGCATTGTGTTTTCGTTATTGCGAGCGACAGAGCGAAGCTTCTCGAGAGCATTTTCCACTTGGCCGGAATCCCGCTGTGCTTTTGTTTTCTCGAGCCTTTCAACCTGGTGATGACGCACTGATTCATCAATCGTAAGGATAGGAATCTGGGCTGGTTCCTCAGCCATTTCGTACTTATTGACTCCAACGATGATTTGTTCGCCGCGCTCGA
>Ga0157380_10003207_pt1 | contig 11167 bp, 7 predicted proteins | sample S35metaG_FD_119757 | JGI IMG/M metagenome (GOLD analysis project Ga0157380, IMG submission 119757) | Switchgrass rhizosphere microbial communities from Kellogg Biological Station, Michigan, USA - S3-5 metaG | ecosystem: Host-associated > Plants > Roots > Rhizosphere > Soil | place: USA: Michigan...
AGACTGGTCGCGTCCCGCAGCGGTGCAGGGTTGTCAGCCGGAGCATTCGACATCCAGCCGCCAGCAGGCTTGCGAAAGTACATGATGGCTTTGGCGGTGGCGGCCAACAGACCACCGCCGCCTGGCAGCGCTGCCGCAGCGGCGTCCTCTGCGCCGACATAGACGGCATCCGTCAATTGGGGCGTGCCCGTCGCGCGGAGCCGGACCTCCAGTGTCTGCGGATTGAGCGCCCAGAGCTCATAGACCCGCTTTCTTCGCGCGAACCCGGAAAAGAGCACGGTGCCATCGTCCGCAACGGCGACAGCGTTCACGAGCGTCAGGTCCGGTAGCCCTGCGCCTGCATCGAACAATGGTGCCGTCGCGCCATCGCGGCTGAAACGCCGCAGCAAATTACCCTCCACGGCGATGAGATCGCGCACCGCTCCGCCACCGAGCTGGGGAGGCTCGAACGCCAGAGCACGAGCAGAGCCGACGGTGTAGTCGCCCGGAACCTCCACCAGCTCGCTGGTCGGGGCGTCCGCGTAAGTGGCCTCGAACAGTGCCGAGTCTGTTGCGACCCACACATCCTTCAACACCTGCTGAACGACCGGCGGCGGTTGAGCGGACGCCGCTGCGGCCACGCAAACCGATGCAAGAGCTACAACAGCCCTAGAACGTATCGAAACAATCATTTTTTACCCTTTGTGACAAACACTAAGATCGTTGTTGTTATTTCTTCCAAACAACGTGTAGCCGCTCGAGCCGTTCCCGGCTTTGCTGCGACAAAAGCTCCATTGCAGCACCCCCTTGTGACAACACGTCGGTGCTGTGCACGAGCAGTGCTTTCGCGTCCGCGTAATCGCCGAGCTCGGTAAGGGCCGCGCCCTCGGCGCTCGCCGCCATTGCCGCTCGCCAATGGTCCGCGGACAGGCTCTGGGTGAGAATCAAACGCGCAGCCCGCGCCGCGTCGCGAGCCCCGGCGTAGTCGTGCGTCGCGAGCAGCAGATTGGCTTTGATGCTGAGCGTGCTCGCGAATTGCGGATGGTCTTCGCCGAACGCGAGTCGGCGGATTTCGAGCGCTCGATCGAGCAGGCGCAGCGCGTCGTCGTACTCGCCTTCCTGCGTGAGCCAAAACCCAAGATTCGTGGCGATTGCGCCGACGTCCGGGTGATCTGCCCCAAGCGCCCGCGCCGCGAGAGAGTACGACTCGCGCAGCATTGCGATCGCCTCGGCAACGCGCCCCTCGTCGTACAGCACGAAGGCCAGGTTGTTCATCGTGCCGACGACATCGGGGTGCCCGTCCCCGAGGAGCTTCTTCTGCATGCGCAAGGCTTCGCGGTAATCGGCTTCCGCGCCCTTCAGATCTCCTTGATCCTGCAGCACCTGGCCGACATTCCGCAGCGCGGTCGCGACTTCCTTGTGCTCCGCTCCCAGTAGTGTGCGCAGCATCTCGAGCGATTCTTCGTACAACGGCTGCGCCGCTTTGCTATCGCCCGTCTCGTACAGCATGAACGCCAAGTTGTTTAGCGCCTGCGCGAGGTCCGGGTGCACCGCACCGTGCACGGCGCGGCGCATGTCGAGCGCCTCTCGCATGGTCGCCAATGCCTGCGGATAGTCGCCGAGGTAGTAGCGATTGAAACCGAGATCTTCAAGACTCTCGGCGACGTCGGCGTGCGCAGCGTCGCCATACAGCTCTCGGCGCATCGCGAGCGCTTCGTCGATCAGCGGTTTGGCTTCCGCATGTTTGCCTTGCAACGTCAGCACATCTGCCAGGTCGGCCAGCGTTTTGGCGACCAGTGGCTGCGGTTCACCAAGTAACCGCCGCCGAATCTCGAGCGCATCGCGCAGGCGCTGCGCGGCGGCGTCGTAGTCGGCCTTGAACATCAACACTTCGCCCAAGTTATTCAGGCTGCTCGCGACTTCGATGTGCTCCGGCCCGAGAGTCGTGGTGCGCGTCTGCAAGGCGCGCTCGATCAATGATGCGGCGGACGCATACAGGCCAAGGCCCGTGTAAACGGACCCCATGGTGTCCATGAGCGTCGCCTGAATCTGCGGCTGACCCACGAGCTCGCGCTCGACGCGCTCCGCGCCCTTGTCGAGAATCTCGCGCGCCGTGATGGTATTACCGAGCGACTCGCTCGGATCCGAGATCTTGAACAGGTCCACCATGAAGTTCGTCGTCTGGCGCGCCGTCTCTGCCTCGGCCTCGGCGCGGATACGCTGCGCGTCGGCTTCCAAACGAGCGAACCAAGCCGTCGTCGCGAGCACCGAAGTGATCGTCATGCCCACGACCGCCGCCGCAGCGACCCACATCATCCGGCGATGCCGGCGCGCCTGCTCGCGCTGCTTTAGCGCATCGAGCCCGACACCGAGCATGCCGGCGATGATCTTGAGCAGCGCGTTGGTCTTGCCATCCTTGCCGGGCCGGACATCGGCTGCGATCGGCTCGGCGGGCTCGCTGCTCAACTGGCCGTCGGCGCCGACCTTGAAGCGCACGGCCTTGGGGAATGCTTCGTCGGCTGCGCCCGTGTAAGGCTCGCCGTCCACGATCAAGCAGAACACACGGTCGGATCGACCGAGCCGCTTGAACGTCAGAACTTCTTCGGTGACCCAACGGGAGAGGGCTGCCGCGGGCGAGCAAATGACGATCTGACAGGCGGAGTCGCGTAGCGCCTGCGTCAGTAACTGGCCGAGATCCGTGGCTGAGGCAAGCTCGTCGCGGTCGCGGAAGATTGGCGCGAGCCGCGCCGGCACGACACCGAACTGCGTCGTCTGACCGACGAGCGCCTTTGGCACTCGGTAAGTTTCTAGGGCACCGTGCAGCCAGGCCGCCCACTTCTCGTCGCGGTGGCTGTAACTGATGAAGGCGCGATATTTACTGTCGACCAGCGTCATTTCGTCCACTCAAACGCGAATACGGCCACGTAACGTGGCCGCAGTCCGTCCGAGGGACTGCACACGCGACACTGCCCCGACATTGGCAGCCTCCGTTGTTGATTTTGTCGTGCGCCGTGAGCGGCGACGTTTTCGCGGATCGTCGCTCGCTCTCGAATGTCAGAGCAAGCGGCATGCCAACACGCCGCGCGAGCAATGACAAGGAGTTTCGGGCACGCTGCACGACGCTTCCGCGTCAACATGGTGCGACAAGATTTTTTTCTGCACCAACATAGAGCCGCCAGATTGGTGCGCACCATCGGTTGCGCGTTGTCGCTGCCGCCTCGCACAATGGCGCCGCCGCGCTCGAACGATAACCGAGGTCCTCGTCTTGCCTTCGCCGCCCCCGCCCGCCCATCCCTCACCGCTCGTCATCGGGGTGTCGGGTCACCGCGATATCCCCGCGGACCGTGCAGAGCGCGCACAACAGGAGGTGGGTAAATTCCTCGACGAGCTCGTGGCTCTCGTGCCGAGCACGCCGATCCGCGTGATGGTCGGCATGGCGGAAGGAGCCGACATGCTCGTCGCCCGCGCCGCGCTCGAGCGCAACATCGCGGTCGACGCCGTGCTGCCAATGCCGCTCGAGTATTTCGCGAGCGATTTCGGTTCCGCGGGGCTCGCGGAGTTGCAGCGCCTGCTCGCGCACCCGGGCGTCACGCACGTCGTCCTCGATCCGCCCGCCGAGCTGCGTGGAGCGATACCGACGGCTCCGGGGCCAGAGCGCGATCGACTGTACGTCGCACTCGCGACCACGCTCGTGCGCAAGAGCAATGTACTGATCACGCTGTGGAACGGCGAATTCTCCGCTCTGCCGGGCGGCACGGCCGACACCGTGATGCGCTATCTCGGCGCGCACACGGGTCCGCAGCCGGCCACGCACGTCTCGTTCGTCGTTGACGACGGCACGGCGCCATGGGATCAGCAGCTCGTGTATTGGGTTACCGTGGAACGCGCCAAGGACGCGCGCGGCGAGGCGTCGATGGCGCCGATGTTTCTCTCCGGAGCCGGCGAAGGCGTGCTGCGCCGCCACGTCAAGATGCCGCACCAGCTGCGCGCGCAGCTCACGGATCTCGATCGCTACAACGCGGAGTTCGCAGCGTTGCAGTCGGAACCGTACGCGCGCAGCCCGGACACATTGATGCCGACACTGCCCGCCACGATCTCCGCGAGCGAGCGAGCGGATCTGCGCCGCATCGATATCGAGTACGGCAAAGCCGACGCGCTCGCCGTGTTCTGCCAAGCGCATTCGAACCGGCTGTTCCGCTGGTTCAGCTACATGGCGTGCGCCATGGGTCTACTCTTTCTGATCTACGCGAAGCTCGTCGCGGTCAAAGTGTTTCTACTCGGCTATCTCTCCGTGCTACTGCTCGGCCTTGCGGCGTTCCACGTGTTGAAGTCGCGCCGCTGGTTCTCGAAGCACCTTGCCTACCGCGTGCTCGCCGAGACGATGCGCACTCAATTCTTCTTGCGGCTCACCGCCGCCGATCGTCAGGTCAACGCCGCCGACCTCATCAAGCTCGCCGGCATCGATCAATTCGACGGCTTCGCCTGGCTCACCAACGTGTTGAAAAATGCCGAGCCGTGGACCGAGCGCGAACCGCGCGATCAGGCACAGGAAGACGCGTATCTCACTCTCGCGCACGGCGCGTGGATCGACGCGCAAAAAACCTACTTTCAGCGCAAGGTGGCTCGCCTCGAGCACGCCCATCGACGTCTCGCACGTTTGAAAACCGCGCTGATCTGCATGCTCGTGCTGATGGCCGTCGTGCTGGTGGCGGGCAGCGGGCCGCTCGGCGGCTTCATGTTCGACTTCGGCTTCAGCGCCAAAGATCTGCTGTTATTCGTGATGGGACTGTTACCCGTCTGGCTCGGTATCTGGGAGCTTTATCAGGGCAAGATGGCGACGAGAGAACTGCTCTGGCAGTACCGCAATCAGCTCAGCCATTTCTCGCGCGCCACCATCGAGCTCCGGCAGGCGAACGATCGCGACCGCCGAGTCTTGGTCCTCGCCGGGCTCGGCAGGGATTCGCTCATGGAGAGCTACCTGTGGACGATCCACCGTTATCACCGCGAACATGAGCCGCCGGCGGCGGGTTAGCAGGGCTCTCTTCCAGTTCGCATTGCGGTGCCTCTTCAGCGCTCGGTAGGTGGCGCATCATGCGGATCGCCGATGCCCGCTCGGCCGATCGCGTCGAGCGTTGCGAGAAAACTTTCATACGCCTGCCATCGATCCGTCATCGACTGGGCGCACTCTGCGCAGGTCACAAGGAGCATGAGGTGACACATGGATCGGCGGGTGGCGTTGGCGTTCGCGCGTTGCGACGCGGCCGAGCTGAGGTTCTGCCGCTACCTCAACCTCTCGAGCCGTTCCTCGGTCGTGCGGCAACTCTCTTGCGCGGTCAGCGGCCGTCCTCGGCACGAAGGAGGTGTTACGCAACGCCGCGGGCGCCATCGCGGTCGCGGAGAATGTGACGGAGTTCACATCTGCTGTCGTAGAAGTGCTGACTCAGCACGCGTTGCGTGCCGCGCTCGCCAACGCCGGCCGTCAGTTCGTTGCGCAGCACTGGTCGAGCCTAGAAATGGCGAAGCGTTTGGCGCAGCTCTACGATGAGATCGCCGCAAGAGCGTCGTAGAACGGCGACAGGTCGCGTTCCGCAAGTATTTTCCTTAATCTACCGCCCGTCGCTTCCGCAAGGTCTGCGACGCCGGAGTTTAAGGACGGGATTTGCGCGTATGAAATGGAATTCGCTCTCACGAGGTGCAACGCGTTGGTGGTCAGCACCGGCGCGCTTCCCAACTTCCCCGCTCGCGTTGCTGCGAAAATCCGTCCAGTACGTCGCCACGAATCCCTGGGTGCACCAAGCACCGGACCGCGCTCGAGCGCCCGAGCGGCGTGTTCGTCCGGGCGCACTTCCCGCCCGCTAAAAAAACTGTCGCGTTACGACGAGGTGGTCGGCACGAGGTGTGCCGATTCGATGACTGTGCGATACGACGGCGCAGCATGGCGCCGCTCCAGCGCGCGCTGAAATGCGCTGCGACTCAGCTCATCAATGACATCCGTCAACCATTCCTGCGCAAGCGCATCGGGCGACGGCGCGGCGAGGGGCGTCGACGTGATCTCATCTTCTTGTTGCATCGCTCGCTCCCGTATGTGAGCGGCGGATTATAGGCGACGTGCGGCAAAAAAAATAGCCGCGCTGCGACGCGTATTCGTCACAGCTCTGTAATCTTCTTGCGCTGGCGCTCAGCGGAGCCGCAGCGTCGGCCTTTGCGTGCCATCGACGAGACCGTGCGCGAGCAGCCACTCGCGCGCGTGCGCGCCGTCACCATCGAACCACGCTCGCGCGGAGCCTTCACGAAAGCTGTAGCCCCACGCGTCCATGTCGGTGAGGCAACGCGCCGCACCGAAATCGCGCAAGCGATCGGCCAGCAACACTTGGAGATAACAAACCCCTGCTTCTTCGGCGTCGTCACCGCCCGCGTCGGTGGCAAGCGCCGCGCGCCGCTCCGAGGTCATGCAGACATAGTGACTGAGCTCGTGCAAGAAAGAGTGCGCTGCGGTGTCCGCGCGCACATAGACCGCGTTGCCGATGAGCCCCGCTTCGGAATCGCCCCAATACGAGCCCGGGATCGCGTCGCCCGCACGAACCGTGACGAGCCGAGTGCCGTAGGCGTCGAGCAATGCGGCGATTTCCGCGCGATCGAGCGCAGCGAGCGCGACGACAGTCGCAGGTTCAGCCGGCGCGGGCGACGCGGACACGACAGAGGCTACGGGCGCGGAACGGCAGCGATCGCGCCGAGGGCCTGGATGCGCTGCATGACGCGCCGTGCGAGATCCTCAGCGAGCGCTTGGCGGAGGATCTCTTCTTCGGCGGCTTTGGCCAGCACCTGCGTCTCGTCGTAGGTGTAGGCACGCGTGACGACCAGCGATTCATTGGAGATGAGGCTCTCGGTGCCGACACGCAGTGAGAACGTCACCGCGTAATACACCTCGTATTCGCGCGGGATGTTGCGGGCCGATACGGACAGCACTCGTTGCCCCGTCTCGTCGACGCTGATGTCGAGCACGGCCGCGCCCTCCGCCGGCGCAGCGAGCACTTCGGCACCGCGCTGCTTCAGGACGCCGGTCAACATCGCCAGGAACTCCGAATGCGGGCGGTAAGTGTCGACGAAGGTCCGCGTCATCGCGACCGGGAGCGTGCCCGCCCCCTGCAACTGAAAGCCGCAGCTCTGGGCCGCGAGCGCTACCCCGACGACGAGCGATGCGCGCACGCCACGGTTGGCGAATAAAGACCGAGAAAAGTGTTGCATCTGACGCACCGGCAAGGGGCTCGTGGCAGAATAGCACCGCCCCGAATTGATGAACGATCCATAGCTTACACCGCACGATGGCCTCATACCGCTTCAGCCAAATCGAGTCGAAATGGCAGGCTTACTGGGACAGTAAGGCCACGTTTCGCGTGCCCGAAAAAATCGACACGTCGAAGCCCAAGTACTACGTGCTCGACATGTTTCCTTATCCCTCGGGCGACGGGCTGCACGTGGGGCACCCCGAGGGCTATACGGCGTCCGACATCGTGGCGCGCTACAAGCGCATGCGCGGCTTCAACGTGCTGCACCCCATGGGCTGGGACGCGTTCGGCCTGCCGGCCGAGCAGTACGCGCTGAAGACCGGGACGCATCCGCGCATCACGACGGAGCGCAATATCAAACGCTTTCGCGAGCAGCTGAAGGCGCTCGGCTTCTCGTACGACTGGCAGCGCGAGATCAACACGACCGACCCCGGCTACTACAAGTGGACGCAGTGGATCTTCAAGCAGCTCTTCGACCGTGGCTTGGCGTATCAAGAGGAGCTGCCGGTCTGGTGGTGTCCCGAGCTCGGCACGACGCTCGCCAACGAGGAGGTCATCGACGGTAAGTCCGAGGTCGGCGGCTTCCCGTGCATCCGCCGGCCGCTGCGCCAGTGGGTGCTGAAGATCACGCAGTACGCCGACGCGCTGCTTGCAGGGCTCGACGACCTCGACTGGCCCAACAGCACGAAGGAGATGCAGCGCAACTGGATCGGCCGCAGCGAGGGCGCGGAGATCGACTTCGCCGTCGACGGACCGGCGGGTGTGCAGTTGCGCGTGTTTACGACGCGGCCCGACACTCTGTTCGGCGCGACCTATATGGTGTTGGCGCCCGAGCATGAGCTCGTACCCAAGCTCGCCGCTCCCGAGCTGCGCGGCGGCATCGACGCCTATCGCGACGCCGCGTCGCGCAAGAGCGAGCTGGAGCGCACCGAGCTGCAAAAAGACAAGACGGGCGTCTTCACGGGCGCCTATGCCGTCAATCCGGCGACCGGCGGCAAGATTCCGATCTGGATCGCCGACTACGTGCTCGCGGGCTACGGCACGGGCGCGATCATGGCCGTGCCGGGCGGCGATCAGCGCGACTTCGAGTTCGCAGCCAAATTCAGCTTGCCCGTGATCCGCACCGTTCAGCCGCCGGCCGACTTCGACGGTGCGAGCGCCTGGGTCGGCGACGGCACCGTCATCAACAGCGGCTTCTTGAACGGCAAGAACGTCGAGCAGGCGAAGGCTGCGATGATCGAGTGGCTCGAGCGCGAGGGCAAAGGCGAGCGCCGCATCAACTACAGGCTGCGCGATTGGCTGTTCTCGCGGCAACGTTATTGGGGCGAACCGCTCCCCATCGTGTTCGTCGACGGCAAGCCGCAGACAGTGCGCGAGAACGAGTTGCCCGTGGCATTGCCCGAGCTCGACGATTTCAAGCCGAGCGGCTCGCCGGAAGGGCCGCTGGCCAAGGCCGGCGCGTGGCTCGAGGTAACCGATCCCGCCACGGGTCAGCGCGCGCGGCGTGAGACCAACACCATGCCGCAATGGGCGGGCTCGTGCTGGTACTACCTGCGCTTCATCGACCCGGCGAACCCCGCGCGGCTCATCGACCCGGCGCTCGAAAAATTCTGGATGCCCGTCGATCTGTACGTCGGCGGCTCCGAGCATGCCGTGCTGCACCTGCTCTACGCGCGCTTCTGGCACAAAGCGCTGTACGACGCGGGTGTCGTGTCGACGCCGGAGCCGTTCTTGAAGCTCGTGCACCAAGGCATGATCTTGGGCGAGCTCGAGTTCACGGTGAACGGCGAGCGCGTCGGCGAGGAGCAGGTCGAGAAGCAAGGCGACCGGTTCGTGCTGCGCGATGATCCGAAGGTCACTGTCGAAGCGCGCGCCTACAAGATGAGCAAGAGCCGCGGCAACGTCGTCAACCCCGACGAGATCGTCGCGCGCTACGGCGCCGACGCCTTCCGGCTCTACGAGATGTTCTTGGGCCCGCTCGAGCAAGTGAAGCCGTGGAATACACGCGGCGTCGAGGGCACGCACCGGTTCTTGAACCGCGTCTGGCGGCTCGTCGCCGGCAGTGAGGCTGACGACGGCGGCAATGCACCCGCGCTGGTCGACGTCGCGCCGACGCGCGAGCAACAGCGGTTGATCCATCAGACGATCGCGAAGGTCACCGAGGACATCGAAGCGATGCGCTTCAACACGGCGATCTCCTCGCTGATGGAGCTCACGAATGCGGCTTACAAGTGGCCGCAGATGCCGCGCGCCGCGGCCGAAACGCTGGTGTTGCTGCTGGCGCCGCTGGCGCCGCACCTGGCCGAGGAGCTGTGGCAGCGGTTGGGATCGGCGGAGTCGTTGGCTTACCACGCCTGGCCCGTCGCGGACCCGGCGCTGGTCAAAGCCGACGTGCTCGAAATCCCGGTGCAGGTCAACGGCAAAGTGCGCGGCAGAATCTCCGTGCCCGCGGAGGCGCAGGAGAGCGAAGTCATCGAGATCGCCAAGGCGGACCAGAACGTCAGCAAGCATCTCGCCGGCCAGAGCCTGAAGCGCGCGATCTACGTGCGCGGCCGCATCGTGAACTTCGTCGTCGGCGGCTAACCGCCTGCCGATGGCCAAGCGCGTCGTCGTCATCACGTGCTGGGGCTCGCACGGCGACCTCTTTCCGTACATCGGCTTGGCACTCGCGTTGCAGCAGCGTGGCCACCGGCCGGTCATCGCGACGAGCCCCGGCTATCGAGAGAACATCGAGCGCGAAGGCATCGAGTTCGCGGTCGCCGGCCCGGCGGTCGATGGCACGGACGTCGATCTATTCAAGCGCGTCATGGATCCGATGAAGGGCAGCGAGGTCATCGTCCGCGAGCTGCTGATGACGAAATTGCGGTCCACGTACGAGGAGCTGCGCCACGCGGTCGCCGGTGCCGATCTGCTCGTGACGCACCCGATCACCTTCGCGGGGCCCATCGTCGCCGAGCACGCGCGCCTGCCTTGGCTTTCGACGGTGCTCGCGCCGCTGTCGTTTTTCTCCGCCAATGACCCTGCTGTGCTGCCGACTGCGCCGCGCTTGAACGACCTACCCCTCGTCGGCCCGTGGCTCGCGCATACGATCCTGCGGCTCGCGCGGCCGACGCTGCGCCGCTGGGTGGAGCCCGTGGCGCAGCTCCGCGCCGAGCTCGGCCTGAAACCCGGCGGCCATCCGATGCTCGAAGGCCAGTACTCGCCGCACGGCACGCTCGCGCTGTTCTCGCGCGTGCTCGCCGAGCCGCAACCCGATTGGCCGGCGAACGTCGCCCTCACGGGCAATGTGTTCTACAACGAAGCCGATCCGCTCGAGCCGCAGCTCGAGGAATTTCTCGCGACGGGCCCGGCGCCCGTCGTGTTCACGCTCGGCACCTCGGCCGTCGGTGCGGCCGGGCGGTTCTACCACGAGAGCGCGGCCGCGGCGGCCAAGCTCGGCGTGCGCGCCGTCCTGTTGACCGGCGGCTTCGCGCAGAACCGCCCCCATGACCCGCTGCCGGCCGGCGTCCTGCTCGTCGACCGCGCCCCGCACCAGCTCCTCTTTCCGCGCGCGAGCGCCGTCGTTCATCAGTGCGGCGCCGGCACGACGGCACAAGCGCTGCGCAGCGGCCGGCCGATGCTGCTCGTGCCGCACGGCCACGATCAGTTCGACAACGCTCGGCGCGTCAGGAAGCTCGGCGTCGCGCGCACCGTATTCCCCGCCGAGTATCGGGCCGAACGCGTGGCGCACGATTTGGGCGCGCTGCTCCGCGACGCGAGCTACCGCGAGCGCGCGGCGACGGTGGCCGCCATCGTGCGAGAGGAGCGAGGCGCCGAAGCCGCGGCGGACGCGATCGAGCGCGCGCTCGCTTAAGCGCGGGATCGCACGCGAGCCGCGGCGTAAACCGCAACCAGCATGGCGA
>Ga0157380_10003209_pt1 | contig 11165 bp, 8 predicted proteins | sample S35metaG_FD_119757 | JGI IMG/M metagenome (GOLD analysis project Ga0157380, IMG submission 119757) | Switchgrass rhizosphere microbial communities from Kellogg Biological Station, Michigan, USA - S3-5 metaG | ecosystem: Host-associated > Plants > Roots > Rhizosphere > Soil | place: USA: Michigan...
CACCGCTTCGAAGTACCTAATATTCACGCTCTCCGGGAATCGAAGTGCAAGTCTTGCGAACCTTTCCGGATTCTGTTTTGCCAGCCCCTGCATAACACTCGCTAGCTCACCGGCCCCGCCCACAAGATCATCTCCAATTATCTTGGTTTCAACATTATCGCTGTCGTAACGAGCAATAGCACTCAACCATTGTTGATCCGTCATTTTGCCGGCTGCATCATCTGGGATTGGAGATCCAACGAAACCTCCGAACATTCCCATCGGCTCTTCAGCATGGTTCGTTTGGAACTTGCGACGCAGTTCTTCAAGTCGCTTCACTATTCGCTCAGATCGACGCGTTTCAATTATCCCCTCAATCAGCGTGAACTGGGCGTAACCAAATGCTGACCTTCAGTCGGCGCTGCGCTCCCATTGCGTGTAGTAATTGAGCAGCAGGTCTTCAATTTTCTTAAGTGACTCTTCTGAGCAATGCGGAGTGATAGCTTGGAGCAATGACCGCGCGACCCAGTGTTCGCCATCGCTGTAACCTATACTCAACCTAGCGGGATCCCCACACAAATAGTCGACTGCCTCATCGGCAAACTGTTCGCCATTTCCAGCATAGGCTCGTAGCAGTACAAAGTGCGCCGTTTCAAAGTCACTTTCCGCAAGTGCAGCAGCGTGTTCGGAGAATGCTTTAGGATCACTCTGCGACAATTGTGACAGCGCTTCCACAATTGCTTCCAACAGCGCATCTCCTGCTCCAAACTTGTTCTTATAGTGACGGATAAGCCAAGTTCCATCCTTGTATGGCGGCTCACCGTGTCGCTGCAAACCTAACTCCATCACACGAAGCATCACCGGCAACATTTCGCTAACATATTCGCGTGGTGCCCCTCTGGCAGCTTTTAAGAAATAGTCGTCGTGTGAGTCTCGTGTGCTGTTAAGAACCGAGCGAATGATATTTATTGTTGCATCTGAATCGGTAGGCAAAGCCGTCTTGATTAATCGGTCATAAAAGTGGCCGATAACTGTAGCAGCCCAAGCAGGTTCTTTGTCCGGCAACCCATGGCTTAGATCCCAGAAATCGCCGTTCATCGCCAGCGCGCCGCGTACCCCGTCTAAGGCGCCGCAGTCAATTGCACGAATGAAAAAATCAAAGAATCGCCGGCTGATAGTTAAGTCGGCCCATTGGATCACGAACGCGATGCGATTGTTCCACTCCGTCGACCAATCAAGTCTCGGTTCAAGTAACTCCGCAACCCTATCCGGTAAGAAGCGTTGCATGTTACGGAACAGATTTATTGTTCTGTTTATTCGCTCGGGCGGATTCTCGTCGGAGAGGGACTTCTCGATGATCCCCAGCGAGTCGACTAACTTGAACCAAGCGGGAGATTGGTAAAGGAGATTCCAAACCTCAACATGAAGCTCGTCTGCAGTGTTTTCCAAGGCTTTTGACAGAACGTTCCATTCCTGAACTGTCGGATCGGTCATAGCGTTGAGAAGAGAGAAAACGGCACTCTTGATGTGAAAACGAATCCTCTTGTCAAACAGGAGTGAAGACAAGTCTTCAAGATACGTATCGCGGTTCCCCTCTCGTTGATGTAGAAGTATCTGCCTGACCTGAGCCCGGCGGAAGAGGTGCTGTTCTGAATCAAGCAGAAGCTGCGTCAATCTTAGGCCGCGGGCGGCAAACCGACGCGCGAAGGCATAGTCGAAGAAGCTTTCGTGAAAGAACGAACACCTGCCCTCCTGCAAGGTCAGGACGTGCTCCGAGACCATGGCGTTAAGGTCCGCTTCGTACTCGTCCAAGATAGACTTTGGCACAGACAGCACTTGGTATTGGTTCATGTAGTCGCATAACTTATCGACTACCTGAACCCAGCGAACGTCGCGGCCGAGACGTGCGCGCACTAGGGCCTGTTTTCGCGTCCAGAATTCGTCATAAAGATCTTTGGCAGATTCAAATCCGAGCACATTCGTCGGATTTCCCGAAACCAGCTGCGAGAGCATATTGAGGTGGAGGGGAACAGACAACAGATCAAGCTGAGTCTTTGAGAGTCGTGCTGCATCCAAACCAAAACTTGAAACTACCTCGCGGACTTTTTCATGGGTCAGACGTTTTACGGTTATGACATCTGCGATGCCGTCCGTCCCGACTAGCCGTCTGAGCCGATGATCATTGTCAATGTCGAACTTGCGGCAACCAAGCACCAAATGTAGGTTTGGATAAGTTAGGGATTGTCTGATTATCTCGTTGATACATTCGAAGAATTGAGTGTTCCTACCAGAAGCGAGGCTGACGGCGTCCAGCTGATCGATGACTAGAGCGCAGTCTCGACCGTCCGCAATTGCCCCAAGGACATTCGCGGGAGAGCCAGGCAGGCCCAGGTTTTCACCTACCTGATCTGGTGTAGAGGCTGTCTCCATGCGATCAATTCGAAACGCAAGGACGGTCCAACCCAAATCTTGAAGCCGTTTTCCTATTTCCGGAGTAACGCTGCTCTTGCCAACACCTGCCTCGCCGACCAGCATGACACTCTTCTTACCCTGCGCCAAAGTAAGAAGGTTCACCGCAGTCTCCGCCTCATCGCGAGCAAAAAGGTGCCCTTGGATGCCTTCACCTTCAACCGACCCAAAGTAACGTTCGTTTTGATCATCGATAGCGGCAAGTACATGAGGGTCTTTATTCCAATTGCGACGGCGACATCCCTCGCCCTCCAAAAAACGCCAGATGTCGCGAGCGTTTAGTTCTTGATGAACATTTTCAAGCGCAAAGGTTCCTAGCATTGCGGCAAGCGTCGACGGTGACTCCCCATCAACAAGCACAGCCAACCGTGTCTCTAACATTATCCGCAGGGCCTCTTCATCTATCGTCCTAACAGTAACGCGTTTCAATCTTTCAAAGACTTCCGATTGGGAGCAATCCGTCCAGCACTTACAGACCTCGTCGAATGATGTTTGTAAGGCGGCGGATGTTAAGAAGTCGCGCTCGTACTCCTGCCACGAAGACGCGCTTCGAGCCCGATCAGTCAACTCGTCGAGTTGAAATGCGGCATGAGTTGAAGTAAAGACGCAAGAACTTGACGGGTCTTTCAGTTTCTTCGAAAAGAATTGCAGTACGGCCCGAGCTTTGAGGCTTGCAATGGTCCAGCGCCCTTCCGTGCCGTACTGTCGCTTTACTTGGTGATACTCAACCACCGAACCGCGTCGCACCCAAAACTCGGCTCCCTCATCCGCAATAGCGGGCGGCTCCAAACGAATGGCGCTTGCACGCTCGTCCATAACGTCGGCCATGTTGAAAACGGTCCAACGTCCTTCATAGCGAATGCCGAACTTGTCCGACGCTCCGCCCTTTAATGGCATAGTGCGGTTCACTCCTTAGCTTAATTATAAGGGGGTGGTCCGGTTTTGGTGAGTCGTCCAGTTTGCGAACAAGAATCTGAGGATAGTAAGAGGCAGGGTCAGCCAATTGATTTGGAAGCGATGGTTCCTAATGATCCGGTGAGTTCATCTTCAAACGCTCTGGAAAGATCCGAAGCTCTGCTTGTCGCGTGAGCGGCCTCATGAAGCAAGGTGCCGGCGTAGTCGCGAAGGCTGCGTAGCTGCGAGCGCTTTATCACTATCCTTTGCTCATTGCGCTCCCATACCCCTACCGCCTCTTCAAATCCTTCGAGACGCATCGTTTCGGAAATCAAAATCTTCTTAACATCCGCTGGCCTTCCACCAATCAGGTCCAGGACGTTTTTTGTTTTGTCGTAGATGCGACGCTCATTCTTGTTTAGATCTTCGGGCTTAACGAAATTGAAGTCGAAGCTTTGATTCCATTCTTGAATGTATTCACTCAGATCTCGAATTGGAAGCCCCAACAGGTCTTTCAACCCACGGAGTTTCTGCCTAACCGTTTCCGGAATTGTCACAACGGTTATTCCATCGCCCTCGGCCTGGTCGACAAGCATCGGTGCCATTCGAAGCTCGCTCGGCGTTACAAACAGGTAACTGCCGGTGGCATTTAGGAGCTTACAAGCATGAACCGCCACGTCGAGCCACTTTAGTTCATCATGTAATTTGCCACTCTCAAAATTCCTAAGGTCTTTCGCGACAATCTCAGCAACCGAAGAATGGCGGCATTCCATCAGAATGTCTTTTACTCTTTGTGTGTATGCAGCTCTTCCCACATGAGTCCGTTCACGGTTCAAAGCCTTCTCCATTGGCTTCGTCAATGAAGTTATGTTGTATGAAAAGAGAAAGTCATCCTCTTCTGCCACTCGAACTCCATTAATGTAAATTCGTGCCGCCCGTTTCGGGCGTTTCAATACTTGTCCATACTTCGTTGTTTCGAGAAGCGTTTCTCCAGAGAAGCGGAGGAAAAAATTCTTTGCGCTCTCTATTTGTTTTGCATTAACACCACGAAGGACAAAATCAGTACCGACAAAACAAGGATCAGATGGGGACGAAATCAACGCATGGAGTGTGACGATATCCTTGAACTCTTGCTTAGGTGCCTTCCCTAACGAGATGTCTCCATGTCGAGAAATGATTGAGACTTTGATCTTGTGTCGATCCAAAGTCGCTAGAGCATCCTTCAAACCAACCCCGAATTTGCCGATGACAACATCCCGACGATTCAACTTCTCTAGATTTTCTTTCTGCGTCAGATGTTTGTATTCAAGGCCCCTACCAAAGTCTCGGAAGTGCCATCCCGTTGAGTCCCGAAACACCTTCATGGTCTTCGTATTCGTAAGAAGCTCTTCATCGATTGCATTCGCGATGATTTCACGCAAAGCATCGGAAACGTCCCAGTCCTCCAGAACTTTTTCGATGTTGAGGTCAAACTTTCTCATTTTCTTCCTTCCCCGTTCGCCAGCGGCTCGGGCTTTGATCTGAGACTCATTAAGGAACCCACTTACGCTGATTTCTCGTAAGAATGTTGCCAATCCATGAATCGCTGATAATAGGACTGAGGCGTTGTCTGAGATGGATTGGCCTTATGTCGTTCGTGGGTTTCAGGATCATCAGAATTTCAGCTGGCCCTTGAGGAAGCTGGAACGCCATCGCTCTAAAATCCCCCTCAACGAATCCAGTTGCCTCTAGGCGTACCGATCCGGGGCCCTGAAAGATCGCCTCGGTCGTAGCACAAGTTACGGTCGCCGATTGGCCCACCGGCTTAAATATGATCGGAAGGTTGTAGGGACACCCAGCATAATCGGATACGTTGAACCACGCCTCACAGCTCAAATGGGGAAAAACTAAAGGCTCTGGTGACTTTGGCGTGACATATATAGTCGAGTCGATCTTCCAGGTAAACTTGTCTTTTTCCTGACGGCCGAATCCAGAATTGTTCTGCGTAACTGAGAGCTCAAGTTGCGCATTCATCAGTCTGATTTCTGGAGCGTTCGCGATGGGAACAAGAATTGTCAGCAAATCAGCTCGTGTTGCAGCTCTCAACCTAGTGCCCTTTCGCCATGGAACCTCGAACTCCGGATAACCTCCTTTAGGGTTCTTAACTACAAACGGCGCACCAGCATCCGTTCTGAAATAGAGGGCGATCACGGTTTGCCCGTGAGTATGAATATTGGCATGTCTAAACAAAATGGGCGCTTCTCCGTCGAAGTGTCTGCCGATCCCGGCCAGCCAGTTCGCCATCTCAATTGGGTCAGCACCGCTAACCGTCCGATTCCTCTCATCTAGCCCAACAAGCCAAAGAATGGGTTCTCCTCGGGCCACATTTGCGTGGGCCCCCAACCGACGTGCTGCATCCGCTGGGTCGATCCAGGTTGCTTTGATCTCCACTCGGTCGTCTTCAGTAGGCCTGCCGGATAGCAGTCCTTCTATGATGTGGCGCGCCCAATTTTCAAGTTGGTGGATATTCACGATGCGAATTGTAGCGCACTTAAATGGTCCGGCGAGCGCGCACCACTCGCAATTTTTTTAATGACGGACTCGTCTGGCTAAGCTTGGAAATGGAGAAATATCTTAAGAACCAAGTAGATGAGACGTGATCAACGTTCATTGCTCTGGTATTCTTAGGACCATAGACTATTTGAAATCTGCAACCTCCAATGCGTAGCTCGCCCTCCCATCTAGTTGAGTGATGAGCATCGCTGCTGAGCATGAAAGATTCATACTCACGGCGACTCCCAAATGCAGCTACCTACCATCCGCAACAACGGATAGCCACGACTGCACGATCTCCGTCTCACAAGGAGGTCGCTGCTGATGGGCTACGCGCGACGGCGGCCGCAACGGCTCGCCGAAAAACTACTACAAATCCGGAACGCACTTGGCCTTTCTCAGGCCGAACTCCATAGGCATTTGGGTGTCGAGCAGGAAAAGTCCTACACCAGAATCTCAGATTACGAATTGGACAAGAATGAGCCGTCGCTCATTGTCCTTCTCGAGTATGGGCGCCTTGCTGGCGTTCATCTCGAAGCAATTGTCGATGATCGATTAGAACTTCCCACGAAACTTCCGGGCACAGTTAGGTATGACGTCCCAAATAAATCACGTTTGAAAAGACTATAGGTTTAGGGCTGTGAACCGCGAAATGAATCGCGAGGGTCCAGGCGCGTTTCGTTCGGTTTGGGAATTACTCGCTTCCCACTTGTAAAGGCGACCTCAGACTACTCAGTAACTCAGTCGCCTCTCAGATCAGAAGTCAAAGGACCCGAAACTTGGCGATCGGTTAGGCCTATATGGATAACCTACTAATCCCTTACCTTAGTGCCAACAGTGAGGCGGAAGCGCATCATCATCTCGACGACCTTCTTACCCTTCATGCCGCGCAGACAATTAGACAAATTCTCCGGCGCAGACTTGGATTCTACGTCAGTTCAACGGGTGTAAATGAGCGCAACCAGGATGCGGAAGATCTATATCAGGAAGCGATGACTAAGATCGTCCAGCTACTACACGATCTCAAAGCTTCGCCAACCAAGACAGACATCGAAAACTTTGCGCACTATGTAGCGCGCGTTGCCTCAAATATTTGCATCGATTTCCTCCGAGCCAAGTCGCCAGCGCGTACGCGACTGAAGGACAGCCTAAGAGACCTTTTCAGGCGACATAAAGATCTGGTCTCATGGGAATTTGAAAATGAAATCCTATGTGGGTTTTCCGTTTGGCGGAACACCGGCAAAACAGTCTTCTCGACGCAGTCAGCTCACGACATCGAAACAAAACTGGCAGCCTTTCAAGCAGCGCGTTTCGCAGATGAGGACGTAAAGCGAGCTCCGATTCCGCAGATTGTCGCTGAACTATTTGATTGGATTGGAGGACCAGTTGAGATTGACGTGTTGGTCAGAATGATGACTTCTTTACTTGATATTAGAGAACAACCGATTGAGTCGTTAGACGATTATGCCGGATCATTCAGAGAGGTTCAGTTTGCGGACCGTGTTCGGACCACCGATTCAGATTTACAAGCCAAAGAATTATTAGCTCAACTGTGGCGTGCGGTAAGACAGCTGCCGCCGGAGCAGCGAGATGCCTTCTGTTTCAGCTTTGAGGATGATGCCGGCGCAGATTTCTTCAGCGCATTACTGGGAGCTGAAATCGTAACGCTCAAGGATCTAGCGACGGCACTGAATCTCTCAGTTGAGGAGGTCGCTCGCCTTCGTATGCGAATGCCGATGGACAGTGGAACTGTCGCAGAGGTGCTCAATGCGTCCCGGGATAACGTGTATAAATGGCGTTTTCGGGCAGTGCAGCGTTTGAAGTTTGAATTAAAGGTTGAAAAATAAACTTTTTCGGAGCCGGAATTTCCGGCTGCCACCCCCGTCTTAGGTAGGTGAGAACAGCGGAGGAACGAAAAGTCTCCAAGTGACGGAACACCTATCGACATCTCAGATCGAGCACTTCTGCCTCAGCACCCTACCGGAAGAACAGCTTCAGACGCTGACGCCACACGTTGCTGATTGTGATTCCTGTCTGCATCAATTCACACAAACACTCCGTCAGCAAAGAGGCTCCGCACCCTTCAGTTTCACTCTCGATCCAGAATTCTGGTTCAGACATGACCATGTCGATTTTGAACAGATAGTTGGTATAGCCGATGATAATTTGGATGCGACGATACGAGAGATAATCAACATTCATTTAAAGATCTGCCAAACGTGTCGCGAAGACGTCCGCGCCTTTCTCGCTTTCAGAAACGAAAGCGCTCGAGACGTAGAGGTGTCATTCGGCCCGACCGCGTATATACCGAACACCGAAAGTTTTTCGTGCACGCCTTGGTGGCAAAGCTTTAGATGGAAGCCTTCCTACACTGCAGCCGCCGTATTAGCAGCCGTTGCGCTGGTGTTCATGGCGCTGGCTATAAGATGGACATCTGATCTTCTTCAAGCGAATGACAATGACCCGGGACAGATCGCGCAGGCGAGCCCAGCCCCTACCGCAAGCAACGTTGTTACAGTCCCAACGCCGTCAGTACCCTATCCATCGAAGTCACCGGATGTGACCCCGAGTCCCGCGGCTATCGATAATTCATTAACAGTCGCAGTACTCAAGGACGGTCGCGGAGAGGTTATCATCGATAAAAGCGGTCGAGTCACCGGCCTTGATGATATTTCTTCAATCACTCGGCAAGAGATCGCGCAGGCAGTCTTGAATGAACGGTTGGGAAATCCAAAAGTCTTGAACGATCTAGCAGGTCCAGGGGGCGGTTTGCGAGGCGGTACCAAAGGCGAGCCGTCTTTCAAACTTGTATATCCGACTAGAAGAGTCATTATCGAAGACCGACCCGTCTTCAAATGGGAAAGCCTGGCTGCTGCCAGTAGCTATCGCGTCTATGTGCTTGACTCGCGCGGAACCGAAATCGCAAAGAGTGAAGAGTTGTCACCCAACAGCAGACAATGGACGGCGAAGCGATCTTTGCAACGTGGTGAAACCTTCTCTTGGGTTGTGACTGCGGTTGTCGACGGCAAGGAAATCATTTCACCCTCGGCATCCGCTCCTGAAGTGAGGTTTGCCGTCCTGGCAACGAAGGACAAGCAAGAACTAAATCAGTTAAAGAAAACTGGTTCACATCTTGGCCTGGGCATATTCTATGCAAGGACTGGATTACTCATCGAATCAGAGCGTGAACTGGAACAACTTGTCCAACTCAACCCTCAATCACGATTGCCCAAAAAGTTGCTTCGTAGCGTGCGATCACTCCGCAATTCCAAATAAGTCTAAGACGATTCAAAAGGCAGCTGTCCCGTCTCATTTTTGCGACCGGTCTGGCCTGTTTGCTGATCCTGTCGCCTCCTAATGTCCTCAGCGACCCCGTAGGCGAAATCCTTCGCCTCGGTCGTCTCCGAAACAAACTGCTTCTCGATTTCTTGAGCAGTCATCCCGGTCTCCGTCAGTGATGGAACTTCGAGTCTGTTCCATGAGATCTTCCGTCCGGCGCTAGTTTCGGCCAATACTTCCTGCAGTAGTATCAGACTGATACCTTGAGCGCGCAGACCCGTGTCGGCTTGTCGGATCAACTTCAGTAGGAGAGTTTGAACAGTTTGAAAAGTTTCCGCGGCATCCTGGGCGGGCGGCGGCTGTTCGGATTCGCTTCGATGGATCGATTTCCGCCTACGAGCTGAAAGCGCTTCGTCCAACAACTCCCTAACTAGCGGCGCCTCTTTGCGAGCGCCCGTAGCTTCCATAATCGCTTGAATCTGAGTCGCCTGATCAGCGTAAAGGTTTAGAGAAGTGATTTTCTTTACCAACGTTCTCTTGGTGTTGCGAATCCTTTTTTCCACATCTCCCCCCAACTCTATTTTCACCGAATCCGGTTACCCGAAATCTCTGAAAAATTGAGCCGCAACTTGCTGGATTCAAAGTGCTTCCGTCAGTTCTTGAGTTTCTCAAGTTTCTTTATAAAGATTCTTGATTCTAGAGTTGTTGATAACAAAGCTCTTACGAGTGAACGAGGCACGTTTTTTAAGCTCTATCTTGTCTGCCCACTTTATTGTCCTGCTTTATTTCCTCTTCCCGACTCTTAAGACGCCGAGAGAAGGGAGAACTTCCAGTGGCGGAGACTCTGGACTGACCCGTCCAGGGATCGAGGCAACGCCGTAGGAATCTCCATAGCAAGCCATGCCGAGCATCATTAGCCAACGTCGAACCAGATGGAGGTCAGTGACAGCCGGCATTGGCTGAGTTCACTAGAGTGAAAAGGTCTCCGGGGATAAACAGGGGTGTGCGTGAGCGCGCGCAGCCACTCAGTTACGGAAGAGAGGTTTTTGTCTTCATTTCCCTAAATCACGCGGGATGGGAGTGCTCGGAGGTATGAGACAGAATCACCGACACACGGGCCTCTTATTTGTTTCGCATTGGCGCACGCGGGAGAGTGGCATCAGGTAGTAGATAGGAATCCTCCCGCTGTACTAGCGCACGGAGGAACAGCCTTAGGCACCGAGCCCACACTTAAGGCTTGATAGGAGCGTACAGATATCCTGCCAGGTTAGCGTGATAACGTCTCGTCAGATTACCCAAACGAATTGCCGGCACGGGATTAACCTTCGCCCAGCGTCTTTTTAACCGGGCGACTGCTTTGGGTCGGATACGCATAACCCGGCGAAACCAGTCCTGATTCCACTGGGCGCGCGCCTCTCGTAGCTCACCGTCAAGCCGCATCAACAGCCGCAATGCCTCGGCAGCAAGCAATTGATCACGCGTCAAGAGAACTGGCTTGGCCTCTGCTTGGAGTTCGCGGAATGCTTCAGTCAGGACGGCGGCAGGGTCCGGCGACGAGTCCGCTGACCTCATTGCGAGCAGTTCGCCTGAATTTGACAATGAAACTGACATAGCCGCCCAATCAAAATTCAAAGGCCAATTGCACTTCGCTCGCATTTCGTTCAGACGATGACTCTGACACAAAGACCACTGGCTTTGGGGTAAAAGCAAAATCAACCCTCGGGGGCGGCTCTACGCTCAAGACCGGAAGCGGTTCCCCAAGCGGGTCGTGCCCGTTGCCCGAGTGTGGTTCCGTGACTCTCACGATCCACTGGTTGAGGTCAACGATTTGTATCGGTAACATTTCCGCGCATTTCTCTGGGTTCGTCGTGTCGTCATCGATTGCTTCATCGGCGAGGATCGGGTAACGAGCGAGCAGTGCGGTTAGTATTTCGATTCCAGATGCCTCGTCAGTCGGAATGAAAAAGCGCTGCTTCCAATCGATTTGCTCGTTGATAAGTCCTAGGCTGCGA
>Ga0157380_10003212_pt1 | contig 11160 bp, 9 predicted proteins | sample S35metaG_FD_119757 | JGI IMG/M metagenome (GOLD analysis project Ga0157380, IMG submission 119757) | Switchgrass rhizosphere microbial communities from Kellogg Biological Station, Michigan, USA - S3-5 metaG | ecosystem: Host-associated > Plants > Roots > Rhizosphere > Soil | place: USA: Michigan...
CCGTAGCCGCGCAGGCGCAGGACTCCGTTCATCTGAATCCCGTCGTCGCGAAGCTCGCGGCCGGTGAGACCGTCTACGGGCTCATCAACTCCGGCGACCTCTCGCTCGCGAATGCACGCGAGACCGCGCGTGCTCCGGTCGACTTCACGTACGCCGACATGGAGCACAACCCGCTCGACTTCCCGGGCCTCGCGACATTCCTGCTCGGCATGACGGACAAGGCTGCGCTGCAAGCGAAAGGCAATTTGCAGCCGAACGTCGCGCTGTTCGCGCGTTTTCCGCCGGAGGCCGACGAGTCCGATTGGGTCGTAAAACAGGCGCTCGACATCGGCTTGATGGGGGTCGTCTTCAACGGTGTCGATACGCCCGAGCAAGCGCTCACGGCCGTTCGCACGATGCGCTACCCGCCGCTGCGCGGCGCCCCGCGTCCCGAGCCGAGGGGCATTCGCGGTTACGGGACGGCGGCCGCCGCCTATGCATGGGGCGTCAGCGCGGCCGAATACGAGCGGCGCGCCGATGTTTGGCCGTTGAATCCCGACGGCGATTTGCTCGCCATCGTCATGATCGAGTCCGCGGAAGGCTTGAAAAACGTCGACGCGATCGCGGCCGTGCCAGGAGTCGGGGCGCTGTTTCTCGGTGCCGGCTCGGATCTGTCGCGCTCGCTCGGTGTGCCGCCGACGTCGCCCGAGCTCGAGACGGCGTTCCAGCAGATCTTGGCTGCATGTAAGCGTGCCAACGTTCCGTGCGGTATCACGGCGGGCAACGGCGAGGACGTCGCGCGCCGCGTTCGCGAAGGTTGGCGCATCATCCGCTCCACGGTGCCGGCGATCACCGCCGGACGCGCGTCGCTCGGCGAGCAGCGCTGATTCTTGGATCAACGACTCGCGCTCCGCCAAGCGGAGACGCGGGTCAGTGCACGGCGGATGACGCTTGCGCGGTACCGCGCATGATCGCGCCGACCTGCACGTCGTCGTAGCGGAACGCGCGGTTACAAAACTCGCACTTGAGCTCGACATGCCCTTGCTCGGCCAGCAAGCTCTTGACCTCTTCGTCACCGAGCATGCGCACGACACCCGCGAGGCGCTCGGGCGTGCAGCGGCAATCGTGCGCGACGGGGCGCGCCGCGAACAATCGAATCGCTTGTCCCGCGAACAGCTTGGGTAGCAACTCCTCGGCGGCCAAGCTCGTGAGCTCGTCGACCGAGACGGTCGCCGCGCAAGCGGCCGCCGTCTCGAACGCGCCCGCTGCACGTTCCTCGCCGTGGCCCGGCAACACTTGCAGCAATAGACCTGCCACGCGCTGCTCGTCGCTGCGCAGCAAGAGTCGCGTCTCGAGTTGCTCCGATTGCACGAAGTACGACTCTAGACATTCGTCGAGCTTCGCGCTCGACAGCGGAACGATGCCTTGGAAGAAGCCGTTCGGTTTGCCGGTATCGAGATTGACGACGAGACGGCCTTTGCCGAGCAGCGGCACACCCTCGGGCGCCGCTTTGAACGACGCCATGCCGCGCACGCGTTGACCGTCGGTGCACTGGATCAAGAGCAGTTTCAGCGGCCCTTCGCCCTGCAGTTGCAGCGACACGCTCGGTGTCGTCTTGAGACCGCTCGCGAGCAGCAGCGTCGAGACCACGCCTTCGCCGAGCAGCGTGCGAACCGCGGGCGGGTAGTCGTGCGCCGCGACGACCTGTTGCCAGGTCTCCTCGAGGCGCACGAGCGCGCCGCGGATGCCGCAGTCCTCGAGCACGAAGGTCTGCACTTCGTTCACGCGGCACCGAGCTGCTTGCGCAGCGCGTCGTTGACCTGCTGCGGGTTCGCTTTGCCGCGCGAGGCCTTCATGACCTGACCGACGAGGAAGCCGAGCACCTGCTGCTTGCCGGCACGGAACTGCTCGACCTGCGCCGCGTTCGCTGCGATGACTTCGGCTACGAGCTTGTCGATGCTTGCGGAGTCCGAGATTTGGACGAGCCCGCGCTTCTCGATGATCTCGTCGACGGTGCCTTCGCCGCTCCAGAGGGCTTCGAACACTTCCTTGGCGATCTTGCCCGAGATCGTGCCGGAGGTGATCTTGTCGAGCAGAGCAGCGAGCGTCGCGGCCGATACGCGCGCAGCGCCCACTCCCAAGCCGTCGCGATTGAGCGCGCCCGCGAGCTCGCCCATAACCCAGTTCGCAGCGATCTTCGGCGTCGCTTTCGTCGCTTTGGCGACTGTCTCGAAGTAGTCGGCGAGCGGCCGCTCGACCGTCAACACGCCGGCATCGTAAGCGGGCAGGGCATAGTCGCGGACGAAGCGCTCGCGTTTCTGGTCGGGCAGCTCCGGCAGCGATGCGCGTACCCGTGCGATGAGCTGCTCGTCGATCGTGACCGGCAGCAAATCGGGATCCGGGAAGTAGCGATAGTCGTTCGCTTCTTCCTTGCTGCGCATCGGCCGCGTCTCTTCGCGATCGGGGTCGAAGAGCCGCGTCTCTTGCACGACTCTGCCGCCGCCTTCGATGAGCTCGATTTGTCGCGCGGCTTCGATCTCGATGGCTTTCTCGACGAACCGGAACGAGTTCAGGTTCTTGAGCTCCGTGCGGGTCCCCAGCTTCGCTTCGCCGCGGCGGCGCACGGAAACGTTCGCGTCGCAACGGAACGAGCCTTCCTGCATGTTGCCGTCGCAGATCTCGAGGTAGCGGACCAGCGCGTGAATCTTGCGCATGTAGGCGCCGGCTTCGGCCGCCGAGCGCAGATCGGGTGCGGACACGATCTCGAGCAGGCCCGTGCCGGCGCGATTCAGATCGATGCCCGACATGCCGGCGAAATCCTCATGCAGCGACTTGCCGGCGTCCTCCTCGAGATGCGCGCGGACGATTTCGACGGTGCGCGTGCTGCCGTCTTCGAGCACGACGTCGACTCGGCCGCCGTGCACGATGGGCAGCTCGTACTGGCTGATCTGATAGCCTTTCGGCAGATCCGGATAGAAGTAGTTCTTGCGCGCGAACACGGACCGCCGCGCGATCTCGCAGTTCGTCGCGAGGCCGAACTTGACGGCCATCGTGACCGCTTCGGCGTTCAGCACGGGCAGCACGCCCGGGTAGCCCAGGTCGACCAGGCTCGCTTGACTGTTCGGCGCCGCGCCGTAAGTCGTCGACGCGCCGGAGAAGATCTTCGCTTTAGTCGCGAGCTGCGAGTGGATCTCGAGGCCGATGACGATTTCCCAGTCCATTGCGCTCACGTCTAGCTTGCCGGCACACGCTGGTGCCAATCCGTGGCTTGTTGGAAATGATGCCCGACTTTGAGCAGCTGCGCTTCGGCGAGCGGGGGCGCGACGAGCTGCAAGCCGACGGGCAGGTCGCGCACGAAACCGCACGGCATTGACATCGCGGGCAGGCCGGCGAGGTTCGCGCCGATCGTGTAGATGTCGTTCAAGTACATCTCGATCGGGTCGCTCGTCTTCTGGCCCAGGCCAAACGCCGGCGACGGCGTCGTCGGCCCGGCGACGAAGTCGACTTCGCGAAACGCGCGCGTGAAATCGTCGCTGATGAGCTTGCGCACCTTTTGCGCTTGCAGGTAGTACGCGTCGAAATAGCCCGCGGACAACACGTAGGTGCCGGTCAGAATTCGGCGCTTCACTTCGGCGCCGAACCCCTCGCCGCGATTGCGCATGTAGAACGTCGTGAGGTCCTCGCCGGTCGCGAGCTCGGCGCGATGACCGAACCGAACGCCGTCGAAGCGCGATAGATTCGACGACGCCTCGGCGGGCGCGACGACGTAGTACGCGGGCACTGACAAGTGAATGTTCGGCAGCTCGATGCTCTTCAACTTGGCGCCCAGCTTTTCGAGCTCGGCGAGCGCGGCACGCAGCGCTTTCGCGTTGTCGGCGTCGAGCCCCTGGTCGAAGAAGCTCTCGGGCACGCCGATCGTGATGTCGTCCCAAGGCTCGCCCACGATCTGCGAGTAGCGCGGCACGGGCTCGTCGAGCGACGTCGAGTCGCGCTCGTCGAAGCCGGCCATCGCTTCGAGCAGCAGCGCCGCGTCTTCGGCCGACTGCGTGAGCACACCGGCCTGATCGAGGCTCGACGCGAAGGCGATCATCCCGTAGCGCGACACCCGCCCATAGGTGGGCTTGATGCCGGTGATGCCGGAGAGTGCGGCCGGCTGACGAATCGAGCCGCCCGTGTCCGTGCCCGTCGCCGCCGGCGCGAGCCGCGCTGCGACCGCGGCCGCAGAACCGCCGGACGAGCCGCCCGGCACGAGCGCGTGATTCCACGGATTGCGGACGGGCCCGTAGAAGCTCGTCTCGTTCGACGAGCCCATCGCGAACTCGTCCATGTTGGTTTTGCCGAGCATGACGGCGCCGGCGTTCTGCAATCGCTCGACGACCGTGGCGTCGTACGGCGCGACGAAGTTTTCGAGCATGCGCGAGCCGCAGGACGTTTTGACGCCCGCGGTGCAAAAGATGTCCTTGTGGGCGAGCGGGATGCCCGTGAGTAGCGTCGCCTCGCCTTTCGCGAGACGACGGTCGGCCGCCGCGGCTTGCGCGAGCGCTTGCTCCGCGGTCACCGTGATGAACGCGTTCAGTGTTTCGTCGCAGCGCTCGATGCGCGCGAGGAAGTGGCGCGCGAGCTCCGTCGCCGAGACGCGCCGCGCCCGGAGGTCACCGGCTAACTGTGCGAGAGTCCTTGTATGCATGCAGGATGATTGCCAAAGGCTTGCGCGGTCGCGCCGCCGCCGCGTGCCGCGGCGTTACTCGATGACTTTGGGAACGAGATATAGATCACGTTCCACGAGGGGCGCGTTCCGTTGGTACAGCTCGTGTTGGTCGACTTCGGTCACGGTATCCGAGCGCAATCGCTGCGAGCGGTCGAGCGGATGGGCCATCGGTGTGACGTCGGTCGTAGCCACGGCTTGTAGCTGGTCGACCAGGCCCACGATGCTCGATAGCTTGGCCGCGACGTCGGCCACCTCCGCGGAGGTGATTTCCAGACGCGCAAGGCGACAAAGTCGGTGGATGTCTTCGGGGCGCAGCACGGGGTTCTCGGTGCGGTGATTTTCTGTGAGAGGGTCTTTGAAAAGAAGGCTGCGAAATGAAGTGATCTACTTCTCATTAGATAATACACGTCGCTTGTGGATTGGCCTACCCGTTGCTAAAGTCCCGCCACGATTCCCCTAGCGGCCTTGGGCCTCAATGTTAAAGAGCTTTCTCGGATATTTCTCGAACGACATGTCCATCGATCTCGGCACGGCGAATACCCTGATCTATGTCAGGGGTCGCGGCATCGTGCTGAACGAGCCTTCCGTTGTCGCGATTCGGGAAGAACCGGGTCGCGGCGGCAAGGTGCTCGAGGCCGTCGGTATCGAAGCGAAAAACATGCTTGGCCGCACGCCGGGCCACATCACGGCCATTCGGCCGATGAAGGACGGCGTCATCGCCGACTTCAGTGTCACGGAGAAAATGCTCCAGCACTTCATCAAGAAGGCGCACGGCTCGCGCTACTTTCGCCCGAGCCCCCGTGTGCTGGTCTGCGTGCCGTACGGCTCGACGCAAGTCGAGCGCCGCGCGATCCGCGAGTCGGCCGAGGGTGCCGGTGCTCGCAAGGTGTATCTCGTCGAGGAACCGATGGCCGCGGCAATCGGCGCCGGCATGCCCGTGCACGAAGCTCGCGGCTCGATGGTGCTCGACATCGGCGGCGGTACGTCCGAGGTGGCCGTCATTTCGTTGAACGGTATCGTCTATGCGGCGTCGGTGCGCATCGGCGGCGACCGTTTCGACGATGCGATCACGAACTACGTGCGGCGCAACTACGGCATCCTGATCGGTGAAGCGACGGCCGAGCGTATCAAGCACGAGATCGGCTCCGCGTATCCGGGCCAAGACGTGCGTGAAATTTCCGTGAAAGGCCGTAACCTCTCGGAAGGCGTGCCACGCAGCTTCACGCTGAACAGCAACGAGATTCTCGAAGCCTTGCAGGAACCTCTCCAAGGCATCGTCGGCGCGGTGAAGGTCGCGCTCGAGCAGACGCCTCCCGAGCTTGGTGCCGACGTCGCGGAACGAGGGATCGTTCTGACCGGCGGCGGCGCGTTGTTGACGGACATCGACAAGCTGCTGACCGAGGAAACGGGTCTGCCGGTCGTCATCGCCGATGAGCCGCTCACGTGCGTCGCCCGAGGCGGCGGCCGCGTGCTCGAGCTGCTCGACGAATACGGGCCGTCGGCATTCTCGGTGGAGTGATCACGCCCGCCGGCACTAGCGCGCAGGAGCGATAAGGATGAGTGCTCCAGGTAGAACCACCCCAGGCTTCAGTCGAAGCGGGTTCTCCATGGGCGCGCGTTTCCTGCTGCTGGCGATCATCTGTATTGCGCTGATGCTGCTCGATCGCCGCGATCAGCACCTCGGCCGCGTGCGCGATGCGCTTTCCATGGTGGTGTATCCCGTACGCGTCGTTGTCGATCTGCCGTTCAGTACGTGGGCAAGGTTGAGCGACACATTCGCCGAGCGTGAGGCGATGATCGCCGAGAACCGGCAGTTCCGCCGTGACCGGCTCGAGACCGAGGCGCGCTTGCAGCGGCTCGCCGCGCTCGACGCCGAGAACGCCCGCCTGCGCGAGCTGCTCGACTCGACGGCGCGCATCGGCAACCGCGCGCTCGTCGCCGAGATCTTGGCCGTCGACCTCGACCCCTACCGGCAGCGCTTCGACCTGAATCGAGGCCTCGTGGACGGCGTGTACGTGGGCCAAGCGCTGATCGACGCGCAGGGCGTCGTCGGTCAAGTGGTTCGCGTCGGTCCACTTACCTCCGAAGCCGTGCTGATCACCGACGCCGATCACGCCGTGCCCGTCAGCGTCAATCGCAACGGTGTGCGCACGATTGCCGTCGGCACGGGCGATAGCAGCCGGTTGCGCCTGCCGTATCTCACGAACAATGCCGACGTCATGGTCGGCGACCTGCTGATCTCCTCGGGCTTGGGCGGCGTGTTCCCGGCCGGTTACCCCGTCGGGCGCGTGCTCGACGTCCAGCGGCGGCCCGATCAAGCGTTTGCCGAGATTGTCGCCGAGCCTGTGTCCTCGCTCGACCGCGATCGCGAAGTATTGCTCGTCTGGAATTCGGCCGACGAAGCGCCGCGTGCGTCGGAGGCCGCCGCCGCGAGCGTGGCGGACGCACAGTAATGGCGGAGCGACGACATTGGTGGGCTTCGATGCTCAGTCTCGTCGCGACGCTCGCACTGGCGTCCGTGCCGGTGCCTGACTCCATTGCGCCGCTGCGCCCCGACTGGGTCGCCGTCGTGCTGCTGTACTGGTCCTTGATGGCGCCGCGGCAATTCAGCTTGCTCACGGCATTCTGGATTGGGATCGCGGTCGATACGCTGACGGGAGCATTGCTCGGCCAAAACGCGCTCGCGTTGCTCGTCGTCGTCTACCTCGCCGAGAAGTTCCACCTGCGGCTGCGCGTGTTCCCCGTGTCGCAGCTCGCGGTCACCGTGCTGATCCTGCTCGGCCTGTACGAGTTCATCTTGTTCTGGATCGACGGCATGGCGGGTCGCACGGTGCCGCTCATCGAGCGCTGGTTGCCGCCGCTAACGGGCACGATCGTCTGGCTCGCCATGTACATGCTGCTCGACCGGCGCGAGCGCCAAGTGCCCGCGAGACTCTGATGGCCGGGTCGTCGCTACAGTTGAAGGACCATTGGCAGGAGCAACGGCTGTTCCTGTCACGCATTATCGCAGCGGCGGTGATCGTGCTGCTCCTCTGCGGTTTGGTCGTCTGGCGGCTAGTGCAGCTGCAGATCTTCGACTACGAGCACTTCATCGAGCTGTCACAAGGCAATCGTTTCCGCATTGAGCCGATGCCGCCGACGCGCGGCCTCATTTACGACCGCAACGGCCTCGTGATCGCGGAGAACCGCCCGAACTGGGAGCTCGTGGCCATCGGCGAGCAGATCAACGATCTCGACCGCACGCTGCTCTCGCTCGAAGAGCTCGGCCTCGTCGACCCTTCGGAGCACCAGAGCCTCCGCGATCTCATCCGCTCGCATCGGGGTTTCGAGCGCGTCAAGTTGAGCAACCTCACCGAGGAGCAAGCGGCAACGTTCGCCGTGCGCCGGCACTTGTTCTCGGGCGTCGACATCCAGGAAGCCCTGTCTCGCTACTACCCGTTCGGCGAAATGACCGCGCACGCGGTCGGTTACGTCGGCAGCATCAGCACGGCAGATCTCGAGCGCATCGACCGCAGCAACTACGCCGGCACGTCACACATCGGCAAGACCGGTGTCGAGCGCGCCTACGAGGAGCGGCTGCATGGCCAGGTCGGCTACCGGCAGCAGGTCGTCAACGCGCAGGGCCGCGTGCTCGAGGCGGCCGGCGACGGCCGCATCCAAGCGCTCGCGGACTCGAGCGGCGTCGAGGCGAAAACACCGGTGCCCGGTTCGAACGTCGTGCTATCGCTCGACATCAAGCTGCAGCTCGCGGCGCAGGAAGCGATGCAAGATCTGCGCGGCGCCATCGTCGCGATCGATCCGCGCAACGGCGATGTCTTGGCGCTCGTCAGCACGCCGGCCTTCGATCCCAACCGATTCGCGGCCGGCCTCAGTCGCGCCGACTACGTCTCGCTCAGCACAGATCCCGACAAGCCGCTCTACAACCGCGCTCTGGCGGGCACCTATCCGCCGGGCTCGACCGTCAAGCCGTTCTTGGCGCTCGCCGCGCTGCAGACCGAGGCGATGACGCCCGACGAGGAGCGCTATTGCCCCGGGCACTTCCGGCTACCGGGCCAGACGCACCGTTACCGCGACTGGCGGCCGCAAGGCCACGGCAACGTCAACATGCGCGGCGCGATCGTGCAGTCGTGCGACGTGTACTTCTATCACCTCGCCGTCGCGATGGGCATCGACGCGATGGCCGTGGGTCTGCGGGAATTTGGCTTCGGCGCACCCGTAGGGCTCGACATCAGCGGCGAGAATTCCGGCGTCGTGCCGTCGCGCGAGTGGAAGGCCAAGCAGTTCACGCGCAAAGCGGATCAAGTCTGGTTCCCCGGCGAGACCGTCATCACGGGAATCGGCCAGGGCTATACGCTCGTGACGCCCGTGCAGCTCGCGCATGCCGGCGCGACGTTCGCGGCTCGCGGGCAACGATTCGCTCCGCGGCTGCTCATCGGCACCGAGGATCCCGTGACGCGCGAAGTGCGCTACATGGAGCCGAAGGCGCTGCCGAGCGTCGGCGATCAAGATCCCGCGCATTGGCAGTTGGTGCATGACGCGATGGTCGGCGTAACGTCGGACCCGCGCGGTTCCGCGCGTGCGCCCATGCAAGGCACGACCTACAGCGTGGCCGGTAAGACCGGCACGGCACAGGTGATCGGTATCGCGCAGGGCGAGCGCTATCGCGAAGAGGACATCGACGAACGCTTACGCGACCACGGCTTGTTCGTCGCGTTCGCGCCGGCCGAGGCGCCGCGCCTCGCGCTCGGCGTCGTGATCGAGAACGGCGGCGGCGGCAGCCGCGCGGCGGCGCCCGTCGCCCGCAAGGTATTCGACGCCTTTTTCGCAGCAGATAACTATGTCGCTCGCGAGCCTTGAATGGGGCAGGGCGGCCAGCGGTGGCCGCAAGCGTGGATTCAAGGGCATCGTCGTCGACGTGCCGCTGCTCGTCATTCTGTTCGCGATCGTCGCGCTCGGCATGGTCGTGCTCTATAGCGCGGTCTCGGCCGACACAGGTCTGCTCGTTCGCCAGGGGATGCGGTTCGGCGTAGGTCTGGCGGCCTTCATCGTGATCGCGCAGATTTCGCCGCACTACTGGCGAATCTTGACGCCGTGGCTGTACCTGCTCGGCATCGGCCTGTTGCTGGCGGTCGCCGTCGAGGGGCAAATCGGCAAAGGCGCGCAGCGCTGGCTCGACCTTGGCGTCGTGACGTTCCAGCCGTCCGAGCTGCTGAAGCTCGCCGTGCCGATGATGTGCGCCTGGTTCATGCACGAGCGGCGCCTGCCGCCAACGTTCGCGCAGCTCATGGTCATGGGCCTGATCGTGCTGACGCCGGCTTTGCTGATCGCGGAGCAGCCCGACCTTGGCACGGCGTTGCTCGTCATGGCAGGGGGTGCACTGACGATTCTCCTCGCCGGCATCAGCGTGCGCGTGATGCTGGTGTTCGGCAGTCTCGGGCTCGCGACCTTGCCGGTGTTGTGGGCGGTCATGCGCGACTATCAGAAGGCGCGCGTGTTCACGTTCTTGAATCCCGAGTCCGATCCGCTCGGCACGGGTTACAACATCATTCAATCGAAGATCGCGATCGGCTCGGGCGGCCTGTTCGGCAAGGGCTGGTTGAACGGCACGCAATCGCACCTCGAGTTCTTGCCGGAGCGATCGACGGACTTCATTTTCGCGGTCATGGCGGAAGAGTTCGGCTTGCTCGGCTTGTGCCTGCTGCTCGTGCTGTATCTCGCACTCGTCGGCCGCGGTTTGTACATCGCAGCCGAAGCGCAGGACACGTTCAGTCGGCTGCTCGCGGGCGCGCTGAGCCTCACGTTCTTCGTCTACGTGTTCGTCAACGCTGGCATGGTGTCGGGATTGCTGCCGATCGTCGGTGTGCCTCTGCCCCTCGTCAGCGCGGGCGGTACTTCGATGGTGACCCTGATGGCCGGTTTCGGTATGCTCGCGTCGATCCACGGACACAGGAAGTTGTTGGCAGCATGACACCCGGAAGTGCAGGCAACGCTGTTCGCGGAATCATCGTCACACTCTCTGTGACTCTGTCGTCCGCAGCGCCGGCGCAAACCGCCGACGAGACGGCTCGCGCTGCTTTCATCGACAAGATGGTTAGCACTCACGGCTTCGATCGCGCAGAGGTCACGTCGCTCATCGAAGCCGCCGTCATCGACCAAACGATCCTCACAACGATGTCGCGCCCTGCCGAGCGTGTCGTCCCGTGGTTCGAGTACCGCAACATCTTCATGACCGAGGAGCGCATCGCGGCTGGGGTACGTTTCTGGGCCGAGCACGCGGCGACGCTCGAGCAAGTCGCCGAGCGCTACGGCGTCGCGCCGGAGATGGTGGTCGCCATCGTCGGCATCGAAACCTATTTCGGCACGCGCATGGGCAAGTACCGGGTGCTCGACGCGCTCGCCACGCTAGCGTTCGCATATCCGCCGCGAGCGGCGTTCTTCACGTCGGAGCTCGAGGCGTTCCTGCTGCTCTCCCG
>Ga0157380_10003214_pt1 | contig 11159 bp, 14 predicted proteins | sample S35metaG_FD_119757 | JGI IMG/M metagenome (GOLD analysis project Ga0157380, IMG submission 119757) | Switchgrass rhizosphere microbial communities from Kellogg Biological Station, Michigan, USA - S3-5 metaG | ecosystem: Host-associated > Plants > Roots > Rhizosphere > Soil | place: USA...
GGAATCTTCACGCGCGCGAAGGGTACGTTGCTCATAATTTTCAGCGGGAGGCTCTCGCCTGAACCGGTATATCGATAGGTCTTAGGCTCATACAAGTTGGCAACCTTCGCTTGGTAATCGAGTTCGACGACATAGCGGCTGAATAGTGTGTAACCAATCACGCCGTCAACAACTCGCCCGAAACCAAGAGACGGCTTTTCAGGAGGAAAGACTACAAGGCTTTGATTGTAGATCTCGACTCCGGGAAGTTGCAGCGAGACTCCCTTCACAAACTTAGTCTCAAAGGTACCTTCACCTCCCCCAGAACCCTTGCCTTTGCCTTGCAGCTTCAGGCCGAGGGCTTGTGCAGCTTTGAAGTAGAGAACCAATCCTGAGCCAGCACCCGAATCCAGCAGAAACGTTAACGGCGCAGAGTTGTTGATGCGAGCTTGAAGAAAAATTTTATTCTCTCCGTTAACCTCGATGGGAATGGAGGCGACCCTGGCCTCCGGTACAGGGGTTTGGGCGAATGTGTTAGTGACAAAGCTTTGCTTGCCTGCATAACTTGATAAAGCTATGAGAGCAATTCCAACTCTACACCAGCGCGAGCAATAAAAAACTTTCATACTCCTAACCATCCAGATGACATCCCCGATTTGCTATGCGTCGCGAGCCAACACGAAGCGAATCACGCCGGGAGCGGGGGACTCGTCGACCAGCTGAAAGCCACACTTTTTCAGCACCCCGATCGACGGCGCCAGTTCGGGGAGTGTATGAGCGATGACCCGTCGGACGGAGGGGTAGGAAAAGGCATGGGCCACGAGCGCTCGGACCACTTCTGTCGCGAACCCCTGACGGCGACGATCGCTAACGATGCCATAGCCGACTTCCACATCGCCATCAGCGCTCGGCCGGCCACAGAAGCCGGCGCTGCCGATCAGTGTTCGGGGTTCAACGCCGCGTCGCAGCACGACGAAATGGAGCCACCAGCCCAGTTGGTCGTCACCTTCCGCGAATCGAGCCAAGGTGAAGTTTAAGGAATCCTCGTCGAGATATTCCGGTGGCCAAGATGAGGGCACGTCGGCGGCGAGCTCCGATGCGAGCGCAGCGTGACCCTGGATCGCCGCGTGAACGAGCGCGGGTGTCGCTGGAACAATTTCGAGGCGAATGGTCTCAATCATCTCCGCAATCCGAGATTCTCCGGACTCACTCCAACATGCGATGCCATTTTTTCAACGAGGCGTCCTGACGACACTGCGCCAGCGGCCGGCCACGCGCAGATTTGATTTCGAGAACCTCGTGAGTTTGTTTGTTGACACGAAGTTGAAAGCACGCGCAACCATAACCGTGATCGCCTGCGTTGGTTACGACCCATTGGCCCCGTTTGAATTTCGGCCATGGCCAATCGCCAGGCACTTGATAGCCGCCTTGAACTCCAATTGTCCATTCCGCATCGCGATCGTAGAGCCAGATATTTGCGGGCGTAGGATTGGTGAACCAACCGCAACGCGTTTCGAAATCTGGCGCCGGAATGCCATATGACAAGGCGGGCCGACCAGGTACGATGATCGCCAAACAAATCAGTGTGCTGCAAATAAGTAGTTTAGTTTTCATTAGAGAATTGCCGACCGCCTGAGTTGATGCGGCCGTGCGGCGGCGCTATTTTTGAATTACAAGAGCATAGGAAGTACGCTATCCCGCGCCCCGCTGCAACAGATCATTATGGGCGGTGCTGAACTATCGAACGATTCTTATCTAATTCACTAAGCCTTTCAGCAGCATACAGCGAGCGTGCTTTTCCATCATTTTCGAGGCCTCGCTCGTTACACCAGAGAATCAACTTCTCACTATCGACGTCAACCTTTTCAACTCTTAACCCGATACTTTGCAATTCGTTGTACTTTTGCTCCGCCAACTGCAACCAGTCAAGATAACTAGCTTCCAATTCATCAGCGTCAGTCGCTACGTCGCGAATGCGCTGCCACTGTTCGGGTCGGTACCAAACAATTGCCATGACCATTTCGTCTTGAGGTTTTTGAGAGTCTTTCATTGTTGCACCTCGTAGCACATAACGGTTGAGTTGACGCGGCGACGCCAATTCATTCCCGATGAATCGGGATCGCCAACATTCTAGTTGCGCAGTTCAACTTAAAGATTAAACGACTTCATCCACTTCGGAAGACGCGAACGGATAGCGTCTGAGTTGACGCAGCGCGACCCAAGCCCCCTTCTCCGTGTTACGTAAGTGAGAAACATCGCGATGCATCGGGAATTGTTAGATTGTGCCGGGGTATTTGGCAAGAGACTTTGTATACCTTTCCTTCAATTTCAATAACTCCTCTCTAATACTTGTATTTGGTTCCTCCCGTTTTTTGCGCTCGATTTCGCGAATCATTCCCATCGTATTGCCTTTCCAGGACGGTAGTGTGATTCCGACCAAGCCGTTCAACATTGCCACATTCAACCATTCCGGTGTTTCCGAGACCTTCATCTGGAGATCGCGTAATTCCTCCAACGTTTCAACGTTTGCTGAATTGAGTGCCGCTTGCAGCAAAGCGATTTGATGCTCGAGTTCTTTCATGCTTGTTAGAAACAGGTCCTGTAGGCTTTTGACCTTGTCTGCCTCTCCGTCTCCAGATCCGTCCTGGAATATCACGGCTTCGAATACCAGAGCTTCACGAGCCAAAGATGAATTCGGAGAAAACGGCGCGTCATATCTGTAGATTTCTCCAGGGGCCAGCATTGTTTTCGTATCGGATAGTACGTATGAGAAGAGTTGAGCGGCGCCTCCCTTGTGGTAGCGCATTCGAAACGCGTAAATGTTCTTATCGCTGATATTCCTTAGACGTATGCGAATAAAAGGATCACGTCTGGTGGCGCTGACTACTTCCAGCGCCTGGCTCTTACTTTCCACCACAGGCACAAAGGAGGCGTCCACCGGTTCGACGACTGCAGGCGCTGAGGTTTGGCCAGTCCTTATAGCAGATTGCTGGGCGTTGGCAGGCAGAGAACAAGCAAGTACAGATCCGAGTAAGATAAAGTTATTGATATTCATTGATAAGTCCGACCGTTGTGTTTGATCCAGCCTGCGACGTGCTTCCCATTCGGATCCTTATGTGTCCAGTGGATCTTGCCTCCATCTTCATTCCACACGTACTCGCCGTAGAAACGTAAATTATCGCCCTCCTGTAGCCCGGCGACTCGCGGCGCGATGTCGATGTTGTGCGCAATAAGTATTGTCTGACCTGATGCGAGGCGAACGATGAACCGCTGATGCCTGCTGCCGTCCAGATCGTCCGCCAGGATGCGCGTTACAACGCCTTCACCTTCAACCTGGACATTGCTCGTCCTGTTTTTGAATGCGCGCCCAATTGGGCTGTTGTCATCAGATCCGACTCCGCTGTTGATGGAGGGCTGAACCGCGCTGTGACACCCTACCCAAGCCAACGCGACCATGATAAGCGAGGCAATGTGGATCCGTTTCACAAATAACATATCTCCCCCACTTCCGGCTCATCGGGACTTCTTGAGAAAGATGCTAACGCGGCTCGCGTCCAATCCCGACCGATGGGTTTAGGCGCCGCTGAAACGTTCAGGTTTCGACTGACGATCATCATCGAGGACGTCCGAAAAACAAGAGATAGCCGTCGGCGTCCTTGAGTTCGAAACCACGCAAACCGTCATGCGTGTCTTTCAGCGGCTTGAAAAACTCGACGTTGCGTGAAGCAAATTCAGCCGCCAGTGCGTCAGGATCCGGGACAGACACAAACGCATCCCAGCGAGCGATACCTTGTTTGATGTCTCGCGTGTAGTTCGGCACTGGAGCTACCCCAACCTCTTTCATCAGGATTTGCGCGCCGCCCCTGCGAACGATGCCGAAGAAGATGTCGTCAGGCTCAGGCCCCTGGAAAGTGATCTCGAAGCCAAGCCGGTCCCGATAAAACGAAAGCGATGTCGGTACGTCGCTCACGATAAAAAAGGGAGCGATGCCGGAAATCTCTGGTCTTGTCATATGAATATCTCCTCGAAGCTTTAACGCCGAACGGTGAAGTTGATGGTACCAGTCAACACAAAGGCCACCGCCACTATTGCGACGATGAACATTCACATCATTCCACCCAAGACTCCTCGTCCGACAAATGGTTCCCAGGTAATTTCGTGTTCGGTTGCTTCATTCATCGCGATGTAGTTCCAAGCGCATAACGCCTGAGTTGCTGCTGCGGCGCGCGAATTCATTCTGAAATCCGCATTCCGCAATCCGCAATTCAGTCGTCCCGGTCCGTTATTCAGGATCGGAATAGACAGTGTCCTCAGGAACGTCCGTAGGACTCTCGAAGTCCAGGCGATATCCGTCCGGGTCAGTGAACGATGTGACCCAGAGATTGTTGCCGACAAACGGCCTTGCCGGCTTGAGCCCTCGTGCTCTTGAATCGTGGTACACAGCGATCGCGTCTGCGCAAACGAAGCAGATGGACACTCCCTGGCCCAGCGGGCCCGTGGGCCACCCGCCCGGTCGCCCATCCTTCCAGTATTCCTGAAGCATGACGGCGACCTGACCGAGTTCGAGCCAACACCAACGAATTCGGCCGTCTGGCTCCCACTGTCGCGTAATCCTGAATCCGAGGCCATCGACATAGAATCGCAAGGAAGCCTCGATGTCCTTCACGTTGAAGAACGGAACCGCCTGCCGGACGTTAGGAGTGTCGGAGACTTGCACTTCCATCGCGACATCGAAGAGTGTCTTATTGTTGGTAGCCATTTCTTACCTCCGCTCACATGGGTCGTCCACAGTACTTTTTATAAGGCATGATCTCAGTCACAGTCACAGTAGAATCTTTTCTGATGACATACTCCGAGGCTCCGTATTTATTTGCTCCAGGTTTCCAATCGTAAGTGTAGCCTAGTCTCGTCCACGGATAGCCCACCGGAATTAAATACGCCTCTGAAAGCACATAGGAGCTGAGCATCTGGTTGGCAAACCATCGCATGTGTGCGTCAGAGGTAGTTTCCGGGAATGCTTCACCACAGTTAGCCGGTATCGGGGAAGAGCATGGAAGCGTCGTCGTAGGGTCGGGATTAGCTGTAGGTCGGAATATATCGCCCTCCTTAACATTCATGACTACAAAAGTAGTGAACGTTCGATTCGGGTGTAAGCCAAAGAATTGGCGCAGTCTTAGCTCCAGATCACCAGAAAAGCCTCGGCAAATCTCCTGCACTTCTGGCACCGCAGTGACCCATACCTCAACCGGCAGCGTAGTCTCACCTAACTTGTAACTAAAACTGGTTAAGGTAACGACGCTCACCGATTTGGTTTTGGGGTCAAATTTCAAGGGCCTCAAGGGGCGCAGGTTCGAGAACTTGTACACAGATGAGTCATAAATAGCAGCATTGTAGGCTGCCATAATGCTCGTCTCGTCAGGAGCACTTTGGAATGCGACAGCATGGTTACCGTACCCTGTTAATAACAGCAACAGTGCAGAGGCGGCAACCATTTTCCAAGCCAGGCCACTCCAGCGAAGCAAGGCGCATTGAGTTTTCGTTACAAGAATAATATTCATATCGATATCCTTCCCTCGAAGTTACTCTGAAATTGGCAAGCGTCTAACGTCAGAGTTGACGCGGCCGCGCGGTAGCGCCAATCCCGATTCATCGGGACTTCTTGAGAAACACGCTATCGCGGCTTGCGTCCAACGATTTGTTATGTCGCGTCTGCAGAGCGCCACTCTTCCAAGAGGCGTTTTGACGTCTCGTTAATATACTCTTCGGTAGTACCGTGCTTCTTGGCAAATTGCTCGACCAGTTGGCCGATCTCTTTCAGCAGAGCGAGGGCTTGTTCAGCGATACCGTTTAGACGGTCAACAAGCTTCGTAGCGACAGCATCGTTGTACGGCGCGCTACGACTCGCAGCACGAGATTTATGAACCAACCAATTTCGGTCAGATAAAAGATCGCTAAGACGGCGTTCGAGATCTGTAGTTAGTAGGCCTGCTTCGGTGAGCCGACGAATAGTGATTCCAAACGTTTTCTTTTGAGCTTTTTCGAACAGAATGTTTCCTGCCTCTAGGCCCATTCCCTGTTTCGCCTGCGCCAACATAACGAAGTACAGAGCGGCCACGGATTCCAGTTCCTGGATTTGCCACAACCCAAAGCCTACGCGACAAAGGATAAAGTTAAGACCGATCAGCCGTCTCTAGCTGTTGTAAGAAAGGATCCATTGCGACAGAACGGTTGAGTTGACGGGGCCGCGCGGTAGCGGCAATCCCGATTCATCGGGACTTCTTGAGAAACACACGCGATCGCGACTCGCGTCCAGGATTTTTATACGTCGCCGAACGCGGAGTGGTATTTAACTTGGCCGGTCACACCCTCCAGAAAACCTGGTTGAAGCTCCACCGCCATGAACACTTCTTCCGGGACTTCGTATTCGCATCCTATGCCAAAGCGCGCAGACGACGAAAACCCGAAACGAGGGTAGTAGGAAGGATGGCCTAAGACAACAACGGCACCGAAGCCGAGTTGCCTGCACTGGTCGAGGCCGGCGCGTACGAGTGCAGACCCGATGCCCTTGCGCTGATGTTCCGGGGCAACGGCCATAGGTGCGAGACCCATGATCCTGAGCGCGGGATGGCCAGAGAGCGAAACGGGCGAAAACATGATGTGCCCCACGATTGCGTCATTGTCCTCTGCGACGAGTGACACGAGCGGCTGCGCTTGGTCACGCAAAGCGTCAACAAGGTTGGCTTCCCCTGGTGTCTCGAATGCGGATAAGTTCACAGCGTGGACAGCAGCCCAATCTCTCTCCTCTTCGGCTCGAATCAGCATGTGCACTCTCAAGAAGTTCCAGCCTCGCGCATCGTCAAGAACTCTACGGATGAACGCGTCCTTTCCCCGCATATAACTAATGTTGTCGTGGCGATACCTCCGCGCCAGGTTCTGCTTTAACGCGCCGTACTCCGCAGCACGACTCGGGTGTGCCAGGAGATAGTCGCGAAACGCGAGCTTGTCGTCGATCTCCGCATGGCCCACCGCGCACGCGTGCACATGATGCGTGTGCGTCCCGCCCACGTCCTTGCTGAAGTAGAAGCGTCCAGGCGTGCCGGGAATCTCAGCATCCAGACACTCACCACGAACCCGATAGCCAAGCCCTTCCATGGCAACGCTGAATCGACCAACGGTAGTAGTTTCGCGCAGTACCACGAGAATATCGATGACCGGCTTGGCCGGCAGACCGGGAACCGACGTACTACCGACATGATGGATCGCCACTAGTACGTCGCCGAACACTGTTTCGAGCGCGCGCGCCTCACGCGCGTACGCATTACACCAGGCTGCTTCATCGTGCGCTACCACTTCGATGATTCGGCTCATGGTGACGACTTCGAACGCTTGAGTTGACGCGGCGGGTGCGTTTTCAAATCCGCAACCCGAAAATCCGCAATTCAGTGCCTCCGTCGCTCGCGTCCAACGATGTGTTCGAAGGCGTTCGACCAATAACGGACGAGATTGTAAACGAACAAAACCCACAACAAAATATTTACACCGACATAAAGAGCTGTCGGCACAACAATGTACGAAGGCGAAAAAGCCCAAGTCTTATCAATGTAGGCCCAATCACGAATCCACGGCACACGAAGAGTAAGGATTGCCAGGGTGTAGTGAACGACCAGCAGCGAAATAAAGAAGACCTTCGATAAAAAGGGACGCAAGTCACCAGCGAGGAATCCAAGTGCAGGGAACACGATGACTCCCAAGCCGTAGGGTGATAATGGCGCAAAGAAAATAAAGGTACCGTGGCCTGCACCAGAGGCCGCAAACGCAAAGAAGAAGTAGACGAGGCCGAACGCGAATCCGATAAGCAAACCGAAGATTGAGCGACGCCAACGCATGATTGGTTAAGAGTTAGTAAGGAAATCGAATTCTTGAGTTGACGCAGCGGCGCGATTTCAAATCCGCAACCCGAATCCACATTCCACAATTCGATTACCCAGCGTACTTTCGCCGGCTCTTCAGGTGGATGAAAACCGCAAGCGCAATAAGGAAGATTGCCAAAGCGGGGAAGCCAAAACGATTAATAAATTCTTCACTCGCAATTTCCTCTTCAAGTGATTTTACTTGCTGACCATTTACCCATAAGCCGTATGACTTAACTGCGCCATCAATCGGGACCTTCGTGGAATGTGGTAAGGCGTAGGTCCTAACCTCTACTCCACGCTTTTTGAGAACACTAGCGGCACTCTCCTCATCGAGCGCACCTGTCCAAAATCGATGACCTTCTTCGAGAATCACAATTGGTCGAGGGTAGCGACCACCGGGTGAACGATATATATGATATGACTCCAAATGCCCTCGAACTTCTGAAAAGTCGGTGGCTTTAGGAGTCGGCGTGGCAATGGTGGCCACAACGCAGACCATACTAATGCCTAACAGAAACAACGGTGCTATATACAGGCTTATCACTCTCATAGAACGGTCATCATCCTCGGTTTTTCTCCGGGTCGAAGGCTCATTCGATTGCCGCCCAACGTCTGAGTTGACGCAGCGATTTCAAATCCGCAATCCGAATTCCGAGATTTCTCGTGCACGGCTCCGGTCCAACGAGTTGTGGGGTTGGGCGCACAAGAAACGAGATAGTCTCACCCCTTTTTCTTGAGCCACTTTAGATACCGCCGAAAATCTCTTTCAATTTCTATCTTGTGCTCACCCCAAAAGAGGTCCTTGTCGTGAAGATCTCTCTGTGAACTTTCGGGGTATTCAGCCAACGTTATTACTTTCATGAAATCACGTTCCGACTTTGCGATTCCGATGTAATACTTCAGCTTATCGATGTCCCCATTACTCAGTTTGAGAATATCTAACTGCACGCGCTCAAGTCCAAAAAAGGAAGGTATGTCGTCATCGAGGAGTCGCAGAATTTCGTCAGGAGCATGATGCGGAAATAAGGATTTAACCTTAGCTTCGACTAAGTCGCGACGAAAATAAGATTTTAACTTTCCTAACTGTCGTGACTCGTCGGTTGGAGTATAAACCTCAACCTTTACCCTGCGGTCAAACCATCTCAGGAAAAACCAAATGGTGAATAGAGCAATTACCGCAATGATTATCCAGATTACAAATGACATTGGTTACTACTAAGGATGAGCAGCCCAACGCTCGAATTAACCGCGCAGGAAAGAATCTAACCAGTAACCCTGGGATCACCCGCTCAAGACAACGTAATTTCTTTGCCGAGGAAGAGCCTCTCACAGATCAAACCGCGTTGTCGGCACTCTTTTACCAGCCGGTGGGATTCTACGAACGGTCGTGAGTTCTCAGTGTATTGAACCGTCATTAGGTGACTTAGCCAGGGCTCCTGTCCCAATCCGTAAACATAAACCTGCTTAGGCTGCAGCCCGTCGACGATCGCGATGGCCTGTTGATAATCGGGACCGTTGAGTCTCCTCTGCTGATCCATCGTTCGCGCTAATGGCTTCCTCAGTAACGGCCCGTACGCCCAACTCATTGGCGGACCATCGCACTCCATACCGATGAAGAGTACGTCCACGTTGCCGGTCACGTTATGAATATTCTTGCAGAGTTTAGGGTCAAGCGGATTAAAGTCTCCCGCGCAGAGAATTGACTTATCAAGTAGTCTGATTGAGTACGCCAGCTTGCTCCTGATATTCAGATCCCCGTGATTGCCGAGGGAAGGCAGGCCGGTGATGCTGCCACCATTAATCTCGACGCTTTCCATCTCGTCCAATTCCCTGACATTCGAGAAGCCAAGGCTCTGCAGCATTAATCTTAATGACGGGTCGGCCAACGAGCCGCCATTATTTCCAGGGACAAAGATAGTCTTGATTTTGTGACGCAGATAAAACAGCGTCTCAAGCACACAGTGATCCAGCTGATTCTGAGTGAGCAGTACGTAGTCAATCTGCCGAGGTAAGTCATCATAGGAATAGCTCGGACCAGACGCTTTCAAGCCATAGCTGACCAGCGGATCGCAAAGCACAGAAGTATTTTTCGTCTCAACCAGAATGCAGGCGTGACCAAAGTACCGAATCCGCACCACGTCTTCTTCGTACGGGCGGGCGCCGGCTGGTGGCTCGTCAGTGAAGAAAGTTGAGAAACGGATTTCGTCCGCGGCATCGATGGCAAGCTTTTCCCGGATTTGATCAATCGGCCGTGGTTCTCGGCGCATCTTGAACAGTTCGTCATAGGCTTCATGACGGAAGGGGAGATGAATGTTAAGCGCATCAGCTTTTGCCAGGCGCGGAGTGCTTAAGGCATAAGGGCGGCCAGCCTGCGTGCCGAGCGAAAGAGCAACACTTTGTAGTGCGGGTTTGTAATAAGGGCTTTGGTACAACAGGCCCTCGATAAAGCGAATCGAAGGATGATTATTTAGATCGTAAACCAACTCGACATATCCGCTTAGCTCTTCGGGGATGCGAGCGTACAGTCTTTCGAGTGACTCGCCCTTCGCTTCCTGATCGAGCAGATAATCCAGGCTACGGACGGCCTCGGCGAATTTAATCAGACATGCAAGCTCGGAGGAGGTCCTATTTAGCAGGGTCTTTATTTCGTCTACTTGATCAGGAGAAGCGTTTATGAAAGGGCCGCCGCGCATGGCTGGGTTTTTCAGAGCGGCGACGTGTATCTGCGGCGCCAGAATGAACGATTGCATAATCTTCATGTGTGAATTCGCCGTGAACATCGCCGCTGTTGCGGGAGCTATCAGATAGGTCCAGGCATACCACCGATTGAAGAGAGGTTCCACCAGCACATTTGGTTTCAAATAGACGTTAACAGCGCTCATGCTTTCGTTCTAAACCCCATTGTCAAAAAGTGAAAGGCGTCCCACGATTTGTTAGATTTCGTCATTGCTAATGAGCGTTAGATTCGTTCGCCGCGTTCAATTGCCGAGAAACAAATCAACATGAGAGGTATGCTTCGGGGGTATCGGGTGCATGCGTTCTTGGGTTGCCGTCGCTGGTAGGGAAATTGCTTACTGTTCAAGGTTTCTCATAGCGCCAGACAGTTCCATCCTCGTACTCGATCTTGACCACACGGGCTTCCACACGCAGCCTATTCTGAATGCCGAGTCCCTCCTTGCTCAGGCGCTTGGACTCACCGGGGCGCAGTAGCGCCTTGTTGTGGAACTTATAGACTCGCACCACCCTGGCCGGATCCGAGTCTTCGTA
>Ga0157380_10003215_pt1 | contig 11156 bp, 8 predicted proteins | sample S35metaG_FD_119757 | JGI IMG/M metagenome (GOLD analysis project Ga0157380, IMG submission 119757) | Switchgrass rhizosphere microbial communities from Kellogg Biological Station, Michigan, USA - S3-5 metaG | ecosystem: Host-associated > Plants > Roots > Rhizosphere > Soil | place: USA: Michigan...
AAAGCGACGTGACGCGGCTTCACGCGCGATCCGCCGGCGCGCCGCTCGCAACGCGGGTTCGCCGCCATTCACCTGGCGGCACGCCAACGATTCGCTTGAAGCTGCGGCTGAACGCGGCTTCCGAGTCATAGCCCAACTGCGCCGCAACCGTTGCGACCGCGGCCCCATCCACGAGCAGCCGCGACGCGAGCTGCATCCGCCAGCTCGCGAGGTACTGCATCGGCGGCTACCCGGCTGTGGTGACGAAACGATCGGTAAGCGCCGATCGCGATACGCCGACGTCGCGCGCCAGCGATTCGAGCGTCCAGTCCTGCGCCGGCGCACTGTGCAGCGCGATCAGGGCCTTGCTGACAACCGGATCGCGAAGCGCGGCGAGCCAGCCGCCTGCGCCGGGCGGCAGCGCCTCGAGATGTTCACGGACGACCTGCACGAACATCAGCTCCGAGAGGCGCGCCAGCACATTCTCGGATCCCGCGCGGGCCTGCCGCGATTCGTTGACCGCCGTCTCGATCACCGGGCGCAGCCAGGACATGGACGGACGCGATGCCGCAGACACGTGCATGACGCTCGGCAGCGCGGCCAGCAGCGGATTGAACGGCCGATCGTCGCAACCCAGAAAACCGCAGACGACGCGCGCGGTCTCGGGTCCGCCGCCGCCGGTTTCGAATACCCATGGCAACGGACCGGCGCGCTGCACGAATGCGCTCATGTCCGGCTCGGCCCGCATGCCCGGATAGCTCGAGAGCACGTGGGGATCGCCCTGCGGGAACACGAGGATGTCGCCTTCGCGCAGCCGGATGGGCTCGTCGCCGACCCGGTGTCCCCAGCACGAACCGCGCGCGATGACGTGGTACTCGATCAAGCGATCGGACCCCGGCATCACGTATTTCGACAACTCGGCCGCCGGCGGCGCTTCAGCGACCCACGGCGAGCTCAGCTCGTAGTCGAAATAGACGGCGCCGGTCAGGCGGATCGCGCGCAGCACGTCCGACAGCACGTCGCTGTTCACCACGCGGCCTCGGCGTGGACGAAGGAGCAGGCGGTCTGGACGTGGGGCAATGTCGAACGGTGGTTTGGACGGTCGGGCATCTCGTTTGGACGCGAACGCATGCGAACGCCGCGCCGGCCCTCATAGGCTACTCGTCATAGCAGACACGGGCAACCCGTGATGACCCGCAACAAGGAGCCGATGACCATGACGACCGTCCTGACCTGCAACCCCTTGCAACCTGTCCCGGAGACGGCGCTGGCCGCGATCAAGGCGCGGCAACAAGTCGTGTGGAGCGCCGGCGACTTCGCGGTGATCGGCACCACGCTGCAGATCGTCGGCGAGCAACTGTGCGAGTCGCTCGACCTGCGATCAACCGAGCGGGTGCTCGACGTCGCTGCCGGCAACGGCAACGCGTCGCTCGCGGCGGCCCGGCGCTTCGCGGCGGTGACCTCCACTGACTACGTGCCTGCGCTGCTCGAGAAAGCGGCGCGGCGCGCCGCAGCCGACGGCCTGCGCATCGAGTTCCGTCACGCCGATGCCGAGCGGCTGCCCTTCGAGGACCGATCATTCGATGTTGCGATGTCGACGTTCGGCGTGATGTTCGCGCCGAATCAGGAACGCGCGGCGCGCGAGCTCGCGCGCGTGGTCAGGCCGGGCGGACGGATCGGCCTCGCCAGCTGGCGGCCGGACGGGTTCATCGGCGAGCTGTTCCGCGTGATCGGCCGCTATGTGCCGCCGCCGGCCGGATTGAGATCGCCGGCGCAGTGGGGCATGTCGACGCGGCTTGCGGAGCTCTTCGGGTCGGCGCGCGCCCTGTCACATGAAACGCGCACGTTCACGTTCCGCTATCAGTCGGCGCGGCACTGGATCGAGATGTTCCGCGCCTTCTACGGCCCGGTGCACATGGCCTTTGCGTCTCTCGACCTGCCGCAGCGCCACAAGCTCGAGGACGACTTGCTCGAATTGCTCGCGCGCCATGACATCGGCCGCGGCCGCGGCCTGGTCGTCCCGGCGACGTACCTCGAGACGGTGATCTTGAATTGACGCGCACCTGCCTCCCTTCAGTCGTGGACGCCCCGGTGGGACGCCACGACCGAGGGCAGGCGCTCCTTGGTTGAGAGGGTGCCTGGGGTGCCTACGGTGCCTGGGCACGCAGCCAAGATAGAATCCCAGCATTTCAATCATGAGCTTCCCGCCCGGGACGTTGTTCGGGCCGTACGAGATCCGATCCGCACTGGGTTCAGGCGGGATGGGCGACGTCTATCTGGCGCACGACTCGCGTCTCAATCGCGACATCGCAATAAAGGTGCTGCCGGCGGCGTATGCAAGCGACCAGGATCGGCTGCACAGGTTCGAACTGGAAGCACGGGCCGCGTCGGCCCTGAGCCATCCCGCTATTGTGACGGTGCTCGATATCGGAAACGCGAACACCTATCCGTACTTGTGCATGGAGCTGGTCAAGGGCGAAACCCTGCGGCAGCTCATTGCCGACGGGCCGCTGCCGATCCGCCGCGTGCTGGCGATCGCCGCGCAGATCGCCGATGGCCTTGCCAAGGCCCACGAAGCCGGAATTGTCCATCGTGACCTGAAGCCGGAGAACGTGATGGTCACGCGGGATGGATTCGCCAAGATTCTCGATTTCGGGCTCGCGAAACTTGTCGAACACGCTCGACATGATGCGGACACCGAGGTCTCTCCGCGGACCAGGCCGGGCATGCTGCTAGGAACGACGGCTTACATGTCGCCTGAGCAGGCGATGGGACGCGAGGCGGATGCGCGAAGCGATCAGTTTTCGCTGGGACTCGTGATCTACGAGCTCGTCACCGGGCGTCGCGCCTTCGACAAGCCGACCACGGTCGAAACACTCTCTGCGATCGTGCGCGACGAGGTGACGCCGATCCGGGATCTCCAGCCGTCGACTCCAACTCCGGTGGCGTGGATCATCGAGCGCTGCCTTCAAAAAGAGCCCAACGATCGTTACGCCTCGACGCGCGATCTGGCGCGCGATCTCGCCAATGCTCGTGATCGACTGAGCGAGCTCACTGGACGCACGGAAACTTATTTGCCGAGTCCACGACCCAGCTTCGGCGTCCGCGAGATCGCGGCCTGGGCCGCCGCCGCGGGCCTCGCGGTGACCGCATTGGTGATTAACAACGCCCGGGATCAATCACCGGAGCCGGCGGGAGTTCTTCGGTTCGCGCTCAACCCGCCTCCGAACACGGCATTCATGTCGGCCTTTGCGGCCGTGCAATTCGCGCTCTCACCGGACGGGAAGCGCGTGGTGTTCAGTGCGGGGCCGGGTGGCCAGAGGTCGCTCTGGATCCAGTCATTCGATTCGCTGCAAGCGCGGCCGTTGCCGGACACCGAACAGGCATCCGGGCCGTTCTGGTCACCCGATGGAAGGCAGATCGGCTTTTTCGCGCGCAGTTCGCTGAAGCGGATCGCCGTCGATGGAGTCGAGTCGAAATTCATCGCCGATGCCGCGGGTGGCGGAGGAGGGGCCGCCTGGAATCGCGATGGCGTGATCGTGTTTGCAGCGGGTGTCGACGTCGGCCTGTCGCGAGTGTCAGCCGAAGGCGGCCCCGTTACGGAAGTGACCCGTCTCGACGTTTCACACAACGAGGCGGCTCACCTTTCACCGGTGTTCCTGGGCGACGGGAAGCATTTTGTTTTCCGCGTCCTGGCCACCGAGAACGCCGGGATGTATGTCGCCGCTCTCGATTCCCCCGCGCCTGTGCGCCTGTCGGCCGAATCTTCGATGCTGGGATATGGCGCCGGTCATCTGTTCTTTATGCGCGGCCGCACGTTGCTGGCGCATCGCATCGACGAAGCGGGACTGAAACTGGTCGGCGAGGCGATCCGCGTCGCGGATGATGTCGACGCTGGCCCGCTCACTACCGGCTTCGCCGTATCGAACAACGGCACGATTATTCACTGGCCCGGCGCGTCCGTGATATCGCAGCCCACGTGGATCTCTCGATCGGGAACGGTGCTGGGCACGGTCGGCCAGCCCGCCGCCTATGAAGGCCTCGCGCTTTCTCCGGACGCGAGCGAAGTCGCCGTCGATCGTTTCGATGCCGATCCGGCAATCCTGCGGCTCGACATGCGCGGCGCCATCACGACCGTGGCGTCCGGCCGTGCCTATCAATCAACACCTGTCTGGCGCCCTGACGGCAGCGGTCTCGTCTACACCGCGGCAATCGACACGCCGCCTAATTTATTCTTCAAGCGCTTCGATCGCGAGGGACCCGACACGCGCCTGTTCTTCGATCGCATTCAGTGTTTTCCACAGGGTTTCTCTCCCGACGGACGATGGCTGGCGTATATGACCATCACTCCTCAAACCGGGAGCGACATCTGGCTGCTCGACATGAGCGGAGCGCCGGGACCAGGCGGCTACCCGCGCAAGCCGTTGCTGGCGACGCGTTTCAACGAGAGCTATGCGCGTATTTCTCCGAACGGCCAATGGCTCGCCTACATCTCGAACGAGTCCGGGATCATCGACGTCTACGTGGCGCCGCTCGCTCAGCCAGGGCTGAAGCGGTCGGTGTCGACCAACGGCGGGCGTTTTCCGGTCTGGTCCCGCGACAGCCGCGAGCTCTATTACGCGAGAGGCGGCCAGATCATCGCGGTGCCGGTTTCCGCGGGCAACTCGCTTCAGCTGGGGACTCCAACGCCACTCTTCGAAGCCAAAATGGCGGCAGGAGTTCTCGGAGAGGCCACGCCATACGACGTGGCGCCCGACGGCCGATTCATGGTCAACCGGTTTGTCGAGCGCACCGCGCCCCCCGCCACCGTCATCGTCAACTGGCTGCCACACAGTCAAGCCGCTGGCGTGAAGTAGTGGACGGACCCGCCGTATAATCGCATCGCATTCGGCTCGAACGAATGCGTCTACGCACTCTGGAGGCTTTCATGAACGTTTCGCTCTTCGCCGCGCGCCGCGCGGCCATCGTTGTCGCGCTGATCGCGGTGCCCGCCTGGACGTTGGTGCGCGCGCAAACCCCCGCGACACGCCCGATGACCTTCCTCGACACGCAGCAGATGCGCCAAGTCGCCGCCGAGACGCCAAGTCCCGACGGCAAGTGGATGCTCTACACGCTCTCCACTCCGGACTGGAAGGAGGCGAAGCGGCAGACCGACATCTACCTGGTTCGCTCCAGCAGTGCGTGGCGTCGACCAAGCAGATGACGTTCACGAAGGAGAAGAACGAGACCTCGCCGCGCTGGGCGCACGACGGCAGCTTCTTCGTCTTCCTGTCGAACCGCGAAGCGCCGGAGAGTTCAGCATCGCGCAATCAGCTTTACATGATGCGTCCCGACGGCGGCGAGGCCCGCCGGGTCTCGGATGCGAAAGAGGGCGTGTCGGATTTCGCGTTCAGTGACGACGGCCGCTGGGTTGCGTTCCGCTCGGGCAAGAGCGGCGAAGAACAGTTGTACTCGCTGCCGGGAAACCTTCCCGACGGCGCTGTCGCGGAGCAGATCACCAAGCACCTGACGGGCGTCCGCACGTGGCAATGGTCGCCTGACGCCAGGCGGATCTATTTCGCGACGCCGGACAAGATCGACGACGATGAGAAAGCCCGGCGTGACAAGAAATTCACCGTCAACATCCGCAATCCCGAGACGCCGGTCTCGAGCCTGTGGACGCTCGACGTCGCCGCGCGGAGCACGAAGCCCCTCACCGAGGGCGGCGCATACTCCGTGGACGACTTCACGATTTCGAAAGACAGCAAGTGGATCGGCTTCCGCGGACTGTCGCCGAACCGCTATCAGCGCGGCATCACGCAGGAGAATCTCTACTCGGATTTGTACCTGCTCGAAGCGGCCACCGGTTCGATCGAGCGCCTGACCAACAACGCCGAGGTCGGCGAGAGCGGCCTGAGCTTCTCGCCCGACAGCTCGCAGATCGCGTTCTCGGGGCCTGATGATCTCGTGAACTATGGAATGAGCAACACCCGCATCTACCTTCGCGCGATCGCGGACAAAGGCAAGCCATTCCGCAAACTCGGCGACTCATTCGACGGCGACGTGTCGATCGGCTTCTGGTCCAAGGACGGCTCGACGATTTACTTCAACGAGGGCATCAAGGCCACCAACCAGATCGTCTCGCTCGACGTGCGCTACAACACGGTGCGGCCGCTCACCGAAGAAAAGGCCAGCGTCGCGATTGAAGAGGACGCGAAGACCGGCGTGCTCCTGATCAGCTATTCCGACGGGACCACGCCGACCACCGTCTTCACGGTCGACACCGTGGCCAACGCCAGCACCCGCAAGTCGTGGCGCCAGCTGACCGATCCGAACCCGCAGGTGCGAGGCTTCGCGCTCGGGCAGCAGGAAGAGATTACGTGGAAGTCGAAGGACGGCACGCTGGTTGGCGGCGTGCTGGTGAAGCCGGTCGGCTATCGCGCCGGACAGCGCTATCCGCTGATCGTCGCGATCCACGGCGGGCCCGCCGCGGCGGACACTCTCAGGTTCAACGGCGGCTATGGAGCGCAAGTCTACGCCGGCGCCGGCTACGTGGTGCTGCAGCCGAACTATCGCGGCTCGACGAACTACGGCTTCAAGCTCAAGACCGACATCGTCGGCAACTACATGGCGCCGGGCTACGACGACATCATCGCCGGTGTCGATTACCTGATCGCCCAGGGCATTGCCGATCCGGATCGCATGGGCGCGCTCGGCTGGAGCGCGGGCGGACACTGGTCCAACTGGATCCTGACGCACACCGATCGCTTCAAGGCGATCAGCACCGGCGCCGGGACGATGAACTGGATCTCGATGTACGCCCAGAGCGACGTCCAGCGCAACCGGCAGTTCTATCTCGGCAACAAACTTCCCTACGACGACTTCGACGCCTACTGGAACCAGTCGCCGCTGAAGTACATCAAGAACGCGAAAACGCCGACGATGATCCATGTTGTCGAAGGCGATCCCCGCGTTCCCAGCCCGCAGTCGATCGAGCTGCACATGGCCCTCAAGCAGCTCGGCGTACCGACCGAGCTCTACATGTATCCGGGAAACACGCACGGCATTCCGGACCCTCGCAATCAGTATGTGAAGTCGATCGCCGAAATGGCGTGGATGGACTACTACGTGCGCGGCATGGGCAAGAAGTTCGCGTGGCGCGACGTGCTCAAGTCGCTGGAAGACGACGCCGCTCGCCCGAAGGTCTCCACCGATTCCCAGCAGCAACGCTGAGGAACGGCGAACTCCTATTTGCTGGTCATGACCGGACCGTTCTTCACGGTCCGGTCAAAGAATTCCTCGATGCGCCGCCAGGCATCGCGCAGCACGATGTCGCGGCGGAAAAAGTGGATCTCACCTGGATAGATCTGCGATTCGAATGGTTTCCCGAGCTTGATCAGCACGTCGAACAGGCGCAGCGAATCCGCAAAGGACACGTTGCGATCGTTGGTGCCGTGCAGGATCAAGAGCGGCCGTTCGAGCTTGTCCATGTGCAGGATGGGCGCCGACACCCGGTAGATCTCCGGATTCTGCACCGGCGTCCCCAGTCGCGGCGTCGTGTAGCCGGATCCGTAAGTTGCCCAGTCGACGACACCGGCCACATCGACGCCCGCGCGCCACAGCGCCGGGTCGACGTGCATCGCCTGCAGCGTCAGGAAGCCGCCGTAGCTCAGGCCAAAGACGCCAATGCGATTCGCATCGACGTAGTCGAGCGTCTTCAGGTAATCCGCGCCGCCGGCGACGTCGGCAGTGTCGTTGACGCCGAGCCCCATGTGCACGCCCGTTGACCAGTCGCGGCTGTAGCCTGAGCTGCCGCGATAGTCCGGCGTCAGGATCACGTAGCCTTGCTGCGCGAGGTACTGGCAGAGCGAGTAATACATGCGATAGCTGCCGGGATGCCAGCCGAGGAAGTTCTGATCGGATCCCGAGCCGTGGATCCACACGAGCGCAGGATGCTTCTTCGTGCGATCGAGGGACTTCGACACCATCAAGGTCGCGGGGACCGGCTTCTTGTCGAGCCGGCTTGGATAGCTGACGGCGGTGACCGGCGAGAAGTCCGTCTTGTTCAGCCCCTCCGGCATCGAATCGCTCAATCGCGTCATCGGCGCTTGCGGCTTGACCGGAGCCGTGTAGAGGTCGAGCGAATTCTCGATGTCGGTCCGATGGAAGACGAGGGTCGCGCCATCAGGAGAGAAGGCGGGATCGTAATTGACGCCGTGAGTCGTGACGATCTGCTGGCTCGCGCCGGTCTTGACGTCGACCACGTTGACGAAACGCTCGAACTGGTTGCCTGGCTCGCTGCGGTGGTAGGCGATGCGCGTGCTGTCGGCCGACCAGCTGCCCAGACCCGCGAGGAAACCGCCGTTCGTCAGCTGCTTCGCTTGCGACTCGCTGGTCGCGTCGACCGGCATGACGTAGATGTGAATCCAGCCGCTGCGATCGCTGATGAAGGCCACCGACTTGCCATCAGGCGAGACCAGGACTCGTGAGTCGCGACCCGTTGGCGAGAACCATCGGTCGTCGACGTCTTTCCACAACGTCCGCGGTTCGGAGCCCGCGTGCCACGTCCTGATCTCGCGGCGTTTGCCGTCGGCTGAACCTTCCGCCCATAGCAAGGACCCGTCACCCGTGAATTGAATCGCGTTGGGATTGCCGACGACGGGAATCCACGTGATGTCGCCGCCGTAGGCGGAGACGACGCCAAGCCGCCGTTCGACAGCACCTCCCGCCACGACGCCGTTACTGTTGCCGATGATGCGGGTCATGTCGCCGTTGAAGGACAGCAGGCCCGGATCGGCAGGCTGGCCGGGCCCGGTCGATACGAATGCGATCCATTGGCCGTCGAACGACAACACCGGATTGCGGGCGGTCATGGGCGCGAGACCAGTCACCGGACGCTGCGTCTTGTCTTTGAGCGACGCCGCCCAGATCTGGCCGCCGCGTGTGAAGGCGACGAGCTTGCGATCGCGCGACATGGCGAAGTTGCCGGCATCAGCGAGCCCGCCGCCGTAGCGCGATGGACGCGAGCCGGCGACCGGCGCCACGGTCCACAAGCCGCCGTCCCGCGAGAACAGGATCTCGCTGGCCGAGACCCACGCGAAACCGTTGATGTCCGACGTCAGGATGTCCGGGTCGAGTGGAAAATCCGTCAGCGCGATCGGCGCCTGGCCCGGAGTGACGACGTAGAGATCCTGCTTGCCCCACGCGTCCCACAGAAACGCCACCTTGGTGCCGTCCGGCGACCAGGCCGGGGCGGAGGGATACTTGACCCGCGAAATGCGATCGATCGTGAGGCTGCCGCCCGCAGTCTGGCCGGCGACCGCGGACGAAAGAAAGAGTGAGCCGGCGATGGCGCCCGCCAGCCTGAATCGCTTGAGCATGCCCAAATCATACGGCGGCAAGCGCCGTCCCGGATGGCGCGGGCGCCGCCGTGAACAAAAGAATGGCCGCGGGGTTTAGCCGCGGCCTAGACGTTCACGTTGGAGGTTGGGTGCGGGGAAGCTAGTGGGCGCGCGCGGTGCCGGGCGCGCCAACGGCGTCGAATGCCCCTTCGGGCACGGCCGCCGGCGCCTCGACGAGGCACCATGCGTCCTGATCTGCGAGAATCTCGGACGCCAGCTGCGTGTGCAACGCATGCCCGGCGCGATGTGCGACGACGTGACCGACGATGGGATATCCGACCAGCGCCAGGTCACCGACGACATCAAGAATCTTGTGGCGGACGAACTCGTCTTCAAAACGTAAGGCGTTCAACACGCCGGTATCGCCGATCACGATCGCGTTTTCGAGCGAACCGCCGAGCGCCAGCCCGTTCTGGCGCAGCCACTCCACTTCCTTGAGGAAGCCGAAGGTGCGCGCCGCGGCGATGTGATCCGCGAAAGTATTTTCGGTGATGCGCTCCGTGCGCGACTGGTGCCGCAGCAGCGGATGATCGAAACTGATCGTGTAGCTGACCTTGAAGTGATCCGAGGGGTAGATGGCGATGCGCTTGTCGCCCGTCGCAATCTGCACCGGCTTGAGGATCTTCAGGTACTTGCGCGCGGAGGCGAGCTTCTTGATGCCCGCTTCCTGCAGCAGATACAGGAACGGCGCGCTGCTGCCGTCCATGATCGGCACTTCGCGGTGATTGAGCTCGACGATGACGTTGTCGACACCGACAGACACGAGGGCGGCGAGCAGGTGCTCGACCGTTTCCACCGTCGCGCCGGCCTTGCCGAGCACGGTCGCGTGCTGGACGCTCGAAACTTCGCGGACCGAGGCGGCAATCTCAACGCCGAGGTCGGTGCGGCGGAACCGAATACCGGTGCCCGCCGCCGCAGGCTTGAGGGTGAGCGTCACCTTCTGCCCCGAGTGCAATCCGATCCCTGCGCAAGAGATCTGCCGTTTGAGCGTCCGTTGTTCGTCCATCGACTTAACTTGTGCCCATCGCTGAAGCAAAGTCGATGCCCGGTTTACGGAAGCGTTCAAAATGAGATAAACCTAGACGCTGCAACACTTATAGAACCTTCACTCACCGGATATCCCCTTGGTTGTGTTTGACCAACCACAGAGGCAAAAGCCCGAACCGTGTCAAAAATGCAACACCTGAAAGGGTCAGGCCCCTTTCAGGATCTCCGCCAAGAAATGGCCGGTCGCCGAACCCTTTGCCTTGGCCACCTGCTCCGGCGTCCCCTGCGCGACCACCTTGCCGCCGCCCTCGCCGCCTTCGGGACCGAGATCGATCAACCAGTCCGCCGACTTGATCACATCGAGGTTGTGTTCGATGACGACGATCGTATTGCCCTGCTCGACGAGGCGCATCAGCACATCGAGAAGCTTCCTCACATCCTCGAAATGGAGTCCTGTGGTGGGCTCGTCGAGGATGTAGAGCGTGCGGCCGGTGCCGCGCTTCGACAGCTCGCGCGACAGCTTGACGCGCTGCGCCTCGCCGCCACTCAACGTCGTCGCCGACTGGCCGAGCGTGATGTAGCCGAGGCCGACGCTCTGCAGCGTCCGCAGCTTCGTCGCAATCGGCGGGAAGTTCTCGAGCAGCGGCAGGGCCTGGTCGACGGTGAGATCGAGCACGTCGGCGATCGACTTGCCGCGGTACTTGATCTCGAGCGTTTCGCGGTTGTAGCGCCGGCCCTTGCACTGCTCGCACGTCACGTAGACGTTCGGCAGGAAGTGCATCTCGATCGCGATCACGCCGTCGCCCTGGC
>Ga0157380_10003216_pt1 | contig 11154 bp, 10 predicted proteins | sample S35metaG_FD_119757 | JGI IMG/M metagenome (GOLD analysis project Ga0157380, IMG submission 119757) | Switchgrass rhizosphere microbial communities from Kellogg Biological Station, Michigan, USA - S3-5 metaG | ecosystem: Host-associated > Plants > Roots > Rhizosphere > Soil | place: USA...
CTCACGTGGGGCATCACGTCATGATCGGGGGACAGGCAGGGTTGGCGGACCACATTGTCATCGGGGATCAGGTAATGATTGCCGCTCGTGCGGGTGTCAACCGCAGCCTTGAACCCAATCAGATTGTTTCAGGAGCTCCCGTGATGCCGCATGAAGTCTGGGTAAAAGCCCAAGCGGTGATTCCACGCCTTCCTGAACTCCGACAGACAATCCGCACATTGGAAGAACGCATGAAGCAGCTTGAAGCATCGCACGGGGTACGGCGTAAGAAGAGGGGTAAGGGGAATAAGGGGTGAAGAGGCAGGGGAAATGTTGCGCGTTGAACAATGAACGCTCAATGGTGAATGGTCGGACGACAGATTCCTGAATCCCTTCAGCCTGTCGCGCTTTTCGCGCATCTCTCGCGCGTCACGCGGCACGGTCTTCCGTGCTAGTCCACAACTCCACGCCAGCTAAACAACTTTGCCCAGTAGAATCCCGCCCAGGGCACTAGCACAGCCGGGAAGGGGTCGAGTTCGCCGCGTATAATGGCCACAGCCGACGCGCCAAAGATGAGGACGGCTCCGGCAATGGAGATCGCTGTAACAAAACCGCGCCCTGGATGCTCGATCGACGGCACATCCGGCTCGGTCTTGGCTTTCCTATTGCGTTGAGCCACAGCAGTCCGCAACCGTGCCGCATACACCTCGGGAAAGGTCGAAAAGAGATAGCGGTGATAGCGTGCCTGCCCCCATCCACACAACGCACCGACTACGATCAAGACTGAGCTGGTAACAAACGTCAACCAGCTATAGGAATGATTCACGATCAGTTGATAGGCAAGTGATCCAATCCCCCCGACCATGCAGATCAATCCGATAGTCCCGGCAGGGAGGAGGATATGAGACCGGACATAGTAACGAGCTTGCTCATCAATCTTCTCCGGTTTCAAAACCGTCACAAGTTTCGGCATTGATGCGTTCTCCCACGACATCCACGACCAAACTTCTCGTCTTCAACAAGAAAAGGTCGTAAGACGGCGGCATCATACCATCCTTTCGCGGCCTGTTACACGAAGGAGAAAAGGAGATTGAGCGGGTGTGTCTGGTCGGATTGAACAGGACGCTCAATCCCCTGATTAAATGAGAAATTGTGGATGACATGTGAGCAACGATAGCCAACATGCCTGGTTTTCATAGCATAGGCACTCATCTGCCCACTCCATGGTACGAAGGTGGGCATCGGCGCCCAAACGCTGCTTCCAAACAGGTGTTTCTCCTCCATTAGCATAAAGCCCCGCAATGGGAAAGGCGACAATGGAGCAGGACTTCCGCCCTCCCACTCTCGGTGTCCACAAAAGATGTGCATGACGTGTGGATAATCATGTGGATGAGCGACTAATGCCATGCCGTACCACAGCACCTCACACATTGCCCAAGCGATAGGCAACACAATCTGTGCAATTTCACCATGATGCAGATTTTTAGCAAGAAGGCGTATGGAAGCCGAGCGCCGATTCCGCACGACTCAGAAGATTCTCCAGGGTCGCGCGTACAGAAGTGTGCAGTCTGACTGGGTGAAGTTAAACCGGCAAGATATCACCGATGGCTGATCGTTCGACGCGTCCGAGATTGCCCCACTGCTCCGCCATCGGAATCAAGGCATGAATTCTCGTCTCGACGGTTCCCAGCCTCTCCGCCAAGGTCGATGTTTTTCGGTAGGCCGCGACCATGAGAAAGGATCGCAGTCCCTGCAAAAACATCGTGATCATCGTCGCCTGCACCTGGCTGGCCAGATTGTAGAGGGCTTCGACCTGTTCGAGAATCGGGTCGAGCTGGGACGCCGTGACGAAATCCGTCGACCCTTGCGCTCGTATATTCGTAAGGATGGAACTGATGATCGGGACGCGCCAACGGACTTCTTGAAGGAATTTTTCGTCGAGCCTATCAAGTTCAGTTAAGATGCGTCCAACGCCGGCGACATCAAGTTGATCGGTTTCTTGTTCGGCTCGCAAGATCACCGCCTCCAGCACATCGCGGGTCGGCTGCATCGACCGGGCACGCGCTTGCTGCAGGTCCCGAAGGGCATGGATGAGCGGGACGCTGGAACTCACGGTGAGTGGAGCGTGCCGCTGGGGAACATCGGGTAATTCAGTCGCGGCGGCAGGGAGAGCCTGCTCAGATTTGCCTCCCGTTTCCCCATGAACGTCATCAATTTCAGTACGGTCATCCTCTTGGTCTCCTGCTAAGCGGCGCACAGCCAAACTGATCCGATCCAACCCCTCCTGAAGCGACTGGAGCGCTGCCGTCATCGTACCTGGCTCTTGTCGCCCCATATCCTGGAGAATCGGAAGCAGATTGGCAGCCATCTGCTCAATAGTTTGGAGCCGCACTGTCGACGCAGACCTGGAGAGATTCGTAATACCGTGCAAGAGAATCCCATAGAGCTTTGGACGCACTGTTCCGTTGGTCCACTCAGCAAGCTGTTTCATCGCCATCTGAATTTGAGCCAGCCATTGATGAGCTTCGAGGGCGAATAACCCGATCACTTCTTTTTCAAAACTGGCATCCACAAGATCTTGCGTAGGAGGGCGACCTATCCATTGATGCTCGCCAGACAGCGACGCAATTCTGTCTTCTGGCACAGAAGTCCGTGACTCGACGGCGCCTTGAATCGCACTCGCGAGAGCATCCAAGCCTTCCAAGAGCGACGTAAATTGATCGGATGCCGAGGGAACCAACTCGGATGTCTTGGCGTGCGTCACATCAGCTGGAAACGATATGCGTGCGACGTCAGGAGGTTCCAGTGTTTCGATGATCGATACGAGCGGGGTGAGGCTCAGATCTAGTTGCATCCCCTCTTGGCCACGGGCCGCATCGCCCTCGATCCACACGACTGGGCGGAGCGGATAGCGCGTATTGACGCGCATGACAGACCCGACCTCTCCGGTGGTCAATCGGACTGAGGTACCCAGCGGATAGGCCGACAGCTGTTCGACCAACGCTTTGACGACTTCCCTTGGGAACGCCGCCCGTTCCGCGACTATCAATTCTCGCACCGCTTCATGCGGAAAGAATCGGCGGCGATATCCACGCGGGCTTACGAGGGCATCGAAGACATCCACTACGCCGATGATTTGGGCAAACTCGCTGATCTGCCGCTCTTTCAACTTGTTCGGATATCCTTGCCCATTCCACCGCTCATGCGCTTGACGCACCACTTGTGCCAGCCAGTCGTATTTCGGCCCCGCCTTTCGAATCGCTTGATAGCCGAGCTCGGGATGCTGCTCGATCAGCGTACGTTCATCACGGGTCAACCGACCCGACTTGGTAATCAGCGACTGTGGCACGGCAAAAAGGCCGATGTCGTGCAGGAGCCCTGCGAAGGTAAGCCGTTCCAGCTCTTTCCCGTGATATCCCAGTCCGGCGCCCACTTTCGTTGCCAAAATTGCCACATTCACAAGATTCGTAATCAGCGGCGGGCCTGCGGGACCGCTCATAGCCTGAACGAGCAATTGATCACTTCTCTTGAGCGCCTCCGCAATCCCCGTCGCCAGAGTGGACAAGGCCTCTACGTCGAGTTCGTCTTGCCGCTGCACGGCGAGCGCCACACCCGTCAATTGCTCCTGCGCAATGCGATACCAATCTGTCATGCTGTATTCGTTCATGGCCTGAGGCTATCCTTGCGAAACATTCGACCAAACATCATATGACTTGCTCGACCCTCTGAACAAGTCGATGATCGACCTGCGAGAGGCGCTCGATCGCTCCGGCAAAGAGACACTGATCACAGGGTGCATTGATGAGCCGCCCGATTCCCTTGCTCTGTTCGTAAATGATTGTCACCGCTTCTTTCGTAAACACGTATGTCCGATCTGTCGCAGCTCCCATGCGTGCCGCAATGTACGATGTCATTTCCTCTTCCGTAAACGAGCCTAGGTGCGCGCGAACCGCGATCCGCTGGTTCAATTGTGAAATTTCCGCAACACGATGACGTAATTCAGGCTGGCCGATCAATACAACGGTCAACAGAAATCGATCATTCAGTTGAAAGTTCGTCAGCAATCGGAGTTCCTCAAATCCTTTAACACCTTCAATTGCTTGCGCTTCATCAACGACCAGTACCGAGCTGATCCCACGTTGCGCATTCAATTCCAGGCGCGCATTGAGCGTCCGCAATCGTGCGGCTTTTGATCGCGCGAGGCTGAGCCCAAACTGAGACAACACTTCATCCAGCAATTAGGATGGAGATAGCGCGGGATTGGCAACAAGCGCGACATCATACTGCGCAGGCGACAACCCGACGATCAGACGACGACTCAGCAATGTTTTTCCGCACCTGATGTCACCCGTGAGCAGGAGGATACCTTTGTGGGTGTGAATCCCATAACTCAACCACCTGTGCGCCGCGTCATGTTGAGAGCACTGAACATAGAATCTCGGATCCGGCACATTGTCGAACGGAAAGGCTCTGAGTCCCCAATACGTCGTATAGTCGATGGCCTCGTTCATCGCGCCAGCATCATCGCTCGAAAGGGACGATATCATCACGCGCCTCGACAAACCTGTGAGCGGGGTTCCGCGCATTGATTACGAGTGGCCGGCAGGGAACAACTGATCGATCGCGGCACGTTGGGCTCGCCCGTGCTCCACCCACTGGCGAATGGCGCCGCCCATCACATGCAGCCGCGCCTTTACCGATTCCACCCGTGTGGCGGCCAGACGCACTCGACGTTGCGCCACTATGGTCAGCAGACTGTGCAGACCTGTGAAAAACATCATGGCCGAGCTCGAATTCACCTGTTGCGCTTCTGTTCGTAACTGTGCGACATCTTGAAGAGAGGATTCGAGAGCCAGCATGAGTGAGGAGGCCTCCCCCCCATCCATCTTGAGAGCGCTCATTTTCTTGAAAATCTCCGGCACACGCACGTCAATCGTCTTGAGAAACGACTCTTCCGCTTCGGACACTCGGGCAAGATATTCATGAATGACCCTGGCATCGATACGTTCGACACCGGTCTGAATTTGACCTTCCATTTGCTCAATCAGGCTACGGATAAGGTTACGCCCTGACGCGGCACTGGATGACTGATTTTTTTGTAGTTCTTGAAGCGCTTGCAGAAACTCCCGGGGAGATAGATTCGCGTCAACCGAGCCAGTCGCTGCACCGCTCCCATCCTCTTCAAAAGAGACCCCCGTTGTCTGGGTCAATGCGGTATGAATTTGTCCCAGCTGTTTACAAAGCGAGAGAAAATCCTGAACGGAGAACGCTTTCTGCGGGTCCCGAAGGGCTTCAACAAATGGAATCGTCCCGAAGCTGGCATGCTCGACGTCTGAAAGATTGAGCATGGCAGCGGATCCACCGAGATTGGTCACTCCGGACGAAATCGTTCCAATCAACTTGGCATGCCGCTCCGGCGCCGGCCCCTGTTGCAGCTCATCCAAGGCAACGTGAATGTTTTGGAGCCATTCATGCGCTTCCTGAACAAAGAGATCGACCAGCTCTTTCTGAAAATCATCGGGGGTGCCGGCAGCCATGACATCAGTCCTTCACATCAGTGACGGTTCAAGAGAAACACTCGTACAGGTCAGGACCGTCGCTTCCCGTTCGCCAGCTGAGAGGCCAACCCCGCGATCTCGCCAAGCTTGATCGCCATCTCTTCAAACCGGTTCGTGGCTTGCTCGGCCGCTTGCTCAGCTTCAGATACGCGTTTTACTAGAAGGCCATTTCGTTCTCGTTCCGTCTGAAGCAGTGCGTCACTCTCCGATGTCGTCTTCGTTGCGCGCTCCGCTTCAGAAAGACGCATGGCGAGATCTTTACTGCGTTGTTGTTCAGCAGCGAGCGATTGCTCTAACGTGCTCACTTGTTGCGTCAATATCTGAGACCGAGTCGCCGCCTGTTCCATTTCTGTCATTTGTTCAACCAGCTGTGCGGCGGCCTGGCGCTCTGCCTGGAGGGTTGCCTCCAGCTCTTGGACACGACTTGCCTGCTTCTGCAGCTCGGCGATACCCGTTGCCTGTTGCGCACGGTCATCCCGTTCTATCTGAAGAGCCATCTCCAGTTCCCGCACACGCTCGCCTAAGCTCTCCGCCAGCGATGCCTGGTTCATGGCCTCAGCTATCCGGTCTCGTTCGGTCTTCAGTGCAGATTCAAGTTCATGTACCTGCGCGACAATACTTTCGGTCTCTGCGAGTTGCATCTTCAGCTGGGCAGTCTGCTCTCGCTCCTTTTCCAACATCGGCTCGAGTTCCTGGGCATGACCCAATTCTCCTTCGAGTTGTACCACTCGTTGAGCGCTACGTGTCGCTCGATCTCGTTCGACCAAGAGTTCTTCTTCGAGCACCTTCAATCGCGCAGCTGCCCGCTGATAGGTTGCTAATTGTTCATCACTCCCTCGCGCATTTTGAATCGGCTGATTGGACTCAGTAACTTTCTCGGTACTCTTCGCTGCAGACGCCGCAGCGCCTTGCCGCTTGGCCAACAGCTCGATCACGCGATCCTTGAGAGACGTGCCCTGAAACGGCTTTTTCAACACACCGTCGGCATGACAGGATTCAGCCTGCTTCGTCACCTCATCGTTCACAATGCCGGAGATCAAGAGCACCGGCGTATTCGCTAGCGCTTTCTGCCCGCGCACGAAGGCACACACCTCATAGCCGCTTTTATCCGGCATAATCACATCTGACACGACTAAATCAGGCGTCTCTTTGGCCAAATAAGCCAATGCTTCCGCGCCGTTCGCAGCAAGAGTAACCCCAAATCCAGCCTCAGTCAGCAATCGTTCGGCAACTTTCCGAACCGCGATACTGTCGTCGGCAATCAACACTTTTGACATAATAGTTGCCTTCCTTACAGAGCTCTTACCGTGTCACGATATTCTGTGTCGACCGGCCGAGTCGCTGCAAAGCCACGATCGCCACATCGTTCCCGGCAATCGTGACTGTGCCATGCGTCTCAATATCCTCACTGCCGTTTGATCGAATCGCCGTCGCGTCCACAGTTTCGAGAGACGGCATATCGGCATCGATGCAGATAGCCATCGGCCCATCGAGGTGGCGTGCCACCAGGCACAGCAGCGGACTTCCGATCAGTGTGCGGCTCAGTCTGGCAGCCAAATCATAGACCGGCATCACATGGTTCTCCCGCTTCAGCATGGCCTGCACGAATGGCGTCCGACTCGGCACCGGAATGCTCTCAGTCCAGGGCGACACCCCCCCCACATCTTCGGTTCGCGCGGCAAGCTTTATTCCACCAATGGAAAATACCACCACATTCCACGACCGTTTCGTGACCTGAACCTGCTGCTTTCCACGTGCGGCCCTCAGCATGACTCACCGATCCTTGCAGGGGTTGCCGCAACCATCTCTCCCCCTTGCTCGACCAACGCAGGCACTACGTCAGCCAACTCTCCCAGCACCCATAACGGATTCAGGATCAACACCAACTGCTCCTGATACAGCATCATCCCCTGAAACCAGTTTCGTTCGTCGCGTTGAAACTGTGGCGGTAACGGAAAACAGTCCTTCCGTTCTACCTCCGTCAGGCCTATCACCTGTTCAACCCCAATCGCACTATGGGAACGGCCGGTCGAGTACAACACCGTCCTGAACTCGAGACCGGACAAATGCGCGACCAGCGAAAGTCGTTGGGCAAGATCCAGCGGTTGAAAGATGGTCCCTGCCGAAGTCACGGCCTGTTCCTTTCCAGCCTCTTCTTGCGTGAGAACGCCACGAACCCCCTCTGCGGGCAGGGCCACATAACTGCCCCCTAGACGGATGATCAAAAATCTGGCCGTTTCCACGGGCAGATTTGTCGAATTGTAATGGCCGCGTAAACTCATAAAAAATATCGCGTGTGCGCCTATCCGATACCGACGACCATTCCAAGGATCGAACGATTGGTTCCTAGTTCCGCACAGCGGATTGTTTGCCGATCCAGCGTTCAATTTCCTGGATCAAGGCCCGCTCTTCTACCGGCTTGGCAATATAGGAACTCGCTCCAATATTGAGCGCCATTTGCCGGTGCTTGTCACCGGCCCGCGTCGTCATGACGATGATCGGTGTCTGCTGCGTTTGCGCTCGGCTGCGCAATCCTTGGATCACTTCAAATCCATTAAGCTTCGGCATCTCAAGATCGGTAATGATCAGCCGATAGTTTTGCGCGGACGCCTTACGGAGACCTTCCTCTCCATCCACGGCCGTATCGACTTCATATCCGGCCGACTCCAACATCCGGCCCACGAATTTTCTGATGCTCAAAGAGTCGTCGATCAAAAGCAGCAGCTGCTCCGGTGCCTTCGGCTCTGGGGCCACGGCATATGGAACCAGCGAGTCCGTCGACACCGTCGGGGGCGACGACAACTCCGCTACCGAATCGGCTTGCGCCTCTCTCGCCAGCAATCGAGCCGGGTCCAACACAAGTACCACGCGCCCTTCAGGATCGATGGTCGCCCCGCCGAAGTTGGAACGATCCAACGACCTAAACGACCCTAACGGCTTAATGACGATTTCCTGACGACCGAGCAATTCATCGACCAACAGGCCGATCATCCCGGCAGCCGTCCGCACGATCACAACCGGTTTTCCGATTTCCACCGGCACACTGCTCCGATTGAGGACCTGCTGGAGCGGCTGCACTTCAATCGCTTCGTCCCCGATATGCAAGATTGATCGTTCGCCCATCCGTTGATGCACGCTTGGCGTCAGCATTGTCACTTCGCGCACCGCCGGAAGAGGAATCCCGTATCGCTCACTCCCTACTCGCACCATAAGCGCTGTTGCAATCAATAATGTGAGTGGGAGACTCAAGGTAAACTTCGTCCCCACCCCTCGAATGGATTCAACATCGATGTGCCCGTTCATGCTTTCAATGACACGTTTCACCACATCCATGCCGACTCCTCGCCCCGCCTGATCGCCGATCTGATCGGCCGTCGAGAATCCCGGCATGAAAATAAATTTGATGACTTCTGATTCGGGCATCGAACGGGCCACTTCCGGACGGAGTAGCCCTCGCTCAACCGCTTTGGCCCGGATCTTTTCGACGTCGAGCCCTGCCCCGTCATCTTCAACTTCAATCAACACCGCATTCCCGCGATGAGCCGCATGGAGATAAATCGTGCCTGCCGTAGGCTTCCCCTTCGACACGCGATCAGCCGCAAGCTCGATCCCGTGATAGACTGCGTTGCGTACGAGGTGAATCAAGGGATCGACCAGTCGTTCGACGACCCCCGTATCAACTTCGGTATGTTCACCGGACGTGACCAACGTGACTTCTTTTCCCGTCGCACGCGCCATCTCACGTGTGGCTCTGCGGAATCGGGTGAACGGCGTACCTACCGGCACCATCCGGGCCCGAGCGATTTCATCCCGCATACCGAGGGTCAGCTGTGCCAAGTGACTCATGTCTTCATGGGAACGCCGAATCGACCCGCTCAATTGCGTCATTGACTCTGAAATATCCGCCGTCACCTCGCCGATACGGCGAGCCAAAATATTGAAATCGTCGTACTTATCGAACTCAAGGCTCCCGAAGTCACTCACGCCGGTAAATCCCTGGGCTGGGCCGGTCGCTGGACCGAAGGTTGCGGTCGGAAGTGTAAAGGTATGTTTTTCTTCGAATGAATGGACTGACTCAACCAGACGGCCCTTGCACGCCAATACCTGTTGTGAGAGTTGTTCCAGCATATGCAAGCGTTGCTCGAGTCGCCCTCGGCCGATAACGAGCTCACCGACAAGATTCAACAACCGCTCCAAGCGATCGCGGCTGACGCGGATGACTTCACGATCTTCTGCGGTTTTACCTTTCGCCACAGAGGCCGGCTCGACGTCTTCTTGGTCACGCAGTTCTTGCTCCTCCGGCGTTTCGACAAGTTGGGTGGCGGAATCCGATCCCACCACCAGAGGCGTCACCGGCTGATCCAGCTGTTTGAGTCGTTGCATCGCAACGGCAAATCGCTGGCGTAACATGTCGAGGGACGTGGGGTCTCGCCGCATCAGCAGGCGCACAACATCGACCGATCGCAACAGAACGTCTGTATGACCAGGGAGAATTTTGACGCGGCCCTCGCGCACTGCTCCCATAAAATCTTCAACATAGTGAGTCAGATCGCCGATCGACTGAAATCCGACAGTATAGGCGGACCCCTTGAGCGTATGAGCTGTTCGGAAGAGTTGATTGATCAGTTCCGAATTGTGCTGCTCCTTATCGAGGCGAAGCAGCTGGGCTTCGAGAGACTCTAGGTATTCCTGTGCTTCCGGGGCAAAATAGGACAGCACTTCGGCATCAAGAGGCGGCAATAGATACTCATCCGTCAATGCACTCGACGCAGGATCTGATCCCACATCGGAACCGGCAGACTCTTCGGGACAATCCACAACAGCCGTCGCAACCTGAACGACCGCGGGGATTGGAGCCGCCATATGAGTCGATACCGGCAACTGCTCTCCGTTGCAGATCTGCGCAAGTGCTTGGGTCACATCCGGCACTTCATGCTGCAGCTGAGCCACCTTGCCGTCATCTCGGCGCATCAGCATCCGAATGACCTCGATCGCGCGATCAATAGCCCCCAAGACATCCGACGAGAGGGAAACTTGTCCCTCACGAACCGCGCTCATACAGTTTTCGACTGGATGAGCGATGTCGCCGATCACAGTGAATCCGATCGTGCACGCAGACCCCTTGAGCGTGTGGGCTGTACGGTAGAGCGCATGGATGGTCTCTCCGTCACCGGGGTCCTGTCGCAGACGCTGAAGCAGCGATTCCATAGTTTCCAAATACTCATCTGCTTCAGGAGCGAAATATGACAGGACCTCGGCATCGAGAGTCGGCACGAGATAGTCCGGCGCGAGCAATGTCGGTTTATCCAATGGAGCGGCGGTTGGCAGAGACGAGAACAATCCAGCTACGTCACATTTCCATCGCGCACTGATCGCAGGGTCTTCAGCGCCACCACTCGCAACGACTTTCAGCTGAGACTCGAGCGAAGTCACTATGCCACGTATGATTTCCAACGCCTTCGGCCAAAGAGACGCTTCTATAGACGGCGCCTCTTCCAGGGTCGACTCAAGCAACGCCCCCATCAGCGTTAACCCCTCGTAGCCGTAAAGCGCTGACGCCCCCCGTATCTTATGCGCCCACACGTACTGTTCTTGCAGTTGTGCAGGTGTTGCCGTC
>Ga0157380_10003217_pt1 | contig 11153 bp, 10 predicted proteins | sample S35metaG_FD_119757 | JGI IMG/M metagenome (GOLD analysis project Ga0157380, IMG submission 119757) | Switchgrass rhizosphere microbial communities from Kellogg Biological Station, Michigan, USA - S3-5 metaG | ecosystem: Host-associated > Plants > Roots > Rhizosphere > Soil | place: USA...
ACGATTTAGGTTTTCAGCCACAGATGAACACGGATATAAAGGATCTGAATAAATTGGAATTTAGATCGGTGTTACTCCGTGTTCATCTGTGGCCGATTATGAACTAAGTACGGGCGGTGGTCTGTGCGGAGTCAAGTATGTCAATACCGTTTCAACGGTTTTCCTGTCGGATTGCATGAGAAACCGTTGAAATGGTTGAAGGAGATTCAGAAAGCTGCCGTGTTCAGCCGGTTGAAACCGGGTGAGAATGAGAGAGGTCATCCAACGGATTCGCTCCTGCGACGCAGGCATGGACTTTCACCGCTACGGCATTTCCGGCTATAGTTTGTTAGCTCTCCCCATCAAAACTCTATGAGACCTCGGCACTTGTTTCGTTCTATCTTTTCGTGCGCAGGAATGTTTCTGACGTTCCTTCTGGCCGGCTCAGTCTGCGCACAATCGCAAGCGCCGGAGAAACAGCAGCGACCCAGGCGAGTTGGAGATCTCAATACTCAGTCGCCGACCACGTCAAAACCGGAAGATGTCGATGAAGGCGATGTGGTCCGCGTCGATACACAACTTGTTTCAGTTCCCGCCATCGTAACCAATCCGCAAGGGCGTCCTGTCTCTGGTCTAACCAAACAAAACTTCATCGTCTTTGAAGATGGTCAAAAACAAGACATCGCAAACTTTGGAACGACGGACGCGCCTTTTGAAGTTGCCTTGTTGCTCGACACGTCTGGATCAACCCGAGCTGATGTAAACCTGATTCGCCAGGCTGCGAATTCATTCATAAATGCTTTGCGACCCGGTGATCGAATCGCAATCGTTGCCTTCAAAGATAGAACGAGTGGTGGGTCGACACTGGCGACAGTCGAGGTGCTGTCTCAATTGACCGATGACCGCAAAGCCTTGCAAGCAGCAATCGAGAACCTTGGTTCCAGTAACGGCACCCCTTACTACGACGCGTTGCAAAAAATCGCTAATGAAGTCTTTCGAGATCCGCCCCGAACCGAAGTGCGCGGCCGGCGTGCTGTCGTCGCACTGACAGATGGCGTCGACTCAACGAGTGATTCAATCTACGAAGAAGTCCGGGATAAACTTTTGCGAGCCGGTCTCGCTTGTTACTTCATTCAAGTTAACACCGAGGACTTTGTCGAAGATCGTTTGTTGCAAGATTGTCGAGACAATGGGCGACTGACTCTCTCAGCCCGGCAGTTGGAAAGGTACCGGCGAATTTTTGTCCCGAAAGCGCGGAGTGAAGACTACGCGAACTTTTGTCAGATGGGCCAATTCGAAAGGATGCAGATCAGTCGTGACCTCTACAATCTGGCGCGACGCGAGATGAATGATCTGGCCCGAGCTTCGGGAGCCAGGAATTTCCTGGCGACGGACTTGCAGCAAGCCAGATCGGCGTTTGCTCGCGTCGCTGATGACATCGGCACGCAGTACAGCATCGGCTATTACCCATCCAATAAAGCGCGTGATGGAAAATATCGCTCGATCAGGGTCGAGCTGCTCGGCCCAAAGGAAAAGAACGAGGTCCACGCGCGCGAAGGATATTTTGCGCCCCGACAATAGCTAAAGAAGCTTTTCAAATTCTTCGTTAGTTAATCCGGTTTGCTTGATAATGGACAGCAGTGTACCTCGTTTGAGATCTCGATTATGCAAGGGAAGGGTAACTCGCAGAGTTGGTTTTGATGGATGCTTAAGTATGAAATGGCTGCCACTAACGCGATCGACGAAGAAACCAATTCGCCTGAGCGCTCGAAGTACTTGTTTTGGGCGAACAGATCTCATCCGTTCCTAAGATCAAAACATTGTTCATAGCGTGGTGGCTTCGGCAGTTATTACTTCCTAAGCACTTCAAGAAGCGAGCGCAATCTCAATTGGTTCGGCAATAGGCACTTTGTTTGGCGGGATGGCTTGGCCATTTTCGAGCAAGCTTGCGAGGTAACCTCGTAACGCATCCTCTGCCATCAGCCTGGCTTCTTCAAGAGTGTCGCCCTCTGTGACAAGTCCGGGGAGTGCAGGACAAGTTACGATGTAACCCCCTTCTTCGGCGGGTTCGAATATCATCGTAAACGTGTAAGTTCCGTTTGCATCCATGAGTCGAAATTATATAACTTAAAAGGCAGTTCCGAAAACAAAGATATCTACATCTCTTATATGGAAAATCTCCAACAGACTCCCGGGAATAAATTCAATCGTATCGTGCTGGTGGTGCTGGATGGCGCGGGCATTGGCGCGATGCCAGACGCACCGGCGTGGGGTGATGCGGGCTCCGACACTTTCGGGCACATCCTGGAATCGCGCCAGGTCAATCTCCCCAACCTCAAAGACATCGGGCTGGGAAACATCCGTCCACTGCAAGGCGTTGCGCCCGTCGATAATCCCCGCGGTGGTTATGGTCGTTGCGCATTGCGTTCAAATGGAAAGGACACCACTACCGGCCATTGGGAGATGGCTGGAATAATTTTGGACCAGGCATTTCCAACCTACCCAAACGGATTCCCAGCTTCAATCATTGACCGTTTTATTAGTGAGGCTAAGGTGCCAGGAATTCTGGGAAACGTGCCGGCCTCAGGAACAGAGATCATAAAGGAATTGGGAGATGAGCACGTAAGGACAGGTAAACCCATTGTTTATACATCGGGCGATTCAGTGTTCCAGATTGCCGCTCACGAAGAAGTAATTCCCTTGCCGCGTCTCTACGAGATTTGTGAAATCGCTCGAGCCATCCTGGACGGCGAGCACAAAGTTGGAAGGGTGATTGCGCGTCCCTTTCTGGGTGAGCCGGGCGCTTTCTATCGAACCGAAAACCGGCACGACTATGCGGTTCCTCCCCCGCGCCAGAATCTGCTGCCCACATTAGCCGACGAAGATCTTGATGTGGTTTGTATCGGGAAGATTGCCTCGATTTATGATTCGATGGGAGTGACTCAGGACCTCACGGCCAAGAATAACGAGCAGTCCATTGATCAAACCATCAAGGCGCTACAGGACGATACGCGCGGATTGATCTTTTCAAATCTCGTGGACTTTGACATGCTGTATGGACACCGGCGAGATACTGAAGGCTACGCCCGAGCGCTTGAGCATTTTGATTCGCGGTTACCTGAAATTGAGGGGGCGATGAAGAGTGATGACCTGTTAATCATCACTGCCGATCATGGAAACGATCCGACTTTTCCGGGGACTGACCACACTCGCGAATATGCCCCGCTGGTTGTGTTCGGCAAAGAGGCCAAAGTCGGTGTAAATTTAGGAACGCGCGATTCGCTATCGGACATTGGTCAAACGATCGCCGAAAACTTTGGCTTGAAACTATCTGCCGGTAAGAGTTTCCTGGACGAAGTGAAACCATCGTAGACGGCTCGTAGGCGGTAAGTTCCGCGCCGGTCATTTTCTCTCCCCACATTCTGAGCATTCTTCTGAGCGTGTGAGCGCTACCCAATAGGATGATTTGTATTCTTAAGAAGGTGCAGTTCCGTCAGTCGCTGAAGATCCTGCTGTGTTTGATCTTAGGCTCAACAGTTTTTGTCGTTGCGCAAAAGCGCAATCCACTACTCAATCCCACCGGCTTCGATGATGTCGTATTCGGCATAGCCTTTTCCCCGGATGGACAAACGCTGGCAATTGCGCGAGGCGCCGCTGAACCGTCGCAGCGCTTTGGTCGAATCGAGTTATGGGATACCGAAACCGGAAAACTCCGACGTGTGATCAAAGGCTTTGATGGCCCAGCAATGACAATCTCATACGCACCTGACGGCCAAACTATTATTAGCGGCAGTCTCGAGTACCGTAGCGAGAAGATTCAGGACAGGAGCCGTTACAGCGGGACGGTCAAAGCCGAGTTGAAGTGGTGGGACAATCAAACTGGAGAGCTCAAGCAAAGAGTAACAATGCCTGGAGACGGGAACTCCAGCCTCAAGCTGACACTGTCTCCAGATGGCAAAGACCTTTTGGTTGCCGAAACGTTCATGACTTTTTCTTTTATAACTGCGGTTCCTCCGTTTCAACCACCAACACTTGGAGGAAACGTAGGGTTTCCGACGCGAGGATTTGGGCCACTGGTCTACTACAACTCCGATATGAAATTGTTGGACGCAACCACGGGTGAGATAAGACAAAAACTTAATGATGATGCGGCGAACAGCCTTGCTTATTCACCAGATGGTTCCCTCGTAGCATTGGCTCACCGCGGTGAAGTCAAACTTTTCAACTCTCAAACAGGCAAGGACGAGCGCAAGTTAAAGGGATTTAAGGGGCGACCGAACGCACTAGCGTTCTCTCCAGACGGCCGAATCCTTGCGGTCTCGAGTACTAACTACGAGCGTGAGTCGGCGGGGAACTTCGATAAGATAATCGGATTTAGTCAGGTCAAACTTTTCGATACGCGCTCGTGGCGCGAAATGCGAAAGATAAACAATGTGGGTGCTGTGAATACCCTCGCCTTTAGTCCCAACGGAAGACTCTTGTTGATGGGCGGAGTGATGAGTCAGGGTGAAAAAGAGGTCCCTGGCGTAAACATCTTGAATCTCGACACGAGTCAGGCTGCGAACATCAGCACTGGCGAAGACTTTACGGAAGCCGTGGATAGCCTGGCAGTATCAAACGACGGAAAATTGATGGCCTTTCGTACCGGCCAGTTGACTGTGAAGATGCTGGATACCAAGACCATGTCCGTAAGGCAGACTTGGGACTCACACAGCATCGGTGAGCTGGTAGAACGACCGGTTAGCCGATTCCTGGTTTCGGTGAAACGAGTTTTGGCGGTGGCCTTTTCGCGTGACGGCAGAATGCTAACGGCAGAAACCGATCAGGGTGAGATAAAATCGTGGGACCCGCGGACAGGCGAGCTTAAACACCAACTTGCTGAGAATCACAATAACCCGACCTTCGTGACCACTTCGGCTGATGGTAACTACTTTGCCGATCTGGCGGACGGCAAAGTATTTTTCTGGAGTTCGAACAACAATGCCAAGCAACCGCTGGATCTTCCGAAAGGTCGAATTGCCAGTGCGGTAGCTGTCCAACCCGATGGACAGCTCTTTGCCGTCGGATGTGGTGACGAAATCTTATTTGTCGACGGTGGTGGGAAACCTGGCAAAGTTCTGAAGTTGACTCATGGTGTTCTCAGCGGTCTCGCTTTTTCCGAGGACGGTCACAAACTCGCGGCGCTGGCCGAGAACGGCAGTCTTGATGTTTGGGATCTCTCCAGTGATCGAGTCGAACAATCCCTGACAGTCGGACCAGGAATCACTGCCATCAGGTTCGCTCCGGGGGCTCAAAGATTGGCTACTGCATCAGCGGACCGCGAGATAACTCTTTGGAATCTACAAAACGGCCAGGCGCTGATGAAACTCGACAAGCACGATGCCGCTATTAACGCTATTGCTTTTTCAGCGGATGGACAATGGATGGCGAGTGGCAGCGACGACCGTAGCGTGATTATTTGGGATTTGGGTACGGGCAAATCGAAACGTACTTTAAAAGGCCACGATCAAACTGTGACGTCGGTAGCATTTTCCCCGGACGGCAAGTTTCTCGCGAGCGGCAGCGGAAACGCCTCCGTCGTCATCTGGGAGGTTCGTTCAGGAAAATTTAATCGAGTCTTGAGATAGAATTAGCGGATTGGTCCTATTGAGCATATATTCATCTAAATAACCCAGATTCTTGAGAACTGTTTAGAGGCCCCCTGATGAACAGAATCACACTCCGGTTCTTCCTGCCGCTCTCACTGCTTGTTCTTTTTTCAATCAGCGCAAAGGCGCAATCCACGCTCGCGAACGCGCCGTCATCTGATGTCGTTGCCGAGAAGAAGGTATATCTTGAGTTTGATTACATCTCAAACTATGCCGGACATCGTGATGGAGGTTTCCAGTCGTACATACCGCGAGCTGTTGTTGGCATTGGGCACAACATGGAAGTTGGCGCCAATGTTGTTTACACCGACGGGTTCGGCTCACCTCAACCACTCGAGATTCAACCGAACGTAAAATGGCGTTTTTACCAATCGGAAGGTGGTGGGACTGCGGCTTCGGCCGGTTGTATCGGATACATTCCCGTCACTCATCGAACCGGCACAGATACTTTCGGTTTATGCTATTCGGTCTTCAGCAAACGCTTGAATGGTAGTTATGGCCCACGGTTCACGGGTGGGGGCTACGCTTTGTTGGCCCGGCAAAAGGGAACTGGCGCGAGGATCGGAGTCATAGCTGGATACGAGCAGCCGTTAGCCCAAAACGTAGGCTTCGTTCTTGATTGGTTCAGCGGCGAGAATCGGTTTGGCTATGTCACACCGGGCTTTTCATTTTCCAGCAAGCATAGGGGAACCCTGTTCACCGGCTACACGATGGGCAATCACGGTCGCAAGAACAACGCGTTCTTTACCTACTACGGCATCACCTTTTAGCCTGACTACGATTGGTTGCTAATCGGCAGCCCCAATTGCGCCGTTTCGGGATTCTTCAGAACCGCGATGAAGGGAAGGTTCCGGTAGCGCTCGGCAAAGTCGAGTCCGTAACCGACCACGAAATGATCTGGAATCTGAAAGCCAAGATAATCAATCTCAACTTCTCGTTCGCGTCGTTCAAACTTGTCGAGCAGGGCCACCAGCTTTACACTTGCGGCGCCTCGTGACTTCAGATTCGCAAGCAGGTACGAAAGCGTCAGTCCGGTATCGACGATGTCTTCGACAACGATGATGTGACGATTCTCGACGGCGACGTCCAGATCCTTGAGAATGCGTACTTCTCCGGACGTTCGCGTTGAAGAGCCGTAACTGGAAATCGCCATGAACTCTATCCCCAAAGGAATGTCGATAGCCCGAAGAAGGTCGCTAAGAAAAAAACAGGCCCCCTTCAGCACCCCGATCAGTAGTGGATTCCGGCCGGCATATTCTCTGGCGATTTGTGTTCCAAGGTCTTTTATACGATCACTGATTTGAGCCTCGGATATAAGCACTTCCAGGTTAGGATTACTGAATTCGGATTGTATTTGGGCGATGCTTGTAGCCAATGTTTTTCTCCTAAGTTTGATGAAGCCTGTCTAAGCCGCAGTTATTTATAGAACTATTTGCGCCAGTGACGTGTGGTGCGACATACTATTTAAGCCGTTCGCTCAGGTCAATGCAGAAAACAATTAATTTTCACGCCACCAGACTGTCCAGATTTCTGCTGACAATCACCCTCGTTATTGTCTGCGCACCGTATGCGTGGTCGCAGACGGGGGCCGCCACGCCTGCCAAGGCAACGCCTTCTTCAACCGTCAACAAGGCTACACCACCGCGAGCGGCGAGGCTAAGCGATGCAAAGGCCAGCCAGGCCGTCATCGATCCGTCTCTGCCAGAAGACCCTGGTGTGATGAAGATGCTTGAGGCTTACAGCGGCAAAGTGCACTCGCTCGACGTCATTATTGGAAAACTGGATGGTGAACTCAGGAAGGGCGGTCTCGGTGGAGGCACCCTGGGAAATTTTGTCACTGATGGCTTGCGTGCTCAAGCTTCCGCAAAGGTAGGGAAGAGATTTGATCTGGCCGTGAGTAACAGCGGCGGATTGCGCAAGAATTCGATTACACCGGGCGAACTGCGTGTGGTCGACATGTGGGAACTATTGCCGTTTGAAAACGCGCTCGTTGAAGTTGAGCTCAGCGGCGAGCAGCTTTTGAAACTGCTCCAAGTAGTCGTTGAGTTTCGCGAGCCACAATCAGGAGCACGTATCTTGTGGCGAACCAACGCTGATAAGAAGAGCGAAGTAGTTAGGGCGGTCCTGATTGGCGCCGACGGCTTTGAGAAGGAGATCGATCCGGCCGCGACTTATCGTATTGTCACGATTGATTACCTATTGAGTGTATCGAATGGCAAGTTCGCGCTTCTGCAGCAAACAAAAGTTCAAAAGCCCCTGGGACTAACCATGCGAGATGCGATGATCGATTACGTCAAAGCTGAGACGGCGGCCGGGCGGTCTATCAAGGCGAGGTTTGACGGACGCTTTCGACGCGAAAACCCAACACCGGGGGAACCAGAACCTTAGATGATCACTCGACGAAGATTTCTGGGAAGCTCAGCCGTGCTTGGCGCGGGTCTAATGACGCGCGCTCCGTTCGGTGGCCTGTTCTCATCAAGATCGCTCACGGAGCCTTTACTCCAACCGCTCGCAGGAGAGGTTCTGATTACAGTTATTCACACCAACGATACTCATTCTCAGATTGAGCCGTTCCCGGATGACGATCGTCAGTATCCCGGCAAAGGTGGAGTTGCGCGACGGGCTACTCTGGTAAGGCGAGTCAGGCAGGACAATCCCAATACGCTCTTGATTGACGCTGGCGATTCTTTCCAGGGCACGCCCTACTTCAACTTCTACAAGGGAGAAGTTGAGTACAAGTCCATGTCCCAGATCGGCTACGATGCAGCCACACTTGGTAATCACGAATTTGACAACGGTGTAGCCCCACTCGCTGCGGCCATGAGGTTTGCCGGCTTTGATATCGTCTCTTCAAATTACGATGTGAAAGGCACAGTCCTGGAAAAGCGCGTCAAGCGCTACGTCGTGCGAGATATAGCTGGTGTAAGAATCGGCTTATTCGGTCTGGGAGTGAGTCCAGAGGCGTTAATAACTCCGGATAATTTCAAAGGCATTACTTATCTCGATCCGGTTGAGACTGCACGGAGCGTAGTTAAGGATTTGAAAGAAAAAGAAGGCTGCAGCCTTATTCTCTGCATGTCGCATCTTGGTTATTACAAAGTTCCGAAAGGAAGAGAGATTGGTGATTCGCAGGTTTCTGCTCAGGTTGATGGAATCGATTTTATCGCCAGCGGTCATACTCACACTTTTATGACCAAGCCGGTCATCCAGAAACAACCGTCGGGCAAAGACACAATCATCTTTCAAGTTGGCAAGGCTGGTATTAACCTTGGTCGAGTCGATTTCACGATGAGTGCCGGTCAGGTTACTGCGTGGGCAGGACATTTGCTCGACTTGCGCGACGAGTCACTAAGCTAGCTCTTCAGTTCTGCGATCGGATGTTATGCCGGACGACAACACCAACAGAGATCGGATCAGAGCACTGGTTCGAAATGTGCTCGAGAACATTCCCGATGAAGCTTCAGCTACTCAGCCTTCCAGTGAGCCTGTAACCAAATTCATAAACACCGCACCTCCAATCAAAACCTCAGATGCGAGGGTTACCCGCGATGAATCTGCAAAAAAAGTAATTACAGAAGATGATGTCCGCGGACTTGAACCCGGTTCAGTGTTGCGCATAAGTGAAGGTGTAAGACTGACACCTTTGGCTGCCGACATCATCCGTGAAAGGAATATTGAGTTAGTAAAGCGGGCTTCGCGTCGTGGCTCAAATGCTGCCCGCATGATTGCGGTCGGGGCCGATCACGGCGGCTTCAAGATGAAGCAGGAACTGAAAAAATTTCTTACAGATGCCGGGCATCGTGTGCACGACTTTGGCACTGATTCAGAAGACGCGGTGGATTATCCGGACTTTGCACATGCAGTGGCCCGCGCCGTGGCCGACGGCACTGCACAGGTTGGAATCATCATTGATGGCGCCGGCGTCGGTAGTGCAATTACGGCGAACAAGATACCGGGTGTTAGAGCCGCAGCCTGTTACTCCGTTGAAGTGGCGCGCAACTCACGCGAACACAATGGCGCCAACGTCCTCAGCCTGGGAAGCAAGACCATCAATTCTGCTCAAATGAAAGAAATCGTCGACGCCTGGCTCGCGACGGAGATTAAGGAAGAGCGTCATCTCAAACGAGTCGCCAAAATCGAAGCCATCGATCGCCAGTACCGCCGCTAGACTTTGCAAACCTCACGAAAGAGTAACGCAAACTGTTAGTTTGCGAAGCGGTGGGTGGCAATCAACGACGGACGCAAACTAACAGTTTGCGTTACATTGTCGACACTCTCTGCTCTGGCGTAGAATGCTCAAGGTTACTAACTCCACCAATCCAAACATGGCACAAGAAATAGACACAGATTTGGTCCAGTCGGGTGAGGGAACTTCATTGTTACCGAGGATGACCTTCGAGGAATTCCTTACGTGGAGCGACGAACATACCTTCGCCGAATGGGTTGATGGAGAGGTAATCCTGATGAGTCCAGTTTCGACTAGACACCAGGATTTGGCTTCGTTCCTTGCTGCGGCATTGCGGCTTTTCGTCGAAGCGAACGATCGAGGCCGAATTCTAACCGCGCCATTTCTTATGAAGTTATCCACCAGGCCCTCAGGTCGAGAGCCGGATGTGCAATTCATTGGAATTGGCCGCCTGGCGAATCTCACGAACAACTATTTGGAAGGCCCGGCTGATCTCGTGATCGAGATCGTCAGCCCTGAGAGCCGAACTCGAGATCGTAAAGATAAGTACTTTGAATATGAAAAAGCTGGCGTACCCGAATATTGGCTAATCGACCCGCTGCGACAGACCGCAAATTTTTATAGCTTGAACAGGGAAGGCCGCTACGAATCTATCGAACTAGATGAGGGAGTCTTTCGAAGCCCGGTTTTGACTGGACTCTGGCTGAAGGTTGATTGGCTCTGGCAGGAGACGCTGCCGACCTTAATGTTTGTCTTAAAGGAATGGGGACTGGTTTAGCATTTAGAAGCGCACCACATGTTGTCTTACAATCACTTAGGTTCAAAAAGTTAATGCGTTACTCCAACAACGGCGATTACGAAAAACTAGTCGAACAGATTACCGACGCCATCGTTGCCAGGCTGAACGGAGGCAGTGATCAAGCCGGCATGTGCGGTTGCACGTCGGAGTGCTTTAACCGCTGTCCCGAGCGGATGCATCGAGTCGTAGACGCGGGTGCAGCTCGCATCGGATTGCTATTGGGTGAAGCCGGATCGGCAAGCGATTGGGCTGGTCTCATTGACCACACTCTGCTAAAGCCCGAAGCCTCTGACGATGACATCAAGCAACTTTGTGCTGAGGCCGCTCGCTATCACTTCGCCTCGGTCTGCGTGAACCCCACTTGGGTCCGAGTTGCTGCGTGCGCGTTGCAGGGAAGTGGAGTGCCGGTCTGTACAGTCATTGGTTTTCCGTTGGGCGCCACCTTGCCGGATGTAAAAGCCTACGAGGCCCGCCGCGCTATTCAGGATGGAGCTCGCGAAGTAGACATGGTTATTAATGTCGGCGCCCTGAAAAGTGGTGA